>JAESGF010000349.1_pt1 | contig 11452 bp, 12 predicted proteins | sample 9269621 | NCBI WGS metagenome assembly JAESGF01 (sample SAMN14515066, study PRJNA621663) | algae metagenome | isolation source: Tolypothrix carrinoi HA7290-LM1 and co-occurring heterotrophs from dry rock... | place: USA: Makauwahi cave, Kauai, Hawaii | collected 2011-01-06
TTGCTGCTCACCAGTTATTTCAACCCGGATACTTGAGATACGTCCTTGCATGTCTGATTTTTATGCCACCCTACAAAAAATATCCTCCTCTATTTCCGACCCTTTTTTGCGGTGACATGTACTTAGCATCACAAGTTACCAAAGCAATTTCGTACCGTCTTGCAATCGCAACTAGAATCCTATCTGCTGGATCTTTGTGAAAATTACCTGGTAATTGCGTACTGGCAATAGCATCTAGGGAAGACAAAGGTTCAATCACAATGCCAGAATGTACCTGTGCTAACTCATACCATTTATCAATTGGTAATGGTAAGTTTAATTTTCCAATGCTAGATTTAACTGCTATTTCCCATACTGAAATCGCTGATACCAGCAAGCCATTTTTTGGTTCTTCTATATTAATTACGGCTTGTGCTTGACTGGATAATTGACTAGGATCGTGGAGTAGCCATAGCCAAACATGGGTATCTAACAAAATCATTCACCCAACATTTCCCAAAATTCTGGCATGGGTTCATCAAAATCTTCGGCAATTTTAATCGGCATTCCCCGTAATGGATAATTTGCTGTGTACAAAGGTTTTATATCACAAGGAATAATACGAGCAACAGGTATCCCATTGCGGGTAATTACAATTTCGCTTTGAGTCGCTGTCACCTCATCAAATAACGCTGTAAGGCTACTATCTGCTTCTTGAATCTCAAGGTGCTTCATCTTGATATTTCAGCTTGTGCAACTTCCAAGGTAATTGTGACTTTGATCATCAGTCTTACCTTATAGTCTTACTTAACAATCATACTATCATTCATGCAGAAAAGCGCTCATTCTGTTTGCAATAACCAAAATCCGCTATAAGTCATTCCCGAATCATCAGGTTGAACTAACAAAAAATGCAACCCTTTACTTTGTTGTTTGCGCTGTTCAAAATTTTGAGCAGATGCGGCAACTTCTTGATCTGCAAACGTCGCGACAATGAATCTATCTACCAAACCAGCTTCTAATATTAAACCATCCGGCGCACCAGCAATGTAAGAAAGCGATACAGGAGAAGCTTGTTCTAACCACCGCGCCAAGCGCATCGATTGTCTTCCACCATAGATTACCACACCTGGGACGGGCAGTGTTGAGGCTAAACCGAGATTAATCGGTTTGAGATATTCTGGCATATTTAAGATGGGAATTGGGCGATCGCTAAATGCTTCTTCAACATCCGCAGCACTCAAAGTAGCAAAACGCCATTTTTCACCCCAGAGGTTTTCTGGTAATGGTGTTGGGGGTGGTTTATCCAGCGCTAAAGGATATTCTTCCTGCAACCACTGCTTTAGTGCGAAAGTACGTCTAGTTGCTTCAACATTTATTCCCAAATTGCGCCCAGCAGCTTCAATTAAACTTAAAGATTGAGGACGAAATACTTGAATTACATCTGGTAGATGTTCCCCCGCTGCTAATTTAATTTGCGAAGCAACCCAACTAGAATTTGCTTCTGACTGAAGACAGCTAGCTTGATACTCAAAACTGCGAGTAGCGTCACAAATCAACAACTGCCAAAATGCATCCGCTTGGGGACGACGATAAAAATCAGCTTGCCAAATACGCATTTTATCCTTACTCGTTAAATATTAATTATCCCGCAAAGCATACCCTACACCACGCACAGTATGAATCAAGCGTTTTTCATTTTTTTCTTCGAGTTTGAGACGCAAATAACGAATGTAAACTTCGATAATATTAGAATCACCCATAAAGTCATAACCCCAAACTTTCTCTAGAATTTGGTCTCTCGTAAACACTTGACGGGGATGAGAGAGAAGATATTCTAATAAGTCAAATTCTTTTGCTGTAAGTTCAATTGCTCGTTTATTTCTAAATACTTCACGAGTGCGGCGATTTAAACTTAAGTCTTCAAACTGCAATAAATCTTCATCTGTTTCTTGAGTGCGGCGTAAATGTGCGCGAATTCTGGCAAGTAATTCTTCAATGCTAAAGGGTTTAAGTACATAATCATCGGCGCCTGCATCCAAACCGGCAACGCGATCGCTCACTTCATCTTTTGCTGTCAACAAAATCACTGGTATTGAGTTACCCGTCGCACGCAGACGACGACAAATTTCTAATCCTGTTAATCCTGGTAACATCCAATCTAAAATCGCTAAATCTGGCGATGATTCTCGCGCCAATGTCAAACCTGTGACACCATCATGTGCCACACTGACAGTGTAACCTTCGCTACTCAATTCTAATTCGACAAATCGCGCTAATTTAACTTCATCTTCCACTAAAAGAATATGGGCTGTCATATTTTTACTCCTAAATAAATAGGCATTATATAAAGTTGTATTTAATTATGTAAAATTATAGAGATATTCTATATACAAACACAAGTGTTATCTAGTAAAATTAGCATACCAAATTATGCGGAGTCACAACGAGACTACGAATACTTAAAAAAGTATCAATTCTCAACTTACTTTGCGCTCACCATACAATAAGCATCAATGAGCAAGAAGAGTGAAGATAAAATTTCGTTTGACAAACAACAATGGCAGCGCGAGCGGCAGGCAATGGCACTTTTGTCTTCTTTGAACTACAGAACTGGCGAACTAAGTAGTTATTTGCACAATATAGCCTGCGGAATTAGCTCGCTAATTAAAGTAGATTGGACAGTAGTAACGCTCTGCCAGAAAGGTTTTGAGAAAGTCCTAGCAAGTAGTCTGGATATGGGTGAAGGTGAACATGTTTATTCACTACATGGTACTCTCACGGGCACTGTAATAGAAATTGGTCAGTTATTAACAGTCGAAGATGCTCATAAACATCCAGAATATGGAGAAGTTCCCGAAGGTTATTGTTCATATTTAGGAATACCGTTGCGAACTGCCCAAGGTGAAGTTATTGGTACTATCTGCGCTTTTCATCAGCAGCCACGGGAGTTTACAAAAGAGGAAATTCAAATTGCCGAACTGTTTGGCGATCGCGCAGCTACAGCAATAGACCATTATCACCTTTACCAGCAACAATGCCAATTTAATCAAGTTCTAGAGGCAAAGGTAGAACAACGTACCCAAGAACTGCGGGTAGCGCAAGCCAAGCTTGTAGAACAAGAACGGCTGGCAGCAATTGGTGAATTTGCTGCCATAATTGTACATGAAATTCGCAATCCCCTGACTACCACGATTATGGGATTAAAGTATTCTCAAAAAAACCTTCAAAGTGAAGCAGCTCAAGAGCGATTATCGTTAGCTTTGAGTGAAGCCAGTCGTCTTGAGCGATTGTTAAGTGAAATTTTGCTTTACGCTAAACCTCAGGTATTGCAACTTTGTGAATTGGATGTAAATGAATTTGTAAATGAGTTGCTAGTAACTCTTTGCGAAATGCCAGAAGCATTATCACGGCAAATCGAATTTATTCCAGCTTCCACAGTAGTGAAATTCCTGGGGGATAAAGATAAAATTAAACAAGTTTTTATCAATATTGTCCGCAATGCTTGCGAGGCTGTCTCACCAGGAGATGTCGTCAAATGCGAAGTAGATTGTTCTTCCGTCGGTCAAGTCTGCATTCATGTCTGCAATGGGGGCGAACCAATTCCCCCAGAAGTTATTTCAAAGCTCACTCAGCCGTTTTTCTCCACAAAATCTAGTGGTACAGGCTTAGGGCTGGCGATTACTAAACGCATTGTTAATGCTCATGGTGGGGAATTATTTATTCAGTCTGAGGTGGTAGGTGGTACGAGGGTGAGTGTAAAATTGCCTGTTGTTAATTAGGGCATTGGGCAATGGGCATGGGGCATTGGTATAAAAGTCGCTTTTTTTCAGCATAAAATTTAAAATAATTATATGATTAACCCCCGTCAACTAGCTTTTATTGCTTTGCGAGAGGTTCACAAGGGGGCTTATGCTGATGTTGCCCTCGATAGAGTGCTGCAAAAAGTTAAATTGAGCGATGCCTGCGGCGGGCTTCTCTACGAGACGCTCCGCGAACGCCAACGCCAATCTTATGAAGAGTTAAGCGATCGCCGTTTGCTGACAGACTTAGTTTATGGCTGCACTAGAAGGCAACGCACTCTTGATGCGATCATCGACCAACTCGGCAAAAAGAAATCCCACCAACAACCTGCATACCTCCGCACTATTTTACATCTAGGCTTATATCAACTGCGCTATCTAGAGCGAATTCCGCCATCAGCTGCTGTTAATACCACTGTCCAACTAGCTAAAGAAAATGGCTTTTCTGGACTGACAGGTTTTGTTAATGGTCTGTTGCGAGAGTATATCAGAAGAGGAGAGGGGGAGAGCGGAGGACAAGGGGGACAAGGGGGACAAGGGGCACACGGGGCACAAGGGAGACAAGGGGGAAAAGGGAGACAAGGGAGACAAGGGGACGATTCTTTCTCCCCATCCCCCACTCTCCCCATCCCCCCCTCCCCCCCTCTCCCCCTCCCGACTCCCCACTTTCCCTTACAATTGCCAGAAAATCCGGTGGAACGCTTGGGTATTTTGCACAGCTTTCCTGACTGGATTATTGAAGTGTGGTTGAAACAGTTTGGTTTCGCAGAAACAGAAAAATTATGCGAATGGATGAACCAAACGCCAGTTATTGACTTGCGGGTAAATCTTCTTCGCACTTCGGTTGATGAAGTTGAAACGGCTTTGCAATTGAAGGGTGTTTTAGTCAAGCGCGTTCCCCACTTACCCCAAGCTTTGCGATTGATTGGTAGTACTGGTGCTATTCAAAATTTACCTGGTTTTAGCGAGGGTTGGTGGACTGTACAAGATAGTAGCGCTCAGTTGGTAAGTCATTTGCTTGACCCGCAACCAGGTGAGGTAATAATTGATGCTTGTGCTGCACCGGGAGGAAAAACAACGCACATTGCGGAATTGATGCACGATAAAGGAACAATTTGGGCAGGCGATCGCACTACCTCACGTCTTCGCAAACTCAAGGAAAATGCTCAACGCCTAAATTTGCACTCTATTCAAATTTATACTGGCGACAGCCGCAACCAACCCCAATTTCAAAACATCGGCGATCGCGTGTTACTTGATGCACCATGCTCTGGTTTAGGAACTCTCCACCGTCACGCTGATGCTCGTTGGCGACAAACACCAGAGTCTGTTCAAGAACTCTCGGCACTGCAAAAAGAATTAATAGCGCATACATCAACATTTGTCAAGACTAATGGCATATTAGTTTACGCAACATGTACATTGCATCCAGCAGAAAATGAAGATGTCATTAAATCCTTTTTAGCATCGCATCCAAATTGGCAAATAGAGCCTCCTGAGGTAGATTCACCAGCCGCTAGGTATTCTACACCACAAGGTTGGATTAAAGTATTGCCTCAGAAACAAGAAATGGATGGCTTTTTCATGGTGCGCTTAAGAAAAACCAATGATTAAAGGTGAACGCTGTTTGTGATTTTAATATTATTCAAGGGCTAAGAGACAACAGTTATGAGTTAAAAGTTAAGAGTTAGGAGTTGTAGAGACGCGACCGATCGCGTCTGTCAAGAGTGAAAAACCTTTGAACAAATGAAAAATCAAAGAGCGAAAATTAAATTACCAAGGACAAAGCAATGGCTGCTAATTCCAGTGTGAAAAACTTAGTTAAAATCCTGATTGGAGCGGCTTGGATTGATGGTAGAATTCAAGCAGAAGAACGGCAATATCTGCGCGAAATAGCTCAAGCAAAAGGTTTAGCAAGCGATCCAGATATTAAGCCTTGGTTGTACGAATTGGTTCCCGTGCAGCCAAACGAGTGCTACAAGTGGGTGAAAGATTATTTAGGCGATCGCCCCACCAACGAAGATTATGAAAATTTGATTCAAGCTATCAGTGGCTTGATTTACAGCGATAATGAAGTCGCGGTCGAAGAAGCAAGACTGCTAACGAAGTTACAACAATTATCTATGGCAAATGATTCGACTCAACCCGGTCATAATGCCATTCTCAAACAAATTCAGAAACTTTATAGACGTTGGGTTGAGGTTCAAAACTAAAAGAGTTAGGAGTTAGGAGTTATGAGTTATGAGTTATGAATTTTTAATTCTTAACTCCTAACTCTTAACTTCTAACTTCTTAAGACTTCGGTTCACCCACACCCGGAGTTTCTTCTTTTTTAACTTCAGGTATAATGTCAGGACGCTGTTTGCTTTCCCAACCGGGGGGACGCTTGGAGTTATACCAAGCGATCGAACCAATTGTGACAGCAGCAATAAAACCAGCCACATATACCAAAGTGGCAGATACGGGAAAATGGGGAGCGTTTGCAGCTGCGTCCGCTGCTGTTTGCATTAATAAATGCACGAGTATTTTCTCCTATTGTCGGCAACACTACTTAAGACCGTACAAAAAGAGCGTATCACACGCATCCCCCGTAGGGGAGAGGGAGGGGGAGAGGGGGGCTGTTCTTGAGCAGGGGGGGATGGGGGAGCAGGGAGCACAGGGAGCACAGGGAGCACAGGGAACACAGGGAGCAGGGGAGAGGAATTTTTCCCCCATGCCACGCCAGATGCTCCACTTGGGGAAACCCCAAGACCGCACTGGCTCCCCTGCCCCCCTGTCCCCCTTGTCCCCCTTGTCCCCCTTGTCTCCTTGTCCCCTTGTCCCCTCATCTTCCAATCAATTTCCTTCAGAAGATTGGCTGGGTCTAAGTCTATCCCGCCAAGACTGAGTTGGTGCGGAATCTGAGGATGAGGAACTAGACGATCTGCGGTTTGACTCTGGTGCAGAGGTGCGAGCTCTTCTCGGTGATGAAGAAGAGGAATCTGATTCTACTCGTCTGTATCGGCGTCGTGGACGAGATGATTCTGAGGAAGAATTGTTAGAAGAAGAATTTGATTCTTCGCTTCTGTAGCGACGCCGCCTTCTGGGTGAAGGTGTATCATCGTTTTGTTGCTGATAGCGTCTTCGGCTGCGTCTTGGGGTGTCGTCTTGTTGCTGCTGCTGATTTTCTTGAGAATAGCTTCTCCTGTATCTGCGTCTTCTGGATGGGCGATCGCTATTATCAGAATTATCAGAGTTATTAGAACTTACTCGTTGACGCCGCCTTCTATAATTATTGTCAGAATCATCATCCGAGTTATCCTCATCATCTTGAATCGGACGGTTAACAATTCGGTTCGGCTTGACGCGCAGCGCTTTGATGGTGCCTTTACGACCTTCTAACTTAGGTCGAGAGGGAAACTTTTCTACCGGCATTCCTTTTACAGCTACTTCCATAAATTCATGCCAAGTAGAAGCAGCACTACCACTGCTACCCCAAGTAGGTTTGTTATCGTCGTTACCTAGCCAAACTCCTGTGACTACTTGGGGAATATAACCAATAAACCACAAATCGCGGGCTTCATCGGAAGTACCTGTTTTCCCAGCTACAGGTCGATCTAATTGGGCAGCGCGACCGGTACCATCTTCTACTACACTCCGCAGCATCCAGGTCATGATAGCATTACTCTCAGGGTCGAGAGCCTGCACCGGCTGGTAACTAGCTTTCCATATTTCCTTGCCTTGGCGGTTGAGGATGCGGGTAATCCCGTGAGCTTCTGTGTGTAAGCCTTGATTTGCAAAGGTGCCGTAAGCGCTGGTTAACTCTAACAAATTCACTTCATTAGAACCAAGAGCCAAAGAATAAGTCGGTTTCAGTGGAGATTTAATCCCCATATCATGAGCTAGTTTGATTGTTGGCTCAAATCCGACATCGATCAACACCTTCACCGCAATAATATTAATTGAGTTGGTGAGAGCATCTCTCAAGTTCATCCAACCGCGAAAGCTTTCGCTGTAGTTTTTCGGCTCGTAGCCATCGACTACAAAAGGTGAATCCTCGTAGCCATCATAAGGATTTTTCCCTGTAGCGATCGCCGTCGCATAAACGAATCCCTTAAATGTTGAACCGGGTTGACGCTGTGCCTGGGTAACGCGGTTAAATTGGTACTTGCCAAAATCTTTTCCGCCAACCATTGCCTTAACTTCACCGGTACGGGGGTCAATGGCAACCATTGCCGCTTGCTTAAAGTTCTCCCAGCGTCCTTCATTTCGCAATATTTTCGCAACTGCTTCTTCTGCGGCTTTTTGCCAAGTTGGGTTAATAGTAGTTTCTACCACTAAACCGCCACCCGCCAGCACATCCGGGGAAACATACTTCGGCAATTCTTTCTGAATGTAGGTGGTAAAATAGGGTGCTTCTACTTGCAATCGCTTCGGCAAACTGCTTTTCAGATTTATTGGTTCAGTACTCGCTGCTTGCCTTTCGGCGGCGGTAATAAAACCATCGTCTTGCATCCGTTGCAATACCAGATTTCGCCGTTGTTTCGCGGCTTCGGGATTGCGATCTGGGGAGTATACGCTTGGTGCTGGAGCTAATCCGGCAATTGTCGCCATTTCTGGCAGTGTCAGTTGATCTACTGTCTTGCTGTAGTATACCCAAGCAGCATCGCCAACTCCGTAAGCTCCCGAACCCAAATAAACCAGGTTCAAATAACGTTCGAGAATTTGGTCTTTGGATAATTCTCGCTCCATTTTTTGTGCGAGTCGGACTTCTTTGAGCTTACGCAAAACTGTCTTTTCTTGTTTGAGAAAGAGAATTCGCGCTAGCTGTTGGGTGATGGTGCTACCACCTTCTACCACGTCTTGCGATCGCAAGTTATTCAAAACCGCTCTGACAATTCCCCGAGCATCTACTCCATGATGTTGCCTAAACCTTCTATCCTCTGAGGCAATGAAAGCTTTTTTCAGATTATCAGGGATTTGATTTAATTGTAGCTGTTCTCTGGTCGCTTCTCCTTGCTGTTGCAAAATAGTACCATCACTAGCTTTGATGGTCAGTGTTTGCTCGCGGACAACGACGTTCAGTTCAGATTTATCCGGCAAAGTGCGATCTATTGACCACACAGTATGAGTGATACCTACGATTCCACCACTCACACCCAAGCCTAACCAAAACAATGGACGACGATAAAGCGGTTTATTGCTACCGGGAAGTTTAGCAATGATTCCAGATGATACACTTTTCACCTGGCTCAGTAACTGCTTTACCTTTGCCAACTTGCTTGGGGAAGTTTCATTTGCAGACTCCTCGCTGGGGTTTTGATTACCTTCAGGTATCAAATCGTGAGAGGATTCTTCGGTATTATTGCCGTGAGGCAATCCCGGTTTCTCTGTGTTTGTGTTACTCAATTTAGTTGATCGTTCCTTGAACCAGGATGTAAACTTCGCCACGTCATTTCCTCGCCCAAAGTAGTTACAAATTAACCACGATGAAAAAAATGGGATTAGCGCACCTCGTTTGTGTTAGTATAATATCTCATAAATAATTAACTGAATTCATAACGAAAGAATGTTTTTTGATAATTGGTGTATTGCGCTGGTTAACTGTATACACTAATTAACAGTATTGTTCGCGCCTCAATAAGATTGATGAACACAAGTGCGATCGCTCTCGGTAGCAATCTGGGCGATAGAAGTTCAATTTTAACAGCCGCTGTCGAAACTTTAGCGCAAACACCAGGTATTATCCTCGAAGTTACATCAAGTTGGTATCAAACCAAAGCTGTAGGACCACCACAACCAGATTACTTGAATGGCGCGGCGATTCTGCAAGTAGAAATGACACCGCAAGCGTTGTTAGCAACTTTGTTAGCGATTGAAAGCAAATTTGGGCGTATTCGTACTCAACGCTGGGGAGCGCGATCGCTTGATTTAGATTTGTTATTATATGATGACTTAATTTTGGATACACCAGAGCTGCAAATTCCCCATCCGAGAATGTGCGATCGAGCTTTCGTACTAGTACCCCTAGCTGAAATCGCCCCAAATTTAATTGAACCAGTTTCTCAACGTGAAATAAAAGAACTGGTTAAACAGGTAGACAGTTCTGATGTACATTTATGGATGGGCAATTAAAATTACCACCGATAAACGCAGAAAAAGCCTGATTTGACAATTCATCTCCAGAATTATCTGTGTATTATTAGAGAATATAACTTTACTATGCCATTAGGTAGAGAATTACCACAGCTGCTGAAACAACGCTTGTTGTTCAAAGGACGCAAGTTCAATTTTGAAGTCAATCGCTTGCGTTTACCCAACAACGCGGAAGGAGAATGGGAGTGTATTCGTCACCCTGGTGGCGCTTTAGCCGTACCCGTAACCCCAGAGGGTAAACTTATACTCGTGCGTCAGTATCGTTTTGCAATTCAAGGACGCATATTAGAATTTCCAGCGGGTACAGTCGAACCAGGTGAAGAACCTCAAGAGACGATTCGGCGAGAAATTGAGGAAGAAACTGGCTATCGTGCTAATAAATGGGAAAAACTAGGAGAATTTTTTATCGCTCCCGGTTATTCTGATGAAATTATTTATGCTTTTCTAGCGCAAGATTTAGAAAAGCTGGATACACCCCCAGCACAAGAAGAAGACGAAGATATCGAAACAGTCTTTTTCACCCCCGAAGAACTAGAAGAAGCTATTCTCGATGGTCAAGCTATAGATGCTAAATCGATTTCTAGCTTTATGCTGGCACGTCCATTTTTAGTTTAGGTAATGGGGAATGGGTAATGGGGAATGGGGAATGGGTAATGGGGAATGGGGACGATGCCCCATGCCCGATGCCCGATGCCCGATGCCCGATGCCCCATGCCCGATGCCCCATACCCCACTATCCACTAACAAATTATGTTACTAGAGTTAGCGATTGGGGATGCTTACGGTGCAGGCTTTGAGTATGCTGATGAAATGATAGCTCTCAACGATTTGAGTCGATATGTAAAACATCCCCGTCATCGACTCATACCAGGTAATTATACTGACGACACACAGATGAGCATAGCGATCGCACAAGTGATAGTTGCTCAACAAGCTTGGACACCAGAGAATTTAGCTAATAGCTTCGTCACGGCTTTTAAACGCGACCCCAGAGAAGGTTACTCTCGCAGCTTTTACCATTTTTTAGTACAAATTCAGGATGGGGAAGAGTTTTTAACAAAAATTCGCCCCGATAGTGATAAAAGCGGTGCAGCTATGCGTGCTGCACCAATTGGCATCTATCCTACGGTAGAAAAAGTCATTGAAGCCGCAACAATTCAAGCGGCAATTACCCACAGTACACCAGATGGAATTAATGCAGCGATCGCAGCTGCTTTGATGTCACATTACTTTATTTATCGCCTGGGAGCAAAACGTAAATTAGGACAATTTTTAGAAGGTTATGTCTCTGGTGAATGGTCGAAGCCGTGGCAAGGTAAAGTTAAATCAAAGGGCTGGATGAGTGTTAGAGCCGCAATTACAGCTGTGATGAGAAATGACAGCATGAGCGAACTTTTGCTTGATTGTATCGCCATTTAACTAAGTCCTAAAGTAGTGGGATAAATCGGAATATTTCGATATAAATCAGAATCCATAACTGTATCCGTCCTGTGAATGCATTTTTGTAAACTTATCCAAAGTCCCGCCTATCCGCT
>JAESGF010000350.1_pt1 | contig 11401 bp, 10 predicted proteins | sample 9269621 | NCBI WGS metagenome assembly JAESGF01 (sample SAMN14515066, study PRJNA621663) | algae metagenome | isolation source: Tolypothrix carrinoi HA7290-LM1 and co-occurring heterotrophs from dry rock... | place: USA: Makauwahi cave, Kauai, Hawaii | collected 2011-01-06
ATCTCAAAAAACGATTAAATTACCCAAATGTCAAGCCTAGGAAAGCTTTCAAGATTATTTATATATATTTGTTTATCTTTTATTGTTAAATAAACTAACTTTTTGGCATATCAATTACTGAAGAACCTAATTATAGTTGTAATTATTAGATAAAAATACGTTTTCTAATAAAGTAGTTTGAGTAACTAACATTAATTCTTAAAGTTGGACATTAATTATTTAATGGACACGTGATGAAAACCAATAGCTCCTAACTATTTGGGAACGGGAGAATTCAGTACGCCTGGAAGCTACCGCTTCCGCCGCTACTAAGTTCTTTGCACACCGCTCTCAAATTTAATTTAGGAGTTAAATAAATGTCAGAACACACACTGTTTGCGATCGCTTTGTTCATTTTTATCTTCTGCGTGGAGTGCATTTTTGTGGCTGATTATCGCTCATGCATGAAAAAGCAGCAATTTGAACAACCTGCTGTTGAAGACCCTAACCAGTCACGCTCATCAAAAGTGATGCTCTCAACTGCTGACATGCACTCCTTAACCAAATCAACAGTTGATAGAGAATGCTTTGTTGAGGTAAATAACCACCAGACTATGCCTTTTAAACAACAAGCAAATGATATTTATGGTGGTTTTGAGACATCACTCTTTTTGGATAAAAAAGGCAAGTCTCTTACTGGGGCTGCGATTGCAGCTAGACGACAAAGGTTGGAGAAGTTGCAAAAACTAGAACAACTTTTGCTATTGAAGAAGGACATGATTGATACAACTGCGTAACTGACAAAATGTAAACAATCCGCACTTTTATCCCCAAGTTACAGGGTGTAAATTTAATAATTATCGCGGTAATTACATTCAGTGACTAAGGGTTTGCTTGAAGGGCATATTAACCGACTCAAGATGTTGAAACAGTAGATGTATGGTCGCGCTGGCAACAATAGAAGGGAGCATCGCTGCGGAGTGCAAATATAGGTGTAATTGAGGGAAGATAGTTACACTCTTTTATACGAGTGGCAAGCAGAACTACTATGAAACCTGAAGACTCGCAACGTGAGGACACGCCTGCTTGCTCAAAGCAGCAATTCTTTATCGCAATACCCCAACTGAAGAATTAACAACAAATATTGGGTTTAGAAAAAGCAGTACGCACAAAGATGAAGCGCGCAAGTAAGTCCAAAAATAGCTTTTTTCATCAAACAAATTACAGGCACTTCAATTAGTAGAAAAAGATTAGTAAAGAGCGTTGTGGGCAAGTTATAAGTTACGGATAAACAAGCAAACATATTGGGTTGGAAGCCTTATAGCTAGATGAGTCCACTGTTTGAGAAAAACTGTTTCCTATTGAGTAGTAATGAATCATTTCAAGTTGTAGAAAAGGACATCAAGGCATTGGCAGGGATAATGGAAAATTCATTCTTTTAGTGGCTAATGTTATGACAGCTAACGCTGTGTTTGTAATTTAAAACATAGCGGAAAAGTCAAAATGATCCAAACCCTACAAACTGCTGATTTTAGTCTTACATCTCAACAACTCAAAGCTCTTGAGTTAATGAACGAATTTCTCAAAAGCACTAAAAACATTTTCCTTATCCTTGGATACGCTGGTACGGGAAAATCAACTATTATCTTTCAATTAATAAAGCTACTTGTTGGTAGAGGAAAGCGAATTGCCCTGACTGCACCAACTAATAAAGCAGTGAGAGTGTTACAACGTATGGCATCAAAAAATGAGATATACGGAGTAGATTTCTTCACCATTCATCAGCTTCTGGGACTTGGATTGGTAAGAAGGGGTGGCAATAAGGTTTTAGAACAGACTGCTCCTTCCATGCTCAGTTTATTTGACCTTGTTTTCCTTGACGAATGCAGTATGGTCAACAAAGAGCTCTGGCATTGGATTACTGAAAGTATCAGTCGGTCTTTAATCACAAATAAGCAACTAATTCTTATGGGCGATCCAGCGCAGTTGCCTCCAGTCGATGAAGTTAAATCGCTTTCCTTCAGTGTACCCAATAAAGCGATTTTAACTGAAGTTGTTCGACAAGGTACTGATAGCCCATTATTAGAATTTGTTACAGCTTGTAGAAAAGCAGTTAAAAGCCAAAAGGCTTTCAAACCTTTCTCAAAGTATTTGCCAGATAAGACTAATGGAGCATTCATGGTTAAAGAAAATACTTTGTTGAGATATGCGTTTAAGAAAGTCTCAAAAAATTTTACCCAAAACCCAGATTGCTTTCGGATTTTGTGCTGGACTAACAAGAAAGTTGATTACTACAATGCAAACATACGGGCAAAAATTTACGGAGAAAACGCACCTAGATTTATTATTGGTGAAAGGCTAATTACCAGAAGTCCAGTTACGGCTCCTGATGGAAAATCTATTATTTTACCAACTTCAACAGAAATTGAAGTCTTGGACTTTTGTGAAGATCGATATTCTAGCTACAAAGCTTGGCAATTGAAGGTAGTGACGGATGAAAAAACAATTCGTCAAATTTACGTTTTGCATGAAGATGATACCAAAAGGTATAACAAAGATAATGCTTCATTGTTGCGAAATGCCAAAAAGAATCCTTTCTTTTGGAAAGCCTATTACAATCATCTTGAAGTATTTGCAGATATTCGTAATTGTTATGCGCTTACCGTGCATAACAGTCAAGGCAGCACTTTTGACGAAGTGGGAATTGATGGACGTGACCTGAACAAAAACGACAAAGTTAGTGAGTGCAATCAATTGTGGTACGTCGCTGCGAGTCGTGCACGTCGTCGAGTTTTCATCGTTCATTAACACCAATTAATTCAATTTTTGAGTTAGCGATCGCTCCCGCACGCATTGACCTTGGCATAATCTGATGAGTGAGCACAAAGGACAATTGCGCTGTGCGATCGCTACTTCTTTTTTTTGCAAGCTGCTTACGCAGCTTTATGTCAGAATAGCTGACATGAAAGAAAATGCCTAAAACACTAAAGACACAACGTTCAAAAACCTCGAAGCCAGTTGAAACACCAATTCAGCCACAGACCGAAACTGATGAGCAACCTTTAGTAGAAACTAAAGGGATACAAATAATTTGCAGTCAGAATGACCTAAGCACAAATCTGTCACTAGTCAGTCACGCTGTTCCGCAACGTCCAACACATCCAGTGCTGGCTAATGTTCTCCTGGTCGCCGATAAAACGTTGCAGCAAGTGCATCTAACCGTATTTGACCTCAGCCTGGGAATTCAAACAAGCTTTGATGCTCAAGTCCGATCGGGAGGAGAAATTACTATCCCAGTCGAAATTTTGAGTGATATTGTCGAACGCTTTCCTCAGGGCGATATCACCCTAAATAACCAAGCGGTAAAAGCAGACAAACCAGCGCAATCAGAGGAAACCGTCGAATCGTTAATTGCCACGTTGACTGCGGATTCAGGACGTTATCAGGTGCGGTGTCTTAGTGCAGAGGAATTTCCTCGCATTCCTGTAGTAACAGCACAACAGGCTATCCACCTACCAGCAGAGACTTTAAAAGAAGGATTGCGAGGTTCCTTATTTGCCACCAGCACCGACGAAACCAAACTAATCTTGACGGGTATTCATCTAAAACTGGAGCAGGATACTTTAGAGTTTGCTGCCACAGATGGTCATCGGCTAGCAGTTCTACAATCATCAACTCAAGGCATCGCTGCAAAGAAGAAACAGTCTAACACGACTGATGATGCACCACTGTCACTATCATTCACTGTACCCGCCAAAGCATTGCGGGAATTAGAGCGCATCCTAGAAATGCGTACTTCTACTGAGCCTGTGGCTTTGTACTACAAACAAGAAGAAGAAATCGTCGCTTTCCAATGGGGAAAACAACGTCTGGTCAGCCGCTGTCTGCGTGAACAGTACCCAGCTTACCCAGAACTGTTAAAACACGACTTTAAGCAGCAAATAATACTCGAAAAAGTTCCCCTAGTAAAAGCCTTGGAACGGATTGCGGTACTGGCTGACAAGAAGGAAAAGACTGTCAAGCTCTACTTCAACAGTGATTTGCAACAACTTTCGCTCTTCATGGCGCGAGATTTTGGCGAAGGAGAAGAATTAATACCAGCCTGCATTTCCGGGGAAAGTTTATACATCAGCTTCAATGTCAAATATCTGCTGGACGGAGTGAAGGCAATCAAAAGCTCTGAAGTACAAATGCAACTGACTTCACCTGACGGTCCGGCAATTCTGGTTCCCTTTGGCAATCGAGACAAACCTCATGTGCGGATAGAGGCGAAGTATTTATTAATGCCAATGTCTCAAGAATCGAAAAGTTAAATCCACTTCCACTCTTCTTTACCTCCAATGAGTCCTCAAGACTTAAAATCAGGACTTACCCACTCTCTACGAATTCTTCTCTTCTCCTGTCGGAGACGCTGCGCGAACGAGACGCTTCTCTACGAGAGGCACGCGGCTACGCAAAGGCGTTCTTGACGTCTTAGCAGTTCGATAAATTAAGGTTTTTGAGGATTTTTGCGTAAGTCCTAAAAATGACACATTTACTCGCCCCTTAGGGGAGAATCTGAAAATTTCAACAATCACAAAAATGCACACACCTTTGCACCTCAAGTACCGACCGCGCACATTAGACGAGTTGGCAGGTCAGGAGTACGTTCAAAAAACTCTTATCAATGCGCTTCTTTCAGGCAAAATTGCCCAAGCTTATTTATTCATCGGTCCGAGAGGAACGGGTAAAACCTCGACAGCCCGGATGTTTGCGAAGTCACTAAACTGTATTTCTAGCCGTAAGTTTACCGCCCATCCCTGCGGCGAGTGTCAGTCGTGCCGCTCTATTGATAAAAGCAGCAGCTTGGATGTTGCTGAAATTGATGCGGCTAGCAACAATGGGGTCGATGATGCCCGCAGTTTGATCGAGCGTAGCAGTTTTGCCCCAGCAATAGGGCGCTATCGAATTTTCATTTTGGATGAATGCCATCAACTCACAGCACAGTCTCAAAATACGCTTCTTAAGTGCATTGAAGAACCACCCGCACACGTAGTATTTATTCTCTGCACAACGGAACCTCACAAAGTTCTGCCGACAATTACAAGCCGATGCCAAGTATTTAACTTTCGTGCTTTGTCCATTAGCGCTATTGTAGAGCAACTTCGGTTCGTAGCCCAAAAAGAATCTATTGCGATCGCTGATGAAGCAGTGCGTGCGATCGCACGCACGGCTGACGGTGGATTAAGAGATGCTTTACAGCTATTAGATCAGCTGAGTCTTTTGGGAGTTGAGATTACTAAAAGCCACGTTCTTGAACTTTCAGGAAGTGTGGCAGAATCGGACTTGGTGGCAATCCTCGAAGCGATAAAGATTGGCAATATATTCGGGCTGTTGCAATTATCTCGCTCGCTCCTAGACAACGGCAAAACACCCAAACTGATTTTGAGCAATTTGCTCACCATCTACCGCGACTTGCTTGTAGTTATGGCTTCCCCAAAAAGCCAAAACCTGATTACTGGGGCAATCAGCTACTCCCAACTCAAACAACTGGCGACTCCTTGGGATTACGAGGCAATCAGTGCAGGGCTTACTCAGTTGCAAAAATCGGAAAACCAACTTCGCAATGCAGCCCAACCTCACCTTTGGCTTGAAGTCTGCTTGCTAGGACTGGTTATAACGCGATCTGATCATAGCAACAACTCAAACAACGGCAACGGCTCAAAGACTGCATTGAATTCCAAAAGAAAATCTCAGCCGAAAGTTCCAACGAATAACCTGACTGCTATTTGGAACAAAGTACTAGAGTTAGCAACACCTAACAATCGTTCTTTGCTGACACATGCTGAACTTGTTGAATTGAAGAGTGACTTTGCTGTCATAACAGTCGAAGCAAAATATTTCCACAAATTTAATTGCAATGCCGAAAAGGTCGAGAAAATGTTCCAGAAAGCTACTGGAGCAAGAGTGACTGTATCAATTAAGGAGCGTCGCGTTAAATGATTACACTGCTAATTGGCAACGATCAATACGCTATCAAAAAAAAACTTACGTCTTTCAAAAGCGCTCTCGACCCAGCTTGGACAACCTTTAACTACCACCGATTTCCTCAATCGTCCCTCAGTGATGCTATTGACTGTGCTTTGACGATCCCATTCGGCACTTTAAAAGCAAAGTTAATTGTCGTAGAAGATTGCAACTTTAAGCAATTTGACGACGACATGCTGAAAACTCTCAGCCTTCTTCCACAAATACCGGACTTCTCCCACTTGGTGTTTGTTGCACCGTCCTTTGACAAGCGGCTGAAGGTTTCCAAATTGTTAATTTCACACAGCAAGCTTTTGGAATTCATGCTGATCCCGCCGTGGCGCACCGATTTAATTGCTCAGTCTATATCGTCACAAGCTAAATCCCTAAAGCTGCTGCTCGACACTAACACAGTTGATTATTTGGCTCAAGCTATTGGGAATGATTTAACCCGTGCAGAATCGGAATTGCAAAAACTCACCATCTATGGAGAAGGTCGCCGCCTTACCAATGCCGAAGTGCAGGCGCTGGTTCCATCACAGACTCAAAACAGCCTCCAGTTAGCCGAAGCTATCCGAGAAAACAATCCCAGAAAGGCGATGACTCTGCTCGATGAACTTCTGGCGAGTGCCGAATTCCCACTGGTGATTTGTGCAACGCTCTCCACTCAGTTCCGAACGTGGCTTTGGGTTAAAACAGTGATCGTTTCTGGAGTTAAACTTGACGGTGAAATAGCCAAAGTCTGTCAAATTGCCAATCCAAAGCGAGTTTATTTTCTCAAAAAAGAAGTGGCAGCGACATCTGAATTAGCTCTCGCTCAAGCTGTAACATTACTGCTTGAGTTGGAAGTGTCCCTCAAACTAGGAGCAAAAGCAGATTTTATGCTGCCCTCAATACTTACAATTGCACGATTATTTCAACCAGTCCAATCGACGTAACTTGAAACTGCACTCTTCTTATCCAGAAATTAGGTTTTGACCCTTGCTGTACAAGGCTTTGATAGTCATTTGCCGATATGTTTACTGATAACCTCTTTCCATCCGACTAAAGGTGGAAAGAGGCAACATCCGTCGTAAGATAAAAATAGTTGATGCAATGCCAGAAATAAATTTTGATCGAATGCCCCATCTTTCCCTGGAGAGTCCTTTGATCCCGCCGCCAAATCTGCATATTATGGCAGGGAAATTACTTCTTCCCAGACCTCACACAAGTTAAATAATAGTTCAGCTTGGCTTTGATGTGGTAAATTTCAAGCTAACCTCCAACAATAAATAAACCACTTTACTGAATATCAAACGAACATATTGCTATTCAAATAGCAATTTTCAATTACCATTTTGACATTCTGACCATGATTGTATCCTTCACAAATCAAAAGGGAGGGGTCGGCAAATCAACGGCTGCTGTTCATATGACCTACTGGCTTAACCAGCGGGGATCGGCACTGTTAGTTGATTCCGATGCTCAACAAAGTAGTTCCACCTGGCTAAAAAACTTGAATCTACCCTACCAAATAATCAGCGATCCAGAAGAGTTATTTGAAACCCTGCCAGCGCTTGCCCAACAACACTCAGCCATAGTTATTGACGGTCCAGGTAGTCTCAGTGAAGTAACCAAAGCAATACTCGCTCGGTCTGACCTGGCACTTGTGCCGTGTCAACCTTCTGGTCTTGACCTCCACAGCAGCAGCAAGATTCTCAGGTTTATTCGGCACGCTCAGGAATTGAGAGGAGGAATGCCCAAAGCAGCTATGTTCCTCAGCCGCGCTACTAAGGGGACTGTGTTGTTGCAGGAGTCTAGGGAAGTTCTCAAGGGAAATCCCTTTCCCCTCCTTTCCACCACAATTTACCAACGCCAGTGTCTCGCTGATGCCCCAGGACAGGAGAAAACTGTTTTTCAAATGTCAGGAGCAGCAGCCAAAGAGGCAGCCAAAGATTATGAGTCTCTGTTCAAAGAATCTCTGGAGGTTCTCAATGACCGCATCAAGGCGTAGTCTCAAGGATTTTGTCTTCGGCGATGAACCCCAGGCAGAACTATCAGGTCAACAGATAGTGCCGCTGACTGCCATTACTCTACCAACCAGTCAGCCCCGACGTTACTTCGATCCTCAAAAGCTTCAAGAACTGACGAATTCAGTCCGCAAGCATGGTATTTTGGAGCCACTACTGGTACGCCCACTGCCCGACAATGAAGGCAAGTATGAGCTAGTGGCTGGAGAAAGACGCTACCGAGCAGCTGTTGCCTCTGGGTTAAGTGAAGTTCCTGTGACCATCCGCACCCTCAGTGACTCTGAAGCACTACAACTTTCCCTCATAGAAAACTTACAACGGGAAGACCTGAACCCAGTTGAGGAAACGGAAGGGATTTTGCAACTGCTGTCATTCAAGTTAGAAATGGATGTGTCCGAAGTAGTGGCACGATTGTACCGGATGAGAAATGAAGCCAGCGGCATAGTTAGTCAAAACGTTTTGACTAACTTGGAAGGTGAAGCTATTCAGTCCTTGTTTGACTCACTAGGTCTAGTTAGCTGGGAATCCTTTATTACCACTCGCCTCCCCCTGCTTAAATTGCCAGAGGAAATTAAAGAAGCTCTACTCAGCGGATCAATAGCTTATACCAAAGCTCAGGTTATTGCCAGGGTAAAAGACCAAGATTTACGTCAAGCTTTATTAGAGGAAGCGATCGCCTCTGACTTGTCGTTAACTCAGATTAAGGAAAAAATAGCCGCTATTAACTGCCCTAAAACCAGCGATAAAGGAGAAAATGCAACGCTCAAAAGTCGAGTGGATACAACTTATAGTCTTTTAAAAAAATCAAAGATTTGGAATGACCCCCAGAAGCAAAAACACCTAGAGCAACTACTAGCGCAGATAGAAACACTCCTGACCAATGAATGAGAGTGGTCAGAAAAAGCTTTGGAGGTATGCTCACCTCCAGAGGTCTCTATTGCTGTCCGGGGAAGCCAAGCAGTTAAACTTCAACAAATCCTACCCGATTCTGCTGGCAAAACACTCAGGATTTCGGGACACAGCGCTTTCTCTAAAAGTCCGTGAACCATCACTCTCTTCTGGACTGTATTTTACAAAACGCTCAAACACCTGCCAAGCGTAACATTTCTATTCTCCACCCTGATCTTTTCACCTCCCTAAACCAAACTACAAATCAGCCCATTACACAACACCTTGAAAGGGCTAGTTCTAGGTCTTTACTTAAACCCCCAGAATTTGGTAAATTATGATGGGCAATGTCTGCGACAAGCCGCTAAGAGCGTCTACGCAATCTACAAAAACAGAGATTGAACAGTCAGATCCTTCTGGGTGATACTGAAGTTACGCTGTTCTGCTGTGGCAACGAATGAAACGATCGCTTCACACGCCACAGCAACGGTTAACATCACCAGGTTTCGTGTCAGGGGATAATCACAGACATCATCATTAACAAGAGAAGGAACGCGATAAACTTCATTCCAAATCACTTCTGCATAATCAGCCGATAGCCCAGCATGAAGACAAGGAATGCTTAATTGTTCAGCATAATCTTTCACTGCTTGACGTGCCACACTATTGTCAAAGACATCGACAATTAGCTGGCTGTCTTGGAGTAGTTGAGTTGTATTTGCTGATGTCAACTCAAGAGTCTTAGCATCAACTTTAGTACCAATTGCTCGATATAAATTGTTCGCTAAAATCTTCGCCTTGAACGCTCCCACATCGGAACGGTAGTAAGGCTGAGTCGAAAGATTACGCTCCTCAATGCGATCGCGATCTATCACTGTAAGTTTATCAAAACCAGACCGAACTAAGTTTTCCGCAATGTTAGCTCCTAATGCTCCAGCGCCACAAATTGTTACAGGATAATTTTTTAGCTTTGCCATCACAGCATTGCTGCGGTAAAGCTGCTCGTGAAAAAAGATACTCATAATAATTCGTAATACTCGCCAAAGGCGAGAAGCAAGCTACGTAATTCGTAATTAATTAGTCAGATTGTTCTCACTACTCTTGCTGTTCCATGACACCTACTAAGGATTGCAAGTCAAAATCGCGATCGCGTCCACTCAGACAAATACCAGAACTAACAACAGTCAAATCAGTTTTAGCGATCGCACTACTATGGCGAACACCATCTTCCTCAGTTGTCCAATCGACTGTCCAGTAATCGCTGCGATCGTGGAATTGAGTTAAGGTACCGCCACCCATTTGCAATGCCTTTCTCAATCGCTTTTCATCCTGTTGGGGTTGAGTAAATCCCTCAATGCGCCGAGTTCCTAATTCATACACTGTGCGGATTTCTGGAGTAATGCCCTTAAACTGTAATTCTTCAGCAGGAATGAGTTGCTTGAGGGCAGATTGCAGAGTTTCAGAAATTGCCGGATCGGTACGGCGATCGACTTCCTCAAACCAGCATGACTGCCCATTCCATCGGGCAATAATTTGCTCAAAGGTAACGCCGTCGGTAACTAAGTGGACTGCGATCGGCTTAACTACCTTCAACCGTTGACGCATATCTGCTTCATTCACAGGGTATGCTAACCAAGTTTGTTTTTGCAGTGGGTGTGCTAACCGCAGTCGTATTTGGGGAAAATGTTGCAGGTATTCTGCAATCTGGGGTAAGTCTGCTTCTTCTACAACCGTTGCTATTTTCTCATCCACAGGCTGAAAGATGCCCCAACCTTGAAATTTACTAGGCTTTGGACTGAAGGTGTAGATCATCCCGGCTACCCGTGTGCGAACTCGTCCACCCTTGACACAGGGTGCGAGGAATTGGGTGGTATGTAACTGTGCTTCTGCGATCGCAATTTGGTTGATTAGCTTACGGATGTCAGTCATAACTTATTCCATGTATTACGCATAATTACTCAAAAAAATTTGTGTTGTTAAGTATATAAAAAAACATGTATTTGCTCAATAAACCAAAAAAAAAGAAAAATAATGACTACCCAAATACAACAAATATCAGAATCCCGAAAAAAGTTAGCATCTGCTTACCGTGCAGTTTACGCAATTGGAGTTTTATGTATTTTTCTAAGCATAATATTCTTTGTTGCTGGTAATCGATTGCCTGATTATCTAATATTGGGAATTGGTTTTTTATTTTTTGGTTTACTCTATCTAGTTCTAGGTTTTTTTGTACAACGTAAATCAAAAATTGCACTAGGTATTGCAGTAGGATTGATGTCGTTAAATGTGTTAACTGGCATTTACAATATGATTCAAACTGGTAAACCGTTTGGCTTGATTCTTCCCATGATATTTTTAGGTCAGACTATAGAAGGATTTAAAGCTATAGAAGTCAGGACTTACGCAACTGGCACATTGCGATCGCCAATTAGTAGTAATTTAGTACTAGAAACAAGTATTTCTGAAATCAGCCCTTTTTAGAATTGTTGATAGAAATGAATCAAGTAGATTCCGGGAAA
>JAESGF010000122.1_pt1 | contig 11260 bp, 10 predicted proteins | sample 9269621 | NCBI WGS metagenome assembly JAESGF01 (sample SAMN14515066, study PRJNA621663) | algae metagenome | isolation source: Tolypothrix carrinoi HA7290-LM1 and co-occurring heterotrophs from dry rock... | place: USA: Makauwahi cave, Kauai, Hawaii | collected 2011-01-06
CGCCCACGTGGTTGTCGGTGAGGATGGTGGCGTTCTGCTTGTCCGCAGTCGCGGTGGTGATGATCTCCGCCCCCTCCACGGCCGCCTCGATGGATGGGCAGACGACGACGTCGAGCCCTTCCGCGGCAAGGTTCGCCGCACAGCGCCGGCTTGCGGAGGGGTCGATGTCGTAGAGGCGGACGCGGTCGACGCCCATGACGGCGCGGAAGGCGAGCGCCTGGAACTCGGACTGCGCACCGTTGCCGATGATCGCATGCGTGCGCGCGCCAGCGGGCGCCATGTGGCGCGCCGCGAGCGCCGAGGTGGCTGCGGTCCGGAGCGCGGTGAGGATCGTCATCTCGGTGAGGAGGACGGGATAGCCGCTGTCGACGGAGGAGAGGACGCCGAACGCTGTCACCGTCTGCAGCCCGCGCTTCACGTTGTCGGGGTGGCCGTTGACGTACTTGAAGCCGTACGCCTCGCCGTCCGCGATCGGCATCAGCTCGATGACGCCCACCGCCGAGTGCGCGGCGACGCGGGGCGTCTTGTCGAAGTGGGGCCAGCGGCGGAAATCGTCCTCGATGGCGGCGGCGAGGTCGGCGAGCACCGTCTCGACGCCGATCGTGTTCACGAGGCGCATCATGTCCTCGACGCTGACGAACGGGACCACGTTGACCTGCCGACCGACGCTCACGAGGCACCTCTGATCCATCGACCGTCCCTTTCCGTTGCCATGGTGACCATGACAACAGCCGGCGCTGGCAGTATCAACGCGGTGCGGTGAGCAATTCGTCAGCCTAACCGTACAAGTTGGACAGCGGAGGCGCGCAAAGTGGACGAGCTCGATGCCCGCCTCCTCGCCGCGCTCCGACGCGACGGGCGCGCCAGCCTGTCGGACCTTGCCGCCGAACTCGGCGTGTCGCGCGCGACGGTGCGGACGCGGCTCAAAGCTCTTGTCGAGGCCGGCATCATCCTCGGCTTCACCGCCGTTACGCGAGGCGAGGCGGAGACCGCACCGGTGCGTGGCGTGATCCTGATCGCGGTGGAGGGACGCGGGGCGGACCGCGTCGTGCGCGCGCTGACCGCGCTGCCGGCCGTCACGGCGGTGCACACCACCAACGGGCGGTGGGACCTCGTGGCCGAGTTCGGCACCGACACCCTTTCCGACCTCGACGAGCTCCTCCGCCGCCTCCGGCTGATTGACGGCGTCGCGGCGAGCGAAACCAGCCTCTACCTCGCCACCAAGCGGCTCACCGGGCGCTGACCCCGATGCGTGCCGAAATGCTGATTGTCGACACGCTGCGTGTTGCCTTTTTCCGCGAGATGTGAAGCGTTCCTTCCAGTCATGGAAAGGATGGCGGCCCCGTGTCACCGGCGTCTGAAGTCGCTCGTCTCTGGCAGAAGGCCACGGGTTACGCGGTGTCGCTCCGGCGGCAACGCTCCGGCGCCGCCCGATCGGCCCGGCGGATGGGCCGTCTCGAATGCACGCCGTTGGCTGATTTCGCGAGAGCACTGAGGAACAGCATCCTGCAAAGGGACAAGCCTGCGCCCCTCTCCGTCGGGCCAGAGGTGGCCGGAGAAGGGCGCCGATGAGCGTTGACAACGCGCGGCCTCGCACGGGGACCAGCCGCCATTCGCTTTTCGACGCCACGCTGTCCCGCCTCACCGGTGCGATCGCGGCGGGCGACTGGAGCGACGGCGACAAGCTGCCGTCGGAGGTGGAGCTCGCGGCGAGACTCGGGGTGTCGCGGCCCCTCCTGCGCGAAGTGTTGCGTGAGCTGGAGCGGGCCGGACGGATCGTCCGCCGCCACGGCGCGGGGACGTTCGTGACGAGCCCGCCGCGGATCGAGACGCGGCTGCCGACGGTGATCACGCTCGAGATCGCCGCCGCCGCCGTCGCCGCGCCCGTCGAGGAAGTGCGGCGCAGCGTCGAGCTCGTCACCGTCGGCAGCGAGTTTTCCCCGCTGGATCTGCCCGAGGGCGAGACCATGTGGCGGATCGAGCGGCTGAAGACCGTCGGCGGCCGGCGCGCCATCGTGCTTATCGATTACCTGCCCGGCTCGCTCGTCACCGCGGAAGGGATCGCGGCGGAGCTGACGACGTCGGTGTTCGATCTCGTCCTCGCCCACGCCGGCGTCCCGGAGGTGAGCGTCAGCGACGTGTTGGAGGCCGAAACGGCGGACGCGGAGACGGCCGGACTCCTCGCCGTGCCGGAAGGGACGCCGCTGATGACGCTCGTCAAGACCGTGCGCCGGCCGGACGGCGCGCTCATCCAGTACGGCCGCTCGCTGCACGTCGCGAGCCGCTTCACGTTCCGCGTCGAGAGTTCGCTTCCGACCGAGCCCGCCGGCTGCTGCTGCAACTGATCCTGCCGCGTCCTCGGCCCGTTCAGCCCTTGCGCAGCGTCTTCGTCCGGTCGAACAGCTCCTCCAGCGTCTTCAGCCGGCGGATCCCGTCGGCGCCGGCGCGGCTGAGGAGCGCCGCGATCAGCGTCTCGACCAGGAACAGCGTCACCACCGAGGAGTCCCAGGCCGACGGCACCTCGATGCGGGCGTGGAAGGCGACCGCCGCCGCCTTCATCACCGGCGAGCCCCACTGGTCGGTGAAGACGACGAGGTCGACGCCCCGCTCGCGCGCCATCTCGCCGAGCCGCGCCGTGTCGCGCTCGTAGCGGCGCACGTCGAAGACGACGAGGACGTCACCCTCCCGCATGGCGAGCACGTAGTGCGGCCAGTTGGAGGCGTAGGGCGGGATCAGCGTCGCGCCGTCGCGGATCATGTGGAGGTGTGTGAAGAAGTAGTCGGCGAGCGAGCGGGTGATCCGGCCGCCGACCACGAAGACGCGGCGCCGCCGGTCGCCGAGGAGCGCAACGGCCTTGTCGAACTCCTCGTGCGAGAGGTGGCGGAGCGTATTCTTGAGGTTCTCCGTCACCGCATCGGCGAAGCGGTTCAGGATATGCGTCTCCGGCGCGCCCTCGGACCAGCGGTCGAATTTCGCGATGGGGTTCGAGAGCGTCGCCTCCACCTCGGCCCTGAGCTTGGCCTGGAGGTCGGGGAACCCCTCGTAGCCGAGCTTCTTCGCCATCCTGACGACGGTCGGGCTCGAGACGCCGGCGCTCGTCGCGACCTCCGTGATCGAGGAGAGGCCGAGGACGGGATAGTTGGCGAGAAGCGCGCTCGCGAGCTGCCGCTCGGCCTGGGTCAGGTCGCCGTACTGCCCGCGGATGCGTTCGGCGACCGTGAGATCCGCTTGCCCCATCTCGTGCCCCGCCTGACCGCGCGCGCCCACTCTTCGGTCATGCACGCCGAAGAAGCAATCATTTCCGAAAAGATGTTGACTGCGTAACCGTTTCTGAAATGATCCTTACAGCTTGCTTCGGATACGTCGATGGCTCTTGCCGCGCTCCACCCCCTGCCGCCGCTCGACCCTGTCGAGGTGGTGAATGAAGCCGGGGGCAGTCGCGTGGTTTTCGTCTGCGAGCACGCCTCGGCGGCGATCCCGGACGAGTTCGGCGACCTCGGCCTGCCGGCGGAGGCACGGCTCGCCCACATCGCGTGGGATCCCGGCGCGCTCGCCGTCGCGACGGCCCTCTCCGAACGGTTCGACGCACCGCTCGTCGCGGGCCGCATCTCGCGCCTCGTCTACGACGTGAACCGCCCGCCCGAGGCGCCGAGCGCGATTCCGGAGCGGAGTGAGGTGTACGCCGTCCCCGGCAACCGCGACCTTCCGGGCGCCGCGCGGGCCGACAGGGTCGCGCGCGTCTATCGCCCGTTCCACGCGCGGCTCGCAGCCGTCCTCGAGGCGCGCCCGGATGCGCCGGTGGTGACGATCCACACCTTCACGCCCGTCTATTTCGGCGAGCCGCGGGAGTGGGAGGTCGGCGTGATCCACGATGCCGACTCCCGCCTCGCCGAGTCGCTCCTCGCCGCACTTCGCAGTGCAGGGGTCGCGAAGGCCGGGCTCAACGTCCCCTACTCCGCGGCGGACGGTGTCACCCACACGCTGGCGCTCCACGCCACCCCGCACGGGCGGACGAATGCGATGGTGGAGATCCGCAACGACCTCGTCGGCGATGCGGCGGGCGTTGCCCATTGGGCCGCACGGCTGGGCGACGCCCTCGCCGCCGCGCTCGCCGCCGTCGAGGGAGAGCGCCGGTGAGCCGCCTCGCCCCCGGATGGCGGCCGTGACCGGCCGCCCGATGCCGCGCTGGTCGACAGCCTATGTCCGCTCGGTCGAGAGCGTCGCCTGGCTCGTCGGCCGCGCGACGATGTTCCTCATCTTCGCGATGATCGCGGTCCTCATCTGGTCGTCAATCTCCAAATACTACCGCATCCCGGCGATCTGGACCCTCGAGGTCTCGCAGTTCCTGATGGTCGGCTACTTCCTGCTCGGCGGCGCCTACGCCATGCAGCTCGGGGACCACGTGCGGATGGACCTCGCCTACGCGTTCTGGTCGCCGCGGCGGCGCGCGATGGTGGACTCGGTAACGATCGTCTTCCTCCTCATCTACCTCGGCGTCCTCCTCTACGGCGGCATCTCGTCCACAACCTACGCGATCACCGTCGGCGAGCGGAACTTCTCCGCCTGGCGTCCCCTGATGTGGCCGATCAAGGTCATCATGGTCGTCGGCATCACGCTGATGCTCCTGCAGACGGTCGCGACCTTCCTGCGCGACCTCGCGACCGCACTCGGCCGGGACATCGGCGTGCCGCCAACGGAGGGCCACGACCCCGACGTCCCCGGCGAGGCCGAAGCGATGACGGAGCGGCGCGCGTGAGCTACGAGTTCATCGCCGTCTTCATGTTCTCCTCGATGATGGTGCTCCTCTTCACGGGGCAGCGCATCTTCGGCGCGATCGGCGCGGTCGCCGTCATCTCCGCTCTCCTCCTCTGGGGCACCGGCGGCTCGGAGCTCGGCTTCGCCCAGGCGATCAAGCTGATGAAGTGGTACCCGCTTCTGACGCTGCCCCTCTTCATCTACATGGGCTACATCCTGTCGGAAGCCCGGATCGCCGACGACCTCTACAAGGCGTTCCACGTCTGGTTCGGGCCACTGCGCGGCGGGCTCGCCATCGGCACCATCGTCCTCATGGTGGTGATCTCCGCCATGAACGGCCTCTCTGTCGCGGGCATGGCGATCGGCGCCACCATCGCGCTGCCGGAGCTGCTCCGCCGCGGCTACGACAAGATCATGGTGACGGGGGTCGTCCAGGCCGGCTCCACGCTCGGCATCCTGATCCCGCCGTCCGTCGTCCTCGTCCTCTACGGGATGATCGCCCGCCAGCCGGTCGGCCAGCTTTGGCTCGCCGGCGTCTTCCCCGGGCTCCTGATGGCGGCGCTCTTCATCGCCTACATCGCGATCCGCTGCCGGCTGCAGCCGCACCTCGGGCCGACGCTCTCGGCCGAGGAGCGCGCCCGCTATACGCTCGGCGAGAAGCTCGCCCTCGCCCGTGCCGGCCTCATCCCGTTCGCGATCTTCTTCTCGATGATGGGCCTCTTCGTCCTCGGCTACACGAGCCTCGTCGAGAGCTCGGCCGTCGGCGCCATCGCCGCGACGCTCGCCGCACTCCTCAAGGGGCGCCTCTCCTGGCGCGTCATGGAAACGACGCTCCGGAAGACGCTCGGCGTCACCTGCATGTTCATGTGGATCATCCTCGCCGCGCTCGCCTTCGGCGCCGTCTTCGACGGGCTCGGCGCGGTGAAGGCGATCGAAGGCTTCTTCCTGCAGGACCTCGGCCTCACGCCGTGGCAAATCCTGATCCTGATGCAGCTGTCGTTTCTGCTGATGGGCACCTTCCTCGACGACACGGCGATGCTCGTCATCGTGGCGCCCCTCTACGTGCCGCTCGTCGGCGCGCTCGGGTTCGACCTCGTCTGGTACGGCGTCCTCTACACGATCACCTGCCAGATCGCGTACATGACGCCGCCGTTCGGCTACAACCTCTTCCTCATGCGGGCGATGGCACCGCCCGAGATCACCATCGTCGACATCTACCGCTCGATCACGCCGTTCGTCGCCGTGATGATCTTCGCCCTCGCATTGGTGATGATGTTCCCTCAGATCGCCCTCTGGCTGCCGCAGACCGTCTATGCGCGCTGACCCGGCAGCCTGTTCCGCGCGCGCCCCCGCCCGACCCCAAAAACACGACAGAAGAAGGTGAGACCATGACGACGAGGCGCTCCTTCCTGAAGTCCGCCGGCCTCGCCGGCGCCGCCGCCACCCTCGCCGCGCCGGCCATCGTCCGCGCGCAGGACCCGATCCGCTGGCGCTGGCAGACCTATGCCGGCTCGACCCTCGGCCAGGAGGTGACGAAGCCGTTCGTGGACGCCTTCAACGCCGCCGCGAACGGCGAGATGGTGATCGACCTCTACTTCGCCGACCAGCTCGTCCCGACGGGTGAGCTCTTCCGCGCACTGCAGAACGGCACCATCGAGGGCGTCCATTCAGACGACGACTCGATGGCGGCGCCCGTCGACATCGCCGTCTTCGGCGGCTACTTCCCGTTCGCCACCAAGCATGCGCTCGACGTGCCGACGCTCTTCTACCAGTACGGTCTCGCCGACATCTGGCGTGAGGCGTACACGGAAGCGGGCGGTGTCCGCTGGCTTTCCGCCGCCGGCCAGGACCCTTGCAACTTCAACACGGTCAACCCGATCCGCTCGCTCGCCGACTTCCAGGGCCTGCGCCTCTACACCTTCCCGACCGCCGGCCGCTTCCTCGCCCAGTTCGGCGTCGTCCCCGTCGTCCTCCCCTACGAGGACGCGGAAGTGGCGGTGCAGACGGGCGAGCTCGACGGGATGGCGTGGTCCGGCATCACCGAGGACTACACCGTCGGCTGGGCGAACGTGACGAACTACTTCCTGACGAACAACATCTCCGGCGCGTGGATCGGCTCCTTCTACGTCAACGAGGACGCCTATCAGGCCATTCCTGACCACCTGAAGGCGCTCCTCCAGTCGACCATCGAGGCGAGCCACACCTACCGGAACCAGTGGTACTGGGGTGGCGAGGCGCGGCTGCGCGTCGAGGGCGACCAGCTCGAGCTCACCTCCATCCCGGACGCCGAATGGGGCGAGGTCGAGAACGCCGCGATCGCCTTCTGGGACGAGGTCGCGCAGACGAGCGAGCGGGCGAAGAAGGTCGTCGACATCTTCCGCAACTACAACCGCATCCAGCGCCACGCCGGGCAGCCCTATCGCTGCACGATCGAAAGCTGAGCCTTCGCCGCGGCGCACCCCGCGCCGCGGCCCCCTCCCCAGGAGCCCGACGTCGCCATGCCCGGCACCCTCTCGTTCGATGACCTCACGCGCGCCGTCGAGGACGGCACGGTCGACACCGTCGTCGTCGCCCTCGTCGACATGCAGGGCCGGCTCGTCGGAAAACGCTTCCACGCGCCGTTCTTCCTCGCCCACGCTGACGAGACGCACGGCTGCGACTACCTCCTCGCCAACGACCTCGACATGGAGCCGGTGCCCGGCTATGCGGCGACAAGCTGGGAGAAGGGCTACGGCGACTTCGTCGTGAAGCCGGACCTCTCGACACTTCGCCTCACGCCGTGGATCGAGGGCACGGCGCTGGTTCTGGCGGACGTTCTCGACCACCACCACGCGCCGCTCCCCCACTCCCCGCGCGCGATCCTGAAGCGGCAGGTGGAGCGGCTCGCCGAGCGCGGCTGGACCTGCAACGCCGCCACGGAGCTCGAGTTCTACGTCTTCGAGGACAGCTACCGCGCCGCCCACGGCAAGGGCTATCGCGGCCTCACGACGGGGACCTACTTCATCGAGGACTACTACCTCCAGCAGACCACCAAGAACGAGGGCGTGATGCGGGCGATCCGCCGCGGTCTCGCCGGTGCCGGCATCCCCGTCGAGAATTCCAAGGGCGAGTGGGGGCCCGGGCAGGAGGAGATCAACGTCCACTACGCCGACGCGCTGGTCACGGCCGACCGGCACGCGATCCTGAAGCACGGCGTGAAGGAGATCGCCGAGTCGCAGGGCAAGGCGATCACCTTCATGGCGAAGTGGGACTATGCGCTCGCCGGGTCCTCGAGCCACATCCACATGAGCCTCGCCGACGACGGCGGCCGCCCGCTCTTCCACGACGCCAGCCGCCCGCACGGCATGAGCGCCACGATGGACGCGTTCCTCGCCGGGCAGCTGAAATACTCGCCCGAGATCACGCTCCTCCTCGCGCCGTACATCAACTCCTACAAACGCTTCCAGGCGGGCACCTTCGCCCCCACGAAGGCCGTCTGGTCGCGCGACAACCGGACGGCGGGCTTCCGCGTCGTCGGCGAGGGGTCGAAGGCGGTGCGCGCGGAGTGCCGGATCGGCGGCGCGGACCTCAACCCGTACCTCGCCCTCGCCGGCCTCATCGCGGCAGGCCTTGCGGGCATCGACGAGGGCCTCGCGCTGGAGCCCGCCTTCGAGGGCGACGCGTACGGCGGGTCGGGCGTGCGTGAGATCCCGAAGACGCTGCGCGCGGCGGCCGACCTATTCCGCAATTCGGAACTCCTCAGATCGGCGCTCGGCGAGGACGTCGTCGCCCACTACGCCCACACCGCCGACTGGGAGCAGTTCGAGTACGATCGGCGCGTGACCGACTGGGAACTCCGCCGCGGCTTCGAGAGGGCCTGATGCCGACGATCCTGTCCCCCATCGACGGCCGCGTCGTCGCCGAGCGCCCGCTCGTGACGGATGCGGCGCTCGACGCCGCGCTCGCCCGCGCCGCCGAGGCGCGCCGCGCCTGGCGGGCCACCCCGATCGCCGAGCGCGCGGCGCTCTGCTCCGCCGCCGTCGAGGCGATGCTCGCCATGAAGGACGAGATCGTCCCCGAGCTCGCCCTCCAGATGGGCCGCCCGGTCCGCTACGGCGCGGGCGAGCTGCGCGGCTTCGAGGAGCGGGCGCGTCACATGATCGGCATCGCCGAGGAGGCGCTCGCGGACATCGTGCCCTCCGCGAAGGACGGGTTCACGCGGTACATCCGCCGCGAGCCCGTCGGCACAGTCCTCGTCATCGCGCCGTGGAACTACCCTTACCTGACGGCGGTCAACTCCGTCGTCCCGGCGCTGATGGCAGGCAACGCCGTCATCCTGAAGCACGCCGCGCAGACCCTCCTCGTCGGCGAGCGCTTCCAGATGGCGTTCGACCGCGCCGGGCTGCCGGCGGGGCTCTTCCAGAACCTCGTGATGAGCCACGAGCAGGCGGCGCGGGCGATCCGCTCCGGCCTCGTCGACCAGGTGAACTTCACCGGCTCCGTCGAGGGCGGCCGGGCGATGGAGCGGGCCGCCGCCGGCCGCTTCCTCGGCCTCGGGCTGGAACTCGGCGGCAAGGACCCGGCCTACGTCCGCGCCGACGCGGACCTCGCGTTCGCGGTCGAGAACGTCGTGGACGGCGCCTTCTTCAACTCCGGCCAGTCCTGTTGCGGCATCGAGCGGGTCTACGTCGCGGCGCCGCTTTACGACGACTTCGTCGAGGCCGCCGTCGCGCTGACGAAGGGCTACATGCTCGGCGACCCCATGGAGGAGGCGACGACGCTTGGCCCCATGGTGAAGGCCTCCGCCGCCGACTTCGTGCGCGACCAGATCGCAGCGGCCGCCCAGAAGGGCGCCCGCGCGCTGATCGACGTCGCCGCCTTCCCCCGCGAGGCGCGCGGCTCGGCCTACATGGCGCCGCAGATCGTGGTCGACGTCGATCACACGATGAGTCTCATGCGCGACGAGAGCTTCGGCCCTGCGGTCGGCATCATGAAGGTCGGCTCCGACGACGAGGCCGTGGCGCTGATGAACGACAGCGCCTACGGTCTGACCGCCTCGATCTGGACGCGCGACATCGACGCCGCGATCGAGATCGGCAACCGGCTCGAGACCGGCACCGTGTTCATGAACCGCTGCGACTACCTCGACCCCGCGCTCGCGTGGACCGGCGTCAAGGACACCGGCCGGGGCGCGACCCTCTCCCGCGTCGGCTACGAGACGCTGACGCGGCCGAAGTCCTTCCACCTCCGGCACGCGTGATCCCATGAAGGCCAACTGGAGCTATCCGACCGCCGTCCGCTTCGGCGCCGGCCGCCTCGCCGAGCTTGGCGAGGCCTGCCGCGCCGCAGGCATCGCGCGGCCCCTCTTCGTCACCGACCCCGTGGTGGCGGGCCTGCCGATCGCCGCACAGGCGCTGGAGGTGCTGCGCGGCGCCGGGCTGGAGGCGGCCGTCTTCAAGGATGTCGCGCCCAACCCGGTGTCGGCCAACGTCGAGGCGGGCGTCGCGGCATTCCGCGCGGGCGGGCACGACGGCGTCGTCGCGTTCGGCGGTGGTTCGGCGCTCGACGCCGGCAAGGTGATCGCCTTCGCGCAGGGGCAGACCAGGCCGCTGTGGGACTTCGAGGACATCGGCGACTGGTGGACGCGCGCCGAACCCGCCGGGATCGCGCCGGTGGTTGCGGTGCCCACCACTGCCGGGACGGGCTCGGAGGTTGGCCGCGCCGGCGTCATCACGAACGAGGCGGTGCACACAAAGAAGGTCATCTTCCATCCGAAGATGCTGCCCGCCGTCGTGATCGCCGACCCGGAGCTGACGGTGGGGATGCCGCCCGCGATCACCGCAGGAACGGGGATGGACGCCCTCGCCCACTGCCTCGAGGCGTACTCTTCGCCGTTCTATCACCCGATGTCGGAAGGGATCGCCGTCGAGGGCATCCGCCTCGTCAAGGAGAACTTGCCGCGCGCTTACTCCAACGGCGCGGACATCGAGGCGCGCGGGCACATGATGAGCGCTGCCGCGATGGGTGCCGTCGCCTTCCAGAAGGGTCTCGGCGCCATCCACGCCCTTTCCCACCCGGTCGGCGCGATCTACGGCACGCATCACGGGCTGACGAACGCCGTCTTCATGCCCTACGTGCTCGCCTTCAACCGCCCGGCGATCGAGGCGAAGATCGACCGCCTCGCCGCCTTCCTCGGCCTCTCCGGCTTCGACGGCTTCATGGACTGGGTGCTCGACCTCCGCCGCGACCTCGGCATCCCGCACGGCCTCGCCGGCCTGAAGGTCGACGCCGCGCGCTTCGACGAGATGGCCGCGATGGCGGTGGTTGACCCGACCGCGGGCGGCAACCCCGTCCCGCTCGACGAGCCGGCGGCGAAGCGCCTGTACGAAGCGACGCTGACGGAAACCCTCTGACTTGACACCGAGCGGAGCGCCGCCGAGGGGCTCCATAATCGCAGCAGGGGTCAGCCATCGGCTGAACCCCTGCCACGCGGCGAGCTGCGGGGGTGGGTCCGGTCAACGGCGCC
>JAESGF010000351.1_pt1 | contig 11182 bp, 16 predicted proteins | sample 9269621 | NCBI WGS metagenome assembly JAESGF01 (sample SAMN14515066, study PRJNA621663) | algae metagenome | isolation source: Tolypothrix carrinoi HA7290-LM1 and co-occurring heterotrophs from dry rock... | place: USA: Makauwahi cave, Kauai, Hawaii | collected 2011-01-06
ATGAAACGGGTTCGGTTCGAACTTGACCACCGGGAGCTCCACAGCGTCACTCGGATCAAGACGGAACGGATACGGCTCGACACCCCCACAACCAGTCCCCGACAAAGCTACCCAACGAACGGACGCGGCGCGCATTTAAACCAAATGCGCGCCGCGCTTCGACTACCTGCCGCTCGTTTTGAAGTTCGGCGCGTCTTCAAGTTCCTTTTTCGTCATACCACGTAATACGATACGGTCGGGTTGTACGGTCCCGGCCTCGCCCGTGGTCCGATTCCGATTTGCCTGCTTTGCGTCCGTGGTAGCGACGTTTCCGCGACCCTGCTCCTGGATTTCCAGTGCCTGGAACGGGATGGCGACCTTCTTTTCCCCAATACCGAGGAAACCACCGACGCCGACAATCACTGCAGCGATGTTTCCGTCGCGTTCGAGAACAATGTCGTCGATCTCTCCGATATTCTCGTTGTTGGCGCCGTAAACGGTGGTGCCCCGAAGATCCGAACCCATGATGTGGTTTGGACTTGCCGAAGCAAGCGGCTGGGCGGCCTTTTGCCCAACCTGCTGACGAGACGGACGCTGACCATGCTGATCGTGCGTGCCACCACCGCCGGGGGCCTGACCGACCTGTGCCGGATTTTGCGGCAGAGCCTGCGCGTGCTGTAGGTGTTGCTGCAGAACCGGCAAGGTCTTCTGAGCCCAAGAAGTCAGTTCAGATGCGTCGCCGTTTTTGGCGTAGTCGGTAAACAACTTCACTGCGGCCTGATGAGCTTCGATCTGCTGCGCGCGGTAGAGCTGATAAAACTGACGACCATCCGCCGACTGGAGCTTCTCGAGCTTCTGTCGATGCGGCGCGTCCATCTCGGCGGGAATCTGCAGTCCCGGGATGCCTTTCGCCATCAACTTCAGCTCGTTGCTGGTCTTGGTATGGTCATCGACCATCTTCCTTGCGAATTGCTGGATCGCGTCATCCTTCGATTTGTCGAGGGCAAGCTTGTTCGACTGAATTTCGAACATGTCGGAGATAGCGACTTTTTCGACGAACTGCCTGGTTGCAGCCGAGGGGCCGGTCTGGTCGTTCTTCGACGGCGATTGCGGCCCTGTCTGTGCATGGGCCGGAACGGCTAACGCAAGACAGCTGGCGAGGATCATGCCGTATTTCATGCTGGCCTCCTTTTTTAAGGTGCGTGGTGGTAATCCTTCGGCCCAACTCCAGGGAGAGTGCCTTGTTCCGCGGCGAGCGGACGAGGAGAAGGACCGGCTTTACTGCGAAGAGCGGCTCATATTCAGCCTCCTCGTCGAGAGGGGCTGGAGCGGCGTTCGCTGGGACGCTTGTCAGACGCGTTTTGACCTTGGGGCGCTGCACGTGAAGCGCACCCTGCCCGACAACCGGACGACCGCATTCACACCCGTGGACGGCGTAGGGCGCGCTTGTATCAAAAACGCGCCTCTCGCCATTTGCCCGTAGGTCGGCCTATCCAAACCTGAGTTTCAGAACGGTGAGCGTGGCGGCCAGCGCAGCAGCGATCGCGTTGGCGAGGACGATTACAATGTCGCCCTGCATGAACCCGTAAACCACCCACAGGGCCAGCCCCGCGGTCAGCAGCAATGTCATCCTGAGGGAGATATCGGCGGCTTCCTGCGTCCGCCATGTTTTCCAGACCTGCGGCGCATTGGCGGCAGTGGTCAATCCCGCCGCCAAGAGCCCGATCAGCGTAACGACGTTCGGGTTCAACGGATCATTTCTTGAAATTGGGATCGCGCTTCGAGCGGACCAGAGAGGGGTCTTCGTAAAAGCGGCCTTTGGTCTTCGGCAGTTTCTTTTTGACGGCTTTCTTGGCTTTCGACTGTTTCGGCATGTCGTTCGTCCTTTCGAGACCAGCGGGTTAGACGCCCTGGCGAGGTCACGCCACATAAGGCCATATAAAGACCGGTCCGGAACAAGTCCCGAACCGGTGGAAAGATTCAACAGAAGATCTATATAACCGAGGCCGGCATTCGTGCCACGGACATCAGCGGCTGAGCGACCTGGTCGAGGAGTTGATCGGCATTCTGCTCTTCGCCGAGCGACTGCGTCATCAGATGCACAATGGCTGGCTGATGAAGCTGGAGAGCGAGATTCCTGGCAGCCGTGTAGGCGGCGATCTCGTAATGCTCCACGCGCTGCGCTGCGCCGATAAGGGCCAGGTCTGCGGACGCATCGTCCTTTGCCTGGCCTTCATCCATCACGTCCTCGCCTTCTTCGACAAGGCCGGCCATCCCTTTGCATGGTTTGGCCCGAGCCGAGCCGCCAAGGATTTTGAGGCTTTCGTTCAGACGCTCGACCTGGAGCTCCGTCTCGCTGAGATGCGTTTCGAAGAGGAGTTGAAGCTGCGAAGCGCGAGCAGCTTTCACCATTTTGGGCAATGCTTTTAGCAGCTGCTTTTCAGCATGCAGTATATCCCGAAGCTGATCGATCAGGAGATTTTCGAGCGCATCGGACGCACCTTCGGAGCTAGCAGCATGGATCGCCGGGCTGTCGCCATTCAGTTCGTGCATGCTCTGGAACGCAGGTGCTTCCACGTATTCCCAGGCCTCGCCCTCGTTCCACGGGCCACGGCCATCGACCTCGCCATGATCTCCTTCTCCCGTGGAGTCGTTGAAAAACTGATCGACAAGCCCCGGCGTGGGCGCGATACGCCCGATCGTGAAGGGCGGTTTGCCCATCGTCTCGAGCGCGGCGGCGAAGGCCTTCATATGTGTGATTTCACGGGTCATGAGGAACTGGAGCGCGTCTTTCGTCCCGGAATCCCGGCAAAAATTAATCAGCCGCTCATAGACGATCTTTGCGCGCGCCTCGGCCGCGATATTGCTACGCAGATCGACGTCGAGTTCACCGGTGATCTTCAGGTAGTCGGCGGTCCACGGGTTGCCCTGGGAGTTGAACAGGTTCACGCCGCCGCCGCCCGCAATGGCGATCAGCGGATCGGCCTCGGCTTCTTCGCGGATCGACTTCATGGGTTTCAGATGCATGCGGGCAAGCGTGCCCACGATTTCCAGATGGCTCAGTTCTTCGGTGCCGATATCCATCAGCAGGTCTTTGCGGCCCGGGTCTTCGCAGTTCAGCCCCTGGATTGAATACTGCATTGCAGCTGCGAGCTCTCCATTCGCGCCGCCGAACTGTTCAAGCAGCATGTTGCCGAAGCGGGGGTCGGGTTCGTCCACGCGAACCGTATACATGAGCTTTTTGACGTGATGATACATGGGAAACCCCTACTAAGATGCGTTGTCGAACGAGCTGGAGTAATCTCAACCGGGCCGGGTAACCGTAGTTCCGGGAAATCCTGGGTCGGCTGAAATTTTGGAAGGCGCGCCCCGGAGACCTCGGGCTTGAAGCCACCGGCGCCGTCCTCAGGAACTGGCTTTTACGAAACCGCCGCCCGCGCTTTCTTTGTCCGCAAACTACTCTATTTCAAGGATCTCAGCTAAACGGAACGTCAGGAGACGCGAGGATGCGGGAGAAGCTGATCGACTGTCTCGTGATCGGTGCCGGGCCCGCCGGTCTTATTGCCGCAACCTATCTTGCCCGGTTCATGCGCGACGTGCTGGTTCTTCACGGCGGGGCAAGCCGCGCTTCGCTCATCCCCCTCAGTCATAACGCTCCTGGCTATCCGGACGGCATCAGCGGGCCGGCTTTGCTTCGGGCGCTCGATCAGCAAGCACTCAAATTTGGCGCAAGCATCGTCAACGACGGGTATCATCGACCACGTCCTCCCATCTGCGGGACAATGCAGACGAAGGCGATTGCGGTCGCGACCGAAGCGACCCGGCAGCTTGGTGGTAAGTATTCTGCAGAGTATCGTCCGGAAGGAGTAAGAGTCTCGCTGACCGCCCGTGTTTGAGCTGGAATTTGCGTTTGCATTCGGACAGGGCACTAAGTGATGATGCTCAACTGTTGTCTATCCATGCCCATGCTTGATCAACATCCCTCAGTTCAAAAGTTTTTTCCTCAACCGGTGTCAAAGGCGAGAAAAGGTTGATCATCGTTTTAGCCCAAGTGGGAGCGCCGACAACGCCATATTTCCGCACGTGCATGCTCGCCTGACCCTGTGCCGAGAGAGATTTCTTATCAAACACCGCTCCAAGCTCTATCCCGTCCCAGAGTACTATTATAATTAGGATGTCAATCGTCCCCACCGTCGAGAACGCCGCTTTAACTTCGTTGGCCATCCATTCGATGCTAGCTTTGGTGATTTTGCCACTGACTTTGAACGCGAGAAGCGTAGCGCGCTCTGTGGGGATTCGCTTAATTGGTGATGCTTTCACTGGCAACCCCTGTCAGCCGCCAAAGTCCCAACGAAAGAAGCAATGGGGAAAGGCGTGCAGCATCACGTGAACCGGATGCTTGGCGAAATTCAGCGTGCTCTTCGATGGGTAAAAACTGGCATTCGGCTCCGCTGTTGAACAGGCTAGAGCTGGTAGCCAACGTTCGCCCAACCTAAGCGCTCTACCTGCTGACCGAGCCGCCGACGTTGGACATGAGAACGATTGCGACTGCGGGGGCGATTATAATCCACAGCCACAGGAAGATAGCGGGATTGTCCATATCTAGCCTCACATGGTGCCCTCAAGCGGGCCGATAACGCGTTTCGTTTTGTGGAGTAATGCCCACCTTGCAATACAGTTCCACTAAGTTTCGCGGCCCGCCAGTTAGGTAGGACTTCGGAAGCTAACACTCGAAATTAGCCATGCTATCGCTAAATCAATCGCAACCTCGGATACCGTTTTAATGGTTTAATCCACTCGGGGATGAACGCTTTTCGAGACTTTTCTGCGAGGCGAAAGCCACCAGCAGAATTGCGGCCAAGCCGAGTTTCGGGAAATGGCGACTCTCTTGTTCGAAGGCAGCTAGGTTTGCTTTGGCTACGCTAAATTAGGGCGATTAGAGCCTCGTCGGCTGGGGGAGGGCAATGGGGTGAACGAGAGAAATTGGTGGGATGCGGCGAGTGACGATGAACGGCGCCGGCTTGCGCTTCGGGCGATTGACATGGCGGAAGCGTTCCAGCGTCGCGTCACTGCCGACCTTAAAGGACTTCACGCAGTTCGCGCGGTTCTGTCTTCCATTTCGCGCGAGATTGCAGCAGCCCGCATAGCTGAGGCCAGTGTGCTTGCGGAGGCCGGTGGGCAGTTGTTGGACAATCTAAGTGGACTAGAAAATGCCGAGTTCGATTTCGCGGCCATGAGGGCGATGATAGGATCGAAAGAAGACTGAGCATGCTGGATCGTGTGTTCGCTGACCGCTTCGGAATGACGTCTACGTCGCTTGAACCGGTTCAGTCAGACCGGCCGTCGTCCGAGATTTGAAGGCGCACAGTTTCGTGAGCTGGCCGAGCAGGATCATCCGAAAATAACTCGCTGGGGCGGCAACGTCTGGCGGCCGAGTCGCTGTCCGTAGTGGCTTCTGTTACCGCGGCCACTGAGCTGGGGGTTGGACACCTTCTGTGCGACATTCGTAGCGACCATCGGCGACGGACGGACTTGACCACGCAGTCAAGTAGTGCCGATATGTACAAAGTCTGGGACGCAACGCTGCACAACTAAAACACGCCAGGGGATGGCGGTGCTGCAGCCAGATCGGCTTCTAGGAAATCGCCCGGTGTGCCCCGTGCCGAGTCGAAACTACGGTCGAACGGGGTCCTCGAAACCAAAACAGCCACTGCCGATTTCAAACTAATCATGGCGGTTCACGGCCGGTAGGGTCTCATCGCACTTCAGAATTGTTTTCTGATGTGCTCGGTTCGCCACGGCTTCTTCGTTTCCTGGGCCGGCTGTCAGGCTGCACTTCTGAGATCGGCAGTCGTTGAAGGGGCTTTATCTCCAGTCCTAGCGTTGCCGCGCGTTGACGAATGGCACCCTGAGGTCGCTTGAGACGAATGGCCAGGCGTTGAACGCTGACGCCCGCAGCCAACGCTTTCTTTAGTGCTTCGTCTTCATCGTCGGTCCAGGATTTCCTCAGCATGTCTCGGCCTTCGTTTTCACCCTTCGGTCACTTGTATGATGGAGGTCGCGGCCCGCATCGCCTACACGATTGAGCCAGAGGTTTCGTTTTAGCGCTTCTTGGAAAAGCGGGCGACCAGACGGCTGTCCCGCCAAAGCTCCAGTTCCTGGCCGTCGACATATCGTTTGGCTGTCTTCACAGCCTCGTCGTCGTCGGCGCAATCGATAGTGACTGGAGGGCCGGAAATGTGAGCCCCGGCGTCGAGAAAATACAAGCGATAGGACGGCATCGCACTTACCGAATATGCACGTCGAGACGACAAAGTTTCCTTACGGAGACAGTGTAAATAAAAATTTTGGGCGGTGCGCTCAAGACGTCAGAATGTCGCAAGTCATCACAGGCCTTTTGTGACGGTTTTGCACGCTACCCGTGTCAAGAACTGCTTCACTTAGGCCGATGTGCACTGCCCATGAGCAGGCTTTTGTAGCGCTGGTCGGCCTGCTAACACAGGGCCGGCCATGTTCGTCGACCGACGTGGCCGGCTACTTTCCCACTTTGCCCGGCCGCGCCAATGCGTGCCGGGCTTTTTCTGGGGCGGATGGGAACGGCGGGCCATTTTGGACCTTAGCCAGAATGGGCTATGACGCTGACCGCCAGGCGTTCGCGAGAGAGTGGCGCCGCTCATTGCACAGACGGGATGTGGACCCGCACACGTTCCTGCGGCACGCCCTAAACGGGGCGGCGAGGAGCCGACCCCATCACGCGCGCCGAGTCGATGAGTTCCCCAAGATGCTTTTCGGCGTCGACAGTGACGTGGCCGTCGCGCTTAAGTGTATTGATCGTTTGGTGCTGTCGCTCGATATCAGAGTGCAGACGATTTAGCGTGTGGTCGATTTCAGGGGCCCGGTTACCCATGACGCGGCCTCCTGTTCGCTAAGGCCAACAACTTAATGCAGACGGAGTTCCGGCTCAAGTCCGGAGCCGCGTTAGGCACACACGCGTTGGTAGGGCTCGTCGGGAACCAGCAAATAGTGAGCTAATTAAACAGGGGCGAGTACTGAAGCACCGCCATGGTGAGGGTTCGGAGAGGACGCCCAACCCGCGCCGCTAGACCGATTGTGGGAAGAAAAGTGCCGCGTTACTTCTTCGATTACCTGGACCACCCAGACCTTTGCGATCAAGCCGGAGCCGAACTCCCAAGCGACGCTGCCGCACGGCAAGAGGCGCTTCTACGCGCTCGAGACATAAAGAGCACCCACAGTCTCATCAGTTTTACTGAGACCGACGAGATTGCCGTGCGTCGGGAAAACGGTGAGCATTTTTTCAAAGTTCGTTTGCGTTGACTTGGCCAAAGGGAAGAGCGGTGACCGACCAGACCAATTGGTACAAGATGACGGTGCGCGTCGGAGACGAAGACGTGGTCGTCGAAATCGACGCTTCTGAGCGGGCTTGCGTTGCCTACGGTGAATGCGCGGGACAAATCGTCATTGCGTGCGGGTCCACGTTAACGGAGGCGATAAGAAGATGGGCAAAAGAAGCCGAAAAAATCGGTTCCTGACGGTGACGGCTTCGGTGCAGGACGAGCGAGCGCGACGGACGTTTTGGTAAATCCGGCGTTAAACTAAAACTCGGACCGCGATGTAGCCGCGACTGGCGTTGAATGTCTGCCCGACGCAGCCGCCCTTGGCGGGACGGATAGCTTAAGGCATCGGGCCGACATACCAACGTATCACAGCCAAAACAATCCAGATGGCGAGCGCGGCTAGAATGACAACCGACATGCGCTTGTTAAAAGACGGGTCTGACATCGGACTTCTAGCCGAAGCGAAAGCTGCCCCCAAGGGCTTTACAAATTCACCGTCTGGCCGGTCGCTTGAAGGTCGGGCCGCTGCCTGAGCTGCTGGGGCTGAGGGTGCCGATCTTTTCGCCGCCCTGCCACAGCTCCAGAGCGTGACCATCGACTAGCTTGATGGCGGCCGTGATTGCCTGGCTCTGGTCATCGGCAATGATCTCGTGAACGCCGATATGATGGCCTTTGATGTCCAGAATGTACGCCCGAAATCCCGGCATGGCGTCTGCTACAAGAAAATCATCACAGCAATAATAAGCCCCACGATCGCCGCGGCTAACAGCCACAGGGGCCATTGGGAAGGTTCGTAGCCGGGTTCGATCTGTTGGCTCATTTCGCTTTCAAGCCCTTTCCACAAGCCTGCGGATGGCCTCGAACGGGAGGGGAGGTCCGGCTGAACGCGACGCCACAAGACAAGCTTTTAACGCCAGACGGATTGCAGTCAAAGAATCTTGGCCCGTTGCGGGCCGCCCTGGACGTTCTCGTACTAAGTTTTTGGTAGCCTCCGCCATCAACTGCCTAGTGCGTTATTCCCGCTTGTCTGACAAGCGGCCGAGGTTCGGTGTAGGAGCACCGGAGCCCCGGCCTAACCTTACGGCACGTTGGAGGGACCGCAATGCGCAAGGCTGCGGAGAAACTACTCTTGATCTCATCCCTGTTGAAGCCCTTCAGAAGCTGGCGAGCTTGCGTGAAGTCGAGCGCGTGCTGGCCTTCCTGGACGCCATCGGCACCGCGGAGGAAGAGCCGGACCAGGAGCCGGAGCAGGCGGAGAACCCTGATTACGTCTGAACCAGGCTGACATCGCTTTGCGGCAGCGCTTACGAGGGGCGCGGGCAAGCGGCCGATATTGCGCAGCGAGATGTCCCTTCCAGCATGGCGACGGTGGAGTAGGCGCGCCACCCGGTTAGTGACGGCTGGGAACCAATTCGGTCCTGGCCAATTGAGGCTGCACTTTCCTACGCGATCAGACCTTGGCCCGGCTTATCCGCCGGGCTTTTTTGTTCGTGATCTGGACGATTTTTGTGCTGCAATTTATTACCGTATGGTGAAAAGGCGATGCCTATTGTCGGTGTTTGCTCTTTCTCGTTGCCGTTATATGCAAGCTTGTTACGCTTTGGCCGTGCCGGGGGCGGCCCGTTGTTAGCTCCTTCGATCCGCACCGCATGTTAGGCCTCGGATGCATTGGCTGCGCTCCGGGGCCTTTCTGCTTCTTGGCTATATTTCACGCCAGCATTTCGCGAAGGCCCGCTTCGCCACATCCTTGCTCTCGGCACTACCATAGAACGGACGGCGACCCTTCGCCTCGAAGAAATCGAGGCCACAAAAATATTCGTTTGGATCTCCCGGGGCGACGGTCTGCCGGAAGATGCGCCCGACGTTCTTGCCATTGTCGACCAGCACGACGTCAAAGTCATCCGCCGACCAGGCGCCCCCGGTGCGGTTCTCATTGGCGGGGATCAGTTTGAGCGCGGACATATCAACACCGGACCGGTGTCTCCTGACTATGTTGAGGAACAGGCGACAACGCCCTGCGTTGCTCCGAAAACGGGAGCATCAGATGCGCATTTGCACCATCGCTACCTTGATTATTGTCGGACTCGCGGCCACTGCCCAAGCTCAGTCTGGTGGTGGCGGCGGAGGTTCGGGCGGGAGCGGCGGTGCGGGTTCTGGTGGAAGTAGCACGGGTGCGGCTAGTCCCGGCGGAAGCGGCCCTGGGGCGACAAGTCCGGGCGGCGCGATTACCCCTTCGGTCTCGCCATCTCATCCCGCACCCAGCACAACTGGCTCAGGGGCCTCGCAACTCGGCACGAACAGCACCCAAGGCGGCGGCATCCCGGGTGCTGTCAGTCCTGCGAACCCGAACGCCGCGTCACGACCCCAGGTACCGAACATCAGCGGCGCGCCGATCATTATGAACGATCCAAACCTCAAGCCGGACTGCTCAAGCGGGTCTGCCGGCGGACGCAGCGGGTGTTGATCGCGACCTCGGCTTCAATTCAGGCGTCTGCGTCACAGCGCAACACCGAGCGGAATTAGCAACGGCTTACAAGGAGGTTGGGATGCAGGAGCATATCTATAAGGTTGTTGAGCTCGTCGGTTCTTCAGAAAAGGGTATTGAGGATGCAATTGCCACCGCAATCGCCCGCGCTAACGCAACAATCCGCAATCTGCGCTGGTTCGAAGTGATCCAAACCCGGGGCCACCTGGAAAATGGAAAGGTCGCGCATTTCCAAGTCACACTGAAGGTAGGCTTTACGATGGAAGAGTGAGCTGCTGCGATGCAACGGTGGCCCGATAAACTCTGGCTGGTTCGTCACGGTCAGAGCGCAGGAAACGTCGCTCGAGACGCTGCATATGCGGCCGGTCTGGCGGAGATCGAGATTACAACTCGGGATATGGATGTACCGTTGAGCAAGCTAGGTGAACGACAGTCGCTCGCACTCGGGCATTGGTTTGCCGGCATGTCGGCTTCTGATAGACCGGACATCCTACTGAGTTCTCCTTATCTCCGCGCTATTCGAACAGCTGAGATAATAAGGTCCGCTGGGGGCCTCTTACCCGGGTCGGCAAACACTCACATCGACGAACGTCTGCGGGAAAAAGAATTTGGTGTTCTTGACCGTCTTACACGGCTGGGCATCGAAAATAAGCATCCGGATCAGGCTGCTCTGCGCCGTGTGTTAGGAAAATTCTATTATAGACCGCCTGGAGGGGAGAGCTGGTGCGATGTGATCCTTAGGCTCCGGAGCCTTATCGATACAATCAGTCTTCATTACGGAAAAAGACGCGTTTTGATCGTTGGCCACCAAGTCACCGTCCTCTGTATGCGGTACCTGCTCGAATACTTAGATGAACCTCGCGTTTTGGCGATAGACGCGGAGGGTGATGTGGCAAATTGTGGCGTTACCGAGTACCAGTTCGGCGCGGAAGAAGGCGGGACAGGAGGTTTAGTTTTGGCTCGTTACAATTTTGTAGCGCCTCTTGTTGAGGAGGGAGCACAAGTTACGTCGGCCCCCGATGCGAAACTCTCGGCGGGATGATGCGACGAATAACGCCGTCATACCTTAGAAGGAATCCGCTCCCAGTCCCTTCGTTTGGCGATAAGCATGCTCGTGGAAAGGTCTTAATCATAGCCGGAAGCGTTGAAATTCCCGGTGCTGCGCTTCTTGCTGGGTTGGCCGCCTTGAGAGCTGGGGCGGGAGTGCTCCAGATAGCGACATGCGAGACCGCTGTTGGCGCTTTTCGCATGTCCATGCCCGAGGCGAGGGTCGTGGGATGCATAGAAACATCTGCAGGAGGCATAGACCCCGCCTCGGCAGAGAGGCTTATCCAGCTAGCGGGCGATGCCGACGCTGTGCTCT
>JAESGF010000352.1_pt1 | contig 11105 bp, 6 predicted proteins | sample 9269621 | NCBI WGS metagenome assembly JAESGF01 (sample SAMN14515066, study PRJNA621663) | algae metagenome | isolation source: Tolypothrix carrinoi HA7290-LM1 and co-occurring heterotrophs from dry rock... | place: USA: Makauwahi cave, Kauai, Hawaii | collected 2011-01-06
CTTTGGGGCGACACCTCGCTGCCCCACCAGCAGCGCAAAACAGCTTTCCCCATAGCTCAGACCATGACCACCGCGGTTCGGGCACCGAAGACTTTCCGACGCCTGTCGGCGTCCGAAACCCTCAACGTTTGCAGACGGTCCGCTTTGACATGAAAAGAAGACGGAGCTTGACCTTGTAGTGACTTCAACCTTTATGGCGCCGCCGGCTAACCGCTCAAACGCGGCCGAACCACATCCAGCCGGAGACCCATACGTGAAGTCCACCGCCCTTTTTGCCGCCGCGATGGCGACGGCATTCAGCCTTCCTCTTTGGGCGCCTGCGGTCCATGCTCAGGATCATCACGACGAAGCCGATCATGGCGATGCCGAGGAAGGCGAAGAGGATATCGTCGTGCAGGCGACGCGCTCGGGCCGCCGCGTGCAGGACGAGGCGATCCGCGTCGAGGTGATCGGTCGCGAAGAAATCGAAGAAAAGCTGCTGATGACACCGGGCAATGTCTCGATGCTCGTTGCAGAAACGCCGGGCGTGCGCGTGCAGGTGACATCCCCGGCGCTCGGATCGTCGAATATCCGCATGCAGGGCATGTCGGGACGCTATACGCAGCTCTTGTCCGACGGCCTTCCGCTCTATGGCGGCCAGCCTTCCTCCATCGGCCTGCTCCAGATTCCGCCGACCGACCTTGGACAGGTCGAGGTCATCAAGGGCTCGGCCTCGGCGCTCTATGGCCCCTCGGCGCTCGGCGGTGTGATCAACCTCGTATCGCGGCGGCCAAAGGCTGAGGCCGAGGCGGAATTGCTGCTCAACGCGACGACACGCGACGGGCAGGACGTCACCGGCTACACCTCGGGGCCGCTGGGCGCGAACTGGAGCTATTCGCTCACGGGCGGTTATCACCGCCAGACGCGGAAGGATCTCGACGATGACGGCTGGATCGACGTGCCGGGCTTCGACCGCTGGACGGTTCGCCCGCGCCTGTTCTGGGAAGGCGATGACGGCGCAACCGCGCTCATCACCGTCGGCGCGACCAAAGAGGACCGACGCGGCGGTACGCTCACTGGCCGCACCACCCTCGATGGCCAGCCCTTCCCCCTGACGCAGGACAGCCGCCGCCTCGACGCCGGCCTCGTCGCCGAATTTCCGGTCGAGAATCTCGGCAAGCTCGGCGTTCGCGCCTCGGCGATGACGCAGCGTCACCGGCAGCTGTTCGGTACCAGCGCCGAAACGGACAAGCAGCACACATTCTTCGCCGAAACCTCGCTCGCCGGGGAAAGCGGGCCGACGAACTGGCTCGCGGGAGCCGCCATCCAGGCGGATCTCTACCGCTCGCGCCCCTTTCCGGTCTTCGACTATAGCTATACCGCCCCCGGCCTCTTCGGACAGGTCGAGCAGGAACTGACCGACGAATTGCTGCTCGCTGGCAGCGCGCGCGTCGATTTCCACGGCGGCTATGGAACGCGGTTCAGCCCCCGTCTTTCTGCGCTCTATCGCCCCGGCCCGTGGACGATCCGCGCCTCGCTCGGCAAAGGCTTCTATGCCCCCACCCCCTTTGTCGACGAGATCGAGGCGGCGGGCCTGTCGCGTCTCGAACCGCTCGGCCCGCTCAAGGCCGAAGCCGCAAAAACTGCTTCGCTCGATTTCGGCTATGCCAGGGGGCCGATCGAAGCGAGTTTCACCCTGTTCGCATCGGATATCGACAATGCCGTGCAGTTATATGACGTCGATGCCGACAGCGTTCGCCTCGTCAACGCGCTCGGCACCACGCGCACGCGCGGCGGCGAATTGATGCTGCGTTACCGTTGGCAGGGCTTCTCGGTTACCGGCAGCTACGTATTTGTCGACGCCAGCGAGCCCGACCCGTCAGGCACCGGCCGCCGCACTACGCCGCGCACCCCACGCCACACCGCCGGGCTCGTCGGCATGTGGGAGGAACATGGCAAGGGCCGCATCGGGATCGAGGCCTATTACACCGGCCGCCAGCAACTGGCCGACAATCCCTATCGCATGCGCAGCCGCCGCTATTTCGAACTGGGCGCGCTCGGCGAAATCACCCTCGGCAAGATCAGCCTGTTCGTGAATGCCGAGAACATCCTGAACATCCGCCAGACCAAATATGATCCGCTGCTGCTGCCGCAACGCGCGCCCGATGGCAGTTGGACCGTCGACGCATGGGCGCCGACCGATGGCTTTGTAGTCAACGGCGGGGTTCGCTTCAAATTCGGCGGAGGGCATTGAGCCGATCGCGGCGCGCGCCTATGCCGACCTTGCAGAAACTATAAGGTTGGTATCATGCGCATCGGCGAACTTGCCCGGATCACGAAAACCAAGACCGAAACGATCCGCTTCTACGAAAAAGAAGGCCTGCTTCCCCAAGCGGTGCGGACCGCGTCCAATTATCGCAGCTACGGACGCGAGCATGGGCAGCGCCTGTCATTCATCCGGCGTGCCCGCGACCTCGGCTTCCGTCTAGATGATGTCCGCGAGTTGCTCGCGCTTGCCGACGACAAGTCCCGTCCCTGCGGTGCGGTCGACGAAATCACGACACGGCATCTTGAGGAAATAGACGCAAAGATCGCCGACCTTGGCAAGATGCAGGCAGAGCTCAGCCGGATGCTGACAACTTGCAAGCAGGGCACGATCGGCGATTGCCGGATCATCGAGACGCTGGGTCCCGACTTGGCCTAGGCTGGCCGAGAGCGGACAGGCGGTTTTCGAGCGCGGAGTGTCCAGAACGGACACCCGATACCTCCCAGACCTTCCAAGACGGAAGCCAAGTCTTGAAATTTCGGCCGGCGACGGCTCGCTGCATAGCCGTCGCCCTTAGCCACTGCCGGACGGTGCGAACGATCAAGCGCCGAAATGCAATGTCCAGTCCTCTTCGACCGAGGAGGCCAATGAATGAGCGGCGTCGCATCCAAGGCGCCCAGCGCCTTCACACGATACTACCGCAATTTTCGCCCTTCCGCGTCCCACACTTCGACCGGGCCGAGAGCCAACGCCCGTACCTTCGCCTCAATCTTCGACAGGTCGCCGACGATCACCCAGCTCATCGCCTCAGGGCGCAGCATTTCGTCCGCTGCCTTCGTTATCGCCGCGGGCGTCAATGCGCCATATCTCGCGGGAAGGGTCGCAAGATAGTCGTAAGGTTTGTCAAAGAGTGACACATATTGGAGATAGTTTACGAACGCCTGGTTCGTTTCGAACTGCCCCGGCAGCGACAGCACATTGCCCTTCACCATCCTGTCGAGCTCGGCCTGCGTTGCGGGCCGCTCCTTACGGATCGCGCGGATTTCCTTGTCGATCTCGGCCAGCGCCTCCGCCGTCCGGTCGGTCTGGACGCTCGTCGCCACCCCGAAATTCTGCGGCCCGCGCTGTTCGTTGATGAAACTGCTCGCGCCATAAGTCCAACCCTTCGCCTCGCGCAGGTTCATGTTGAGCCGCGCGGTGAAGCTGCCGCCGAGCACGCCGTTCGCGGCATCATAGCCGAAGTTTCGCGGATCGAGGCCGTCGGGTAACAACTGACCGACGCGGATCACCGACTGGATCGCGCCCGGCTTGTCGACCAGCACCACCCGGCTGGTCGTGGCAAAGGGAAGCGTCGGCACGGTCTTGCTGCCCTTTGCCTCTGCCGGAGACGACCAGCTACCGAAACCTTTCTCGAGCAACGCGGTCAGCGCCTCGAGGGTCGTGTCGCCGCTGGCGTAGATGACGGCATTGTCGGGGCGCACCCAGCTTGCGTGCCAGCCCGCAACATCGGCGCGGGTAAAGGCCTTCAGCGTGTCCACCCGCCCCGCCAGCTGCGCGCCATAGGGATGCGCCGCACCGTAGAGCAGATTGGTGAAGGTCCGCTGCGCGATCGCAGTCGGTTCCGCGAGCGACTGCGAAATGCCCGACAGGCTGAGCGCGCGGTCGCGCTCCAGATCGTCAGCGCGAAAGCCCGGCGTGCGGATATAGCTCGCCCACAGCGCGATCGTCGCGGACAGTTCACGGCTGAGCGATGAGAGCATAAAGCTCGTCGTGTCGCTGCCCGCGCTCGCAAAGAGGCGCGCGCCCAGCGACGCCTGTTTCTCTTCGAACGCCTGCGCGGTCAGCCCGACCGGGCCGTCGCCCATCATCTGGAGCGCGAAACCGCCGAGCCCCTTTTTGTCGGGCGCGTCGGCCGCCGTCCCCGCATCGAACACGATCGCCATGTCGACCGTCGGCACGTTCCGGCGCGGCGAAAAGACGACGCGAATGCCATTCGAAAGCCGCGCCTCCTGCGCGACGGGCAAGCTCAGGCCGGGCGAGGCAGCGAGGCCCGGCAGCTTGCTGCGGTCGGCACCGTCGGTGATCACCCCGTGCGCCGCATAGGGAAGCACCGTCAGCTTGTGTACGCCGCGGGTCAGCCAATCCTTGGCATCAGCAAGCACGGCGGCGGTAGTGACGGCGTCGAAACGTTTATTGTCCTCGGCATATTGGGCCGGATTGTTCGCGAAGATCAGCCCGTCGGCCAGTGCCATCGCACGAACATAAACCGATTCGAGCGCACGGATATTGTTGCCGTAATTGGTCACTTTCGCGCGCTTCAGCTCGTCCGCGGTCGGACCGGTTGCGAGGAAGCTGTCGAGCGCCTGCTGGATCGCAACCTCGACCTCCTTCGGCTCGATGCCGGGCTTCAGCCGCGCATCGATCGAGAAGATGCCCGCGACCGCCATCGGCTGGTAGTTGACCGACACCGATGTTGCGAGCGGCTGGTCGAGAACCAGCGCCTTGTAAAGCCGCGACGTCTTGCCGCTGCCGAGCGCGCTGGCGGCGGCGCGCAGCGTCGACGATTGCGGCGTGCCGCGTCCGGGAACCGCCCAACTCCACGACACCGCCGCCTGCGGCACATTGTCGAGCATCGTGTCGCGCTTGTCTTCGGACAGGCTGGGCACCCACACGGCCGTGCGGCTGACCGGCGGACCGGCGGCCACGCTGCCGAAATATTTCTCGGCGAGCGCGCGCGCCTGTTGCGCATCGACATCGCCCGACAGCGACAGCACAGCATTGGCGGCGCCATAATATTGGCCGAACCAGTCCTTCACGTCGGTCAGCGACGCGGCACCCAGGTCTTCCATCGAACCGATGATCGGATGATGATAGGGATGCCCCACCGGGAACAGCGCCCGTGCGGTAATATCGTCCATCCCCGAATAGGGCTGGCTTTCGCGCTGCCTTTTCTCGTTCTGGACGACACCGCGCTGCTCGTCGAGCTTGGCCTGCGTGATCGCGCCGAGCAGATGGCCCATGCGGTCCGATTCCATCCACAGCGCGCGCTCGAGCCCGCCGGTCGGCACGACCTCATAATAATAGGTCTGGTCGAACGAGGTCGCGCCATTGACGGCCGAAGCGCCGATTTCCTGCAGCGGCGGGAACCATTCATCGTCGCGATGTTCGGACCCGTTGAACATCAGATGCTCGTACAGATGCGCAAAGCCCGACTTGCCCGCCGGCTCGTTCGCCGAACCGACATGATACCAGACCGCGACCGCGACCTTCGGCGTGCTGCGATCCTCATGGACGACGACGCGTAGGCCATTGGCCAGCGTGAACTGTTCAAAGGGCAGCACCTCGTCGGCCTGTGCCGGTTGGACGAGCCAAAGCGCCGCGGCCGACAGCAGAAGGCTGGTACGGATCATGAAGGAAACTCCGGTCCCGGCTTTGGGGGAAATCCGGCCGGCCGCTCCGGGACAAGAGCAGTCGGCCGGGGAGAAGGCGGGCGTCAGAAGGTGACGGCGACGCCGGCCTTGACGCGGCGGCCGCCGAGATAGGTCGCGCTGCTGTAGAAACGCGGCGTGTCGCCGATACCGCCGACCGAGCCGAGCAGGTCGGGGCTGCGCGTGCCCTTCAGCAGATCCTCGCCCTCGACATAGAGGCGCAGCTTGCCGAAGCTCAGCTGCATCCAATATTCGAAGCGGAAGTCGAGTGTGCGTACGCCCTCGCGATAGACCGACAGGCCGCGCGGAAAGAAATTGTCGAGCGTACGCGACTGGAAGCCATAGGCCAGCGTCGCGTCGATCCCGTATTTATTATAGGTCAGCGCGACGGTACCCGAATGCTTGGGCTGGTTGTTGAAGGGTATGCCCGAGAATTCATAGACTTCCTCCCCTGGGGCACCATATGGCCAGTTGTAGATCTGCCCGCGCTTGCTCTTGGTGAAGGTGTAATTGGCATAGATGCCAAGGCCCGACAGCCCGCCCGGCAGGAAGTTGAAGCGCCGTTCGGCCTGAGCCTCGATCCCCCAGATCATTGCCATCTTGTCGCTGTTCGACGGCGTCGATCCGGTGATGAAGTAATTTTCGGGATTTGCGGGATCGAAATAGGGTGCGCCCTGGAAATAGATATGGTCGGGCAGCGGCACAGCGGCGAGCTGCGCGGGGCCGTTCGTGGCATTGGCCTGCAGCAGATTTTTGATCCGCTTGTAAAAGCCCGAGAGCTTCAGCACACCGATATCCTGATCATAATATTCGACGCTGAGGTCGAAATTATGCGTCGTCGCGGGCTTGAGGTCGGGGTTGCCGGTGTTGATCGTCAGGACTGGCTTCAGTCCCTCTGGCCCCGGGATCGGAATGTTGATGAAGCTGATCCGCGTCTGCGTCGAGAGCTGGCCGATCTGCGGCCGCGCGACCGAGAGGAAATAGCCGCCGCGGAAAATCAGATTGTCGCTTTGGCGATAATTGAACAGGATGCGCGGCAGCCAGTCGGTGGTCGTCGCCTTCTGGCTCGCGAGCCGGGTGAAGTCGTTCTGGAATTTGAGGTCGATGCCGAAACCGCCGCCGTTCGACGGATCGATCGGTCCGATATAGGTCGGAAAGACCAGATTGTCGGCCTCGAGCCGTGTTCGGTTGAGGCGCACCCCCCCGATGATTTCCAGCTTGCCGATGTCGAGGCGCGACTGGACATAGCCCGCCAGATTCTGTTCGAGCGTGCGCTCGCGGTTGATGTCGTTAGGCAGGACGATCGGCGTGAGCTGCAGTCCGCTCGTGCCGCCGACATAATCGTTCACATTGTCGACGAAGCCCTTGAGCGACTCCTCGCTGATCACGACAAAGCGCGAGCCGGTGACGCCGATACGCGACAGGTCGTTGGGGACGAGGGTGAGCGGCAGCGCACCGATCGGAACATTGCCGCCGAACTGCGAGCGTTGGAGCCGGCTCTGGAATTCGACGCGCTCGAACTGCACGCCCGCCTCGATATAGGTCAGCGGCCCCCAGCCGGCGTTGAACTTCGCGCTATATTCGGCGGTGTAGCGATCATTTTTGCCGCGCGTGACGTCGATCTGCCCGCTCGCCGCGTCAATCGTGAAATTGGAGGTATCGTTGACGAAATCCCATCCCGCCTCGGTCAACAGCGGCAGTTGCAGCCCCTTGCCGCCACGCGGACCGAATGGGGTGATGATATAGCCGAGCGTCGGATCGGTCGCCTGGGCCAGAAAATATTCGGCGCGCGCATCGGCCGCGGGCATACGAAGCTGCAGCCCGAAATTCGACGGATGGCGCTCGCTGCCCCGCGCATAACCCAACAGATATTCGAATTCGAAGCGCCCCGCCTTGGTGCTGCCGCCAAGGCTGTAGGTGTCAGTAATGTTGCGGGCATTGCGGTCGTATACATAATTTTGCGTATGCTCGAGCGCCTCGTTGCCGGGCGTCAGATCGACCATCAGCGCAGTACGATTGCCGCTGGTCGGGGTCGCGACATAGTCGAGGTCGACGCCGAAGCTTTCGTTGAGCTGCGTCGTCGTGCGGCGCGCTTCGCTGTGCTGATAGTCGAATTTCAAATTACTGTGGTCGCCGACCTTCCACTCGGCCGACAGCGTCGCTGCGATATTCTCGGTCTCGACATGGTTGAAACTCGTGCCGAGGCTGAGCGGAAAGGCGCGCGTCGCATCGGGCAGGAACGGAAAGGTAGCAAGCGGATCGACCGCGTCATATTGTTCGAGCGTCGGATTGCCGTCGGCGTCGGGCGGCAGGAACTCGCCATAGCGCAGATTGTGGCCATAGCTTATCGAACGATTGCTCGACTTGCGATATTGCACCGACGCGCTGAGACCGAAATTCTCCTCGGCGCCGAACTTGCCGGCGATCGTTCCCGACACCAGCACATCGTCGCTGAAGCCCTTGCCGCTCTTGCCGCCCTCGATCAGCAGATTGGCATAACGCCGGGGCCGGTTGAGCGGCGACAGCGTCTCGATCTCAACGAGCCCGCCGGTGCCGGCACTGTCCTGACTCGGCAGTAAGCTCTTGCTGATCGTGATCTTGCTAACCGAATCGGCGAGCAGATTCGACAGGTCGGGTGATCGGCCAACGCCGTTGCCGACGGGCAGGTTCAGGCCGTTGAGCTTGACCGCGTTCATGTCGGGATCGAGCCCGCGGATCATGATATTGGTCCCGTCACCGGTCAGCCCGTCACGCTGGAACGAGACCCCCGGCACCCGGCGCAACGCTTCCGAAATCGTCGTGCCGGTAAAATTGCCGAGATCGTCGACCGAGACGACGTCGGAGCTGTTCTCCGCCGTGCGCTGGAGGTTGAGTGCATTCGCGCGCGCGCTGCGCGAGCCATATACGACGATTTCGCCGGCAGCATTGCTGCCTTCATCCATCCAGAATTCGGCGTTGGTCTGCTCGCCCCGGACCACGTCGACCCGCGTCGATTGCTCGATGAAGCCGAGGAAGGACACGGTGAGCGTGTAGGTGCCCGTCGGGACGCGCGCGAAACGGAAATTCCCAAGATCGTCGGCGGTCGCGACCTGCCCCGTTTCCTCGATCCTGACGAGCGCGCCCGAAATATTGCGATTGCCATCGGACTGGGCGACGCGGCCCGAAATCGATCCCGCGCCCTCCGCCGCCGGGCGGCCGGAGGCGGTGGAAGGCGCGCCACCCGTGGGGCGGGTCACGACATAGGAGCCGCCCATGGTTTCGCGAAGGGTCAGCCCCGACCCCTGAAGCAGCGCGCGATACGCTCCGCCCGCCGTATAGCGGCCACGAAGCGCCGGTGCCGTCTTTCCGCGCACCACCGAACCCACGAAGACGATATTGGTGCCCGTCTTCGAAGCGACAGCGCGTAGCGAACGAGCGAGCGACTGTTCCGACAGGTCGAGATCATATTCGGCCTGCACCTGCGCCGCAGCGGTATTGGAGACGATGGCAATCGTAGCGGCGCAAGCCGCGAGCGTGGCTTTCGAAATCATCAATGGCCCCCTTGTGGACGGGGTGTTGCTTGCGACCCGCCTCATTCAAGCAGACGCGCGATTGCCCCAAAACCGACATCGGGGTGAAATAAAATTTTCGCGAACGGGATTCAGTGAAATATAATTGCCAGTTTCAGAGGGTTTAGCGAATGCCGCTGATCTTACGCCGACGGAGGGCGCGCGACCGCGTCGCGCCGCAAGGGCGCAACGGGCATCGATGATGGAAATCCGCCTAACGGCCCAAGCGAATCCGGCCAGCGTCGCGGTCGACAGTCAGCCCGTGCAGCGCCGCGACCGCGTCGGCGAACTCCGCCGTGTCGTTGGTGGCGAAGACGCCCGACACGGTAAGCCCGCCAAGCCGGGGATCGGCGACGTCAATCTGCGGCCCGCCATAGCGGTTGAGCTCGGCAATCGCGACGGAGAGTGGCGTATCGTTAAACATCACCTGCCCGCGCCGCCATGCCGTCGCCGCCTCCGACGAGACGGAGGTCACCATCGCTGCAGCATCCACTTCGGCAGCAAAACGCTCGCCGGGGTTGAGCATGGTCGATTGCACAGCGGGCGCTCCCACCGACGACGGGCGCGTGTCGACGCGGACCTTGCCCGAGATGAGGGTCACGGTCACGACGCCCCCCGTCTTGCGGACGATGAAGCTTGTCCCGATCGCGGTGACGCTCTTGTTGCCGGCGGTCACGACGAAGGGCCGCGCCGGATTGCGCGCGACCTCGAACATCGCCTCACCCTCGTCGAGGACGATGCTGCGCCGCTTTTCCTCATAACGGACGTTCAGATGCGTATCGGTGTTAAGCGCGATCCGCGTGCCGTCTTCCAGTGTCGCAACCTTTTGCTCGCCGACTGCGGTCGAATAACCCGTCGGCTGTTGCAGCACCCACCATCCCGAGATCAGGACGATAAGCAGAAGCGAGGCGACGAGCGCAAGCGAGCGCGCCCGCTCGGCCAACCAAGCCCCGAACGGCAGACCGGGTTCGGCCTGACCAGCGCTCGCCCCGTCACGCAATGCCGCGGCGCCGGGCAGGATCGCCCAAAGGTCCATCGCCTTTTCGAACGCGGTGCGATGGCTCGCATCGGCTTCGAGCCAGTCGCGCAGCCCCGCTTCGGTCGCTTCGGTGCGGCCGGTCGATTCCAGCCGCGCGAGCCAGACAGCGGCCTCGGCCGCGGTACGCTCGGGTCCGCTCCGGCGGTTCACCATTGCTCCATCCACTTCATGAGTTGCAGCGTCGCGCGCGCGACCTGCTTTTCGACCGCCGCGACGGACATATTTTCCGATCGGGCGATTTCGGCGAAGGGGAGGTTCTCAAGCCGGCGTTTGAGCAGGATGCGCCGCGTTCGTTCGGGCAATTGGTCAAGACCGCGCGCCGCGTGCGCAAGCCGCGCCCGTTCCTCGACGACCTGCTCCGGGTCGGGGGCACCGTCGGCGATAGCCTCGACGTCGTCATGCTCGGCGAAAGGCGCGCGGCGCTTTTTGCGCGCACGGTCGATCGAGAGATTCACCGCCGCCGTCACCAGCAGGGCCTCCTTCGATTCCGCCGCGTGGGCCCGTTCATATTGCTCGACCTTGATAAAAGCGTCGTGCACCAATTCATCCGCATCCTCTGCAGGAACGCCATGCCGCATCACCGCGCGCCGGGCTTTTGCCAACATCTCAGCGAGGCTCGACATAGCGCTCCTAAATTGTCCTTCGCCTTCCTAGACGAACGACTTCGCATTTTCCGACATGGCAGAGCAATATTCTTCATCCGGGCAGAGAACAGGTGTGGCCGGTTTAGGACGGTTTGCTCTTGGGCGGAAAAGCTCGGAAGCGAAGGTTTGCGAACGGCCTAATGTTCGCGGCCGGCTTTCCACAGTGTCTGGGTGAGCGGTTCCAGCAGATAGGCGAGCGCG
>JAESGF010000353.1_pt1 | contig 11088 bp, 15 predicted proteins | sample 9269621 | NCBI WGS metagenome assembly JAESGF01 (sample SAMN14515066, study PRJNA621663) | algae metagenome | isolation source: Tolypothrix carrinoi HA7290-LM1 and co-occurring heterotrophs from dry rock... | place: USA: Makauwahi cave, Kauai, Hawaii | collected 2011-01-06
GCTTTCAGCAAGTGAGACACCCCCTCGCTCTATAATACCTTCTCCCCATTTAGTGCGTCGCGGTGTCTCTGTATAATTTATACTAAGTATAAAACTCTTTTACCAACCAAAAATCCCCACCCCCTTTGCAAGGGACGGGGACAGAAGATAGCACTAGATGGCTAGGCGGGAAGATGGCGAGGCGGGTTATAAAGAAAGCTTTACCACACAATTACTTGAGATATTTCTTGTTTATGTTTTTTATTGTGTTGATTGCTCAGTCCGTACTTGGCGTTATGGTCAAAAATCATTGTCGAGCGTTCGTCAAGGTATTTTTTGATTGGCGTGTAGTTGCATCCCGATAGGTCTTGGATTGACCGCACACCTAGAAACCAACGCTCGTTATTGGAAGTGGCTTTGTAGTCGTTGTGTTCCATGATTGCCTTGACTGCACGTCTGATTTTTTCCTCAGCCGAGCCTGGGGTATGCTTTCCCTTTAGGTCTTCGCTAGGTATTGACTCCCAATTTTTCTCTACTGTCTTCTCTGGTTCTGCTGTTGATACTGTGCTAACGGTTGGAATAGTATTAACAGCAGTTGGTTCGGGTGAGGCTTTCAATCCCGCGAGCGCCCGGTTAACTTTTTCTTCTACAATTTGGTCAATCTTGGCTAGTAGTTCGTCGTTAATCATTTCTTCTGTCTGCTGTGTATATAGTTGTCTTTCGCGGTTCTGTAGAGTTTCCTGTGCTAGTTCCCAAAGCTTGCGAAAGGTTTCAGCTTGGGAATTAATATCAAACTTTTCTTGGAAAGCTTTAACCGCTTCTACGTCGTTGGCATAGCCGCGAAAGATGACTGTTATTTCACTTTTAGGTGTATCTAATAGAGGAACTTCTGTATCTTTTTCTAAGTAGTAATCAAAGTATCCGAGTGTCGTAAGAACTGCTCTTAGGTCTGATTTTTCATCTTTATGACCGAGTAATCGACTAGCCCAAAGTAAATCATTCTTACTAGCAGGACAATCTCTAGCTACAGCTAACCGAGCGTAAGCAGCCCGAAGTGATGAGCGACTAATACTGTCTTTACCGTGACGAATGTCGAGAGACTTTAACTGAGTTTGAAGTAGTTTATTTTGTTTCGACCCGAAGCGATTATCTAAATACTCGTTTTCTTTAATAACAACCTGATACTCTAGCGCCTCACCAGAATATTGTTCTTTCAGTCTGGGAAGTTCTAGCTCTGTTATTTCTGCTTTAATTTCTTTGACAACCGTCGCCACTTCTGGCATTTTCCGCAACCGTTTTACGGACTTTAAAATAAAGTCCGCAGGAAACAGTACAGCTATAGGAGTGTAATTGATTGCGGTATTACGTCTTTTCTTAGCTTGTCCTGAGAACTTAATCCAGTGACTAACGGGTTGATATTGAGGAAATGTTAAATCACTTTCCTTGGCTGTAACGAAATCCCCTCTAAGCAGGATTTCACAAGGACGACGACCTGTAGCGCCAATCAAACCGAGTGCCAATTCATCAGCTTCATCACTAGTTAATAGCTTGCCTAAATCTTCTAGATATGGTTCTGGTTCCAATAGTGTACCGTTGTCAAGACGTTCTTCTTTTTGGTTGTTGCTCTTGGCATTTAGTTCGGCATACTCTTCAGGTGTTACGCCTGCGTATTTAAAAAACCAATGCTTGAGAACTAATTCACCATTATATTTTTCGTAATAGTAAGCATTTTCACCTTCTACTAGAGGAATTGCTTTAACTATTTTTTGATAAGGTGTCATGTGGGTATTGAGCGATTTCAATGTGGAATATTGTTTCCTAGCCCACTTGTCAAACGTGACTGCTACAGCTTTAATTTCATCCTCAGTTTTTAAATTCTTGATTGCCTTTCCTAACTCTTCCGGTGTCATTGTCGTTTACCTCTTGTTTGTTTACTGTTTACACTATAAAGAATCATGTTTATACTTGTCAAGTAAATTTCCAAATTAGTGTAAACGTGAAAAATCTCTCACTACAATTAAGTAATGAGAGTTTATAACTCGATAACAATTTGTTAACTTATATTTAGCAGTCGTTTACCACATTGGGAAATTAGTATCTTTAAAGCATTTTGTTCGGATTCGCTATTTAAAGTTATATCTTTATCTTCTTTAACAATAAAAGGCTTTAAAGAAAGATATAAATCGTTTAATTCGCGTAAATTTTTTTCGTTACCTATTTCGGATTCAATGTTTACATATTTGAAATCATCTAATAAGGTTTCTAAAATTGTATGTTCATTACAATATCTTTCACATTTCCAAAAGTTTAAAATTTTTGCAAAGTCTTTTATTGACCAATTAGGTTCTGAATGTTTTGTAATAATATAAAGTACATTGTCCCTTATTTCACCCACTAATATAGTTGCTTCTGTAAAGGAATAATACGCGGATAAGATACGAGTATCGTAATTATTTATAAAGACCATATTGACTCGACTTGATTATTACTGAATGGCGATACTGCAAGAGCGAATGCTGTTGACATAACTACATCATCGTGTTTACCATTAGCAGCTTCTAATTTTTTACCTATTCTCCTAAAATTTAACAATTCTTCGGTTAAAAAGCTGTTACTAGGGAATTTTATTTTTTGCGATTCTAAAGCTAATTGTAGTCCTGATATCATCGCTGGTTTGCTATCACCTGTAGTCCGAATAGCTTCAAAATTAATATCCTTAAATTGTTTGGAAAGTTTTTCTAGGTATATTTGCCCCACCCCACCAGTAACTTCTATCCCGACAATTTTTGGTTTGTATTTTGATATTAATTCACCTATTTGATATAAATGATATTCACTTGTTTGCTGTCGTTTGCGATAAAGATTTACTAAAGAATATTTATTATTTTTTAATTTTAATACTGTAGCTACACTATAATCTTCACCTATTGTACTAGTATCTAATCCAATATAGTATTCAGCGTCTTTATCATAATTATTTTCAAAATTTCCATTAGCACAACTTCTTACTATGTCAGCACTAAATATTGCCGTTTCCGATTCAATAAAATTTAAATTATATTCTTGTTCAATTGTTGTCCAAGATAATTTTTGTTTTTCGTGTACGTCTTGTAAAAATTTAATGTTACATCCATAAACAGGGTGCTGTTTCCAATGAATTAGCACCTTACCCCATCCGCCATTGTCTATCCAATGCTGAAATGGTTTTTCTTCACCCTTAGAGACTCGATTACAAATTAACTCTATATCTCTATTACCGTTTCCATTAGAAAGTAAATCCCAGTAAAAACCCGCACGACCGTTAGGTGTGCTTACTGCAAATACACGGGCTTTTTTTCCTACCATTTGCATTGCAGGTGCTACCGCGTCGTATACTTCTTTAGCAGTATCTAAAAATGCTAATTCATCAAAAAAACAATCTACTACTGATTCAATACCTCTAGCCGATTCAGGTTTTGAATTTCTAAAAAGAATGCGCCCGTAACCTTCTATTTCGATATCGCTTAGGTTTTCTGTTGTTGTTTTAAGTCCTAAACTTTCTATCATGCGTTTCATTCGGCGTGCAAGTAGGCTACTGTCTGTTTGAGTTTTTGAAAATACTAGTCCAAGATAGCCGGGATTAAGACATGCACGCCACAACATAAAGCAAGTGATCGTTTCTGATATCCCCAGTTGACGACTTTTCACCACAACAACTGAGCGTTCTAACATTAAATTTACTAGTTGTTGTTGATAGTCGTAGGGGTCGAATTGTTTGATATCGCCTCCGCTTCGTATCTGAGTCAGACGTGCAAAATCAGTCCATTTAGTAGGTATCACTAAAGTGTTACTTTTATTAGAAGAGGAGCGTTTTTTTACTTGTTTCTCAAGTTTCTGTAATTGTGTTTTGGTTATCACTTAAAAATTTCTCAATTTTTTCTAACCTTTCTTCAAGTTCCCAGTTTCTAGCTTTTTCTAATTGTCCGAAGATTAATTGAATAGCAGAAATTTTTACGCGGTCGCTAACGTCTTGAGAAATTGCGATGCGAATTAATTCATCAGCACATTCCACAAGTTTTATTGACATTTTTGCAATTGCTGCATCTTGTATTACTTTTACCGCTTCTCTTAATAGCTTTTTAAAATCTTCCCCGACGCGCCATTTTTCAATCGTACTAACAGATATATTTAACGCGCTAGCTGTATCTTGAATAGATACGCCACATGCTAAATATGATATTGCCAAACTTTTTCGGATATCTATATCTTTCATAATGTTTTAAATAATTTTATATTTAATATTTATTCTACTAGTTATCAAAATGTATCAAAATCGCCTCCGAGTAGAAGGCGATGCGATTTAATTAGCGGTAGCTATGGCACTCTAGAATTTGATTTGGATCGACCGATACCGATATTGGTTTAAGTGCGTTCATCCCTGTTTTTAGTTCGTCGGGACATTCGCCGAGATTGATAGCGTGCGGGTTATTTTGAAAATTTTCTGGTAACGGTGCGATCGCACGCTTGGGAGTGTCGTTGTAAAGCGGGATGTAAGCTACAGGTGTATTTACAGTTTTATTTACTTTTGTATTTATTGAATCGCCTTGGCGTACTATTTTTTGACGTTTAGGAACATCTTCCCAATCATCAAAAGTTCCCGCAGGCGCTGATATAACGATAGATGAATCGCCTTGGCGGGTTCGGTGTGGAAGAATTGCAACGCCCGATTCGATGTCATCAAAAGTTATTTTCGCGCTCGTTTCGACTTCGGAAGAATCTTTTTGAGTGCGTTTTAAATAAATATTCGGACAGATTGGAGGCGGAGCGTTTGGGGGAATATAGTATTTTTTCATTATTAAATATCCTCATCTACTATAATGATATCCCAATCATCAATTGAATAAAACTCGCCTGATTTAATTGCCTCAATGTACACGTTTTGCAATCTACAAAGTGTATACAATAAGTGACCCAAGATATCGATATCGGCTCCTTTTTGATATTCGCAAACGTTAATTATATAACCCATTCCAAGCGGAATTAATGGCTGATAGTGATGCCAATAATTCAGGCGTAATTCTCGAAAAAGATTTCTAATTTGCACGACATAGAAATCGATTGTTAAATCGTCAACGTTAAATTTTCGTGTCAACATGATTACTAGCTATGTTTACGACTAGTAACAAATAGTACACCATATATTTTTATACGCCCAAAAATAAAAACCCGCTTTTGGGTGCGTATCTGCCCTATGTTTGAGGCGATCGCTTAAGCTTGATATCAATGTCGTCTAACCAATATTTCCCGACATTTTCGCTCTTCTGGAGACAGCATCGACAAAGACGCAGCAGCGCCCAATACCTGTTCATCGTTGACTTCTAGGTATTTCTGTAATTGTTCTAAGTTCCTATGCCCCGATATCTCCTGAATCACTCTCAACGGAATGCCAGCGTTACTTATCTGGGTTAATGCGGTACGTCTAAAGTTGTGAGTAACAAACTGCCAGAGATGTACGTTAAGTCCTACTTTCGCCTAAAACGAAACGGAATCATCAGTTTTTGATGAGTCTAAAACCTTGATTTTTTTTGTAAGAGGTTGTTATATTTTCTCTAAAAGGTAATTTGTTATGAGTCAATCTGATTCACTCTTGCTTAAGCTCCGCAAGTATTGTTTTGTTATAAATCAATCTGATTCACTCTTGATTAAGCTCCGCAAGCATTTTTTTGTTTCAGTTGTTGCTGGATTTGTTGGTGGATTTGCTGGTGGATTAGTTGGCATTGTACTATTTTCTTATAGTCTACAAATTGTAATAATTGGAGCTATCATCGGCGGTCTAATTTTTGGCAGTGCCGAGGTTGTAAGTCTGTTAGGCAATACTTTGTGGCAGAGAGTATTATTGTGGGGAATAACGGTAATTGTTATCAGTGGTCTAGTTCATCTACTAGTACCATCACTTAATTTTCGTCTTCTGTTACGTTTCGTTCTTCCTGTTCCTAGTGCCCTACTATACTATCTAACTCGAAAGTTCCCTGGTTATAAAAAGCGCTGATAGTTTTCGGTTATTACAACAATCTTGGGAACCAAACATTACTGTCCTAAATATCTGTCTAAGATTAAGAGTGAGTTAGAAACATTTTTATCTAAACTTCTTTAAAATTTATAGTGCTTATTTTATTGTCAAAGTCATAATCCGTGATTTTTTCGCCAACAGGAGACAGCATCGACAAAGACGCTGCCGCCCCTAAAACCTGCTCATCGCTGACTTCCAGGTATTTCTGTAACTGCTCTAAGTTCCTATGCCCTGATATCTCCTGAATCACTCTCAAAGGGATACCAGCGTTGCTCATCTGGGTTAGCGCGGTACGCCTAAAGCTGTGGGTACTTACGCCAATTATCCCCACTTGCTTACAAGCCATACGTAAAATTCTTGCGGCTGAGTCGTGGCTTATATGTCCGTCGCTGCGACCGGGGAACAGATAAATATCACCGCTAATCGGATAATAATTATTCAGCAATTGGCGTAAATCTTCAATAACTGGGATAGACCGCGTTGCTAACTTGCCCTTAGTGTTGGCTTTTCTGATAATTAGCCGTGGTCTAACTTTGCCTGAATGGGTGTAAATATCTTCAGTCAGCAGGGTACACGCCTCACGGATTCTACAAGCACTAAACAGGCACACGCCAAACAAGGTTTTATCACGGTCGTTTAAGTGTCCGTGGTTAAAAACTAGCTGTATCTCTGACTGCGTGAGAATTTTGGCGCGTCCGTGTCTGTTGATTTTCATTGTACCAACGTAGACCCTATATCACAGCCTACACCTGACGATACCCGTTTCTACGTCTAAGGATATAAGTTTATTTAATTTTGAGATATTAATGAGATATTAATGAAATATTAAATTGAAAAATTAATAAAGAAAAGAAAGTTATGGCAACCGAGCAAGAGCTTCAATCTCTTTTTAATAACTTAGATCGCGATCAAGACGGCAAAGTCTCCATTAATGAGCTTTTTTTAAGTCCTGGCTTAAGTGCAGTTATCTTAGCAGAGACAGGTATCAGTAGCCCCCAAGAGTTACTAGCTATGGACAATTTAGATGAAAATGGCAGTATTACTTTTGAAGAGTTAAAAGAAGTTGTTAAAAAAGCAGGTAATTTAACCTAGCAGTCAATTTTCAACATTGTGCTTAATCAAAAACTGCTGTAACCCATAAATTACAACAGCTTGAGACACAATTGGGAGCTAAAACCAATTTAAGCAGCTTGTAGTCTTTTTAACTCTTGTATCAATTCTCTACATTCCCTACTGGCTTCTACGGATTGACGTAATAGCTCTTGTTTCTGCTTACGATTCTCTTTTGGATAACTAGGTATTTGTCCAGCCTGACGACTTAATGTAGCTGCTAGACGACCGTATTCTTTAATTTTAGCTTTTAGTTCTTCCATCCCCTCAACCCTCAACCCTCTAGTTCTGAAATTACTACATCCAAATTGACCATCTGTTCATATAATATATCCGCTCTGGTTTGAAGTAGGCTAGCATCATCAAATGCTTCTAGTTCTAGTTCAATTTCTGCTAAATCATTTAAATCCTTTACTATTTTGTCTAATCGGTCATACACTCGCAACAATGCTTCAAATGTTGATTGTTTCATTTTATTTTCTTTGTAGCACTCACTGGTAGATTTTGAGGATTTTCCGAGCGCATTGTATGCCCTATCAATATTGCCACACCTAAGAGCGCGATTAGTCCCCCGGCGATCGCTTTCGTTGATATCGGTTTCCGAACACGTTTGATATCAGCCTGATTCATGAGCCAGATACAGCGATGTACCTGTAACGGGTTGAAAGCAAACCATTCTTGGGATTTAATCAGAGGAACGTTTGAGTTTTTAAAAATTTCATGCAATTCGCTTTCAACTTCTGCCATGTTCGCAACTGCAACAGTATGGACTATTTCAATGTCACAACAGGGTTGTGCGCTCAATAGTTGGTCTAGTCTCGCCTCTGGGTTGCGACTTAATCCGATTTTGTAGCGTCCTATTAAACATCCTGGTATTAGACCTCCATAACCGATCGCTTTCATTAGATAGATTTTTCCCGGAACATTATCATCGCGTTGTTGCCATGCCATATGATTTAAGAATCCTTTGCGTAGAGTGTAGGGGATATTAGATTGAAAAATTAATTCAGGTAGAAATTTATGGCAACCGAGCAAGAGCTTCGATCTCTTTTTGATAAATTAGATCGCGATCAAGACGGCAAAGTCTCCCTTAATGATATTTTTTTAAGTCCTGGCTTAAGTACAATCATCTTATTAGAAACAAGTACTAATACTCCTCAGGAGTTGCTAGCACTGAGTAATTTAGACAAAAACGATAGTATTACCTATGAAGAGTTAAAGGAAGTAGTTAAAAAAGCAGGTAATTTTAACTAGCAGCCAAAAAACAAGGGTATCAATAGTACAAGCCTGGGAAGTTTGACCGCCTCCCAGGTTTTTGATTAAGCAGCAATATCAAGATGTTTCAAACCTGCCAAGTTAACATCTTGTGGATTATCAAGAATTTTCACTCTCGCGCCATCAATGCCATTACTCAGATATTTCATCAACCATTCGGCAATCACAGCGACAGCAAAACCACCGCCTGAGCAGTAGAGATATTCTCCCTTGGCTAACTTCTGAGATATTGAGTCAAAAAGCTTTTGTATCGCGTAGTTATTCCCCACCCATTCCGAAAGAGCGCCATCAACCTCTGACGAAATGTCCTTGACTTTCCCGCTACTTCTCAAGGGGACGTGCCAAGTGTTATTTTCGCCAATCTGGGATAGTTCTAGAGCCTCTTGGATATCAACATTTTCGGCTTGGATAGCGCCTCTATCGGTTCGGGTCAAACTCTTAAAGATGCGGTTGATGATTGAAGTCATCCCACCACCGCTTACAGGAGTCTTGGCAACTGTGCTTAGTTCCTCCCCTCCCCACTCATAAGTTGTAAAGGTAATAGTTCCACCGCCAAGGTCTAGCAAATGAAAGCGTTCGTGATTGTAAAGTGTTACTATTTCTAGCGCCGCGCCTTCTCCCTCATCAATAAACTCGCAAGCCTTGACCGTAACTTTAAAGTCCAAATCTTCCCAGATAAAATCTGAGATTTGTTTGAGCATCTTGTCAAGTTCTTTGCGTTGAGGACTGGAGAGAGTGACTATTCGCAACCACAAATTAATCTGTACAGGTTGAGTTTTTCTACGGCGGGATTCAACAGCGGACTTTAAAACCTTGCGATAGTGAGTTAAAGCGCCAAGTATCCACACGTCCAAGTGGGATAATTTGTTGTCTTGGCTGGACACAATAAGAGTTCCGTTCACCCTGTCGATGGCACTACCCACTACATAGTTGCGCTTGCGATAACCAAAGCATCCATCATTGCGTAAGGGAACTTCTGATTTAATTTCTTTAGCTTCTGCAGGAAACGATTTGTAAACCCCATTGAGACGGCACTTAATCCTCTTGGCTCCTGCGTCAATATCCAACCGGAAATCAACCGCTTTGTTGTTCTGGCTGTGCGTTCTTTTTTTCGTTGGGACTGCCTTACAGAAATTTGTATCAGTTGTTGACGCGGTACTGTCGGTTCCGTTGTTGCTTGCTTCAAAGTTCATGATTGTTTATCAGTGATAATTTTTACTTTGTCGGTCTACTGACGGGGTGTTATCGGTCATTTGCTCTTTATTGCTAATTCTTTTCTTCTATTGCGATTGAACTATTAGAAGAAAATTAGTCTAGTTGTTGTTAGTTTGATTATGATGGTTGCAAAGCCTAATAAACGTGTTATTGTTTTTAACTAACATTAATCGGGTGCTAGCTCTCAAAACCCCCACACCCCTACATGGGTAAAAAATCGGGTGCTAGCTCTCGAAAAACTCTCACGTAAAATCAATAGTTTCAGCCGTCGTAGGGTGCTGTCGGGTGCTGGGTGAGAGCTAGCGCCCAATGATTAAACGAATAGCACCCGGTCAATTTTTAGTTAATTACTGTTATTTAAACGCCATTTTTTTGGTTTTGTGTCGCACTCCTGGCAGGTGTAATATTGTTCTCCCTTGGAAGTGACACCATTTTTCTTAATCGCAGGCGACGCGCAATAGGGGCACTTAATCTCAGTATTAGAGAATTCAATGACTGGCTTAACTGTAGGAATGTCAGCACTCATCACATCTCTGTAGTCATAACTATCGAATGCGGGAAGCTGAATAAATTTTGGTAAACCAGTTAACGGCACTGCCAGCGCGAAACGGTAAGCAGTCGAATCGGTAAGAATGTCTAACCCTAATTCTTCATTCATGCGATCGCAGTAGCCTTGAATCTTCCGGTATTGATTAAGCAGTCTGTCTTTGTCTTCTGATGTTAAGGTTGATAGCTTCTCAATAGCAGTCCCTGCATTAGTCCCGATGTGAAGCTGTACGGCATTATTCCAGTTACTCCAAGTCATACCTGGTACTTCATTAGCATCTGCTGATTGCCCGATGTAGATAACGCCTACGTCAGCGTGAGAACCTTCTTTAAGTGATTCTTTGATTAAATCTTTGAACTTAGCACCCTCTTTGAGTTTGGTAACTGTGTTATCGACTTCATCAAAGATGTAAAGAACGAATTGGTGGTTATGTCCGTGTCGGCGTTCATCGATTAGCTTGCAAAGTTCTCTCATTCCTTGCAGGTTGTCTTCGTGACTAGTGCCTACTTTGGGCATATCCCAATAATCTTTTTTACTTCCGTGCTGTGGGTCATAAAGTCTTATCTCTCCTACACCTTTGCGAGAATTCATTATTGCAAGTGCCAAGTTCTTAGCTGTGGGTGACTTCCCGCCAGTTGAGCCAGCAGTTACCCGTATTCTTTCCCAGCGCTTGACATAAGACTCAAACTTGGTAGCAGGTATCCAGATGGCATCGATGTCAGATTTCGCGGTGTCTTTCTTTGGTTGAGGTTTCCAGGTAACAGACGCGACCATTAAACCTTTGTCATACCATTTTATTTTAAATATGCTACAGATGGTAAAGAAGATTTATGCTGAGGAGATGGACAATGTGTGGGGTAGTTAAAATAGATATTACGGAATCCGTTGAAACTCTAAAAACACTATTAATACA
>JAESGF010000354.1_pt1 | contig 11036 bp, 11 predicted proteins | sample 9269621 | NCBI WGS metagenome assembly JAESGF01 (sample SAMN14515066, study PRJNA621663) | algae metagenome | isolation source: Tolypothrix carrinoi HA7290-LM1 and co-occurring heterotrophs from dry rock... | place: USA: Makauwahi cave, Kauai, Hawaii | collected 2011-01-06
GACTCACTGTCACTCCTGCACCTGGAGGGATGGAATTTCACCATCACGAAAACTGAGTTGTCAAGGTTCATTCACAGGGTTTATTCTGTTATTTTCCTTGCCGCTCATCCTTGGATAAAATCCATTTAGAGCGAACGAATCGCACTTTACAGATGTTGTCAAACATGTTGTAATTTTAGCAAGCGATCGCTTCCTTTATTTCCATAACATAAGTAATATTTCGCTTCAGAAAGTTACTGGTGGTCACTATGGGGGATAGCAAAGATTTTGGATTGTAAAATTCTTGTCTAAAACAGGTTTCATATCTGGCAAATGACCGAATAATTATTAATTCATAATTCATAATTCATAGGGCTTGGGTACTTGCGAATCAATTTATTGATGGATAAAAATAAATTGACAATAAACGCAAATCTTGCCCACGCATGAATGCGTGGGGTAATAATTATGAATTCATAATTATTAATTATGAATTATCTTGACATATATTGTAGAGACGTTCCACCGAAACGTCTCTACGTCGTAATTTGTGGCGCTATCAAAATAATTGGATATTTTATCTGTATAAAATCACAGATATTTTTCCATTACATAGTTTTTAAACGTAACTCCCCGTCGTTCTACTTGCTGTTCTTTAACTATGCTAAATCCCTTACTTTTAAAAAATAACTTTGCAGTAATACTCGCTTCTGTATATAGCCGTTTAATTCCTTGTAATTTGGCAGTATTTTCTATATGACTTAATAGTTTTGAACCAATACCCATTCTTTGATATTTACTATGACAATAAAAACAATCAATGTGACCATCCGCTTCTAATTCTCCAAACCCAACTATCTCACCATTATCTTCAGCAATATAGGGAAGCTTGGTTTGTAACCTTTTGTGCCAAAATTCGTAATCCATACTTTCCGGTGCCCAAGCATTTACTTGTTCTTGAGTATAATCTTGAATATTGATTTCATGAACTGTATCATAAAACAGTTTCATGATTGCTTGAGTGTCAGATAGTCTATATTCTCTTATTAACATCTTTAATTTTAGTAAGACAAAATCTATGTATTGCGCTTTATTCATCCTTGAATAAAGCAAATGCCCTAAAAGTGGATTTTCATGCCGCTTTATTAACATGGGTTTTGTCCCTTAATATCATAAAATAAGCATATTCCCTAATTTGGTTGATTACTTCAAGTCAACATTGCCATGATTAGACGAAGAAGATTAAGAAAATGCCTCTCAATCTTAACCCTTGGCTTTGCATTTATTGGTCTGGCGTTAGGTCTAGATATGGCTGTAGCGGGTAGTGTTTACCATCCCTTAACTTATCTTTATCGCATATTGAGTTGGGTAGGGTGCAAAAGTTCCAATTGCAACAAAACTACGCTTCAAGCTTCTATTCCCCCTGTATCAGGCAAAAATGGCATTGTTGTCACCACGCAACACAACGCATCTGAGATCGGGTTACAAATTCTCAAACAAAAAGGGAATGCAGTTGATGCTGCTGTAGCTGTAGGATATGCCCTAGCTGTTACCGATCCCTGTTGTGGCAATATTGGTGGGGGTGGGTTCATGCTCATCCACTTGGCTAATGGTAAAAATATTTTTATTAACTTCCGCGAGAAAGCTGCTTTAAAAGCTACTAAAAATATGTATCTCGATAAACAGGGTAAGGTAATCTCTGGGTTGAGTAGTAAGGGCTATCTTGCGGTTGGAGTTCCTGGAACTGTTAAAGGACTCGATCAAGCACTTTCTCAATATGGAACAATGACTCGTCAGCAGGTGATGACTCCAGCGATTAAGCTGGCTGCTGAAGGATTTGTATTGCAGGAGGGAGACATTAAAATATTAAAAGCTGGGACTGCACAGTTTAAGAATCAACCTAATGTTGCGAGCATATTTTTGAAAAACGGCAAGAATCCTTATCAAGTTGGCGATCGCTTGGTGCAGAAAAACTTAGCTCAGACTCTTGAGTTGATTTCAAATCAAGGAACAGATGCTTTTTACAAAAAAGCGATCGCTCAAGAGATTGTCAAAGCTAGCCGCGAAAATGGTGGCATTCTCACCGCTGATGATTTTAGCAAATACGCGATCGCTCAAACCCAGCCAGTACGATGCAGCTATCGAGGGTATGAGGTAATTTCTGCCCCACCTCCTGGAGGCGGTACTACCTTGTGTGAGATGCTGAATATTCTAGAAGGTTATCAGCTCAAACAACTTGGCTGGCACTCCCAAGATAGCCTTCATTTCATGCTGTCAAGCATCTTGTACGCTTATGCTGACCGGAACAAATACTTAGGCGATCCAGATTTTGTCAAAAATCCAGTTGCGCGACTTTTATCAAAAGATTATGCTGCCTCTATCCGTTCCCAAATTCCCAAACAACAGGCTATTTCGCCAAAGCCTCTCTACTCTGATATTACATCCCATGAGGGAACTAACACAACCCACTACTCTATTGTAGACCGTTATGGTAACGCCGTAGCCGTAACTTACACTATTAACTCTTACTTTGGAGCGAAAGTAATTGCTGGCAATACTGGCTTTTTCCTCAACAATGAAATGGATGACTTTACATCTAAACCTGGCGTGGCAAACAACTTTGGTTTAGTGCAAGGAAATGCTAATATCATCGAACCAGGTAAACGCCCCCTCAGTTCTATGTCACCCACTATCGTGACAAAAAATGGTAAAGTTTTCATCGTCACGGGTAGCCCTGGAGGGTCAACAATTACTACAACTGTTCTCCAAGTAATTACTAACGTCATTGATTATGACATGAATATTTCTCAAGCTGTAAACGCTCCTCGAATTCATTATCAGGGATTACCCAATGTAGTACTTACAGAACCTTACAGCCTTAAGTCTAGTACTGTACAAAAGTTGTGGGAAAGAGGTTACAGAGTGGCTCCGTTCTTAACTTGGGGTGCTGCTGAATCTATTTTGGTAGATCCAAAAACTAAGGTGCTATATGGTGCTAATGATAGTCGCAAATCCGCAGGCAAAGCTGCTGCTTATTAAGCACATTGGAAAGGCAGGTACGTTACTTTATAAGTAAACTACCTAACGTTCATAAATTTCTAATGGCAAATTATCTGGGTCTTTAAAGAAAGTAAATCGCTTGTCTGTAATATCATCAATCCTGATATTTTCGACTTCTACACCTTTTGATTTTAATTCCAAAACAGTTTGCTCAATATCATCGACTTCAAAAGCCAGATGTCTTAATCCACAAGCTTCAGGATTATTAATCCTTTCCGGAGGATTAGCAAAAGAAAATAACTCGATTTGCTGCTTTTCTCCCACACATAAATCTAATTTATAAGAATTTCTCTGAGCGCGAAAAGTCTCTTGAATAATCGAAAAACCTAATACTTCTACATAAAACCTTTTCGAGCGTTCATAATCAGAACAAATAATCGCTATATGATGAATACCGGTAGTTTTCATAGGAGTTAGTGGTTAGTAGATAGTGGTTAGTGGTTAGTGGGGAGCGGGGAGCGGGTAGTGGATAGTAGCAACCAACAACCCTTCGGGTTCACCACTTGCTACAACGGGGGGAACCCCAACGCCAGATTGCTCAAGTCGGCAGAGCCGCCCACGCAACTGGCTCCGCAACGCAGTGGTTCACCAACAACGCTCCAACTATCAACCAGCAACCAACACTTAAAACTAAGGGTCTTGCAAAACTGTTTTAGATACAATCCTGGTTTTCTTACGATCTGCTTCTGATAATTCTTGCCCAGCTTGCAACCTTGTGGCGGAAGTTTGCAACACTGTCGCGGCACTTTTATCTCCCATTTGCAAAGCGGTTTTTGCCGCAGTTTGCAGCATTGTTGCTGCACCAGCGCGATCGCCTTGTTGTAATTTCGCTTCTGCTAGTTGAGTTTGGCGATATTTCGCTAACGCGAGAACATGTTGCTGCACTTGCGGATCGTTCACGGATTGGTAATTCCGAACTACATTAGCATAAATTGGGATATTTGGCGAAAATAATCCAGTTTGGTTGTCGGTGGGATCGTCGTAGCGGACTTGCACATTAGCGATCGCTTGTTTACCTTCGGGCAATTGTCCCAGATAAATATTCGCTAAAATCACTCTTTCCACATCTTTCATTAAATCACCCAAACGCACCGCCAAGCGTCCATCAGCTTCGTATTGTACAGGTAACTCAATTGTGTCTGGTGCAACTTGGGCAATTGGTTTGAGTTCTGCCAACCGCACTTTCGGCATTAGGGAAAATAGTAAATAAGCATTCGTCAATCCTACCGTTTGCATCCGGGTGAAAAGGCGACTAAATTCTTCTACTGCCCGATCTGGTTGTTGAATGTAAGATAAAGTACCCAAACCAGCATCAGCGATTTTTTCTAAAACATCCTGATTCCAATTGTCGCCAAATCCCAAAGTATTTAAAGTCAAATTATAGCTAGCAGATAATTGAGCAAATTTCAAACAGCGATTGTTATCACCGTGTTCATTTTCGCCATCAGTTAACAGAAAAGCTTGAGAAATAGTTTCTTTCTTTCCCTTTGCTAATTCTTCAATACCCAAACGCAAACCTTCATCAATTGCCGTTCCTCCATCCGCCGAAAGTCGATTAATTTCCCTTTTGATTTGTTCGGGATTTTCGATAAATTGATTGGGGACTAAGACCTTAGCACGGTGATCGAAAACTACAACACTCAGGCGATCGCCTTTTTTGAGTTTGTCAACCAAACCAATCGCCGCTTTTTTCACAGTTTCTAGCGGTCGCCCATTCATCGAGCCACTATGGTCTAAAATTAGACATAAATTTAGAGGCACATTGCGATCTAGATTGGACGCGATCGCCGAAATCGAAATTGACAACTGACGTTGACTGTTTTGTTGATTCGCGTCCAAACTATTATCATTCAGAGTCGGCTGCAAGCTAACCTTCATAACCTAAGTTTCCTATCCAGATATACATATTTTTGACACTCCCCGCTCGCGTATAGACGGGGATTCTTGGGTCTTTGGGGATTCCAATGAATTTACCCACACGCCTTGCATCTTGACCCGTGTATCCCACGGCTGCAAGTCCTCGTTGACAGACTATTTGTGCGGCTGCAACATCTCTGTCGGTGATGTATCCGCAATTTGAACAAACATGAACACGTTCTGCTAGTATTTTCTTTCCTGTTTCCGTTTGGCAGTTTGGACAAATCTGGCTTGTCTTTCTACTATTAACTTTTTGGAAATAGACACCGCGTTTAAAGCAACACTGCTCAAGGATTTGAAAGAACTGTCCCCATCCCGCATCTAGGCAATGCTTTCCTAGCATTCCTCTAGATAGTCCAACCAAGTTTAAGTCCTCAACAAATATTGTTTGAGCTTGGTCGCAAAGTTGATGAGCTACCTTCCAATGGAAATTCTTTCTTGTGTTAGCAATGTGTTCATGCAAGGAAGCCACTTTCTGAGTAGCTCTGCGCCAATTACTAGATCCTAACTTTTTGCGACTAACTCTTGCGTGCAGCAATTTAAGCTTGCGTTGGAGGTCTACAAAAAACTTGGGACGTTTGACGCTCAAACCATTAGAAGTAGCCACAAAACTAGTTAAACCTACATCAACCCCTAGCGCTTCACCATGAGGCATCAAAGACGGTACAGATACATCCCATTGAAGGGTTAGAAACTGTAACTTGATTTCTATACACATCTGTACAAGTCTGGTCATTTTGTATAGGTTTAGGCATAGTCGTAACCATCCTTTCGATGAACAGGTCGTAGTTGCTCCAATTTGATTGACCTCCGTTTTTTGTCAATAACAAACTCACCGTAACCATGAGACATTGGACAGACTCGTGCGGTAAACGTCCCAGCATACTTACCTTTCGGAACATCAGCACGAACAATGTCGCCAGTGCAAAAACCAAGTATTGGACGTAATGGGCGATGTTTTTGGGGGTAGCCAAACTTATCTGTTTGGCATCGTTGTCTGCCACCAAAACCTGTTGCTTTAACCTTCAAAATCTTTGTAGTAACAAGTTTAATGTCTTCAACTACACCGACACAAGCCGCATCAATCCAATGAGCTTTCGGTAGCTCAAAGCGAACAGAATTGAACTTAGTTTGTCCTCCAGTCCCAGTACTAACAGGCAATCCAGTCAGTTTAAGAGTGTTGAACAGTGACCACCTTGTTGAGTTCACCGATGCGGCATCTTTTAGCGGTGATGAAGCTTGTCGCAATACTCGATTTAGGACATCTGGCTTACCTTTGAGGAAATCTTTGATATCTTTGTTTCCTTTGCGCTGATTACACTTGTGGCAAGCTAAACAGAGATTTGATATCCGGTCTGAGCCACCCTTTGACTTTGGCTGAATATGCTCAATTTCTAGAGGAACTTCCTTAACTTTGCAGTAAGCGCACGCTCCGTTCCACTTTTCTAATAGGTACTCACGGCATTCGTAACCTTTTAAGGTTCCTTGCTGGTACTCAATCCCTGAAATTTCCGGATTTTGAATGGCTTGTGTGTCAAACTTAACCAGTTCTTGAGTAATTGAACCGATAGGAGCAAACTTCTGAATGCGTTTCACCCAGGTTTGGGTTGTGAGAACACGATGCCGCAATGATGGAGCCAACCAACCATTGGGACGTTTGCGGTGGAGAAATCGAGCTTGCCGATAACGAGTATTGCGGTTTCTTCGTCCTCTACGCACTGCGCTACGATGTTCCAGAGCATCTTTGATTTGTTGTCCACGATGCTGCAACTCCATCGCCCAGATAACATTTCCCAGATTTGTAACTAACGCAATCCCAGTAAACTTTGAGCCTGGGTCGATTTTGAGCGTCAGCGGATATACATTTGGATTCTCAATGACTCGCTTCAGTATCAGTGTGAACGGATAGCGACGAAACACGGCTGCTTTCCCAGAACCAAGCAATTTCCTTGCTTGTGTTGGATGTACTGGATTCAGAGGTGTTTTGTTGCTGTCCATGAGAAAAACGTAATTTGACATATTCTGTCAGCCTTATTACTAAGTAATGTTTGCCTCGACAATGATTTAAGAGCTTGTTAGGAAGGCAGCACTACAGCTATAAACCTATTTGCTGATTACTTAACCGCCTTCGACAGTGCTACAAGCTGGCGTTCACTCGTAGGTGTCATGACTCAAAAATCGTAGCTAGAGCTTAGTCTGCACGCTCCGACGTTGTACAGATATGTCTAGTTTTGACTAGTTCTGTATAGGTTTTTCAGAGCGGTTAACATGATATACCATCCCGAAGCCCGCTTAACAATTCGAGCCTGCTTTAACTTTCCACCTTCAGGTATCGGTCTAGATGGTCGAAAGATTACCCAGCCAATTTTTGGTAGCTTGATTTGGTGAGACCACTTGGCACGGGGATTTTCCTTGTGCCAACGTGGCGAACCCGTTCGCGCAGCGTCTCGAAGAGAAGGGTCTTCATCTAAATCCTCTTGTTTTAATTGCGGAAATACAAAAGACCGCATTGCACCTGGTTTTTTAAACCTAGGGAATCCGTGATTTTGTTCCCACATTGAAACAAAAGTTTTTTCTAATCTTATCAATGTTTGTTGCAGTACTTGCGACTGAACACGACGTAGTTCGGGTATTTCTTTTTTAGCGTCTGTGAGTGATTTGCTTTGATTTTGGTATGTAGGTCTAGGAGTGTCCGCAGGAATAATGTATTCAGAATGGAGCGAACAAGCGTTGATTTGACAACTACGAGATTTAAACCAAGCTTTACGTTCTGACAACGCATAGTTATATACTTTGCGGTTAATTTCTAGCCAATCTTCAAAGATTGCTTTTTCGCGATTAGTTGGTTTAAGTTTATACTCGTAAGTCCAAATTAACATTGTTTTTCCTTCTTAGTTACATTATATAAGGTATTTATAGAGCTTCGGAACGCTTTATAAATACAAAGATCAATGCGACTAAAGTCCGCGCATAAACTGAGTTTTACGCTTACCGAGTTATCCTATAAATAACTTCAAACTGCACGCATAGCGCTACGGAAAACTTACCCCACAGAGATACGTTAATAATATTCACATTTTTTTGAGGACTGGGGGAGTGGGGAGTAGGGACAAGGGGAGGACACTTCTGTGCGGGGGTTCCCCCCCCGCCCGTGGAACGTGTCCGTGGACAAGGGGAGCCAGTGCGTTCGGTCAAAAGACTTGAAGCATCTGGCGTGGACAAGGGTGACAAGGGTGACAAAGGGGAGCTTTTCTCCGTGCGGAGGTCACGAGCGTTGAGGAGCCAGTGCGTTGCGGTGAGTCCACGGGCGCGGTTGCCTGTACCGTCTATTCGTAGTGGCGAACCCGCTCGTGAGGTCACGAGCGTTGTAGCACCTGGCGTGCGACTGGCACAGGACAAGGGGGACGACAATTCTTTCTCCCTTGTCTCCCCCCTCTTCCTTGTCTCCCCCCATCCCCCTCCATAGCGAGAAATCCACACCTTTAACACACCTAGCATCGCGCTAGTATGTATTACAGTTAACGGCATAATTTCAGGCAACAGTTGCTATGGACATTTCCCCCATCAAGGCTGTTCAAGCCCCATACGGCGGCGATAACTTCTACCGGACACCGCCGCCAGATTTACCTTCATTATTGTTAAAAGAGCGAATTGTCTATCTTGGGATGCCACTGGTACCTGCTGTCACAGAACTGATAGTAGCTGAATTGCTGTATTTACAGTCTGACGATCCAGAGAAACCAATTAAAATTTACATAAACTCTACTGGCACTTCTGGTTACAGTGGCGATCCCGTCGGCTTTGAAACCGAAGCCTTCGCCATTTATGACACGATGAGATATATCAAGCCAGCTATCCACACCATCTGTATCGGTTCGGCGATGGGTATGGCAGCGATGCTTCTCAGTGCTGGAACAAAAGGTTGCCGCGCCAGTTTGCCCAACGCTTCGATTATCCTACACCAGCCTAAGAGTTACGCTCAAGGTCAAGCAACCGATATTCAAATTCGGGCGAAAGAAGTTCTGGCAAATAAAGCATCGCTGGTTGATATTCTATCTACCACCACCGGACAGCCCCCACAAAGAATTACCAAGGACATGGATCGGCTGTTATACATGACACCTTATCAAGCGAAGGAATACGGTTTGATTGACCGAGTTTTTGAGAAAGAAGAACTCGCCAATCCCCCATTACCAGCCAGTGTCCTTTAAAAAAGTTATGAGTTATGAGTTATGAGTTATGAGTTATGAGTTATGAGAAAAAAGAAGAAAGAAGATAAAACAATTTTTTCACTCCTAACTCCTCATTCCTCACTCCTCACTCTTAACTCCTAACTCCTCACTCTTAACTCCTAACTCTTGATTCCAACTATTGACAAACGGAGAAAATTATGCCTATAGGCGTTCCTAAAGTTCCCTACCGGATGCCAGGGGAACAATATACACAGTGGGTTGATATTTACAATCGTCTTTACCGGGAACGGATTATTTTCCTGGGACGAGACATTGATGATGAAATTGCCAACCAAATCATCGCCGTGATGCTGTATCTGGATTCGGAAGATCCAGGTAAGGATATTCAACTGTACATCAATTCCCCAGGTGGAATGGTGACATCTGGTTTGGCGATATATGATACAATGCAGCACATCAAATCAGATGTGGTAACGATTTGTGTCGGTTTAGCTGCCTCGATGGGTTCATTTCTACTTGCGGCTGGCACCAAAGGTAAACGGCTTGCATTGCCTCACTCACGAATCATGATTCACCAACCTTCTGGTGGTACTCGCGGACAAGCATCCGATATCGAAATTGAGGCAAGAGAGATTCTCCGGATTCGTCATCAGCTAAATAATATTTACGCTGATAACACCGGTCAGACTTTGGCAAAGATTGAAAAAGACATGGATCGTGACTTTTTCATGTCTGCTGCTGAAGCGAAAGAGTACGGTTTAATCGACCGTGTAATTGAAGATCGACCGTAGGAGAGGAGGGGGGGAGGGGGAGAGGGGGGGACAAGGGGGACAAGAAGGACAAGGAGGACAAGGAGGACAAGAAGGACAATTCTTTCTCCCTTGTCTCCCCCCTCTTCCTTGTCTCCCCCCGCCCCCTTGTCTCCCCCACTCCCCACTCCCCAACGCCAGGTGCTTCAAGCCGGGGAACCCGTCCAACGCACTGGCTCCTCCCTACTCCCCACTCCCCAAAAATTGTGAAGTATGAACTTTAAATTAAAAATTTAGTCTTTATGATTTATACTTCAGGCTTTAAGCTAATAGCTGATAGCTGATATTCTTGCTTTTGATGGCTGAAGATGGATCTTGGAGATTGCTACCGTGTATTGGGTTTAAGGTCGGGAGCTTCGTTTGTTGACATCAAAACGTCTTACCGACGGTTGGCGCAGCAATATCATCCCGATATCAATCCAGGTGATAAAAAAGCTCAAGACAAATTTATTGCTTTGACAGAGGCTTACAAGTTGCTTTTGACGGTTGTACCGCCAGAGGAAATGGCTCAACGGTCAACTCAGTCGCAAGCAACGGAAAAGTCAACAAAGACAACGTGTCCAGAACCTGTAGTCACGGTGACACAGGAGAAACCGACGCCAAAAGCGCCACCAAAGCCGACACCAAAGCCGCCTAATTTGGTGGAAATAGAACAGCGGCTGAAGTGGAAGACTTATGAGCAGTTGCAGCGGTTTTTGAAAGAAAGAAGGTTTCCGCAAGCGATCGCCCTAGCGGAAGCTTTGGCTGAACGTTTACCCGAAGATGCCGAAGTGCGACAATGGCAAGCGATCGCCTATCAAATTTGGGGACGAGCGCTAATTGGTGAAAAACAACTACTCAAAGCGAGAATTTATCTCAAAAAAGCCCTAAAGACTGACCCCAATAACAAGTCTCTTTCCCACGAGGTGCAGCGCGACTTCCAAAAGTTAGATCAGATTTTTTGATATAAGTCAACCGCTTCTAAATGTGTGGACAGAACTACCACTAGCTAGATAATTTGTCCATACCTCACTCCACGGTGTAAGTGAAAGCGTTCTTTCCTAGTGCTTACGCTTCCTCGGTTTCGAGGTTGGCTAGG
>JAESGF010000355.1_pt1 | contig 10897 bp, 10 predicted proteins | sample 9269621 | NCBI WGS metagenome assembly JAESGF01 (sample SAMN14515066, study PRJNA621663) | algae metagenome | isolation source: Tolypothrix carrinoi HA7290-LM1 and co-occurring heterotrophs from dry rock... | place: USA: Makauwahi cave, Kauai, Hawaii | collected 2011-01-06
TTGGCCCGGCGGGCGGCCTGCAGGCGGGCGAAGTCCTCGCCGGCGTGGTGCGAGGACCGGGTGAGCGGGCTGGCGGAGACCATCAGGAACCCCTTGGCGCGGGCGATCTCCTCCAACGCGCGGAACTCGTCCGGGTGCACGAAGCGGTCGACCGGGGCGTGCTTTCGCGTGGGCTGCAGGTACTGCCCGATGGTGATGAAGTCGATGCCGGCCGAACGCATGTCGTCCATGACCTGCATGACCTCCTCCTTCGTCTCGCCGAGGCCGACCATGATGCCGGACTTGGTGAACTGGGTGGGGTCGCGCTCCTTCACCCGCTCGAGCAGGCGCAGCGAGTGGTAGTAGCGGGCGCCGGGCCGGATGCCGAGGTACAGGCGCGGCACCGTCTCGAGGTTGTGGTTGAAGACATCCGGCTTGGCGTCGATCACCGACTCCAGCGCCGCGATCGGCTTGCGGGCGAAGTCCGGCGTCAGGATCTCGATGGTGGTGGCGGGCGATGCGGCGCGGATGGCGCGGATCGTCTCGACGAAGTGGCGGGCTCCGCCGTCGGCCAGGTCGTCGCGGTCCACCGAGGTGATGACCACGTGCTTCAGGCCCATCTTGGCCGTCGCCTCGCCCACGCGGGCCGGCTCGTCCAGGTCGAGCGGCAGCGGCTTGCCGGTGGCGACGTTGCAGAAGGCGCAGGCCCGCGTGCAGGTCTCGCCCATAATCATGAAGGTGGCGTGGCTCTTGTCCCAGCACTCACCGATGTTGGGGCAGCCCGCTTCCTCGCAGACCGTGACGAGGCGGTTGGTCTTCACGATCTCACGCGTCTGCATGTAGCCCGGCGATCCTGGCGCGCGCACGCGCAGCCACTCGGGCTTCTTGAGGATCGGCGTGTCGGGGTTCGCCTGCTTCTCGGGGTGACGCGGTCGCGCGCCCACGGTGTCGATGACCACGGCCATGGCGCTTAAATCGTCGCTTGAGGCCGTCGGATCAAGCGCGCGATGCGTCGCGACGCCAGGGCGCAGGGCGATTGGCGCCGTTTCGGCTAGGCTTATGGTGGGACGAGACCAGACCGGAGATCGCATGCGCACGCTCGCCGCCCTCGCCCTCACCCTCCTCGCCACCCCTGCCCTGGCCCAGACGGCCGGGGTCTCGGCGCGCCCGTTCGAGCCCGCGCCGTGGTGGATGGAGCGTCCAATCCTGGCCTCGACGGGGCACGTCTGGACGGAGGTTTCCGCCAACCGCGCCCAGGTGACCGCCACCTATGACGCCATCGAGCGCGACGCGGCCGCTGCGCAACGGGCCGCCGCCGACAAGGTGCGGGCGCTGGGCCAGGCGCTGGCCGCCTACGGCGCGGACAAGGTGCGGGTCGAGACGACGTTCCGCATCCAGCCGCTGTACGACCAGTACCGTGATCGCCAGGGCGAGGTGAACGAGAACCAGCGCGCCGACCGGATCGAGCGGTATCAGGTGATCGCCAACGTGTCGGTCGAGATCCGCGACGTCGCACTGACCGAGAGGGTCTATGCGACCCTGATGGCCGCTAAGCCCGCCTCGACCCAGCCTGTGCGCTTCCGCCTGCAGCCGGAGAACGAGACCGTCACCCAGATGTTCAGGCTGGCGGTTGAGGATGCGCGCCGCCGCGGGGAGCTGGCGACGGCCGCAGCGGGCACACGCCTGGGCGCGGTGAAGCTGATCGATCCGACCGGCCGGGCCTGCGAGACCGATGTCCTGGTGACCCGGGCCGGTCGCAGCTACGGCGGCGAGGTTGAGGCCTTCCAGGTCCCGCCGCCCCCGCCGCCGCCTCCGCCGCCCGCCGCGCCTTCCGCTGAATCACTACGCGACGTGACGGTTACCGCGTCGCGCGCCGCCGGACAGCAGTTGGACGTGGACGCGATTCGCTTGCCGCTGAACCCTCCGCTCCAAAGGCTCGAGCAGAGGGCCTGCGTCATCTTCAGCCTGGGATAGCGCAGCCTCACGGGATGTAACCGATCTTTTCTTCGCCGTGACTGAGGGATAGGTTCCCCGACCAACGATAACAGTCCGGGAGCGTGCGCCCTTGCGTTCGTTCGACAGCGCGCTTGCGCAGTCTTCCATGTTCGACGCGCTCATCGACGCGGCGAAGACCTACGGGGCCAAGAAGCCGATCCTGGAGGACCAGGAGCGCAACCCCCTCAGCTACACCGACCTGATCCGGGCCGCCTTCGCGTTGGGCCGGAAGCTGTCGGCTATGACCAAGAAGGGTGAGCGCGTCGGCGTGATGCTGCCGTCCAGCTCGGGCGGCGTGGTGACGTTCTTCGCGCTGCATGCCTTCGGCCGCGTGCCGACGATGCTGAACTTCACGGCCGGCATCCGGAACCTGCGGGCGGCGTGCGAACTGGCCGGGATCCAGCGGGTGCTGACGTCCCACCGCTTCGTCGAGCAGGGCAAGCTGCACGACCTGATCGACGCGCTGGAGAGCAAGGCCCAGATCACCTACCTCGAGGACGTCCGAGCCACGATCGGGCTGAGCGACAAGCTGTACGCCGCCGCGGCCGGCGCCCTGCCCCGCCAGTTCCGCACCCCGGTCGCGCCGTCAGACCCCGGCGTCATCCTGTTCACCTCGGGCAGCTTCGGCGCGCCGCGTGGCGTGGTGCTCAGCAACGCGAACCTGATCGCCAACTGCCGCCAGATCGCCCAGCACATCCCGCTGGACCCGAATTGGGTGTTCTTCAATCCGCTGCCGATCTTCCACGTGTTCGGGCTGACGGGCGGCGTCCTGCTGCCGGTGCTGACCGGCATGAAGGCGTTCCAGTACCCCTCGCCGTTGCACACCAAGCAGATTCCGCCGCTGATCAAGGACAGCAAGGCGGCGGTTCTGCTGGCCACGGACACCTTCGTGAACCAGTACGCCCGCGCCGCCGACAAGGGCGAGCTCTCGGGCCTGACGTTCGTGGTCTGCGGCGCGGAGAAGGTGCGCGAGGAGACCCACAACCTCATCACCGAGAAGTTCGGGCCGATCCCGTTGCTGGAGGGCTACGGCGCCACCGAGTGCGCGCCGGTGATCGCCGTGAATACGCCGACCGACAACCGCCGGGGCACGGTCGGCGGGCTGCTGCCGGGCATGGAAGTCAAGCTGGAGCCGGTGGAGGGCATCCCTGGCGGCGGCAAGATGCTGGTGCGCGGGCCCAACGTCATGACCGGCTACCTGCAGGCGGACGGCTCGGTCGAGCCGCTCCCCGACGGCTGGCACGACACCGGCGACGTCGTGTCGATCACGGATGACGACTGGGTGAAGATTCTGGGACGGGTGAAGCGCTTCGCCAAGGTGGGCGGCGAGATGGTGTCGCTGACCGCCGCCGAGGACCTGGCCTCGGCCGTCTGGCCCGACTGCCGCCATGCCGTCGTCGCCATGCCCGACCCCAAGAAGGGCGAACGGCTGATCCTGGTGACGGACCAGCGTAGCGCCGAGCCTGGCCCGCTGCTGGCCCACGCTCAGAAGATCGGCGCGCCGGAGCTGGCGGTGCCGCGCAAGATCATCCGGGTGCCGGAGATCCCCGTACTGGGGACCGGCAAGACCGACTACGTGGCCCTGCAGCGGATCGTCGAGGCGGAGCTGCGGCGGGCGGCCTGATGCCGCGCGGCCTGCTCAGCCCGCTTCTGTTCCTCGTCGCCGGGCCGCCGATCGCGGGCCTGACGCTGCTTGTCACCATGGTGATCACGACGTGGACCGGGCCCAAGGATCTCCTGGGCCTGGTCATTGGCGTCGTCTACCTGCCCATCCTCTCGCTTTCGGCCGCAGCGCTGGGCGTCCTCGCAGCGCCCGTGTGCGCCGCGCTAGCTGTCGTCCTCAAGGCGCGGCGCGTGCGGGCGACGGTGGCGATGGTCGCTATCGCGGCGACGGCGGCGCTCGGCGCGGATCTGGCCGTCCAGTTAGACTTGCACGACCGGCTGCTGGGGACCGGCGGCCAGTTCTACAATCCGACCTTCAAGCGCTGGGAGGCCGCGCTCGCCTGGGCCGTCGCGAGCGGGGTTTGCGCTTATGTCCACCCACAGATCTCCAGGTAGGCGGCGCAAGCTGGACAATAACGGCGTTCCGCGTTGAGCTTGCTTGCCGGCATCGGCCGGCGGGAGGGACCAACCATGCCGAACCTCGACGTCTGGGCGCCGCGCGTCCTGAGCGTGCTGCGGATCATCGCCGCCCTGCTGTTCATGCAGCACGGGCTCATGAAGCTGTTCGACTTCCCGGGTCCGCAGGAAGGCGCGCCGGATCCGCTGCCGCCCCTGCTCCTCGCCGCGGCCTGGATCGAGGTGGTGGGGGGCGGACTGATCGCGCTCGGCCTCTTCACGCGGATCGCAGCCTTCGTCTGCTCGGGCCAGATGGCGGTGGCCTATTTCATGGCCCATGGCTCGCAGGGCTTCTGGCCGGCGCTGAACGGCGGCGAGCTCGCCATCATGTTCTGCTTCGTCTTCCTCTACCTGGTGTTCGCGGGCCCCGGCCCATGGAGCCTGGACGCGATCCTCCGGAAGAAGACCTGAGACAGCGCGCCCCGGCCAAGGCCAAGGCGCGTCCATCCGTCAGAGGTGCAGCACGCGGCCGTAGGCGTCGAGCGCGGCCTCGTGCATGGCCTCGCTCATGGTCGGGTGCGGGAAGACCGTGGCCTGGATCTCGGCCTCAGTGGCTTCCAAGGTCATCGCCAGCGCGAAGCCCTGGATCATCTCGGTAACCTCGTGGCCGACCATGTGGGCGCCGATCAACGCGCCGGTCTTGCCGTCGAAGATGGTCTTCACCAAGCCATCGACCTCGCCGGCGGCCACCGCCTTGCCGTTCACGCGGAACGGGAAGCGCCCGACCTTCGGCTCCAACCCCTGTTCCTTCGCCTGGGCCTCGGTGAGGCCCACCGACGCCACCTGGGGCGTCGTATAGGTGCAGCCGGGAATGGGCGACGTCAGGTTGGTCGGCTTCAGGCCGGCGATGTGCTCGATGCAGTGCACGCCTTCGTGGCTGGCCTTGTGCGCGAGCCAGGGCGGGCCGGCGACATCGCCGATGGCGTAGAGGCCCGGAACGCCCGTCGCGCCGTGCTTGTCGGTGACGACGTGGGTCTTCTCGACCTTCACGCCGAGCGCCTCCAGGCCGAGGTCCTCGACGTTGCCGACGATGCCGATGGCGACGATGCAGACGTCGGCGGTCAGCGTCTCGGCCTTGCCTTCCGCCTCGATCTCGAGGCTCACGCCCGTCTTCGACTTGGTCAGCTTCTTCACGTTGGCCGGCACGCGGAACTTGATCCCACGCTTCTCGAACACCTTGCGGGCGGTCTTCGAGATCTCCTCGTCCTCGACCGGCAGGATCCGCGGCATCATCTCGATGACCGTCACGTCCGAGCCCAGGGCGCGGTAGAAGCTGGCGAACTCCATGCCGATGGCGCCGGAGCCCACCACGACCAGCGACTTCGGCGCGGCCTTCGGCACAAGGGCCTCGCGGTAGGTCCAGACGCGCTCGCCGTCCGGCTCCAGGCCGATGGCCGGTACGGTGCGAGCGCGCGCGCCGGTGGCCAGGATCACGTGCTTGGCGGTGAGCTTGCGCGAGCCGACCACCACGGTCGGAGCTGGCGAGCCCTTCTCCAGCTTCGCCGTACCCTGCACCACCTCGATCTTGTGCTTTTTCATCAGGAAGGTGACGCCCGAGTTCATCTGGGCGGCCACCTTGCGCGACCGCTGCACGATGCCGTCGAAGTCGAAGCCGCGCTTCTCCACCGACAGGCCGTAGTCCTTCAGGTGATCCAGCTGCTCGTAGACCTCGCCCGACTTCAGCAGCGCCTTGGTGGGGATGCAGCCCCAGTTCAGGCAGATGCCGCCCAGCTCGGCCCGCTCCACGATGGCGGTCTTGAAGCCCAACTGCGAGGCGCGGATGGCCGTGACATAGCCGCCCGGACCCGAGCCGATCACCACGACGTCGAACGCATCAGCCATCAGAGCAAAGCCTCGATCGCGCCTTCCAGCGCCTTGGGTTCAACGTTGGGGGCGAAACGCTTCGTCACGCGCCCGTCCCGATCGACGAGGAACTTCGTGAAGTTCCACTTGATGCCCTCGGTGCCGAGCACGCCCTTCTTCTGCGCCTTGAGGTAGGCGTAGAGCGGTTGGGCCGTCGGGCCGTTCACATCGACCTTCCGCATCATCGGGAAGTCGACGTCGTAGGTCAGCGAGCAGAAGGATTTGATCTCCTCCGCATCGCCCGGCTCCTGCTGTCCGAACTGGTTGCAGGGGAAGCCCAGCACGACGAGCCCGCGGTCGCGGTACTTGCGGTAGAGCTCCTCCAGCCCGGCGTACTGCTTGGTGAAACCGCACTTGCTGGCGGTGTTCACGATCAGCACGACCTTGTCGCGGTAGTCGGCGAGCGGCGCCGGCTGGCCGTCGATGGTCTCGGCGGTGAAGTCGTAGATGCTGGTCATCGACGGCCTCAGACGATCATCGTCAGCGGTTCTTCGATCAGCGCCTTGAATGCCTGCAGGAAGCGCGCGCCCGTCGCGCCGTCGACCACCCGGTGATCGCAGGTCAGCGTCACCGACATCACGGTGGCGATCTCGAGCTTGTCGCCGCGCACGACCGGGCGCTTCTCACCCGCGCCGACGCTCATGATGCAGCCCTGCGGCTCGTTGATGATCGAGGCGAAGGTCTTGATGCCGAACATGCCGAGGTTCGAGACGCTGAAGGTGCCGCCCTGGAATTCCTCGGGCTTCAGCTTCTTGTTGCGGGCGCGCTCGGCCAGGTCCTTGGCCTCGGTGGCGATCTGCGCCAGGCCCTTGGTCTCGGCGGCGCGGATGATCGGGGTGATCAGCCCGCCGGGCACGGCCACCGCCATCGAGATGTCGGCGTTGTGGTGCATGGCGATGCCTTCCGGCGTGTAGGAGGCATTGGCCTCCGGTACGCGCTTCAGGGCCACGGCGGCGGCCTTCATCACCATGTCGTTGACGCTCACCTTCACGCCCTCCTTCTCGAGCAGCGCGTTGATCCGCGTGCGCGCCGCCAGCAGGCCGTCGATCTCGAGGTCGATGGTCAGCGGGAAGTGCGGCACGTCGCGGAAGCTGTCGGTCATCCGGCGGGCGACGGTCTTGCGCATGCCGTCCAGCGGAATGAGATCGTAGCTGCCGGGCGCGATGCCCTGATGTTCCAGGCTCTGCACCTGGCGCGGCGCGGCCGCGGCGGCCGGCTGCGGCGCAGCGGAAGGCTGGGCGGCCGGCGCCCCGGCGCGACCTTGGGCCTGGCCCGGCTGGGCGGCGTCGATGTCGGCCTTCACGATCCGGCCGTGCGGGCCCGTGCCCGTCACCGCGGACAGGTCGATGCCCTTCTGCTCGGCGAGGCGTCGGGCCAGCGGCGAGGCGAAAATGCGCTCGCCGGTCTGCTGAACCTTGGCCGGCGCGGGCGCCGCGGGCGGCGCAGCCGTCGGCTGGGGCGCGGGCTTGCTCACGGGATCGGTCGCCTGCTCGCGGCTGGCGCGGGCGGAGTCGGTTTCCGGCGTCGGCGCGGGAGCGGCCTCAGCCTTTGGAGTCGGCGCAGGCGCAGCGGCGGCCTCGCCCTCGCCCTGGAGACGAGCGATCGGCGTGTTGACCTTTACGCCCTCGGAGCCCTCGGCGATCAGGATCTCGGAGACGACGCCCTCGTCGACCGCTTCGACCTCCATGGTCGCCTTGTCGGTCTCGATCTCGGCGATCACGTCGCCCGAGCGAACGGTGTCGCCCTTCTTCACGTGCCACTTGGCCAGCGTGCCCTCCTCCATCGTCGGAGAGAGCGCGGGCATCAGGATGTCCGTCATGCGGGTTCCCTGGAAAGATGGGCCAGGCCGGCGGCGTTCGCCTCCCAGTTCTGGCCGTCGAAAGCCTCGATCGCGATCTCCAGCCCCTCGACACTGTCGAGGCAGCGGGCGTTCACGCTCCAGCCGTCGGGATTGGACCTGGGGCGGTAGAAGCTCTTTACGCCGCATTCGGCGCAGAAGAGGTGCTTCGCCACCCGGGTGTTGAAGGTGTACTCGGCCAGCCGCTCGGCGCCCTTGGTGAGGCGGAAGCGGCTCTCCGGCACGATGATGTGGACGAAGCCGGTCTTGGCGCACATCGAGCAGTTGCAGGCCTGGGCCTCGACCCGGGCCGGCAGGGACACCTCGAAGCGGACGCCGCCGCAATGGCAGCCGCCCGCGCGCCAGGCCAGCCCGTCGCTCATCGGTACGAGACCGCCTTGGCCGCCGCGACGATCTTCTCCACCGACGGCAGCGACAGCGCCTCGAGGTTGGCCGCGTAAGGCAGCGGCACATCCTCCTGGCAGACGCGGGCCGGCGGGGCGTCGAGGTAGTCGAAGGCGTGTTCGACCACCCGGGCCGCCACCTCGGCGCCGACGCCCATCGGGCCCCAGCCTTCCTCGACAGTGACCAGGCGGTTGGTCTTCTTCACGCTCTCGACGACCGTCTCGTGATCGAGCGGACGCAGGGTGCGCAGGTCGATGACCTCGGCCTCGATACCCTCCGCCGCCAGTTCCTCGGCCGCCTTGAGCGAGAGGCCGACCATGCGGGAATAGGCGACGATGGTGACGTCCTTGCCTTCGCGGCGGACCTTGGCCTTGCCGATCGGCAGCACCCAGTCGACGCCTTCCGGTACGTCGAACTCCTGGCCGTACATCATCTCGTGCTCGAGGAAGACGACGGGGTTCGGATCACGGATGGCGGCCTTGAGCAGGCCCTTGGCGTCGGCCGCATCGTAGGGCGCGATCACCTTCAGGCCCGGCACGTGGGCGTACCAGGCGGCATAGTCCTGGCTGTGCTGGGCTGCGACGCGGGCGGCCGCGCCGTTCGGTCCGCGGAAGACCACGGAGGTCTTCAGCTGGCCGCCGGACATGTAGAGGGTCTTCGCCGCCGAATTGATAATATGATCAATGGCTTGCATGGCGAAATTGAAGGTCATGAATTCGACGATCGGCTTTAGTCCCGCCATCGCCGCGCCCACGCCCAGGCCCGTGAAGCCGTACTCCGTGATCGGAGTGTCGATCACCCGCCGCTCCCCGAACTCCTGCAGCAGCTCCCGGCTCACCTTGTAGGCGCCCTGGTACTGGGCGACTTCCTCGCCCATCAGGAAGACGGCGTTGTCGCGGCGCATCTCCTCGGCCATGGCGTCGCGCAGGGCGTCACGGACGGTGACCTTCACCAGGTTCACGCCCTCGGGCAACTCGGGATCCTTCAGCGGCTCGGCGACCGGACGCACAGCGGCAGGCCCCTCGCCTTCGGGCTGAGTCTTCGCCGTCTCCGGCGGCTGCTTCTCGGGATCGCCGGCCGAGGCTTCCGTCGCCTGGACGGGCTTCTCCACCGGAGCCGGAGCCGACGTCTGGGCCGAACCGCCCTCGCCCTGGAGGCGGGCGATCGGCGTGTTGACCTTCACCTCTTCGGAGCCTTCCGGCACCAGAATCTCGGCCACCACACCCTCGTCGACCGCCTCGACCTCCATGGTCGCCTTGTCGGTCTCGATCTCAGCGATCACGTCGCCGGACCGCACGGTGTCGCCGGGCTTCACGTGCCACTTGGCGAGCGTGCCCTCCTCCATGGTGGGCGACAGGGCCGGCATCAGGATGTCGGTCATTGCGCCGCCCCCGTGGAAGCTTCGGTGTAGACGTCGGTGTAGAGTTCCGAGGGCTCAGGCTCGGGGCTGGTGCGGGCGAACTCAGCAGCGTCGGCGACGATGCGCTTCACCTCGGCGTCGATCGCCTTCAGCGCCGCTTCGTCGGCCCAGCCGTGCTGTTCAAGCAGTTCCTCGACGTGGTCGATGGGGTCGCGGGTCTTGCGGACCTCGTCGACCTCCTCGCGGGTCCGGTACTTGGCCGGGTCGCTCATCGAGTGGCCTCGGTAGCGGTAGGTCTTCATCTCGAGGATGTAAGGACCGTTGCCGGAGCGAGCGTGCTCGGCGGCCTTCTCGGCGGCGGCCTTCACGGCCAGCACGTCCATGCCGTCGACCTCTTCGCCGGGGATGCCGAACGAGACCCCGCGCTTGTGCAGGCGGGTCTCGGACGACGAACGCTCGATGGCCGTGCCCATGGCGTATTGGTTGTTCTCGATCACGAACACGACCGGCAGCTTCCACAGCTCGGCCATGTTGAAGCTCTCGTAGACCTGGCCCTGGTTGGCCGCGCCGTCACCGAAGTAGGTGAAGCTGACCTTGCCGTTGTCCCGGTACTTGTTGGCGAGCGCCAAACCCGTGCCCAAGCTGACCTGGCCGCCCACGATGCCGTGGCCGCCGTAGAAGTCGGCCTCGGTCGAGAACATGTGCATCGAGCCGCCCTTGCCCTTGGACGAGCCGCCGGCCCGGCCCGTGAGCTCGGCCATGACCTCGCGCGGGTCCATGCCGCAGGCCAGCATGTGGCCGTGGTCGCGGTAGCCCGTGATCACCTGGTCGCCGTCCTGCTTGATCGCCTGGACGCCGACCGCGATCGCCTCCTGGCCGATGTACAGGTGGCAGAAGCCGCCGATCAGGCCCATGCCGTAGAGCTGACCGGCCCGCTCCTCGAAGCGGCGGATCAGCAGCATGTCCCGATAGTACTTGAGAAGCTCGTCCTTGCCGGCGTGGGCGTTGCCGCCTGCGCCATTGGCTTTTCGCCGACCGGCTTCACCGGTCTGCCCGCGCGCCATGCGTGTCTCCGTGATCCTATGTAGGTGTCCTCTAGAACCCTCGACGGGGCGCTAGGGCTTCATCCGGATCACATAGTCCCTTGGGTCAGCAAAGCCTAGCAGAGAGCGCGCCCTTTCCTCCAACAGGTCGGCGGAAAGGCTCTGATCGCGCAACAGTTGGGCGCGAATCTCGAGGTCGCGGCGCTGGGCGGTGACGGCCGCCAGTTCGCGCTGCTTGGCCAGCAGGGTGGCGTCCCGCTGGTTCGACCGCAGGAGCCCGCCCTCAGATCGGAAGAG
>JAESGF010000356.1_pt1 | contig 10877 bp, 4 predicted proteins | sample 9269621 | NCBI WGS metagenome assembly JAESGF01 (sample SAMN14515066, study PRJNA621663) | algae metagenome | isolation source: Tolypothrix carrinoi HA7290-LM1 and co-occurring heterotrophs from dry rock... | place: USA: Makauwahi cave, Kauai, Hawaii | collected 2011-01-06
TTATGCCCCGCTCTGAGGTGGGTTGCTTTTCTAGGCTCGGTTTCACCGTAAGAACACCCCTTTAGCACCAGTGTCAGCCCATAACAGCCGTCTGATTGTGCCCTGTTCCCAGCTTCACCCTCCGAAAACCGAGTTCGGTCAGTGTGGGCAGATAGGGAGTCATACCTGAGTCTGGTAGGTGGGGCTTTCACCCACATCACACCGGAAGTTCAAGGTTACTCTAGGATTTCGCCTTGGGTAGCTTATGTACGGACTTATACCGTGATTCAGCGACCAACGAATCGCACACCAAGACCTCATCAATGTATGAGTGGAGTTTACGGCATTGCTTGACATCACCACGCCGGGAAGCAGCATAGATGCGATGAGTGCAACTTAAAAACATATCGCTCGGCTTGTCGCCAATTGATTGTTTTCCATCCCTCGGTATTCATTATTGAATCCGAATTAGGCTTATTCATGGCTACTTATACCTCTATCTTTCCCACACTGCGGTTCAGGTCTGCTATCCTTTGCAATTACGCCATCCCTTTTTCGGCATTACCCGTTATTTCGGGTTAGGCATTGGCTTGTTGAACCATCTTGCCCCATCGTTGCTTATGGCTTGACACCTAAGAGCAGTTGCGATCGCAAAACTTTTCCGTAAAGCTGAAATTACCAAGTTTTAGACTCTCTAGTTGAGATTGACGTAAGTTGATTTGAATTTGACCAAATTTATATGTGAGTCGTTCTATTCGTTTTAGGCGGTGGATTAATTCCCCAATCTTGTGATTGTGCAGGCAGCTGAAAACGAACTAGCAATTGCGCCACCCAACACGCAATAGTTGACCAGACTAATAGGGTTAATCCTTCAGTTCTACCTAACCACTTTCAAAATGGACATAATCCTTGAATGTTAAATTTTTTTGGCTCATTTTTCTCATTTTTTGTGATGACATATGGCAGCAGCCACAGTACACAATACATTCCCAACTGTTAATATTTGTCGTTGACGATAACCATGTCTTTGGGTTGTTGGTTGCCACCAACTTCTTGTTTGGGTCATCGCTGTATCAAGAGCTTCTTGAGCCAATCGAAAGGTTATATAAAAATAGAGCGATACATTGACCCGCGATCAACAAGCGCTGCGTCTCTAATTTTTTGTTCTCTTTCTTTAATCACTCGTCCATCCCATTCCCGGACATTAGTCAATTCTAAAAGTTTCGTAACACTTTCTTTAAAATCCTCGCTCTTATTTGGTTAAATCTAAAGTTGCATATATATTTTTTTTATGAAGGTAGGAATTCCCTGTCTCAAAACTATTGCTACTCGGTAATTCTACCTTTGTTTCGTGACCGCGAAAAAAGTATAAGAATGATAATTATGCAAAACAGGGGTTTCACAAAAACTAGACACTTCTTCGGATGCGCCTTCTCGATTCGGAAAGACGCTTTGCGCGTTCATCTGAGGGTGTCGTGGGCGAGTCTTCCGTTACATAAATCTTACCCAAAGCTACCCATAACTGGACTTTTCTAGACAAAGATAACTTGTACCAATTCAGATCGCTTTAGGTTTCGTTTACTTCCTGTTTCATTCTGGAGATGTCGGCATCAACCAGTCCACAGGCTAACATCGTCTAACTGACGACTTTTGACAAATTGATTGCCGCGTTCAAGTCACGGTCTATTCTAAAACCACAATGACCACATTCAAATACTCTTTCATCCAAAGAAAGTGTTTCTTTTTTAGTTCCACAGTTAGAGCAAGTTTTGCTGGATGGAAACCATCGGTCAACCACGACTAGCTTGAAACCATACAATTCACACTTGTAAGTTAACTGTCTACGGAACTCGAAAAAACTCATATCAGCGATTGCTTTAGCCAGCTTGTAATTAGCCAACATTCCAGATACATTGAGGTCTTCAATCACTACTGTGCCGTGGTTCTTAGCTAACAGTGTGGTGAGTTTATGCAACGTATCTTTACGGATGTTGGCAATTTTTCTGTGCAGTTCTAAACCCTAAATAAATGGGGGCAGCCTTCAATCCAAATAGTCGTGGGGATTTGTGGATCTACAAAACAAGGCTGCCCCCATTTATTGTGGGCATTGCAGGGGTCGAAGCGGATCTATTAAAAAAGGCGCATCCGAAGAAGTGTCCGGGTGAGCGTCCAAGGGAGAGCCTCGCGAGGCTCTCCCCCCTCCCTCTTCTTCGATTATCATTATCAATCAACATTGAAAAATGACAATACAGTAATCTAATCACCTGTATTTGTTCAGTATTAATGCTAATTGACTTGTAAGAAATATTTTTATGTACTGAAAACAAGGCTCGGCGATCGCTCGTTTTTTATCCGATCTCACAAAATCGCATTGCTCCCATAGCATAGTTATGGGAGTCGATTTTGATAAACTTGCCGCGCTGCCAATCTCTCAATTATTAGAGCGATGCCTTCTCCTGCCAAAGACGCACTCGCGTTCGGCAAGGCTTGTCTGCGACACGCTAGCCTGCGGCTTCTCCAACGAAGTACAAAGAACGCCAACGCACTCAATCTACTTCGTCGAAATGGTTATCTTTCCATCACAACGGCTCAAAGATTTCTCTCTAACGATATTGACAAACTCCTTATACTTGTGCAATGAAACAACCCTGCTCCTGCGTAGTCAAAGCAGAAAAGGCGTATCTTCGCTTGCGGATTTGGTTGAAGTTTGACGAGCCAGTTGTCAACAGACGATGTTCGTACCACGATCGATCTTTAACTTGATTGTGCTGATTTTTCCATTTGCTGACGCAGGCTAAGTGGTCTCATATCAGTCCACACTTCCTTTATGTAAGCTAGGCATTCTTCCTTTGTCCCGCTTTTACCAACATCTGTCCAACCAGGAGCGTTTTCCCGCTCACTAGGCCAAATTGAATACTGTTCTTCGTGATTTACGACAACTTTGTAGATAGTTGTGTCTTCTTGGTCATTCCAACTCATAATTACTCCAAAAAAATTGACACTTAGTTTACTTGTGCTAGCACAGTTTTGCTACTCGTTTGCCCTATGATATCGCTATCTAGTAATAGCTCCAGGTGCTTTATTTAAAGAATATCCAACTTTATCAATCTGCTGCGGAGCCTCCAAAAAACCACTACGAATGTAGTATGATAAGTAGGTACTAAGTAATTCAGCGCTTATTTGTGGACAGTTGATAGAGGTTCCTACAAGGTGATCGAGCGTATTCTGAGTGTCGAACTGTACCTTTACTGAGTTACCATCAGCTGCTTCCTCGTTAAATGTGTGTATTAGTGGATACAATGCATTATCTGGAGAATGTTCAGCAACCTTCAGCAATTCAGCTCGCCACTTGTCATACGAAATTTGTTGAAGCGAGTAACCAAAAGAGCGAATCCAAGTGACAAGGTTGTTCCAGTAGGCAGGGTGGGGATTAAAAATATGAAAGGTTTCCCCCAGTGATTTTTTCTGCCTTGATAAATGGATGATAGATTTGCTTGCATAGTCCACAGGAGTCATATCCATCATTGTGTTTAGGTCTGGAACACTTCCGAGTTGAATGCAGCCTTTTATCATTCTGGAGATTAAGTCATCTGTCTTACAGATTCCTGTTTGACTGTGTCCTGATACTCTTCCCGGTCTATAGATACAGACAGGAAGTCCTCTAGTGCGTGCAATTGTTACTAACTTTTCAGCAACCCATTTACTCTGCTGGTAGCCACCAACAAGACTACCACCATGATCTAAAGAGTCATTTTCTCGGAATACCCGATCTTTAGTGAAGTCCACTAAGGCAAAAACCGAAAAGGTAGAAATATAATGTACAGGCTTCACTTTAATTTGGCTTGCCAATCTCAGGACTTCTTGAGTTCCAAGAACATTAGCTGCCTTAAGTTTAGGGTATGGATCGACGAAATTAACTAATGCGCCATTATGATAAATCACATCTATTGTACTTGCCAACAATTGAAATTGTTGATTGGAAAGACCAAAAAGTGGCTGAGATAAATCTCCTATAACTAAGATAATTCTGGAACTAAAACATTCATTCCAGAGTGAGTAGAATTCAAGATTTGCTTGTATCTTCTTTTTGCCTTCTTCCACATTAGAGGAGCGTACCAAGCAATAAATGTCAGCATTGGTCTGCTGTAGGAGTTCATAGAGTAAAAAAGCTCCCAGAAAGCCTGTTGCTCCAGTTAGAAAAATACGTGCTGGCTCTGCGATCTGCTCAACGGGTATGTTGGCGGGACGAATTGTATCATCTAAAACAGCTTCTGCATTGAGATCCGTGACAGATATTGTAGCAGGTGGAGTCGGTTTGCAGTCACGAACATTATCAATGACTTGAGCCATCCCCGCAACTGTAGGTGTTTCGAGCAAAGCGTGTAAGGACAATTTTATTTTGAATGTATTTTGTACGCGGAAGACCAGTTGAGTAGCTGTAAGGGAATGACCACCAAGGTCAAAGAAATTGTCATTGACACCTACAAGCTCAAGTCGAAGCACTTGAGTCCAGATTTCAGCCAGTGCCTCCTCGGTTGGTGTGCGGGGAGCTACAAAAGTTTTTTCTAGTTCGGGTTGTGCCGACTCAGGATCTGGTAGTGCCTTGCGGTTCACTTTGCCGTTGGGCGTCAGTGGTAGGGTATCCAGCACCACGAAAGCACTAGGTACCATGAATTCAGGTAGTTTTTGTTTTAGGAAGGAGCGCAGGTCACTAATTGTGGGTATCTGCTCTTGATGCGCGACAATGTAGGCTACTAAACGTCGATCGCCTGGAATGTTTTCTTTGGCGATGACCACAGTTTCTCGCACATTTGGGTGTTGGTTGAGTAAAGCTTCAATTTCTCCCAGTTCAATCCGGTAGCCACGTATTTTCACTTGTTCGTCAACCCGTCCCAGGTACTCTATATTACCATCTGCCAGGTAGCGAACCAAGTCCCCAGTTTTATACAAGCGTTCCCCAGCCTTGTTGTTAAAAAAGTTGAGAATGAACTTTTCAGATGTAAGTTCTGGTCGATTGAGATAACCACGGGCTAAAGATACACCACCGATGTGTAGTTCTCCAGGAACTCCCACAGGAACTGGCTTTTCGTGTTTGTCTAAAATGTAAAATTGCGTGTTGGCAATTGGGCGACCGATAGAGACGATGCCGTCAGCTGAAGAAGCACTGTTGAGAGTCTCTACCTTGTGGACAGCTGACCAAATGGTGGTTTCTGTAGGACCGTATAGGTTCCACAGTTGGGTGTCCCGTTCAAGCAACTGATTGGCGAGTTCGCGCTTGAGTGCTTCACCCCCGCAGAGAATTTTCAATTGCCTACTGTCCTGCCATCCTGATGCTAGAAGCATCCGCCAAGTTGCTGGAGTGGCTTGCATAATTGTAGCACCGGAGGATGACAGACGCTTTAATAACTCGGTTCCATCAGTAGCAACTTCGCGGCTGACTACGACTAAACTCGCTCCCACAATCAGCGGTAGGTACAATTCCAGTGCGGCAATATCAAAAGATAATGTGGTAACTGATAGGAGGATATCTCTCTGGTTTAGTTCTAGAGTAAGGCGCATGGCATTTAAGAAGTTAACCAAAGCACCATGCAGAATTTGAACTCCTTTTGGTTTGCCAGTGGAGCCGCTCGTGTAAATTACGTAAGCCAAGTCTTCGGGTGTTACCTTGCTGTACGGATTGCCTTCGCTTTCTTGAGCAATCTCTTGCCAGTCGGCATCCAAGCATACTACCTTAGCTTTATGTTCCGGCAATGTTGCCATCAACCGCTCTTGGGTTAGCAGCACTGGCACACTAGCATCTTCTAGCATAAATGTCAAGCGATCGCGTGGGTAGGCAGGGTCTAACGGCATATACGCTCCACCCGCCTTGAGAATGCCCAGCAGTCCCACAACCATTTCTAGCGATCGCTCTACGCACAGACCAACCAACACTTCCGGTTCCACACCTAATCTCTGTAGGTGGTGCGCTAATTGATTTGCTTTTGTATTAAGCTCGCGGTAGGTGAGTTGCTTGTCTTCAAACACCACCGCTACCGCATCCGGCGTCTTTTCTACCTGTTGCTCAAATAACTGATGGATACACAGTTGTTTGGGATAATCTGCTTGGGTTTTGTTCCATTCCACCAGTATTTGATCAAGTTCTGCGGCAGTCAGTAGCGGTATATCTGATAGCTGTCGATCGGGATTGGCAATAATCCCTTCTAATAAAGTTTGAAAATGATTTGCCATGCGAGCGATCGTCGCAGCGTCAAAACGCTGTCCATCGTAGATGAACCGTAAAGACAATTGTGCACCGGGCACCGCCATTATCGTTAGAGGATAGTTTGTCTTCTCAAAAGTACGAACATCACTTATTTGCAGGTTCAAATTTTGCTCTTGTAAAGCAGCATCTACGGGATAATTCTCAAACACCACTATACTTTCAAACAGCGACTGTCCTCGCGGCACATCGCTCCATTCCTGGACTTGTACTAGTGGACTGTACTCATATTGGCTAATTTCAAAGAGTTGCTTCTGTATTTGCTTCAGCAAAGGAAAAATTGAGCGATCGCCCTGCACGCTTACCCGCATGGGCAGGGTGTTGATAAATAGACCGACTATCGATTCCAAGCCGCTGATGGCTGCTGAACGACCTGAAACAGTAACACCAAAAACCACGTCGGTTTCGCCACTGTATCGTGAGAGAAGTAAAGCCCAAGCTGCTTGCACTAAAGTGTTTAACGTCAGTTGATGCTGCCGTGCCAAAGACACCAGTGCTGTTGTTACTGCTGGTGATAGCTCAAGAAGCTGCTCGTTGTAGCTTTCTTGCAAACTGGACTTTTGCTGTGTATCGACTACAAGCGGTGTTGGTGCTGTCAAACCCTTGAGTGTTTGCCGCCAGAATTCTTTGGCAACTTCCAAGTTCTGCTTCTGTAACCAAGCAATGTACTCGCGGTAGGAACGACTCGGTTGCAGTTGTAAATCTTGCTTGTGAGATAATGCTTCGTAAAAGCCCAGCACTTCCTTGAACACCAAAGGCAGTGACCACCCATCTATAAGTATGTGGTGATAACTCCACACGAATTGATACACGTCCTCGGACATTTGAATTAGGGTCAGGCGCATCAGTGGTGCCTTGGACAGTTGAAAGCCACGCTGGCGATCGGACTCAAAAAAGGCTTGTAGTTGCTGTTGCTGCTCATCAGGAGATAGTCCGATCCAAGAATGGATCTCTACTGGTAGTTTCACCTGTCGGTACACCACCTGTAGCGGCTGGTCTTGGCGTTCCCAAATGAAAGCAGTTCGTAGAACTACATGCCGCGCTACTACTTGCTGCCATGCTGCACTGAAAGCCTCAACATCCAGTTTCCCTGTAAAAGTACAACTCAATTGCTGACAATACACCCCTGAAGAAGGAGCATAAATGGTGTGGAACAGCATACCCTGCTGCACCGGGGATAGTTGATAAATGTCTTCAATATTATTCTTTTTCATTTATTTCTTTAGCTGAAGATAAATTTAATATTTAGCTTTATTGTGCCGATTTTTCCATTTGCCGGCGCAGGCTGAGTGGTCTCATATCAGTCCACACTTCTTTTATGTAAGCTAGGCATTCTGCCTTTGTCCCGCTTTTACCAACATCTGTCCAACCAAGTGCATTTTCCCGCTCGCTAGGCCAAATTGAATACTGTTGTTCGTGATTTACAACGACTTTGTAGATAGTTGTGTCTTCTTGGTCATTCCAATTCATAATCACTCCAAAAAAAATTAACAGTTAGTTTGCTTGTGCCAGCACTGTTTTACTATTTACTTGCATGCACAGGCAGTTATTTAGTGGGGATAAAATTTGGTAGCTCAGACTCTACCAGTCGCAAGCGCGGAGAAAGATAGCTGGTAACAGTTGCTATCATCATGACCATTCCCATGAGGATGAACAGCAAGCCAATGCCACGTCCAGGTCCGACACCAATTATCTTTCCAACACTTCCAGCTAATGGTCCATTAATAGTAAGCAGCGGCTCAAACACTTGGTCAGCTAGCGGTCCAGCACTTAGGTAAGCAAGCAGCAGGGATAAATCGATCAGCATTCGGTTGAAAGCGAAGACTCTTGCCTGCACATCAAGCGCAACTTTGGTCTGAAAAATGGCTTGCCTAGCACTGACAACGATCGGCAGACTGAAGAAGTGAAAGAAAATGGCAACAGTACACAGCAAAACGTCACGACGCAGCCCAGCCAGCAGCATGCATAACCCGCCCAACAGCATAAACCCGAGTACGCTATATATGCGGCGCTTCCCTCCACCCCAAGTGCTGATGAGTGCTGTGCCAAGTAGCATACCGCTGCCACCGATGGACAGCATAGTGCCAAGTACAGCGGTCGAGGTAAAAGAAAGCAACAGTGGTGTCGATAGCACAATGGCAATTCCCTCAACAAAATGGTAGACACAGTTAAGAATCAATAACCAGAACAAACCAGGTCGATTTGTGATATAATCCCAGCCTACCAAGGCATCGTGCCACATTGAGCTTTTCAACCCTTCGGCTTTTGTCGTAGTTCTAGGTTTGGGCAGCCGAACCAGCAAGAGCATCACAAGGCAGAAAACGAAGGTAATTCCGTCAAGTATAAGGACACCTTCAATCTGAATGGTCACTAGGAGAAAGCCTCCTAGCACTGGCGAAATTAGCTGCGAGACAGCTAGCCCTAGTTGGAACATAGCATTGGCACGAACTAAATGCTGCGGTGGTACAAGCAGTGGGATCACAGCATTATAAGCAGGCCACTGCAAGGCGTTGAAAGCGGAACTAGCAGCTGTTGCTGCGTAGATATGCCAGATTTCAAGATGTCCAATGAAATATAGCACTGCAATCGAAAGGATGCTCAACCCAGCTCCACAATTGCTCAAAATTATTACCTTGCGTCGGTCCTGCCGATCCCCAAGCGAACCCGCAAGCGGGGAGACGATCATGCCCGGTAGCAAAGTACACAAAGAAATCAACGCAAACTGAGTGACTGAGTTCGTATTTTTGTACACCCATATACTTAAAGCAAAGCCAGTAAGACCAGAGCCAAGGAGCGATGCCAGTTGTCCAATCCAGATGATTATAAAAGTCCGCATTTTTCGGTTGCTAAATTATCTGCCTGTGCCTGCTCAATGCAGCGTTTCAATTGTTCTGCCAGAACTTGGACGTTGGGGAAACCGAATTATTCTTTTTCATTTAGTAATCCAAATCCTCCTGTTGTAGTTGTGCAATCAACTCGTCAAGGTCTGTTTGGCTTAAGTCTGCTACGGGAAAGTCTGAAGGTGTGTAACCTCCAACCTCAGGAGATAAACAATGAGCAATCAGCGCTTGCAATGCTTGCAAAAACTTGTGTGCTAGACTCTCAACTGTGCTGTCCAGATGCACTTTCTCACTGTAAGTCCAATTCAGTCGCAGCTGACCCTCTAAAATTAAGCCACTCACGTCCAGCAAATGGCTGCGGTTTGCGATCGGGCTACGGCTAGGTTCGGTAGATTCACTGACAATTTTGAAAATAGAGGATGTTTGTAGCAGTTGATCGAATTGACCCAAATAGTTGAAATTTACCTGAGCTTGTGGTAAGGCTTTTAGTTTGGCGGCAATTTCCGGGTCGCCTTTGAGATAGCGCAGCAAGCCATAGCCAATACCTTGCTGCGGAACCCGACGCAGTTGCTCTTTGACTGATTTTAAGGTCTCACCTGGATTGTCTGTTGCTTGTAGCTCTAACACCACTGGAAAGATGGTGCTGAACCATCCCACAGTGCGTGATAAATCTAAATTTTCCAAGATGTGTTCTCGTCCATGACTTTCCAAGTTGAACAGGATAGAGTTCGACCCAGTCCATTCAGCTAACACCTGCACCAAGGCTGTAAGCAACACGTCATCGATTTGTGTGCTGTACGCTTTTGGCACCTCTTCGAGTAATACACGAGTTTCTTCCACAGACAATGACACAGACACTGTGCGTGCAGATGCTTCGGTGTTCGCACCCAGAGGATAGTCTAGTGGTATGCTTGCAACTTGCTCATATGATTCTGTTAGCCAATAACCCAGTTCTTTTTCCAAGGGTTGTGATTGTGCATACTCTGTTAATCGTTGCGCCCAATGTTTGAACGCTGTGGTCTTGGGTGGCAATTGTATGGCTGCGCCGCCACTGAGTTGCTGGTAGGCTGTTTGCAAGTCTGACAACAAAATCCGCCATGATACAACATCTACTGCTAAGTGGTGGATGACTATTAGTAGTCGGCTGGGCAAGCGATCGCCAAGAAACAACCAAGCAACTCGCACCACTGGTCCGTTTGATAGGTTTAAGCTAGTTTGTAGTTCTGCGACTTTTGCTTGAATCGCAGCTTTGTGCTGTACTTCTGGTAGTGTTGATAAATCTATCTGGGTAAATGGCACGCGATCGTCAACCGCAGCGTTCTTCTGCTGCCAACCAGAATTTGTTCTCTCAAAACGCAAGCGCAAGGCATCATGATGTACTAGCAACTGCTGCACAACTTGCTCTAAAATATTAGGCTCAATACCTAGTTGCATTTCCAGCAACAATGTTTGGTTCCAGTGTGCTGGCTCAGGTAAATTCTGCTCAAAGAACCAGTGCTGAATTGGTGTCAGCGGCAATGTCCCTGTCATTACACCTTGTTCAGCTTGATTCGCAGTAGTTGTACCTGCTGCTAATTGTGCGATCGTCTGACGCTCAAACAGTTGTTTCACTGTCAGTTGCAGTCCGGCTTGATTGGCTTTGGCAACTACTTGAATGGTGAGAATAGAATCGCCGCCAAGTTCAAAAAAGTTATCATAGACACCCACACGCTCTATACCCAGCAGCGATGCCCAGATGCCAGCGAGCATCTCTTCAGTTGGCGTTCTCGGAGCCACAAAGTTGTGTGATTCAAGTTGCC
>JAESGF010000357.1_pt1 | contig 10799 bp, 11 predicted proteins | sample 9269621 | NCBI WGS metagenome assembly JAESGF01 (sample SAMN14515066, study PRJNA621663) | algae metagenome | isolation source: Tolypothrix carrinoi HA7290-LM1 and co-occurring heterotrophs from dry rock... | place: USA: Makauwahi cave, Kauai, Hawaii | collected 2011-01-06
CGCGCCGGTCAGATCTTCACCACCACCGTTTTCAGGTGAGAGTAGTGGTGGATCGCCTCGATCCCCTTCTCGCGGCCGTAGCCGGAGTTCTTGTGGCCGCCGAACGGGGTCTGCACCGACATCGTGTTCCAGACGTTGACGAAGATCTGCCCCGCCTCGATCCGGTCGGCGACGCGCAGCGCCCGGCTGATGTCCCGGCTCCAGACGGTGCCGATCAGGCCGTAATCGGAATCGTTCGCGATCCGGATCGCCTCGTCCTCGTCCTCGAACGGGATCGCGACGAGCACCGGGCCAAAGATCTCCTCCTGGGCGATGCGCATCCGGTTGTCGACGTCGGCGTAGACGGTCGGCTTCACGTAGAAGCCGCCCTCGCAGCCCTTCACCTCGGCCACGCCGCCGCCGGCAAGGAGCCGCGCGCCATCGTCCTCGGCTACCCTGAAGTAGCTCTGCACGCGCTGGAACTGCGCGGGGGTGATTAGCGGCCCGAGCGTCTCGCCCGGCACGGCGGCCTCGGTCGCCTTCGCCACCTTCGCGAGAAACGAGTCGTAGATCGAGCGCTGCACGAGGAGCCGTGTCCCGGCCGAGCAGACCTGCCCGGCGTTGAGGGTGAAGCCCTTCACGGCCTCCGTCGCGGCGAGGTCGAGGTCGGCATCCTCGAAGACGATGTTCGCCGACTTGCCGCCGAGTTCCAGCGTCAGCGGGATGATGCGCTCGGCCGCGATGCGCCCGATCGCCCGGCCGACCCCGACCGAGCCGGTGAAGGCTACCTTGCGGACGGCGGGATGCGAGACGATGGCCTCGCCGACGTCCCGTCCGGTGCCGAGGACGATGTTGATGACGCCCCTCGGGAAGCCGACCTCGCTCGCGAGCCGGGCCATCTCGACCGTCGTCCGCGAGGTGATCTCCGACGGCTTCGCCACCACCACATTGCCCGCAACGAGCGCCGGGGCGATGGCGCGCGCGGCCTGGTTCATGGGGAGGTTCCACGGCGTGATGACGCCGATCACGCCGTACGGCTCGCGCTTGGTGAAGACGTGCTGGTCGGGCGCGACGTCGAGCACGTCGCCGGTCGGCAGGTACACGAGGCTGCCGTAGAACTCGAAGTACTGCGCGCTCCCCTCGATCTCGGCGCGGGCGCCCGCCATCGGCTTGCCGGTGTCGGCCCGCTCCATCTCGGCGAGCCGCTCGCTCTCGGCGCGGATCTTCGCGGCGAGCGCCAGCATCAGCCGGCCGCGCTCGGCGGCGTTGAAGCGGCGCCATCCGTCGGCCGCCCGGATCGCCGCCCCGACGGCCGCGTCGACGTCCTCCGACGTGCCCGCCGCGACTCGCACCGACGGCTCGCCCGTCATCGGGCTCACGTTCTCAAGGTAGGCGCCATTCCGCGGGCCAACGGAGGCGCCGTCGATCCAGTGGTGGAGGTCCGCAACGGCGGCCTTCGGCATCACGTGCGTGTTCATCGTCGGTCCTCCAGCGTGATCAGACGTAGGGCATGGTCTTGTCGACCGAGGGACGGCCGTTCTGCCGCTCGCGCCATGCGCGAAGGTTCGCAAGGTCGGCGAGCCAGTCCCGGTCGGGGAAGCGGAAGACGATGTAGTCGAGCGCCGTCACGGCAGCGAAGTTTGCAATGTCCGGCCGCTCGGCGAAGTCGCGCGGGGGCTTTGCGTCGAGCCGCTTTAGCCCGTCCGCCATCGTCCGGCGGCGCTTGGAGCCGACCATGTCGCTGTCGAACCGCTCGCTCGACTTGCGACCGATGATGATCGCCGTCGCCGCCTCGGCCGCGCCGAGCGCGACCGCCGCCGTCGCGAGCGTCTCCGCGAGGCCGTCGGACGGGAAGACGGACGGCTCCGCTATGTCGTCGAGGTAGCGCAGGATGAGCTGGGCCTCCGCGATCCGGTGCCCGTCGTCAGTGGTGAGCGTCGGGACGCGGCCAGCGGGGTTCGCTTGCAGGAATGCCGCGGGGTCGCCCCACGGGTCGACGATCTCGAGCTCCACCCGGTCGCCGAGCCCCTTCTCCTCGATTGCGAGGCGGACGAGACGAACGAACGGGGAGGTCGTGTTGACGTAGAGGTGCATCGCCTGCCTCACTTCACCTTCAGCGTGATGCCGCCGTCGACGACGAGTTCGATCCCGGTGATGAACTTCGCCTCGTCCGAGGCGAGGAACACCGACGCCCACGCGACGTCCCACGCATCGCCCATGTGGCCGAGCGGCACGAGCGCGTCGCGCTGGCGCACCATCGCCTCGGTCGATCCGTAGACCTCCGTCACGTTGCCCTTGTGGATGAGCGGCGTGTTCATGAGCCCCGGCAGGATCGTGTTGCAGCGGATTCCCTTCGGCCCGTAGTTCAGCGCGATGTCGCGGGTGAAGGCATTCACCGCGCCCTTCGAGGCCGAGTAGCTGATGCACGAGTAACCGAGGGAGTGTGTCGACGCGATCGAAGAGATGTTGATGATCGACCCGCCGCCCTGCTTCGTCATGATCGGGAGGACGTGACGGCAGGTGAGGTAGATCGACTTCACGTTGATCGCCATCAGCCGATCCCACTGCGCCTCGGTGAGGTCCTCGGGGCCGCCGGGGTCGATGATGCCGACGTTGTTGTGGAGGACGTCGATCCGGCCGAACGCCTCTATAGCCTTCCCAACCGCGCTCTCCACCTCGCCGGCCTTCGAGACGTCGCAGACGGTGGTCTCGACCGTGCCGCCCTCCTCGCGGATGATCCCGGCCGTCTCGGCGACGGCGTCCGGGTTGAGGTCGAGCGCGAACACCTTCGCACCCTCGCGCGCGAAGGCGACCGCGGCGGCCTTTCCGTTGCCCCAGCCGGGGCCGATCGACCCCGCCCCGGTCACGAACACCACCTTGCCCTTCAGCCGCTCGCCCATCGCGCAACTCCCTCCATCGTCCAATTCCCGACGGAGATCGCCCGAAAGCGCGAGCGCGCACAAATATGAAGCTCGCCTGATGGCGATAGGAAACCTCTATACCCCCTCGCTAACGCCGCCGAGCCGCTGAGCACGTCGCCTCTCCGGAAGGCGGGCAGAGGGATCAAAGCGGGCCCGCTGCCTTGGAATCAGCCTCTCGCGAGATGGGGCTATAGGAGAAATGTATGGGGGAGATGGCAATTCGCTATTTGTCTCGCCGCCCCTGCCGGCCGCACTCTGCCGCTGCCGGATCACGCGGGCCGGCGAACCTTCTGCGACGGCCCGACCGGTCCCAAAGAATGAACCAGGAGGAGACCCCATGACACTGAAAGCACTCCTCGCGGCTGGACTGGTCGGGGCCACGGCTCTCGCCATGACCGACGCGGCCGTCGCCCAGGACAAGACCATCCGCATCGTCGGCTTCGGCGCGAGCTCGGGCGTCGTCGGCATCTTCGGCCAGAACTCCCGCGCCGCGATGGCCGCCGCCTTCGAACAGATCAACGAGGAGGGCGGCGTCACCCTCGCCGACGGCTCCAAGGCGACCATCGTCACCGAATACTTCGACGACCGCTGCAACGCCGAGGAGGGCATCTCGGTCCTCCGCCGTATCGCCACCACCGACGCGCTCGTCGCGATCGGCCCGACCTGCTCCAACGTCGCCGAGCCGCTGTTCGGCATCCTCCAGGCGAAGGTGGACGACGCCGGCGACACCGGCCTCCAGTTCCCGGTCTTCACGGACGTCGCAATCAAGGGCGGCCTCGCGTCGATCTCCGAGTGGGTGTTCCGCAACACGCCGTCCGAAGCGAAGATGTACGACGAGCTCTTCGCCTGGATCCGCGAGACGCATCCTGACGCGAAGACCGTCTACGGCGGCGTCGAGGAGGACTTCGCCCACTCGCGCGCCTCCTGGTACGACGTGATGAAGAAGGCGGCCGAGAAGAACGGCTTCGAGGTGGTGGGCGAGGCGCAGTGGCTTCTCGCCGACACGAACTTCTCGAACCAGGCCCGCGGGATGCGCCGGGCGGAGCCCGACGTTGTCGCGATCTCGGCGCACCCGTTCACCACCTGCGGTGTTCTGCGCGAGATGGCGCGCCAGCGCATCCAGCCGAAGGTCCTCATCGGCCTCACGAGCTCGTCGAGCCTCGAGACGCTGTCGGGCTGCGCCAACGAGGCGGAGGGGCTGACGATCCCGACGAGCTTCGCGCCGGTGAACGACGAGGCCCGCGCCGCGGCCGACGCCGTCGTCGCCAAGGGCGGCCAGATGGACCTTCACAGCGCCGCCGCCTGGGAGAACGCTTTCGTCCTGCGGGACGTCATCAACGCCGCGAAGATCGAGGGCACGCCCGACTCCGTCGAGGCGGACCGCCGCAAGATCCGTGACGGCCTTGCCGCGCTCACCGAGGTGCCGGGCCTCCTCGGCAACAACAAGCGGCTCGAGGACCGCGAGGCGCAGAAGCCTTACGTCTTCGTGCATGCCGAGGACGGCAAGTGGGAAGTGCTGCACAACCCCGGCAGCTGAACGGACGACCGAGGCGCGCCCGTCGGGGCGCGCCGTTCCGTCACCCCCCGAGCCGCGCGGCCTCGCGCTGAGGCCGGTCCCGGGACAGCCAAGGCGAACGCCCCATGGATTACTTCTTCGTCGTCGACTTCGCCCAGTCGCTCATCGACGGGCTCCTCTTCGGGACGACCTACGCCCTCATCGGGATCGGCTTCACCCTCATCTTCGGCGTCATGCGCAAGCTGAACCTTGCCTACGGCGCCGCCGCGCTTGCCGGCACCTACATCGGCCTCGTCGCCTTCCTGCAGCTCGACGCGCCGCCGCCGGTGGTCTTCCTCGCCTCAGCTCTCGGCTCGGGCGTGATCGGCCTCGCGGTCTACTACTGCTGCTTCCGCTTCACGCCGACGAACTACCCGATGGCCTCGCTCCTCGCCTCGGTCGGGATGCTTCTCTTCATCGATGAGGTGGTGATCCATCTCTCGCACGGGATGCCGTTCCCCTACCCGTCGGTGTTCCGCGACGCGGTGATCGAGATCGGCGACATCTGGATCCGCGGCGACCTCCTGTTCGTCTTCGGCATGTGCGTCGTCGCGATGGGGATCCTCTTCTGGCTCCTCTACCGCACGCCGCTCGGCCTTGCGACGCGGGCCGTCTCCCAGCAGCCCCGCGCGGCGCAGCTCTGCGGCATCGACAGCGCGCGAGTGAACGCGGTCACCTTCGTGATCGCGGGCATCCTCGGCGGCGTCGCCGGGGCGATGACCGCGGCCGCCGTCGGCGTCCTGTCCCCCATCATCGCGCTGGGGCTCACGGTGAAGGGGCTCATCGTCGTCGTGATCGGCGGGCTCGGCTCGATCCCGGGCGCCATCATCGGCGGGCTCCTCGTCGGCGCGGCGGAGAACGTGTTCCTCCTCCTGCGCGGCGTCACCGAGCGCGACATCTACGTCATGCTCCTCCTCTTCGTGTTCCTCACCCTGCGTCCCCGCGGCCTGTTCGGCTCCGCGGCCGGCCGCGACTGACCGGAGGGCGACATGGACTTCTACCTCGGCCTTCTGCAGATCTTCGGCGTTCACACGCTGCTCGGCCTCTCCGCCTACGTCGTCCTCCTCACCGGGCAGGTCTCGATGGCGCAGGCCGGCTTCTACGCCATCGGCGCCTACACCGCGGGCGCCGCGACGGCGATGTTCGGGCTCCACATCCTGCCGGCGGTCCTCATCGCGGGCGTCCTCACCGCCGCCGTTGCCTGCGTCGTCGGCTTCCCGGCGCTCAGGGTAAAGGGGCTCATGCTCGTCGTCGCGACGCTCGCGTTCGGCGAGATGGTGCGCCTCTTCTTCTTCAATCTCACCTGGCAGGTGGAGCGGAACGGCGAACTTGTCGGTCCGAACGGCGCCGAGGGCTTCCGCTCGATCCGCTACTTCCCGGAGAACGGCTGGGAGATGTGGCACGTCACCGCCTTCATCTGGGCCTTCGTCGTCCTCGTCATGGCCGTGCTCTGGTGGGTCGACCGCACCCGCGCCGGCGCGGTCCTGCGCGCCGTCGGGCACGACGAGACCGCGGCGCAGTCCGTCGGCCTCAACCTCACTGCCGTGAAGGTCGGCGCAATGACGGCGGGCGGCTTCATCGCCGGCCTCGGCGGCGGCATCTACGCCCACACGGTTACCCACATCGAGCACGCGATCTTCGGCGTCCTCCTCGCGACGTTCGCCATCGCCTACCCGATCCTCGGCGGCCTCGGCTCCGTTTTCGGCACGCTCATCGCCGTCGTTTTCATCCAGGGCGTCCTCGTCGAGGGCCTGCGCTTCCTGGGCGACTGGCGGAGCCTCCTCTTCGGCGCGCTCATCGTGATCGCCATGAACCTCCGTCCGACGGGCCTCCTCGGCGAGCACGCGCCGCGGCTGAGGAGCCTCTTCGGCGGACGCCGGCAGAAGACCGAAGCCCTCGAGCTGAAGGAGGCCGAGTGATGCTCACCCTCGAACACCTCTCCAAGCACTTCGGCGGCGTCCGCGCGGTGGACGACGTGAGCCTCACCATCCGAGAGGGCGAGATCTTCGGCCTCATCGGGCCGAACGGCTCGGGCAAGAGCACCACGGTGAACCTCATCACCGGCCTCTTCAGCCCGACGGCCGGCACCGTCACGCTCGACGGGCGCGACCTCACCGCAATGGCGCAGCACGAGCGGACCGCTATGGGCGTGGCGCGCACGTTCCAGAACATCCGCCTCTTCGGCAACCTCACCGTCGCGCAGAACCTCTTCGTCGCGCAGAACGGCATCGAGCAGCGCCGCCAGCACTTCCTGTCGCGCTGGTTCAGGGCGGGCGGCGAGCACAGCGCCGACATCGACGAGCTCCTGCGCTTCTCGCGCCTTCACTCGAAGCGCGACGTGCAGGCCTCCGCGCTCTCCTTCGGCGAGATGCGCCGCCTCGAGATGGCGCGGGCGCTCGCGTCGAACCCTCGCGTCCTCCTCCTCGACGAGCCGGCCGCGGGGGCGAGCCAGGAGGACGGCCAGCTCCTCGCCGAGCGCATCCGCGCGGTGCGCGACCGGGGCGTCACCGTCCTCCTCATCGAGCACATGATGGAGCTCGTGATGGGGATCACCGACCGGATCGCCGTCCTCAACTTCGGCCGCAAGATCGCGGAAGGCACGCCCGCCGAGATCCAGGCCAACGGGGACGTCCGCGCCGCCTACCTCGGCAGCTCGCACAGGAACGAGGAGCTCGTCCATGCTTGAGATCCGCGACGTCCGCACCTCGTACGGCAAGATCGCGGCCCTGAAGGGCGTCTCGCTCGACATCCGTGAAGGCGGCCTCACCTGCCTCCTCGGCCCGAACGGCGCAGGCAAGACGACCCTCATCTGGACGATCGCCGGCATCCTCCGCGCGCAGTCCGGCTCGATGAAGCTCGACGGCGAGGAGCTCGCCGGGCTGAAGCCGCACGCGATCGTCGGCAAGGGCGTCGTCACCGTGCCGGAGAACCGCCTCGTCTTCCCGGACATGACGGTGAAGGACAACCTCGTCGCCGGCGCCTTCAGCCGCCGCAAGGAGAAGGGCGGCGTGATGGAGGACCTCGAATCCGTGCTCGACCGCTTCCCGCGCCTGCGCGAACGGTCGAGCCAGATGGCCGGCACCCTCTCGGGGGGCGAACAGCAGATGCTCGCCGTCGGCCGGGCGCTGATGGCGCGGCCGAAGATCCTCCTGATGGACGAGCCGTCGACCGGCCTCGCGCCGATCATCGTGGAGGAGATCTTTGAGATCATCGGCCGTTTGCGCGACGAGGGTCGCACCATCTTCCTCGTCGAGCAGAATGCCACCCTCGCGCTCGACTACGCCAACCACTTCTACCTCCTTGAGCAGGGCCAGGTGACGTTCGGCGGCCGGCCCGGCGACGTCGACCATGGCGAACTGCTGCACCGCGCCTACCTCGGCGCGCGCAAGGCGAGCTGACGGTCGCGGGCCGATGCTCGACATCGTCCAGAACACGGTGGACGGTCTCAGCGTCGGCTCGGCCTACGGTCTTCTCGCGCTCGGCTTCACCCTGATTTTCGGCGTGATGCGGCGCCTCAACATCGCCTTCGGCCCGTCGATCCTCGTCGGCATCTTCGCCGGGGCGTGGCTCCATGCCCAGTGGTCGGCCGGGATGGTCCCGGTGTTCCTTGCGACCGTCGCGGGCGCCGTCGTCGCGTCCGCCTACGTCGAGCGGATCTCGTTCGCGGCGATCCGCGGTGACGCGGCGCTCGCCTCCATGGCGTCGAGCTTTGCCGTCTGGATGCAGCTCGAGGAGGCGGTGGCGCGGGTCTTCCCGCTCCGCTCCTACGCTTTCCCCACGGTGAAGGGCCTGCCGATGCTGGAGTTCGGCCCCGTCCTTGTGCGGCCGGAGCACCTTGCGATGCTCGCCACCGCGGCGATCCTCGCGGCGGGGCTGCACCTTCTCCTGACGCGCACCCGCTTCGGCCTCCAGATGCGCACCGTCGCCGACAACCCGGAGGCCGCCCGAGTCGCAGGCGTGGACGTGGCGTGTGTCGCCTTCCTTACCTTCCTCCTCGCCGCCGTCATCGGGGGGATCGCGGGCTTCCTCATCGCCACGACCGACGGCCAGGTGTCGACCGAGCTCGGCCTCTGGGCGACGATGAAGGGGCTGATCGCGATGGTGATCGGCGGGCTTGGCTCGCTCCGCGGCGCGGTCTTCGGCGGCCTCGTCCTCGGCGTCGTGGAGGCGCAGGCGCAGTGGTACCTCGGCGCCTCGGGGCGCGAGATCGTCACCTACGCGCTCCTCTTCCTCGCACTCGTGCTCCTTCCCGCCGGTCTCGCCGGCGTCGGCGACGCCAAGGCCCGCGCCGCCGCGCTCAGAAGGCTCTGAGCGGTGGACGTCTTCACGATCTCGATCCTATCCAACATCGCCCTCTTCGCCTTCCTCGCGATCTCCGCGTGGCTCCTCCTCCTCTCGGGTGAGATCAGCTTCGGCCAGCAGGCCTACTTCGCGATCGGCGCTTACTCTGGGGGGATCGCGACCGCCGTCTGGGGGTGGCCGTTCGCGGCCGGCGTCCTCTTCGCCGTCGTCCTCGGGGCGGCCGTCGGCGCTCTCGTCGCCTGGCCGACGGTGCGCCTCTCGGGCGTCCACTATGCGATCGCGACGCTCGCCTTCGCCGAGCTCGTGCGCAGCGCCCTCAACGTCTTCACCTACCGCCGCGAGGTGGACGGCGTCCTCACCGGCCCCGATGGCGCGAACGGCTTCCGCGACATCCGCTGGGCGTTCGACGCCGCCATCGAACCCGCCGCCTACCTCGCCATAATCCTCGGCTGCCTGAGCGGGGTGATCGCGCTCGTCGCGCTGATGAGCCGGGCACGCGGGATGGCGGCGCTCAGGATCGTCGGCGAGGACCCGCTCCTCGCCGCGATGCAGGGCCTCCCGGTCGTCCGCATCAAGATCGCGGCCGCCGCGCTTGCGGGGGCCGTCGCGGCGCTCGGCGGCGTCCTCTACGCGCACATGGCGACCTACGTGGAGCCGGCCCAGTTCAGCGTCATGACAGGCGTCCACGCCCTCGCATACGGCCTCATCGGCGGGCTCGGGACGGTGTTCGGGCCGATCCTCGGCGTTTCCATCGACATCGGCCTCCTCGAGACGCTGCGCGTCTTCTCCGGCTACCGGATGATCGTCTTCGGCGGCCTCGTCGCGCTCCTCCTCATCGTGCGACCCCGCGGCCTTCTCGACGAGGCCACCGTCGCCAGGATCGCGGCATGGCTGCGGCGCTAGAGGTCGCCGGGCTCACGGTCGACTTCGGCGGCGTCGTCGCGCTCGACCGGGTCGACCTCTCCCTGGCGCCGGGGGAGGTTCTCGGTCTGATGGGGCCGAACGGCTCGGGCAAGACGACGCTCCTCAATGCGCTGTCCGGCCACGTCGCGCCGGACGGCGTCGGCATCCGCCTCGACGGGCGGGAGATCGCCGGGACGGCGCCGCACCGGATCGCGGCGCTCGGCGTCGCACGGACGTTCCAGACCCTCCGCCTCCTCTTCCGCCTCTCGGTCTACGAGAACCTGCGCGCCGCGACGCACGCCCGCGCGCCGTGGACAGAGGCGGTCTGGCAGCCGCCCACCGCCCGGCGGCACGAGCGCGAGCGGCTCCTCTCGCTCCTCGCGCTGTTCGGCCTCGCGGGCAAGGCGGACGAGACCCCCGCGGCGCTGACGCTCGTCGAGATGCGCCACCTCGAGATCGCCCGCGTCCTCGCGCGGGAGCCGCGGCTCGTCCTCCTCGACGAGCCCGCGGCCGGGATGACACCGGCCGAGACCGACCGGATCGCGGCGACGATTGCCGACGCCGTCCTCCCCGGGCGCAGCGCCATCGTCATCGAGCACAAGCCGGAGCTCGTTGCGGCGCTCTGCCCGCGCATCGCAGTGCTCGACGCCGGCCGCACGATCGCCGACGGGCCGGCCCGCGCCGTCCTCGCCTCCGATCCGGTGCGCCGGAGCTATTTCGGTGCGGTCGCATGCTAGATGTCGAGGCGCTCTCCGTCCGCTACGGCCACATCCGGGCGCTCGACGGCGTCTCCTTCACGCTCGAGGCGGGAGAGGTGCTCGCCGTCGCAGGGCTCAACGGTGCGGGGAAGTCGAGCCTCGTCCGCGCGGTCGCGGGCCTCGTGCGCCCATTCGCCGGCCGGATCCGCTTCGAGGGGCGCGAGATCACCCGCCTGCCGCGCCACCGGATCGAGGGCCTCGCACTGGTGCCGGAGGGCCGCGTCCTCGCGCCCTCGCTCACGGTCGAGGAGACGCTCAGGCTCGGCGCCGGCCGTGCGGGTGCCCGCGAGATCGCCGCCCGCCGCGCCGGGGTGCTCGACCGCCTGCCTCCCCTCGCGTCCCGCCTCGGCCAGCGCGCCGGGACGCTGTCGGGCGGCGAGG
>JAESGF010000358.1_pt1 | contig 10753 bp, 11 predicted proteins | sample 9269621 | NCBI WGS metagenome assembly JAESGF01 (sample SAMN14515066, study PRJNA621663) | algae metagenome | isolation source: Tolypothrix carrinoi HA7290-LM1 and co-occurring heterotrophs from dry rock... | place: USA: Makauwahi cave, Kauai, Hawaii | collected 2011-01-06
AGAAAGGCAGAGGGCAGGAGGCAGCTATGCTGAAGGAGCAATCGGATGGGGATTCAAACCCCAACCGATTGAATCCACCGTGTAGACGGTGGGGTTTTATACCCAGTTGGCTCCAGCCAGAAGGCTTCATAAATATTTTTTAGTACTGAGAAGTTGGCTTGGCGATCGCACTTTTTTGGGTTCATCTAACAAAATCGCATTGCTCCCAATCTTATCCCGTAGATGATTTAACTTGTTAAGTGTGCTTTCCGTCAGAGTTTCTACAGTTTTCTCGATTGCTTTGGTAAATACTAAGGTAGCGATACCAACAGCTGTCAGCGTTGTTACAGGTTCCATAAACTAACTTCTAAGATTGCATTAATTATATCTATTACTGTATTTTGCAAGATTTCGGAAGATACTTAAAGTCTGTTATCACTGACATCTTGCACCAATGCCAACAACCGCCTTAGAATTCATTCTAAGGCTAATAGCTAAAGTCTTCTAAAGAAGACTGACTGAACAAGGATTTGAGTCCACTTAAGTGGACTTTAGCTATTAGCCTGGAAATTAATTTCCAGGCGGGCGATGCTGCTAATCGAGAATGGTGCAAGATATCAGTTATCACCTACTCTTGTAAAGGCAACACAGCAATCAACTGAGAAAATCTCGAAAAATCTCCTGTATTGTGAGTTAATAATTGCGGAATATGGTAAACTAACATTGTGGCGACAATATTTGCATCATGTACTTGCCTGCCACCACTGGGAATTTCTGACATTAAAGATAAAAGTCTTTCTGTTACCTGAGAATTATCTTCAGCTACTCGAAATTGAGTTTGAAAAAATCGCACACGCTCAATTACTGTCGCTACAGGTCGAGGATTCATAAATGCTTGGGGACGGGTGAGAGTCGTCAAGAATTCCCGCAACACCTGACGACTAATCCATAACTCAATTCCTGCGTCATAACAATTTTGAATTGCTTCTAGTGCTGCTTGGTGAAAGACAGACTCAGACACATTTGCGTACACTAAAATATTCGTGTCCAGAAAAACAGAGTTAGCGTCCCCAGTCACCATACATATCCTCACGTCTCAAAGAAAGATTTTCAGGAAAAGAACCGTAACTGTCTACCGGAAAATCCAACGGAGGACGCTTTTCCTTCCTTTCTTCCTTCTCTAACAAAGACTTTTCATCAATTATCACCACCACTTGATGTTCACCAGGGGGAATATCAAGCGGTAATTGCAACGTAATTTTCCCATCACTTGTCACCGTCGCAATTGTTTGGATAGCTTTCATATAATTACTCCAATACTGCTTTGTTCATAACTTTGAATTGCGTTTATAGCAACCAAGTGTAAAGGATATTCAGGAACATTAGCATAAACCAAAATATTTGTGTCGATGAAAACAGCGGTATCACTCGTCTGCATACAAGTCTTCTCTACGGAAAGTAACGCCTTCCGAAACTAATCCTACAGGATAAGCGGAAAATTTCAGCGGCATTCGCTTTTCCTTCGTCTGTACTTTCTCTACCAAAGGCTTTTCATCAATTATCACTACTACTTGATGTTCACCTGGGGGAATATCAGCCGATAACTGCAAGGTAATTTTCCCATCTGCTGTAACCGTGGCAATTGTTTGAATAGTTTTCATATAATTACTCCAATGCTGCTAATACTGCCTTCGGCAATAACTTATCTTTAAACCAAATAATTCTAGCGGGAACATCATTTAATTTCACACCCGCTTTTTCCAAATTTAATCTTTCGGAAATTGCCAAAATCAAGTCATCACGTTCCGCACGTCGCACCTGTGAAAACTTCTTTTGTAAATATTCTGGACGCCAATAACCGACAATTTCTAATAAAAACGTCCGTCCATCAGGATGTACCAAACGAAAATCGGGAATCATCACACTACCAGGAATCGGAACCAAATCAACTTCTCTCTCCAACACCCAATCACTTTTTAACGAATCCCACTTATCAGCAAAAGACGCTTCCAACATACTATCGTAAGGCTTGCCAGGTGGATAATGAGACACCAAACCGCATTCAGAATTGAGAGTGAAACGTCCAGTTTTCCAACTATTAGTATAAAAATCGCGAGTTTGGAGAATAGAAGAAAGACTCCATCTGGTGACATGAAGTAAAGCGGGAATCATTTTAGCGATCGCTAAACCATATCGCGTGCTAGGATTAAACAAACTCGTCGGACCATCAATCGTAATTGTAAACCCGTGGTCAGCATCACCCTCAATATAAGCCATCAATTGAAACAGCTTTAAATAGCGAAACAAAAGCTTATATTCACCCGGAACATTACGATGAGCATTTAAACTAAGTTGACTAGCCCGATAAAACACACCCTGCACTTGAGATAAATTATATCGATGTAACAAATCTTCAGGTCTTGGTGCATCAAAAGCAATCAAAATCTTATTTTCATTTAAATCAGCATATAACCCATCATGAACTTGTTGCGGTAAAACTTCCCGCTCAAATTCATGACTTAATTCATCAGCAATCTTGCTAAGTGTAGCTTGCGTTGATTGCGGACTTGAAACAGACTTTGCAGATAAAGCAAACACCCTTTCTCGTAACATTTGAGGTTCCAAAGGACTCACCACCTCAAAAGTGCAAAAACTGCCTTTCAAAATATAAGCCAATCCCCGCTTCACCTTATAATCAGTAGTATCACCCTCCAACTCCAACAACTGACGTTCAAGAACACCCTGCGTCTTACCTACCGTCTCATGAAAACAAGCAATTAACTCAACAGCTAACTCCAAAGTCATCTTATCAAGCTTAAGTCTCTTCGGAATTATCTCCTCACCATTCTGACGATGAATTAGTAAATCTGTTGGTAACATTGGGATTGGTTAGTTGTTGGTTGTTAGTTGATAGTGGGCATGGGGCATGGGGCATGGGGCATGGGGCATTGGTAATAATTCTTCCCTTTTCCCTTTCCCCTTTTCCCTTTCCCCTTTTCCCCTTCTTCCTGTTAGTTGTTGGTTTCTGATGAGTCTTTTGAATCTACATTATTTTTATTGGGTATTTTCGCTTTCTTCTCAACAGAATACTTAATTTCCATCTGTTCAGCAGCCTTATAATCACTTTTCTGACCACTTCCATAAACAACATGCAAATTCCCTCTCTTATCCCTCCTATCTTCGTGTACTTCGCGGCTTCGCGGTTCGTTACTCCTCTCCCCCCTCCTCCTTGCCGAAGTATTCTCCTCACTCGTATCCTCCGCCACCACCTCATATAAAATCGCCTGCTTATTTGCGATATTACCCTTCCTTAAAACCCTCCCCAAACGTTGAATATATTCCCTCGCCGAACCAGTACCCGATAAAATAATCGCAATACTTGCAGCCGGCACATCAACACCTTCATTCAACACATGAGAAGCAACCAAACATTTATACTCCCCCTCCCGAAACTTCGTTAATATTTCATGGCGTTCTTTCACAGGAGTTTGATGAGTAATTGCCGGAATTAACAACTCACCAGAAATCCTGTAAACAGTCGCATTATCAGCCGTAAAAATCAAAATTCTTTCCGGATAATGTTCCGCAAGTAAATTCGTGAGAATTCGCAACTTTCCATCTGTACCCAAAGCGATTTCTTTCGCTTGACGGTGTGCTAACATAGCTCGACGTCCAGCAGGCGATCGCGCACTAAGAACCACAAAATATTGCCAACCCTTCAAACTCCCCAAAGAAATCTTTGATTGCTTCAAAAAATCATTGCGAGTTTGAATTAATTGATTGTATCTTTCTCGCTCAACTTGCGATAGCTTCACCTTAATTTGTACAACTTCATGTTCTGCTAACGCCTTACCCGCCAAATCTTCAGCGCGTTTGCGATATACTTCTCTACCAATGAGAATATTTAAATCAGCGTGTTTGCCATCAGTGCGTTCTGGTGTTGCAGAAAGTCCGAGTCGATAGGGTGCGATCGCATATTCCGCAATCACCCGATTAAAATCAGTTGGCAAATGATGACACTCATCAAAAATCACCAAAGCATACTTATTCCCCAAACTTTCTGCGTGAATTGCCGCACTGTCGTAAGTCGCAACCAGTATCGGAGTTTTATCTCGCGATCCACCCCCCAACAACCCCACCTCAGCATCAGGAAACGCTGCCATCAAATGTGCATACCACTGGTGCATCAAATCTAAAGTTGGCACCACAATTAGGGTTGTGCGCGGTGTTGCTTGCATCGCCATTTGCGCCAGATAAGTCTTTCCAGCCGCTGTGGGAAGCACCACTACCCCCTGTCTTCCTGCCAGTTTCCAAGCCGCTAACGCCTCACTTTGATGGGGATAGGGTTCCATTTCCATACTCGCAACCAACTCTACCGGATGAAATGCCTTTGCTTCATCGATAAAATTAGTCTCTTCTGCTTGTAGCGCTTCTACTAAAAGTCGATATTGAATCGCCGGAATGCGGAATTTTTCTACTCTATCATCCCACGTAGCGTAATTCATCCAACCTTTGCCCCGCGCTGGTGGATGTAAAATTAATGTGCCGCGATCGAAAGTTAATGTGGGGGTACGAGCCACTCAGAAGCCTTAATAAGTAATATTATGTCCGTTTAATTACCCATAATAAAACATCTTTGTACTAAGAACTTCAGTCTCGATCTGATAATACGAATTTTAAAGCGAGTATTCTACTCCCTTCCCCCTCAAAAAATACCTATTTAACGAACCGCCCTTCGGGTTCGCCAGTCCCCCATCGTGACGGAAAGCGGAGCCACTGCGGTGGACGGGTCTCCCGGCATAAAGCAAGTGGCGTCCAAGACGGGGGCTGGACTCACAAAGACACGAAGTACACTTTGGAAGAAAAGAAAGAAGATAGGTAATCTTGTAGCGGGAAGGGAGTAATCCCCATCCCCTCCACCTCCCCATGACAATTTATTTCTTCATATTCCGTTTCATTTGTTCCAACTCATCTTGAGTTTCCCAGCGCAAAAACTTTTCTTCTAAGTCGTCAAATCCACTAGAAGAACTAGTGGCTTTATTCGACCAACCATTTGTTTCAAAGCGCTGCTGAGTTTGAGCTTTAGTACGCACTGTCTGTGCTTCAGCAGCTTTGGTTTGCACTTCTTGACGGCGTGCTTGTATTTTTCGCAGTAATTCTTTAGATTGAGTAATGCGTTCTTTCAAGCCTTGCATTTGTCCCCAGCGCTGATTTCCTTCGCGCAACAAAGCTGCTTCTCGTTCTTGTGCTGCTGCTACTAAATCCTGTCTGTTAGCAGCTTGCGCTTTTTGAACGCGGATATGCCATCTTTGGATTTCTTGAGCGGTGGAGAGAATATCTTCTTGCGATCGCTTTTCCTGTACTTGTAAATCTGCAATCAACTTTAGCGTGTCTCCCTCTTGTTCGCGCAGTTGTTCTAACAGCGCTTCTAACTCTAAATGCGGATTATTTCGCAGAAATTCTTCTAAACGGTTTTCGAGAAACCGACTCAAATCATCAAATAAGCCCACTGTCAGCACTCCAGAAGTCAGATGTGTGCTTTTATTGTAGTATTTGAAGCAATTATTTACGAGCGATCGCTTTTGCTACTGTTGTTTTGTTACACACGCTCGTAGTTGATATTTTAATTAAGTTAGGCGATCGCTATGCGTATAATTGAACAAGATATAAAGTTACATTCATATGGTAATTGAGATATGCGTTATCAAGTCAAGTTCAAAAAAAGTGATGAAGGATATGCTATTTGGTGTCCCGCTTTACCTGGATGTTGGACACAAGGATAAACAGAAGAAGAAGCTTTAGAAAATATTAAAGATGCTATTCAAGTTTACCTTGATACTCTTGATTAATTGACACTAGATGCAGAAGCTCGTTATGTAGAAGTGGGATAATTTATGCCTAGCTTACCAGGTATTGCTAGTTTAATTCATGTCAACGGCGTAACCCAATAAGTAGTTCCCCTGACGATTTTGTTTTTAAACCCAAATCTAGGTAAATTTTCTTCAGTTAAACCGACATAAGTCCAATGTGGAACGTCATTTTCTACAGTTTGAAACCAACCATTTTTATTCAACGCTTGTCTTTGCGCTTGACTGGAAACCCGTAAATCAATCGCTAATCCCCAGAGATGTTGTGATGCTCCTGGTGGTGCAACTACACCGAGAATTGCTGTTTCTTTACCTTGTCTAACTCGTGACAAAGTATTGTTATTAGCGTATTTTCTCCAGAATCTTAAATTTGTCGCAAAAGTGCGAGTACAATCACTACCGCCGTAACCAGATTTGAGCGGAATTCTCACTGCTGATTTGGCTTTATTGAAAGCGTCTGCTGCTGATTTTTGTAAATAACAGTCATTAGTATTATCTACTTTCCCCATTGTTAAAGTAGTTTGAAAAGCTTTCGTTTCTTGCTCGTTAGCTAAGATAATTTTTGGCGGTAGTTTAATTTCTGGTTGTTGATTTACAAATGCTGCACCGTATGCTTTCAACAAAATATATTCAAAAGTACCGGGTTGAGGAATTGTTGGTAATTGATGTGCGATCGCATTCAAAAAACGTTGTGGTTCTGGCAAATTGGCATCGGGTATTTGCGGCGTAATAGGAGTTGGTGAAATCATTGGTTGTGATGTATTTGGGCAAATTTTATTTAAATCTCTATAACTACCTGAAGAACGAGCAGTTAAACAATCTTGCAATTTTCGGATATCTGTACTTAATGTCCGATGAGTAATTCCATTACTAGCAACTAAAGCAAAAACTATAAAAATAACAATACTAATAAAAGAACTTTTTCGCCAAAATCGTTTCATTATCTTTTCACCTAATGTCAATACAAATATTTTTATTCTTTATTCATAATTATTACAATTCCTTCTTGTCAGCAACCTACGACCATTAAACCACTGAATCGGTTATTATTAAGAATAACTCTAAGCTTGCTGATACTTAAGTATGACCATGCACAATTCCATTGAATTCCAAGACGCTTTCGATGTCATTGTCGTCGGTGCAGGTCACTCTGGTTGCGAAGCAGCCCTCGCTAGCGCCCGCTTGGGTTGTCGTACCCTGCTGCTGACACTTAACTTGGATAAAATCGCTTGGCAACCCTGCAATCCAGCGGTGGGTGGTCCGGCAAAATCTCAGTTGACGCATGAGGTGGATGCATTAGGCGGGGAAATCGGTAAAATCGCAGACCGCACCTACTTACAAAAGCGGATTCTCAATTCTTCACGCGGACCTGCGGTTTGGGCTTTACGCGCTCAAACTGACAAGCGGGAATACGCGGCGTTAATGAAAAATATTGTCGAAAATCAAGAAAACTTAACAATCCGCGAAGCAATGGCGACGGATTTAGTTTTAGGCGCAAACGATGAAGTTATCGGCGTTGAAACTTACTTTGGTGTCGGTTTTGCCTGCAAAGCGGTGATTTTGACCACAGGAACGTTTTTAGGCGGACGAATTTGGGTTGGTAACAAGTCGATGGCAGCGGGACGCGCTGGAGAATTTGCCGCTGAAGGATTGACACATACTCTCAATCGCTTGGGATTTGAAACCGGACGATTAAAGACGGGAACGCCGGCACGAGTTGACAAGCGGTCTGTAGATTACAGTAAAATGTCACCGCAACCTGGGGATGAAGAAGTCCGCTGGTTTAGCTTTGACCCGGATGTGTGGGTAGAAAGAGAACAAATGCCTTGCCATATTACCCGCACGACGGCGGAAACTCATCGCCTAATTCGGGAAAATTTGCATTTGTCGCCGGTTTATGGGGGTTGGGTGGAAGCTAAAGGACCGCGATACTGTCCGAGTATTGAAGATAAAATTGTCCGCTTTGCCGATAAGGAAAGTCACCAAATCTTTATTGAACCGGAAGGACGAGATATTCCGGAACTTTACATTCAAGGGTTTTCTACAGGTTTGCCAGAAAATTTGCAACTTTTAATGTTGCGGAGTCTTCCTGGTTTGGAAAATTGTATTATGCTGCGCCCAGCTTATGCGGTTGAGTACGATTACTTACCCGCGACTCAGTGTTATCCCACGTTGATGACTAAAAAAGTTGCTGGGTTGTTTTGCGCGGGACAGATTAATGGTACAACTGGCTATGAAGAAGCCGCGACACAAGGAATTGTGGCGGGAATTAATGCAGCGCGGTTTGTGCGCGATCGCGAAATGATTGTTTTTTCGCGTGAGGAAAGTTACATAGGTACTCTGTTAGATGACTTGTGTACCAAGGATTTGCGCGAGCCTTACCGTATGCTTACGAGTAGGTCAGAGTATCGTTTAGTGCTGCGTTCTGACAATGCCGACCAACGTTTAACACCTCTGGGACGAGAAATCGGTTTGATTGACGATCGCCGCTGGGAATTATTTACCCGCAAGCAAGAGAATATTACCGCCGAAAAAGAACGGCTGTACGCAACGCGGGTGAAAGAAAACTCAGAAATCGGGCAGGCGATCGCCTCCGGTACGCAACAAGCAATCAAAGGTTCAATCACCCTTGCTGACTTGCTACGGCGTCCGGGATTCCATTACACTGACCTCGATAGATATCAACTCGGCAACCCCAACTTAAAAACTGCGGAAAAAGAAGGTGCGGAAATTGACATTAAGTATTCCGGGTATTTACAACGCCAACAAAATCAAATTGACCAAATAGCCCGCCAAGCACACCGCCAATTGCCAGCAAATCTAGACTACGCAACGATTGATACCCTATCTAAAGAAGCACGGGAAAAGTTAAACTCCGTAAAACCACTGACAATCGGACAAGCAGCACGTATAGGGGGTGTTAATCCTGCTGATGTCAATGCCCTATTACTATATTTAGAATTACGTAGGAACAAGACACCGAAGGAGTTTTCTGCCTTAGCTTAAAATAAACTTCATAAAGGATGAGTATAGTAGTAGGGTGAAACCGGAAGAGGCTGGTATGATAGATGACATTAGTTCAAAACTGGCATTATCAGTCAATACCTTCGCTCCTATCCGACACCCTGTAAGGGTGTCGCTATACAAACACTCGTGTGCCTCCGCAGCCTGCAAGGATTTCAGCCCACGGAGGTGGGCTTTGTTCGTGTAGCCCCAGGCTTATAGCCTGTGGGTGAGGAGTTTCAAGTTGACATTTCATACTACTTAGACAATCAACTTGTCTAGTTTGAACGCTCTTATTGGATAGAAATAGGCAAAATCCATACTTTCAGGCAGTATAGACGAACTCTATCGTCCCAAAAGCCACAACTTAAAATCGCTATGTCACAACAAGCCAGCACCCATCTTATAATTCCGGAACCCTCAGAAGAACTGATCGGCAGCGAACCCTGGTCGATAGAGTCATATGCTGATGGCTTTATGGATGAACTGTTTGCCGATATTGACAATATTTTGCATAGTAATGGGATGCCTTCCCAAACAATACATTACAGCAGTCGCGCATCACGAAGTAGTATAGAGGACTTGCAAAGAGCGCTGTATCCAGAATATGTCATCCCCACGCCGAGAACATCGCAAATCGTTTTACCCGAAACATCACCACCGATACAAACAGCTTCTCAAAATAGAAAGCAATTGAGTAAAGTTGTGGTTGGCGCACCGGGTGCAACTAAATCAGTCAGTAAAAAGCATCACAAAGCGCGGATTGCTTGGGGCAAATTGCTGTCTTTTGGAGCTACCTTAGGCGTGGCGATCGCTGGTATTATCTTTTTGCTTAACTCTGGACTGATTTACCGGATAAATTCTAAATTGATCGAGCAATCGATTCAACAACCGCAATTAAAGACTCAATTGCCTGCCAAAGTTGAAGTGGAGGCAGATTTAGTTCAATATATGTTGGGAGCGCTGGCAATCATCGACAGACAAGAAGCAAAAAGCTCTCAAAAATCTACTAAAAGTGCGATCGCCACTGCGGTAATTCCTACCCAAACAGCTTTTGCTTATGTTACCCCAACAATAAAACCACCAGCTAGAGGTAATTTACCACCAGTTCTCGCCGCTAATAATACACCCCCCGCCGCACCCCGGACAACCATCGTCGAGCGGATTTACATCCCAGTTTATCAAGCACCGCAACCAATGCGCTATGCGCCACCGCCAATTGCTGGGGTTCGGAAAATTTTACCGACGGCGGCTTCTCACGCATCTAAACCGGCACCAGTGAAAAAGGCTTTAAAATCTGTCCCCAAACCAGCCAAACCCGTGCCTGCAAACATGGTGGCAACTGCGGTGCGAACAGAACTCAAGCCTGTGGCTGTGCGAACTGCACCGATTACTTTGCGACAACCGTCTAAACCTTTACCTGTGTTAAAAGTTACTGCTTTTCAAGCTGCGCCACCAAAACTACCCGCAGCCACAGCACCGTCAGCGCCAACGCCAAAAGAGCCAAAAATTGTTGAAAAACAGGCATATGTGGAAATGGCGGCTCCTACCAATACTTTGGAAGGATTGCTAGAGTTAGGTGACAAATCTGCGGCTTTGTTTAAAATCGATGGGGTGACACGTCGCATCGATGTCGGTGAAAGCATTGGTTCTAGCGGTTGGACTTTAGTGGAGGTGAGTAAAGGTGAAGCTGTTGTGCGTCGCAACGGCGAAGTGCGATCGATTTACACTGGTCAAAATTTGTAAAATTCACTTTCAGAGTAATGGTTGGGCGATCGCGCTTAGTACATGTCACCGCAAAAAAGGGTCGGAAATAGAGGAGGATATTTTTTGTAGGGTGGCATAAAAATCAGACATGCAAGGACGTATCTCAAGTATCCGGGTTGAAATAACTGGTGAGCAGC
>JAESGF010000359.1_pt1 | contig 10615 bp, 13 predicted proteins | sample 9269621 | NCBI WGS metagenome assembly JAESGF01 (sample SAMN14515066, study PRJNA621663) | algae metagenome | isolation source: Tolypothrix carrinoi HA7290-LM1 and co-occurring heterotrophs from dry rock... | place: USA: Makauwahi cave, Kauai, Hawaii | collected 2011-01-06
TACCTGAATACTGGTAACAACGGCATCGGCACGTTGGCGCTACGCACCAACGCCACTTTGTTGTACGCGATCGCATGAATTGAGTGATCACAAGCCGTATCAATCGATAACCCGCAACTTGGGTTAAATAATTACGATGATTTTTGCGGATTGTACGCAAACTACGAGGACTTTTGCTTACACCAAGCAGATGCGATCGCTTTTATTTAATCTTTACATAATCTTAGTTAATTCTAAGCTAAACTTTGTTTAACCTAAATTTTAACCGTGTCACAAAAGCATCTTCCCTAGTAAATTTACTGAGTTATTTATTAATTTCATACCATAAACCCCTTAAAAAAGGCAGGTATTGCAATAATGATGACAAATTTGGAAATAAGTAAGCGCAAGCAAAAGTACTTGGGAGAGTGTTTAATTGAAGCAGGTTTGATAACGCCATCTCAATTAGAAACGGCACTTAAAGAACAAAATTCGTCTGGCAGACATTTGCAAGAAATTCTTACAAAACATGGCTGGCTCGAACAGCAAACTATTGAGTATTTTCTGGAAAAGATAGTTTTACCAGAACAACTAACAGCGAATAAAAAACAGCTTGATCAAAATAAAAATTCCATAGAGCAAATTAGTCATGCAGAATGGGGAGGCTCTGATTCAGCACAGCCTTTAACTGTATCGTTGCGTAAGTTCGCGATCAATCTCTCTCCCAAAAACACGTTGCGAGTTTTGTTTTTGGTGATACTCAGTCTTTGCCTCGTCAGTCTTGCCGGACAGTTCAGCGTGTACTTTCTGCCTAAGTTCCCGTTGAGAGGTTTCTTAGCAGCAATATTCTACATTGACTTTGAACAAAATATTCCTGCGGTGTACTCTGCGTCTGCTTTACTATTTTGTTCTGTTCTTTTGTTGATAATCGCCCATGCCAAGAAAGTAGCTGGTGAACTTTTTGTCCGCCACTGGACAGCCTTATCAATTATCTTTCTGTATCTTTCCGGCGACGAATTCATGAGCCTTCATGAAAGGCTGATCGATCCGTTGCGAAAAACACTTAATACCAGTGGCTTTCTTTATTTCGCTTGGGTTATACCTGGTGCTATCTTGGTACTGATTTGCCTGTTAGCGTTTTTAAGTTTTCTCGCTGCTCTTCCCGCAAAGACACGTTATCTATTTCTGATTGCTGGGACAATCTTCGTATTTGGTGCAATTGGCACAGAATTAGTTGGTGGGTACTATGCAGAATTACACGGACAGCAAAACATAATTTATGTCATAATAACGACGATTGAAGAGTTTCTAGAGATGCTCGGCATTGCTGTCTTTATTTATGCTTTGCTCTCGTACATTAGTACATACATGAAAGGCATGGCTTTGCGAATCAATATTATTAATGACAACAAGCAACGCCAAAATGCTGAATTACTTACTTAAAAAATATAACGGGTGCGTCTTCATCGGGGTGACTGATGTAAAGTTATCTGACTGCACTGCCGTTTTTGCCCTACTCCTTGTCCACAATAAAATAACAGGCGTGCATTTGCGATGAAGGTGGCTTGGATGAGGGCAAGTGCGATGTGTTCGCGCGACAAGCTGCTAACGCATCTACGCCTTAACATAAGCATATTTTCTTTGTCACTGTGTATGAAAGCTTCGTTACTGTAGTTTAATAGAAAACGCTTGTGTTGTTTGTCGGTGTTGGGTAACGTATATGTCTTTTGTCCCTTTGCACATTCACAGTGATTACAGTTTGCTTGATGGCGCCAGTCAGTTACCGGAGTTGATCGATCAAGCACTTGCCCTCGGTATGAAAGCGATCGCCCTCACGGATCATGGTGTGATGTATGGTGCGATCGAACTAATCAAAATTTGCCGCAGTCGAAATATTAAGCCAATTATTGGCAACGAAATGTACATAATTAACGGCGATATCGAAAAACAAGAACGCCGTGCCCGTTATCATCAAGTTGTTTTAGCCAAAAATACAAAAGGTTACAAAAATTTAGTTAAATTAACTACAATTTCTCACCTCAAAGGTGTACAAGGTAAAGGTATATTTTCTCGTCCTTGCATTAACAAAGACTTACTAAAACAATATCATGAAGGCTTAATAGTTACTAGTGCTTGTTTGGGTGGAGAAATACCCCAAGCAATTCTCAGCAATCGACCCGATGCAGCGCGTAAAATCGCTCAATGGTATAAAGAAGTATTTGGCGATGATTTTTATTTAGAAATTCAAGACCACGGTTCCCAAGAAGACAGAATTGTTAACGTTGAAATTATCAGAATTGCCAAGGAACTAGGAATTAAATTTATAGCCACCAATGATTCCCATTATATTTCCTGTTTCGACGTAGAAGCACACGACGCTTTGCTATGTATTCAAACTGGCAAGCTGATTAGTGAAGATAAACGGATGCGTTATAGCGGCACAGAATATCTGAAATCTGCTGAAGAAATGAGTCAGCTATTTCGCGACCATTTACCAGATGACGTCATTGCCGAAGCTATAAACACTACCGAAGAAGTTGCAGATAAAGTTGAGCCTTACCACAATATTATGGGTGAGCCTCGCATTCCCAATTATCCCATACCATCCGGTCACACTGCCGACACATACGTTGAAGAAGTTGCTTGGCAAGGACTTTTAGAACGATTAAATCGTAAATCTATCAACGAAGTTGATGCAGAATATAAAGAAAGATTAGAATATGAACTAAAAATGCTGCAAAAAATGGGTTTTTCCACATACTTTTTAGTTGTGTGGGACTACATCAAATTTGCTAGAGATAATAAGATTCCCGTCGGTCCAGGTCGAGGTTCAGCCGCAGGTTCTTTGGTAGCTTATGCAATGCGAATTACTAACATTGACCCCGTACATCACGGTTTATTATTCGAGCGATTTTTGAACCCAGAACGCAAATCAATGCCGGATATTGATACAGATTTCTGCATTGAACAACGCGATAAAGTTATTGAATACGTAACCAAAAAATACGGCACGGAAAGAGTAGCCCAAATTATCACCTTTAACCGACTTACTTCTAAAGCTGTGTTGAAAGATGTCGCCAGAGTGTTAAATATTCCTTATGGTGAATCAGACAGAATGGCAAAGTTAATTCCTGTAGTGCGGGGTAAACCTACAAAACTCAAAGTGATGATTTCTGATGCAACCCCAGAACCAGATTTTAAAGCCAAATATGATAATGAACCGCACGTTCGTCATTGGGTTGATATGGCGATGCGAATTGAAGGAACTAACAAAACTTTCGGTGTTCATGCTGCTGGGGTGGTAATTTCTGCCGATCCTCTCGATGAAATTGTGCCGCTACAAAAGAATAATGACGGTTCTGTGATTACCCAGTATTTCATGGAAGACTTGGAATCTATGGGTTTGTTAAAGATGGATTTTCTGGGTTTGCGAAACCTGACGCTAATCGAGAAAACCGTTGATTTAATTAAGCAAACTCGTGGATATGATATTGATACAGATGAAATCACCCGTCAAGAAAGAAGAGCGCAGCAAATATTAGCAAAAGGTGAACATAGCGTTTTACCAAATGAAGTAAAAAAGGCTTATGAACTTTTAGAAGCTGGGGAATTAGAGGGTATTTTTCAATTAGAATCTTCGGGAATGCGTCAGATAGTGCGCGATTTGAAGCCTTCCAACATAGAAGATATTTCCTCTATTTTGGCACTTTATCGACCGGGACCATTAGATGCAGGATTGATTCCTGATTTTATTAACCGCAAGCACGGACGAGAGGAAATTAAATACGGTAACTCTATTTTAGAACCCATATTGAATGAAACCTATGGAATTATGGTTTATCAAGAGCAAATTATGAAAATTGCTCAAGATATGGGTGGATATACTTTAGGACAAGCTGATTTAATGCGCCGTGCAATGGGTAAAAAGAAAGTTGCGGAAATGGAAAAGCAACGAGAAAAATTCATTGATGGCTCGGCAAAAAATGGAGTAAACAAACAAGTCGCTGAAAAATTATTCAACGACATGTTAAAGTTTGCGGAATATTGCTTAAGCTATGAGACAAAAGTGTTGACGGTAGAATATGGTTTTTTACCGATTGGGGAAATTGTCGAGAAAAGCATTGAATGCAGTGTGTATAGTGTTGATAGTAATGGGAATATTTACACTCAAGTAATTGCTCAATGGCACAATCGCGGTCAGCAAGAAGTTTTTGAGTATTGCTTAGAAGATGGTTCGATTATTCAAGCAACAAAAGACCATAAATTTATGACTGTTGATGGTCAAATGTTGCCGATTAATGAAATATTTGAACGCGGATTGGATTTGATGCAAGTTCAAGGTTTGCCAGAATAAATATAGCGGTTCTCGCTTGGGTGCAGTACAGTTTTGACCTCTCTCCAAACCTCTCTCCTACAAGGAGAGAGGCTTTGAGTCTTACTCCCCTTCCCTTGTAGGGAAGGGGTTGGGGGTTAGGTCTGTATTGGACTCAACTGCAAACCGCTATAGTTACGGTCGGGATGGGATTTCCCCCCCATCCGCACCAAGCGTCCAAAAGCTAATTTAGAGGGTTATAGTCTGAAAGTAGATCATCTAAAAGCTTACATTCGTAACGAGTTAAATATGAAGCAGATGCTTTGAATTCCTGTAATTTATGGTAAATAAAATCATGTTCAAACGCTTCTATGCGTTCTTTTAGTTCTTCATATAGTTCCTGAAAAGTGAACTCAGTTGCTAAAGCTAAGGCAATTTGTTCTCTGTCTTTACCAAGTGACTGACCGTTGAATTGATAATTACCTTGAGAATTTTGAGATATTAACTTAAGAGCGATCGCGCTTAGTAAACTTTGATAAGCCAGCTTCAATTCTTTACTTGAGCCAATTTCCTCTGGTATCAAATCGGGAATTTCCTCTTGCTCTATTTGTTCGCTCTGACTGCGTTCATAGCAGTCTCGATAAAACTCGATTTGACTGAGAAAATAAGCCGGAAAGCCTAACGAACGAGTCAAAACACACAACCGTTGCTCGTCTTCAACTACCAAAGCTGTTAAAGTACGGTATGAGCGACTGTAATATCCAAATATTTCTTCTTTATCTTTTGCTGCTACCCAGAGAGTAAGCTCACGTTGCGAAGTTGGGTTTAAATTAGCATCACGATGGCGGTAGCCACTCCCTCCGGGAGTATCGCGTATATCAGTGCTGTACTTGAGCCAAACGATGCCTAAGTAAGTCAAAATTGTTACCGCAGTTCCCAGCAGGTAATGAACTAAGTTACCCCAAATTTTTTGTAAGAACAGCCACAGCGTTGATTGACTGAAAATTGCGGTCAGAATCACCAAGCCGAATAAAGCCGCAGTAACAAGTATAGGATAAATGATTAAATACTGAGCGCGAAAACGGTTTTCTTCTGCTCTCAGTTCATTTAGTTTATCGGTGGCTGTTTCGAGTTGATTTTCAATCGCAGTTAGGTGGTTCTGAGCGACAACGATCGCTTCCTTCATTTTTTCACGAGCGCGAGCGATCGCAACTAAAGGCGTCTGAATATAGCCCAACTTTAAGTATTAGTTATAACAAAGTTTTAAAATAGGCTTTTGGTATTTCCTTTCAACCTTAATTGTTTTGAGATATACCCACCGTTTGTATAAGTATAATTAGGCGGTGTCGAATCAATTTCTATTATTAAATTTAATGCCTCTTGATAACCTTCCATATCCCCTTTTTCTAGAGAAAAGTTTGCAAACTTCTGCGTCATTTAGTTGCTTTTCGTGTTCTTTTAGTCCTAAAGAGACAAAAAATATATAAGGTTTGCATTGTTGCTGGCGTAAAAATTCGGTATTACTAGGAATAGGAACTGGATTATGAATACCGCGCACATCTTCTACTCCGTCTGTCAAAAACACTATGCTGACAGTGCGACCAAGAGCATCAGTACGTTGATTTAACAAAGCGGAATGTTGCAGTGCCATTTGCACCGCTTTACCTGTATGAGTACGCACACCCTGAGCCTGGAGTGAGCTAATTATTTGCTTGAGTTTACCTCGGTCGGGATTGCTTGTAATAGCTATGTCATTGGCATTTAGGGTTACATCTTTGTCAAAGCTATAAATAGTAACTGTATCGCCTAATCTAGCTGTGTTAACAAAGTCTGTAATAGAGCTTTTTACTTGGTCAAAAATGTTTTGTGTTCCCCCTGCACCACGCATTGAAGCAGAAGTATCTACTACCAAAATCCAATCAATTCCCCCTTTTGGGCTAGTCTGAGCGAATGCAGTAGATAGGTGCGAAATCGACATTAAAACCAAAATAAAAATGCTTGGAATTGAGGTAAATCTCAACCAATGCTTGAAGTATCTAAAACTCATTGATAGATTTCTCCAGTCCTTTGGTGTTCTAACTCGGTCTTCTTCAACCCAGTAGCTATTGAGTTCAGATGTAATGCGCGTAAGTCTGCCCATCCCTCTACTTCTGGTTGCAGTATTGGAATCAACAAGCCTACAGTACTGACTTGACGCTTTGATACCATCTTATTACTCTCAAAGAAATTGTTTTTTTCAAGTTGCCATTACCATGCATAAATCGACATCAAAGCCAATGCAATATGCAATTGGCAAAAGCTAAGTATCAAGTAGCTTGGTGATACTTAGCCAAGATTCGTTGACCTTTTTCGCCAAGTTTTTCTACCAAAACTTCAATCTGTTGCACAGCAAGTTTTGAAGGCTTATTATGTCCATTCTCCCAACGATTAACGGTTGGAAGAGTAACGCCAATAATTATTGCTAACTCTTCTTGTGTCAATCCCATTACAAGCCGGATTTCGTAGATAAATTGACCGATTTATGGCTGGTTAATTATTTGTTTATGAATTGACATTCAAATTGATATCACATTAATTGGATGCTTTTAACAAGTGATTTATCAAGTTATATATTAACTACTATCTGGGGAAATGTCACGTTTTTTACTTGAACAGTAAATCTACTGAAGATAAAAAGTTTAGCTATTTATTAAATGAGTATAAATATGTAAAATAATTAATATAATTGCAATAATAATTTGATATTTACGTTTAATTAGCCTTGACAGTGCTACCGAGAAATTGTTAACGCTTGTAGCTAGTCAGGAAGTTATATTTTCCGAAATATAATGATTTTTCAAACATTTTTTCAGGGCAAGATTCGCCATGCACAACGACAACAAAGTATGTATACAAGCGCTAATTACTACAACTAAAATTATTAATTAAATTGATGATCCCGCCGGACATGGCGTGTGGCAACAAGATTTTGGCGATCGCATCAGGAGCAATTCCCAAGCGTTACACACAATTCGGTAATATATTATTACAAATCGAAATCGTTGGGCAGTCATACCCACACAACCCCCGTAGCGGTGCCCTAATATCTATATCCCCGACCTAAAAAGCCAACATCAATATTGCGATCGCTTTCTTCTGTCTCCAGCGATACTGAGTTAAGATGAATTTTTTGCTCTATAGGGAGTGTTGAACATGCGTATATTTTTCAATTGGTCTACAAATTTACTTAACTATCTACGTAGCTTGGCAATAATAAGCTTGCTATGTCTGATTTTAAGCTGGTCACTTCCCGCACAAGCTGCCAGCCGCATCAGTCCCCTACTCGAACGGCAAGTTATACAAATCATCCGCGAACATCCAGAGGTACTTATAGAATCTGTCCAAGCATACCAGCAGCAACAGCAACAGCAAATACGACAATCACAGCAGGCATTTTTGCAAGATTTACAAGTCAATCCCCAATCGGTGATTGGCAATTCTCCTGTTACTGGTTCACCTAATTCAAAGATTGTCTTAGTGGAATTTTCCGACTTTGAGTGTCCTTATTGTGCTGAGGCTAACAAAACTCTGAAACAGTTTATGGAAAAGCATCAAGATGAAGTGACATTAGTTTACAAGCATTTCCCCCTGATACAAATTCACAATCAAGCAGTGCCAGCCGCAAAAGCTGCTTGGGCAGCTTTTCAGCAGGGCAAATTCTGGGAATATAGTGATGCGCTATTTTCTAATCAAAAACAACTTGATGAGGCAAAGTATTTGGATATTGCCACAAATCTCAAGTTGGATTTAGACAAGTTTAAAAGCGATCGCGCTCTTGCCGATAATGCAATTGTTAAAGATATGCAGCTAGCGCAAAAATTGGGGCTGACTGGTACACCTTTCTTTGTCATGAATGGTGTAACTTTCTCTGGTGCTGTGCAGCTATCAGACATGGAAAAAGTATTGGCTCGTGCTACTCGGTAATTATCTTTAAAGGCGGGGTATCCCCGCCCTAAGCTATCATCGATGTATACAAATTTGTATACAAAATCACAGTATGCAAAGTTCTACCATCAGAATCAGCAGTACATCTCACAATATCCTTAAAGAACTGGCTGCACGCTCTGGGGAGTCGATGCAAGCAATCCTCGATCAAGCGATCGAGCAATACCGCAGACAAGTGTTTTTAGAGTCAGCTAACCAAGCTTACGCTGCCTTACGTAATAACTCAGAAGCTTGGCAGGCTGAACTTGAAGAAAGAGAAGCTTGGGATGTCACTCTAGCTGACGCCTTAGAATGACCATTACAAAGCCATGAAGAGGGGTGTAGGGTGTCGGGTGTGGGGTGTGGGGAACCCCATAATTAAATAATGGGGTTTCAAATAAGGACATTGTATTTTTCATACAATGTCATCTCAAAATACATCTTTTTTTTCCATCAATAAATTGAGGGGCGGGGTCCCCAGATTTCGGGGCTAATTCTTCCCCTGCACCCCACACCCCACACCCGCCCCGAAGGGGCTTGGTCACTCCTGACAGATATGGCTTGTTGACTTGAATCCTACACGAGGTCACGAACAGGCACAGAAATCGTCCTTGCTTAGTTGTATCGGTAGACTTATTCAATTCCGGAGCATCTGGATTAGCTGTTGTGCTACCGATTACATCTAAAAACAAAGGGATTCCCTTCCACGTTGAAGTTAACCCTCCTGAAGGGGGACTGACACAACGAAGTTATATTAAATGTGAAGATGTCCGCTCTATCAGCATAGAGAGACTTTCTGATTTGTGGGGTGTAATTTCTTCAACCACCATGATGATGGTAGAAGACAGGCTACGGATTCTTTTAGGTTTGTAAAGTTGCTGCGATCGCACGAGCGTTTATTATCAATGACGCGATCGCTTATATCATCAACCTGAGTAAGCTTACTCTTGGCGATTTTTATTCTCAAGGATACAACTGATACATTATGCCAAAACCAAATTGGGCATAAAGCCAGTGTTAACCCTGATAACATAAATCGTGAGGTAATAAATGCATCGCTTAGGATTGTGTGTAGTTTTCCCTATTGCGTTGATAGCTAGCTTTTCTCATCAACTATCCATAGCAAATACATCAACTTCCCAATCGGCTGTAGTCCAAATTAATCCGACTTTGTTAGCAAAAGCAAGTTTCCTCTCACCTTTAGAAGAACAGGTGATTGTGGAAATGAACAAAGTGCGGACAAATCCCAAAGCATACATCCCGATTATGGAAAGCTATAAAAAGCGCTTTCAAGGCAAACGAGTCAAAATTTCTGGCAATACTTATTTGCTAACGCAAGAAGGAGTAAAACCAGTCGATGAAGCGATCGCATTTCTCAAATCAGTTCGTCCTGTAGGAACTTTGACTGCATCTAAGGGGATGTCTTTAGGTGCTAGAGATCACGTTAAAGACCAAGGAGCAAAAGGTGTAACAGGTCATTATGGTGCTGATGGTAGCAACCCTTCTACTCGCATCAGTCGTTATGGAACTTGGCGCATATCCGCTGGAGAAAACATCAGCTATGGTCCAAATACGGCTCAAGATATCGTCATGCAATTAATTATAGATGATGGGGTGCGCGATCGCGGTCATAGAAAAAACATCTTTAACCCTGCTTTTAAAGTCGCAGGAGTTGCTTATGGAACTCACGCTACATACAGAACGATATGCGTGATTAACTATGCTGGGGGATATCGGGACAAGGGACTGGTAACTAGGGATTAGGGGCTGGTAAATAAAGGTTTTTTATACATATAATTCAGTAATTTCCTTTAAGGAATTAACTTAAATATTTGGTAAACTTTGTGAAGTTACATGAAGTTGATTATTTACTCCCTGATGATGAAATTACCTAAGAGTGGGATACAATCTCTAAGATTTGACCAAATCAAATTATTAGCTATTTTCTCCAACTCCTCTGTGTTGGAAACTCCTGAAAAAGATGCATAATTATCTCCGCAGAAAGAAAATAATCTCTCGCCACTCGAACAAGAAGTAATTGCCCAAATGAATCAGGTGAGAACAAATCCTGCTGCTTATGTTGCTGTGTTAGAAAACTATAAAAAGCGCTTTTCAGGCAACAGAGTGAAAATCTCTGAAGGTGTCTTTTTACAGACGACTGAAGGAGTCAAAGCAGTCGATGAAGCGATCGCATTTCTCAAGTCAGTTCGTCCTGTGCAAAGTTTAACTACATGCATTGACACTCCCCTGATTGTACAAATTTCGCTATCGCTCATTTGTACAGAAAATCAGGGGATTCTACATTCTTCCTAGTTACTTGCTCTACTAGGGTTTCCCCAAGTAGAGTAGAGGTCACTAGTC
>JAESGF010000360.1_pt1 | contig 10604 bp, 10 predicted proteins | sample 9269621 | NCBI WGS metagenome assembly JAESGF01 (sample SAMN14515066, study PRJNA621663) | algae metagenome | isolation source: Tolypothrix carrinoi HA7290-LM1 and co-occurring heterotrophs from dry rock... | place: USA: Makauwahi cave, Kauai, Hawaii | collected 2011-01-06
CCTCTGGAGACATCGACCTCTGTTTGGGTGGGGAAACTCCTTTAAATAAGCCGAGTCGCGGAAAGAGGAAACCCAAGAAGTGATTCTTGGAATCCCCGTGTCTTCAGACCGGGGAGGATGTCAAAAAGCAGGACTTGCATTCCTGGATGGCTTCTGTGCAGATGAAGACTAGAAATTAGAGCAGATTTATGAACTGAGCGATCGCCGCACTTGTCGAACTACAGCCTGACAATACCCCGATTCAGTGCGGCGATCGCTGCTTGTGTGCGGTTCCGAAAGCCTTGTCATAAGCAGCCCAAACCGCCGCTTGTGACTTCTCTGTGCATCTGTGCGATTCAAGAATGCGTTAGTCTTGAATTAATCACTATATATATAGATACTCGAAAGCGCTTCCACCAACTTCTGAATATGCACTGATTCATGCGTTGCCATCACAGATATGCGGATGCGACTGGTGGGAACTGTTGGGGGACGAATCGCTGGGGCAAAAATGCCAGATGCTTTAAGTTGCTTTCCCGCTTCTAAGGCAGCTTTTGCACTTGGCAATTGAAAACATAATATAGGCGATTCTTGCTGCACTAATTTCAAGTTGGGCAATTGTATCAACTTTTTCAACTCATCGACATTCGCCCATAATTGGTTGCGGCGTTGCGGTTCAAGTTGTACAATCTTGATTGCTGCTAACGCTGCTGCGGTGTCTGCGGGGGAAAGCGCGGTGGTGTAAATCCAACTGGGGGCGCGATTTCGCAAAAAGTCGATTAAAGTGGCACTGCCGGCGACATACCCCCCTAAACTACCTAAAGCTTTACTCAAAGTGCCAATTTGAATTAATTGCTTTCCGCTACACCCGAAATGTTCCACACAGCCGGCACCAGTTTTACCCATCACCCCTGTGGCATGAGCTTCATCAACTAGCAGCATACTGCTAAATTCTTCAGCTAAATTTAACAGTGTGGGTAATGGACATAAATCCCCATCCATGCTGAAGACGCTATCAGTGATAATTAAACAGCGTCGGTAGTTTTGCCGCTGATTCAGCAAATTTTTTAAAGCTGTTACATCGCAGTGCGGATATTCGATAACCGTCGCACCACTGAGAATCGCTCCATTTTTCAAGCTGGAGTGATTGTACTCGTCAGAAAGTATTAGATCGCGTTTGCCTACTAAAGCGGTTATGGTTCCTAAATTTGCTAAATAGCCAGAACTGAATACTAGGGCATCTTCTGTTTGTTTGAGAGAGGCGATCGCTTGCTCCAACTCTCTGTGCAATTCTCGATGCCCGCTGAGTAATCTCGAACCAGTGCTTCCCGTCCCAAATTGTTTGGTAGCTGCAACCCCAGCTTCAATTAAGCGATCGTCCCCCGCTAATCCCAAATAATCGTTACTGGCAAAATTAATTACCTCTCGACCATCCACAATCACCATCGCACCAGGGCGACCGTGGATGGTTTGTACTGAACGATACCAGTCCGCCCGGTGAATCGTTGCCAGGGATTCGTTTATCCAAGCATAAGGGTTTGGGAGCATGGGGGAGGGGGGAGTGGGGGAGTGGGGGAGGGGGGACAAGGGGACAAGGAGACAAGGGGGACAAGGGGGACAAGGGGGAGTACCAATTACCAATTACCAATTACCAATTACCAATTACCAATTACCAATTACCAATGCCCAATGACTAATACTCAACTTGTTCGCTGCTAAGAAGTGCGATCGCTTGTTTGATCCAATCTTCTACATAAGCATCTTTTGGTAGTCCAATATCCTCACTTACTACGTGTAAAGCGTGACTGACTTCATGAGCAGTATATCCCAAGGCGAAGAGGGTCATTTGCACTTCTTCGAGAATATTTGGTGCGGGACCGCCTGTAGCTACGAAGAAGCCTGCTGATTTGCGCCATTCGATTAATTTGCTTTTAAGTTCTAAACAGATGCGTTCTGCGGTCTTTTTGCCCACTCCCGGCGCTTGAATTAAGATTTGTATATTGGCAGCGATGATGGCTTGGACTAATTCTGGTAATTCCAAAGTGTCTAATAAAGCGATCGCGCTTGCTGCCCCAATTCCACTTACAGTTAAAAAGTGGCGAAACAAATCTCTTTCGGATGGTGAAGCAAAGCCATATAGGAAAGGCACTTCTTCCCGAATTTGGTAATGGGTAAATATTTGTACCTCCCCTCCCGTTGCTGGTAACTGCTGTTCCAGTCGTTGGGGAATTTGTAAATCGTACCCGATGCCATTTACTTCTAGAGTCAGTATGACGCGATTCGCGCCACATTTTTGCACACCAGCAACCAAACCTTTTAGATAGCTAATCATTAAATAAAACCAAAGTGTTTTAAGCCTTCGAGAATTCCACCTGCACAAAAGTTTTGTGCGAGGTAACGATAGTCAGCGGGATTTTCATTGTGCCATTGGAGTAATTCCGGACGGGCATTCCCAACGAGAATTCCTCTTTCGTTCCCCACGGCAAATAAAGCAATATCATTGCCAGAATCACCACAGACAACCGTTTTCTCTGCTGCAATTCCCCACTTTTGGCGGAGAAATTGCATAGCCTGACCCTTATCGCTGTGGCGGGGCACGATGTCAAGGTCAACACCGCTGCTATAGATTAACTTTATATTTAAACCACATTTTGACAGATTTGTGTCAAGTAATGGTAAAATTTTATGTGCTGATTCTTCTTTGAGGAAAAAACTTATCTTAAAAGGACGCTGTTCTGAGTCTGGCTGCGGAACTAATTCCGGATATTTTGCAGTTTCAGCTAATACGAGGTCACGATTCCAGCCGTCGTCAAGTCGCTCTGACCAAGCAGAATCGGGAGTATCGCTGCCATCAAAATAAATTTCTGTTCCTACAGAAACGACCAAAGCATCTGGTTCTATCAGGTTTTGTTCAATTTGCAGTTCTCGATAAAGTATAGGCGATCGCCCTGTCGCATAAACAATTTTAGTACCATACTTTTGGCGATGTTCGCTCAGTGTTTGCTGAAGTTCTGTTAAGGCTTCGTCATTACCCACGAAGGTATTATCTAAGTCTGTTACAAAAAGAAATCTATCCACAGCTACCTCTTTGATGTTGCCTGCTTTACCATCAAAAAGTTTATGTCCTTTTTGGTTTGTGCGATCTACTTAGCTAGATTTTTCCTAAAATATCCAATTAATTCAAAATGGCATAAACTAGTACAGACGTTCCGCTGGAACGTCTCTACAAATATCAGGCAAAATAGTACTAAGTTACTATTAACTCGACCTAAAATAAAAAATAGGGTAAGCAATGCTTACCCTAGATTCAAAAATTCAGCAACACTTAAAATTAGACAAACTTAACTACTGAGAAGTTTCGCGTTTTACTTTTTCAATGTTTGCATCGTAATCTCCACGTTGCGCTTTATTGCGAGCGAGTTCTTGTTCAATTTCGCTACGTTCGTAGTCTTTTGCCCCAAAAGAGCGTTTTTGCGGTTCGTTGGTTAATTCTGAGGCAAAGCGCTTCAGCATTTCCCCAGGATTTTTTTGCTTACTTCCAGTTCCCAAATCCTTGGGAATGACTTCTGCTGCACGCTTACCGCTCTCGACATAATCATCATCGCCTACGGCTTGAGCGGAGGCTGGTAAGCTAGTTAACAAGATTAAACCAGCTAAGAAAGCGATCGCGATTGTGCGACGCAATTGATTAAATATTCTGTTGAATGCCAACATTCGGGAATTTCCCTCCAATTTTTCTGCCAAATGCCTGAATGTTACGAAATTCTCATCTATTTAGCGTCTTCCTCTGGTTAGGTTACATATCTATATCAAAAGTAAGGGGAAGGGGAGAGGGGGACAAGGGGGACAAGGGGGACAAGGGGACAAGGGGGACAAGGGGGACAAGGGGGACAAGGGGACAAGGGGGACAAGGGGGCACTTTGCAGGGGGCAGGGGGAGTTTGCCTCCTCGTCTTCCTTGTCTTCCCCATCTCCCTTGTCTCCCTTGTCTCCCTTGTCTCCCCATTCCCCATTCCCCCTAAGCTATTGTCACATCTTTCGACAAATAAACATCTTGAATCGCGTGAAACAGCTTCACACCTTCGTCAAAAGGACGCTGGAATGTCTTGCGTCCAGAAATTAAACCAGTACCACCGGCACGTTTATTAATTACAGCAGTGCGAACCGCTTCCGCAAAGTCGCTTTTACCAGACGCACCACCAGAATTAATCAATCCTGCACGTCCGCAGTAGCAATTTAATACCTGGTAACGAGTCAAATCGATGGGGTGGTCGGTTGTCAAGTCTGTGTAAACTCTTTCATTGGTTTTACCGTAACTTTCACCTGTGGCTTTGGCAACGGCTCCGTAACCGTTGTTAATTTCCGGTAACTTTTGTTTGATGATGTCAGCTTCAATCGTGACACCCAAATGATTCGCTTGTCCGGTGAGGTCAGCGGCAAGGTGATAATCTTTATCTTGTTTAAAAGCGTTATTACGCAGATAACACCAGAGAATTGTTACCATCCCCAATTCATGAGCGCGTTTAAAAGCGTGGCTAACTTCTTGAATTTGCCTGGTGGATTGTTCTGAACCAAAATAAATTGTCGCACCCACCGCAGCTGCACCCAAATTCCAAGCTTGTTCGACATCACCAAACATAACTTGGTCGAATTGATTCGGGAAAGTTAACAATTCGTTGTGGTTGAGTTTGACGATAAAAGGAATTTTGTGAGCGTATTTGCGAGAAACGCTGCCCAATACTCCTAAAGTGGTAGCGACTGCGTTACATTCAGCAGCGATCGCTAACTTGACAATATTTTCGGAATCGAAGTACATCGGGTTCGGTGCAAAAGATGCGCCGGCAGAGTGTTCGATACCTTGGTCTACTGGTAAAATAGACAGATAACCGGTATTCGCCAAACGACCTGTAGAATATAAAAGTTGCAGATTACGCAAAACTTGGGGATTGCGATCGCTGTTAATCCAAACTCGATCTACAAAGTCCGGTCCTGGTAAATGCAATAAATCTGACGAAACCTTTGCTTTAAATGTAAGCAGGTCTTCTGCTTCTTTACCTAGCAACGATTCGATAGAATTAGGCGCCGATAGCGTTGAAGTCATAGCTACGATCTGAAAACTTCTGTTTTTATGGTCGCTATGTTCAGCCTAACGTGTGTCTCTCTTCAGACAGAGTATAATTATTTTGACTTTGATGCAACGCTGGGTAATGGGTAATGGGTAATAGGTAATAGGTAATTGGTAATTGGTACTCCCCCTTGTCCCCCTTGTCCCCCTTGTCCCCCTTGTCCCCCTTGTCCCCCTTGTCCCCCTTGTCCCCCTTGTCCCCCTTGTCCCCCTTGTCCCCCTTGTCCCCCTTGTCCCCCTTGTCCCCCTTGTCCCCTCTTCTTCATCGTTTATTTTTACGTTTGAGCTTATATCCAACACCTAAAGAAGCAAACGCTATCGTACCTAATACATAATCCGGTTCCGGAACTGTCTTATATTCAAACTCCTCCCCAAAAAGAGGTGGTGTAGTTGCAGGTAAGCGACGGTGATTAGTTGCTTGTTCGTATGAATAAGCGATATTAATCAAAGTTGATTCCCCAAATTCTGAACCTAACAACTCAATTCCAACAGGCAAATTATCAGATGTAAATCCTGCGGGTACAACCAAAGCGGGAAATCCTGTAAAAGAACTTAAAAGAGCGTTGCCCGGATATCCTTCCGGATAAGGGGCACCGATTAAACTCGGCTTTAACACTATACTTGGATATAAAAAAGCGTCTAGATTTTGCGATCGAATAACGCTTTTAACAGTAGTTGTTAATTCTTCTTTGTTTTTCAGATAAAGCTGATATTCTGGACTTTGTTCTGGAGGTACTGTTGTTTCGTCATACAAACTTAAATATCCCTCAACAGAAGGAATCGGAAGTATCTTACCAGAATTGAGTATTTCTGTAAGAGTTTTATATGGAATGTCGGGTCCGCGAGAAGCTAAGTAATCATTAATATCAAACTTACTTCTATATTGAAATCCAAGGTCTGCGTAAGGATTTGTCCTGACAAAATAATCCAAATTGGGAATTTCTACATCAAAGACTTCCGCACCTTTTTTCTTCATATCTTCGATTGCTGCATTCACCAACGCTTTTATCTCTGGGTCGGTAGCATTTTTACCCATGTCAGCTTCAACCAGTTCTCGAATTACTCCGATGCGCTTTCCTTTAAGTCCGTCTTTATCCAAAGAGTCTGTGTAGCTTTCGGGAATTTTACCGATGCTTTTTGCAGTCGCAGGGTCATTCGGGTCATATCCTGCCAAAACATCTAATAAATAAGCTGCATCGGTGACATTTCGAGCGATCGGTCCTCCAGTATCTTGAGTTAAAAGTAGCGGAACAATACCATCTCGACTTGTTAACCCAACAGTTGGTCGTATACCAACTAAATTATTTACAGATGCTGGTCCGCGAATCGAAATTGCCGTGTCTGTACCAGTTCCTATTGTGGCAAAGTTAGCAGCAATAGATGCTCCAGTTCCCCCACTTGAACCCCCAGGTATTCTATCAAGTGCGTAAGGATTGCGTGTTTGTCCACCCAAAGAACTAATAGTAGTAAAATCTAATGAAAACTCGTGCAAATTAGCTTTACCAAGTATAATCGCTCCCGCATCTCGCAGTTTTTTGGTGAGAAAAGCATCATCTGGGGAAATAGAATTTTTCAGAGTCAGAGAACCCGCTGTAGTCGGCAAATCAAAGGTATCGTAATTATCTTTTAAAATAACTGGAATTCCATGTAATGGACTTCTCTTACCTGAAGTTGGACGCTCGTTATCTAAAGCTGCGGCTGTTTCTAACGCTTGCGGATTTATGGTGATGATAGAATTAATGCTCGGTCCTTGCTTGTCATAAGCATTAATCCGATTTAAGTAGAGTTGCGTCAATTGTACCGATGTCAATGCACCAGCATCAAAAGCTTGATTAATATCAGCAATGGTTGCTGTTTCTAATTTAAAGTTTGCCCCGAAAACTGCGGCAGGCAAAAGCAAAGACGAAACTATAGTTGTAGTTAATATAGAAAAAGTTTCTTTGAGATTTTTTAACACTATACACTCCTTTAAGATAAATAAAAAAGTATTAAATCCTTAACTATTTGTTCTTTACAAATCTATGCAAAATTTAAGTAAAATCAAGGTAGGGTGCGTTAGGGAACCGTAACGCACCTTCCTCCTTAATTACGGTGCGTTAAGGCGTTCCGCCTAACACACCCTACATCTTCTGAGTAGTAAATTGTATTTTTTGGGATTTGTTTTGAAATTTACTCCATAAGTAATAGATAAGCAAATACCATTAGATAGATGCGGTAAGTTTTGATTCATGATAAAGTAAATAAATTTCTGTGCCTCAAGTTTTATGCTGCCTAAACCCAAAAAGCGTTGGACACCTTCACACTGGGCTAGCTGGAAGCCCTTCGGTATTGGCGAACAATACCCCAACAACTATTGGGAGGTATTTCGGGCAATTTGGCTGTCACGGCACAAACTCCCTTATGCGTGGAATATCTTAAATAAGGGTGTTTGCGATGGTTGCGCTTTGGGCACAACCGGGATGAAAGATTGGACTGTAGAGGGAATTCATGTCTGCAATGTTCGCTTGCGGTTGTTGCAGATGAATACTATGTCAGCTTTAAATCCCGATTTGCTGCAAGATGTTGGGCAATTGCAAACTAAAAAAAGTGCCGAATTGCGGGAGTTGGGAAGGCTTCCTTATCCAATGATTCGCCGACGCGGGGAAAAAGGCTTTAATAGAGTTAGCTGGGATGAAGCACTAAAAGTTATTGGTAGTAAAATTAAGGCGACAACAAGCGATCGCCTCAGTTTCTATATTACCAGTCGCGGCACTGTTAATGAAACTTATTACGCTACCCAAAAAGCTGTCCGGGCGATGGGGTGCAATAATATTGATAACGCTGCCCGGATTTGTCATTCTCCCAGCACGGCAGGACTGAAAGCAACTCTTGGTGCAGCAGCTACTACTTGTTCTTATAAAGACTGGATTGGCACTGATTTGTTAGTCTTTATAGGTTCCAATGTTGCGAACAATCAGCCTGTCACCGTCAAATATCTTCACAATGCCAAGAAAGCCGGCACAAAAATCGTGGTAATTAACACTTACCGCGAACCGGGGATGGAGCGCTACTGGGTGCCTTCAATTGTCGAAAGCGCGATTTTTGGGACAAAGTTCGCCGAAGATTTCTTTTTGGTGAACATGGGCGGAGATATGGCATTTTTACATGGTACAATCAAGCAGATGATTGCTCATGACTGGATAGATCGGTCTTTTATAGAAAAGCACACAGCAAACTTTGAAGAACTAAAAGCCTTTCTAGAAACTCAATCTTGGGAAGAGTTAGAGCGACTTTCTGGAAGCACCCAAGATGAAATGTACGCCTTTGCGAAAATGGTTGGCGAAGCTGATAAAGCTGTCTTTGTCTGGAGTATGGGCATTACACAGCATTCTGGCGGTGAAGACAATGTACGTGCCATCATCAATTTAGCTCTCACTAAAGGTTTTGTCGGTCGCGAAGGTTGCGGTTTAATGCCAATTCGCGGTCATTCTGGGGTGCAAGGTGGTGCAGAGATGGGATGTTACGCTACGGTGTTTCCCGGTGGAAAGGAAATCAACCCAGAAAATGCAACTAAGTTAAGTCAACTTTGGGGATTTGAAGTACCCGCTACCAAAGGTTTAATTGCTCCAGAAATGATTGATGCAGCATTCGATGGGCAATTAAATGTATTATTTTCGGTGGGTGGCAATTTTCTGGAAGTCTTGCCAGAACCCGATTATGTGGAAGATGCACTTCAGCGCGTGCCGTTGCGAGTGCATATGGACATCGTTTTGTCAAGTCAAATGCTTGTGGAACCCGCAGATACGGTAGTGCTGTTACCCGCAACGACTCGCTATGAAGTACCTGGGGGAGTAACTGAAACTAGCACCGAACGCAGAATTATTTTCAGTCCAGAAATTCCCGGTTCCCGTATTGGTGAAGCACGTCCGGAGTGGGAAGTATTTACGGAGTTAGCAAAACGGGTGCGTCCTGATTTGAAACTGCATTTTGATGATACAATAGCTATCCGCCAAGAAATTGCTCAAGTAGTTCCACAGTATGCTGGTATTCAACATCTGAAGGAAGCTGGCGACCAATTTCAATATGGTGGTTCGCATTTGTGCTTTGGCTGGAATTTCCCCACAAAAGATGGAAAAGCACACTTTGCGGTAATGTCGCATCGAGAAAGAAAATTACCAGAGGGTTGTTTTTTGGTATCGACACGCCGAGGTAAACAATTTAATAGTATGGTACAAGAACGCAAGGATGCAATTACCGGCGCAATGCGAGAAGCGGTGTTGATAAGTCGCGAAGATGCTGATAAATTAAAGTTGAAAAATGGCGATGCTGTTATTTTGAAGAATGAACTTGGTACTTTTTCGGGTAAGGTGTATATTGCACCAATTAATCCCGGAAATTTGCAGATTCACTGGCCCGAGGGGAATATATTATTGGATAGAAGTAAGCGATCGCTTGAAGGAGTCCCTGATTACAATGCTGTAGTTAGTTTAGAAAGCTTTGAATCTCTCAAACAGCTAAACTAAAGTTATATTACCCAACTTATTGCAGTTATGTCCGTCGCCCCAGATTTTCAACCCCCATTTGATGTAATATTTCCTCCAGGGGATTTATATAGTGACGAACCACCTTTGGAAAGCGAGTTACATTTACGGCAAATAATTCTGCTATTACAATCTTTAGAATTGTGGTGGCAAAATCGCAATGACTTTTACGCTGCGGGTAATTTGACAGTTTATTACAGTCCACGTCAGCGCAAATCAGAAGAGTTCAAGGGACCAGATTTTTTTGTCGTGCTGGACACTGAACGCAAAGTCCGTAAAAGTTGGGTTGTTTGGGAAGAAAACGGCAAATATCCAAATCTGATTGTAGAACTTCTCTCAGATTCTACAGCGTCTACTGACAAAGGCTTGAAAAAACAGATTTATCAAGATATCTTTCGCACTCCAGAATACTTCTGGTTTGACCCGAATAATTTAGAATTTGCTGGGTTTATTTTACTTGGTGGTATTTATCGACCGATAGAGCCTAATTCCCAAGGATGGTTGTGGAGTCAACAGCTAAACTTGTATTTAGGTGTTCATGAAAATAAATTGCGCTACTTTACCGCAGAAGGACAGTTAATTCCTACACCCGAAGAAGTTGCGAAACTCGCAACTCAAAAAGCCGATCGCCTTGCCGCAAAACTGCGAGAATTGAATATTGACCCAAATAATATCTAAAAAATAACGCGATCGCCCTGCTGGTGTACCATATTATAATGCAGTGGTACATTTAGTTGTTCCGTGTTGCCACAATAACTGCGCTTGTCGGATTTACCATCACTTCGGTTGCAAAAACCCTCTTGTCATTCAACCAGAACTCACGCACCAAATCGGGTTGGTCGCGTTGCTCAGGTGTTTTTGACATCCTCCCCGGTCTGAAGACACGGGGATTCCAAGAATCACTTCTTGGGTTTCCTCTTTCCGCGACTCGGCTTATTTAAAGGAGTTTCCCCACCCAAACAGAGGTCGATGTCTCCAGAG
>JAESGF010000361.1_pt1 | contig 10582 bp, 15 predicted proteins | sample 9269621 | NCBI WGS metagenome assembly JAESGF01 (sample SAMN14515066, study PRJNA621663) | algae metagenome | isolation source: Tolypothrix carrinoi HA7290-LM1 and co-occurring heterotrophs from dry rock... | place: USA: Makauwahi cave, Kauai, Hawaii | collected 2011-01-06
GCTAAGGAAGTTGATTTAGCCGAGAAAGAGCTTTTCACTCCCATCCTCAATGAAGTTGAGGAAATGCAAAGTATATTAGTTGCGACTTTAAACAAGCTAAAAGATTGAAATTCTACTTCTTCCTTCTTCCTTCTTCCTTCTCCCTCCTTCTGCCCTCTGCCTTCAGCATAGCTGCCTTTACCCCAACCTAGATCACCAAAAGTTGCCAAGACCCCATAATGCTGCCGAAAAAAATTGGAAGTATAAGCCTGCCCTTCGGCAATATTATGGGTTAACCGACATTCAGCAAGGATTTCGAGCTTACCCCAGTTTACTGTTCCATTGCTACTCGCACGCCTACTTGGTGTGTTTCAACCGTGGACGCTGACTTCTCCAGTCCTGTTGCAGGAAGTAAGCACCACGACATTTTTCTCCTTGAGGGGTAAGGAGCGCTATGGTAGGTAGCATTTTTATCTGTGAGTCCGGCGTATGATTTTTCTAGGGTTTTAACAGACTGGAATTTAGACTAAGCAACAAGAAACGACCCAGCAGTGCTGAGTTGACAAGATACAGAGCTCAAGGATGAAAATCTTTGATATTAAGCAGATTGTAATTGCTCTTTGCGGGGCTTTGTTGTATGTTTTTTGACTATTGGATAGCGAGTTCTACGTTGTCGTGGTTGTCCCGGTTTCCAGCCTGGAGACAATCCTTTGAGGTTTGGGCGATCAAGCAGGAGTACTAATCACCGCTAAAATCCGGACCAAGCCTGGGCAACCCAACGAGCGCGTTAACTTGTCCATAGGCTTCTGCCTTTGGTATTGGGTTGTCAGCAACGACCTGAGCGAGCTAACCACAATTCCCAAGTAATCATCGGCATCAAGTCACTCCAACGTTCACATTGCTTGGGAGTACTAAGCTTTGGAAGAGTCCAGTGTAGGCGTTGCTTTAAAAAACGATACCAGTGGTCAACAGTAAAGCGACGCAAATAAAATCGCCAGACGTCTTCTAGTTGTAGCAACCTGCAATACTAATCGCTCAAACCTGCACTTCCCGGGTTTTTCAAACCAGGATTATTTGCAACTATAATTACACTTCAACCAGGATTAATTGCAACGTTCCCCTTGATTAAATGCAACCAACCTGCAATCATCCGTTTGAACCAGGATTATTTGCAACGCTCCCGAAAGTCCCGTAAAACATGAGTTTGGCAGTTTACTTAAAAAACGGCTTCAACTTTACAAAAATATATTTGAATTCCAACGCCTGATTAATTGCAACTATAAGGTAAAAAAACGACCGTTTTTTTTACTGCTATTACCAGCATCAATCAGAACCAGAAATTAAATCAAGTTTAGTAACGAAACTCGGTAATTATATCAAAGGCAACATATTCTGTTAGGTAACGAGTTACTTTACTTGTTGGGGTTCAAGTATGTTGATCGGCTATGCGCGAGTTTCAACTTCAGACCAAAATTTGGATCTGCAAATGGATGCTTTGCGGCAAGCTGGTTGTGATAGAATTTATACAGACCATATCAGCAGTGCAAAAGCCGCAAGACCTGGACTTTTATTAGCGTTTGAGGTAGCGCGTACTGGTGATGTCTTGGTGGTATGGCGGCTCGACCGCTTGGGAAGGTCGCTTAAAGACCTGATTGAAACGATGGAAACCCTAGATAAGCGAGGAATTGGGCTTTCTAGTTTGCAAGAATCCATCACCACCACGAATAATAGTGGCAGGTTGATTTTCCATTTATTTGGCGCATTAGCAGAATTTGAACGCAACCTAATCTCGGAACGCACAACTGCTGGACTTGTAGCAGCGCGATCGCGCGGTCACAGGGGAGGAAGACCAAAAGCCCTTGACCCAGCTAAACGCCAATTAGCAGTAAAGCTTTATACCGAAGGACAACATACCATTATTGAAATATGTAAGTTAATGGGAATTTCCAAACCAACGCTCTACAACTACATTGCAGAGATAAACACCTAACATGGCACATAAGCAAATCCCGACAGAGGCGCTCATTAATTTACGCCACCGCCTCAATGGGTTGCCGAGTCGTTGCCAGGAGCGTCGAATTCTCATTGAAGAAACAGCAGCATTGTATGGAGTGTCAACGGATACTTTGTATCGGGCTTTGCGTAACTCATCACGTCTAAAATCTATAAACCGCTCAGATAGCGGGACAAGAGTGAAAACTTTCACTCTCTGAAATGGAACGTTACTGCGAGGTCATCGCGGCGATGAAAATCCGTACCAGTAACAAAAAAGGGCGACATGTCTCTACAGTGCGGGCGATTGAACTGTTGGAAGAATTTGGAATGGAGACACCCAATGGTTTTGTCCAACCGCCCAAAGGCGCGTTAACTAGAAGCACTGTCAATTATTACTTGAAAACTTGGGGGTATGACACTGAACGTATGACCAGGCAACCGCCTGCGGTGCGTTTTCAAGCAGAGTACAGTAACTCTTGTTGGCATTTCGACCTTAGTCCATCCGATCTCAAACACGTAAAACAGCCATCATGGGTGGAACCGGGTTTGGGGAATCCGTTGCTGATGCTGTACAGCATTGTTGATGACCGTAGTGGCGTATGTTATCAAGAATACCACTGTGTCTATGGGGAGGATGTCGAAGCTGCATAATTCTTCTTATTTAATGCGATGACGGTGAAAACAACCGATGGATTTCCCTTTCATGGGATTCCAGAGATGATTTACACTGACAACGGACCAATTGCTAAAAGCCACGTATTTCAAAACGTGATGGATTGCCTGAGAATCAATCTTGTCACCCACATGCCCGCTCTTAAAGATGGTCGCAGGGTCACAGCCCGCTCTAAGGGCAAAGTTGAAAGACCGTTCCGGACGGTCAAAGAAGCCCACGAGACTCTGTATCACTTTCACGAACCGGAAAGCGACGTTGAAGCGTGCTTTGTGGTTACGCCAATATTTATTGCATTACAACGACAAACCACACCGCATAGAACCGCATTCGCGGATAGAAGATTGGTTGCGAAATATACCAAAATCTGGCTTACGGTCGATGTGCAGTTGGGAGCGATTCTGTACCTATGCCCGCGAGCCACAACGGAGGAAAGTGGGAACGGATGCTAGGGTATCAGTAGAAGGTGTAGCTTATGAGGTAGAACCTGACCTGGCAGGGGAAACTGTCGTGCTGTGGTGGGGTCTTTTTGACAACGAACTGTACGTAGAGAAAGATGACCAACGCTACGGACCATTTTACCCAGTTGATGGTCCCATCCCCCTACACCGCTACCGTAAATTCAAGAAAACCAAAACTGAAGAACGGGCAGATAAAATTGCTGATTTAGCTAAAAAGTTGGGCTTGCCACGGACAGCCTTAGACAAAAACGCGGATCTACAATTTCTGGTGGATAAGTACAAGGAACTTACGCCAACCGTCACACCTTTTAACGACCCCGACCCATACCAAGAATTTACTTATCCCACTATATTGTTTGCTAAGAGGGCGATTTCCGAACAACTGGCCAAACCGTTGGCTAAATTGTCTACCGAACAGTTGGCATTCATTGATGCACTGTTAGCTGAGACTTTGAATAAAAAAGTCATTATTGAACGAGTGCGGCAATATTTCCACTCAAACTCATGTGGGGAACAAAATGCTCACGCTCTGTCATGGAACACTTTCGTTTGCTTCGGGAGTTCCCCAAGGCTGGGTACTACGAGACAGAACACCAAAAACAAATGTTTAAGGATATTAAAGCCGCAATCCATTTTGGGGAAAAACTTGTTACCACGGCGATTATTGAGTCCGTTTTATCGCGCGCAAATTGACGACTTAGAACCCACTTTAACCCGCCACGGTTATGACGTGAGGGGCTTGGCGGAACAGTTTAATGCCAAACCAGCTGAAATTAAATTACTCTTTCGCGGGCAACTTGACCCAGCGCGTTCGCGTGAATTACACGAACAAATGCTGGCCGCGGGACTGCCGCTTTGAGCAAATTGAAAACGCAATAAAAATCCAAGTATTTATAGTTGCAAATAATCCTGGTTCAAACGGATGATTGCAGGTTGGTTGCATTTAATCAAGGGGAACGTTGCAATTAATCCTGGTTGAAGTGTAATTATAGTTGCAAATAATCCTGGTTTGAAAAACCCGGGAAGTGCAGGTTTGAGCGATTAGTATTGCAGGTCGCTACAGGTAACTCTCTAATTTATCCTGTTTTGTTTGAGAGTTCCTTTTAGGAGCAGCTATTGATGCGTCTAACAGTGTCGTTTTCTTTGCGACTCTGGGAAATTCTAGTCCCAACCAAGCAGCCTGGCGTTTTACGGTGCCGCGATCAACCTGTAGTCTTTGCGCTATCTTTTGGACACTGCGGGTTTCGTCTTGGCACATATACCTAAGCCGCTTGCCTGACCCAAATTCCGGAATGTAAAAATTTGAGCGAAGCGCGGGAGTTTTTTTAAAGTGAGATAAGCTCTCTGGATGCTGTTTCCGACTTTTGGGACGAGGAACTTTGAGTTTGGCTCCTTTGAGAATAGCGAGGTGCGTTGATAAACTGTTTTATAGGCAATGTTGAGTCGCAGTTCATTTTTGAGCCATTGTTGAATCTGGTTATAGCTATTGAAACCTTGTGGTTCCTCCAATTTTTGCTTCAAGCGTTCTAAGCTCTCTCCACTGACTATAGGTTCTTTTCCTGGCGCCTGCTTCACCTCTAGTAACCCGCTCCGTCCACCGTCTTTATATTTCCAAGAACCTTCGAGTTATGGTTGCCTCCGGAGCGCCCTAAACGTTCTGCGATCGCGCGACGACTCGTTACCTGACCTGTTTTTAGCCAGTAGAGCATTTGTAATCGCTCCTTGCTACTCGTCTGGCAAGTGTATTTAACGGCTTTTTCTAATTCTTCTTGACTTTCTTTTATTTCGACTTGTAATTTTAAACCCATCGCGCTTAAACCAAATGCACCCTTATTTCTAATTTAGCGCAGCTTCATACAGAAATGGTATAAGGTTCTAATACCATTTCACGAAAACCCTGATACAATTAAAGCGTCTAAAATAAAATCCCATCCGGCAAGAGATTTGATTTGAGAAGACGTAAATTTATCTAGCCTTTTCCATACAGCTTCTCTTAATTCATTCAAATCTTGGAAACATTCCCAACTTAAATGTTTCTTAATTTCTTCCCAAAATCTTTCAATTGGATTAACATAAGAGTGTATGCGGTGGTTGAAACAATAAAATTATGTTCTCTGGTACTTCCAGATATTGAGAGAAGTGAAATGCACCATTATCAACTTGAATGATATGTAAATCCTCAGGATGCTCTTCTACAAACTTTTCTAAAAATATCGATGGCGCAAATCGTGTCTAAATGTGAAAATTCAAGTATGAAGTGTTCTCCCGTAGTCGGTTCAACTACGCCGTACAGATAGAAATTATCCCGTTTCCACGATTTTAATCCAACTGGCTTTACTCCTGTTAATGTAATTACCTTTCCTGGTATAGTTTGAAGACCAAACCGACTTTCATCCCCACACCAATAACGAACTTTCCGATGTTTTTATCCTGGTGATATCAAATATTTATCAATCAACTTTAACCATGAAGGAAGTTTTTTTTAAACTCTTCTTCCATGCCTTTGTTCTGCTTGACACTACGCGGACGAGGTGCTTTTAATTTCGCCTTGAGCTTGTAACGAACCGTGTCATGCACGACTTTATATGACGCTTCGATACCAACGGAAGCCTTCAACCAGGTACGGATTTCCTCATAACTTTTAAATCCTTCGGGGTCTTTTAGTTCAAGATTGAAGTTGCGATCCGCCGCAAGGCGGCAGCGCTTCCGCTCTTCGGACGAGGGGCGCGAACGCTATCGCACTAATTGTGGGATGGTTGTTGGTCGTGCAACTTTTAAGCTAATCAAAGCGATTAAGCTTGACTAACTATGACATCCGTCAATTCCGATGAGCGAGGAAAGCACGATAGAATCATGCGTCACGGTAAAGGCAGTTGCGCGGCATCGCACGTAACATGATGTTGCGTGCGCCATTTACATCACGAGAAATTTTAATTCCGCAATGTGGGCATTTAAAGATTTTAGAGCCACCAAGCTTTTGATGAATATGACCGCAGTTGCCACAAGTTTTGGAGGTGTAAGATTCGTTGCAAAGAACAACTATTACACCTTTTTTTAATGCCGCTTGTGTGAGGTGCTGCTCAAACCGATAATGAGAAAGAGTTAGCATTTGACGTACAGATTTATTGTTAATCCTACGTTTCTTGTTTTTCTTGGTTTTGACTACCATTTGACTAGTATCAAAAGTTGGTAAAAAGATTACTTTGTAGGAATTAACTAGCAAGTTGACTGCTTTGTTGTGTAGCTCTTTAATCAAATTTTGAATTCTTTCTCTTACACGATTAGCGGCAATACGCATCTTTCGACGCTGACGACTTTTGACTTTGGTGGATTGACTTATTAGCTTGTCAAGGTGCTGACACAATCTTTGTATGCGTCCGATATCTCCCTTACCAATCTCTAAGACATTCTCACCATCAAACCCAGTCAAAAAAGTGCGATTACCTGGGTCAAGTGCAATTACTCTATCACTACCAGTTGGAGTTATTTCTTGATGTTGTGGAAAACAACCAAACCATTTACCACGACGATATACAAGTTCTGTTCCATACTCACAGTGTTCGGGTACAGTTTGACCAAAAGTAGTAAACTTCAAACCCTTTGTTGTACTGCAATACCATGTACCATTTTTCTAATTCCCAACTTGAAACTGTATAGTTTGAGCAGTAGCTTTTGCGGTTTTGAACTTAGCGAAACCACCATCTTTTTTAGCACGATTAAATGCATCATATGCTTCAAAACAGGCTTCTTGTCGTTGATGACCAGGTATTGATGTTACCCAGTCAGGGGTATTTTCTAATCGTTGTAAGTATTTATCCAAGGTTTCTGCGTTTAGTTTTTCAACACCGTCATAGCAACGAAGTAAGCTAATAGTTTCGTTGTAATAGTAACGATATTGAGCAAGCCACCTTTTCCAGACTGCATACAACTCCTTACTAGGATATAGCCTGATTTTGAGTACACTGTTCGGTTGAGGCTTTGTCGATTTCGAGTGTCTCGCCTTCTTTTTGTAAGTCTTCTTTAAACTTTGATTTGTACTTTCTAAGCCCGTATAACCTACTAGAGAATTGTTGTACGATGGACAGCATATCTTGAATGAGTTCGGCTTCTGGACTAAGTTTGCGGTCATTGAGAACCACGAGTTCGCACTCAAATTTTTCGCACAACCACTTAACCAATTCATATCCGAATCTAACGAGTCGGTCAGGATGGGCAACGACAAGGCGTTTGATATCACCGTCGATGATTCGCTCCAAAATAGAGATGAATTTTTTCCTCCTAAAATTGAGTCCGCTTCCAGTTTCTGAAATGACTTCACCCTCTGGGTATCGTTCACGTAAAAACGCAAGTTGTCTTTGCAAATCGTCTTGCTGGGAATGAGTCGAAACCCTCCCATAGCAAACAGTTCTAATTGCCCTGGCGATACCTGCGGTTTTCTCGACCTCTTCGAGGATAAACCTTCTCTGCCCTCCTGGTGTTCTAATTGCTTTGAGTTTGCCTTCGTTTTCCCATCTTCTAAGTGAGGAAACGTGGACACCAAGGATTTTAGCGGCTTCCTTGGGGGTGACATGTTGCATCAATACCTACTTAACTCAACTATAAATAGTCTAACAAGAGTTAAGTAAGTTTGAGCGATTTAAGCAAAAATATTTTGATTATTCACTCGTCCTGGACTCTTATTAAGTTCAAGCAGACTGCTTAATCCACCTTCTCTATAGAGCTTTAGCCACCTCTGCACCGTTATCCTTCCTCTCCCCAACACTACTGCCAGGTGTTGCACCGTTTGGACTTGCCGCGTTTTTAATAAATACAGCGCTTGAACACGCTATGAACCCAAACCCAGTTTTTTGTTGTTTCAACAATTCCTGAAGTTCAGACGCTGGTTCTTTTATTTCTAGCTTGAGAACCCTACACATTTTTGTTTTTTATGAGTGACGCCCCCTGAAACTATATGTATCATATTTTTAGTGAAATGGTATAACTCATCTTGAATCATGAATTGCTCTAGTGGGTATTTATCTAAACGCCTTTCATTGTTATGGTTAAGGATACAGAGAATCATTAAGGAGCGAAATTCATGTAAAGTTAAAACTCCATCCAGCCTTTTATCCCTTTCACCTCGTGAGGGAAGGTTTTTTACAGCTCCTGGCAACCAGTGAATTCTTTAATTATTCAACTCGTTAAAACTCTGTTCAACAATGCCTTTCATGTCGGCTCGATAAGGCGGTGTATTATCAACCTTGATATTGAGAGATTCCACCAAATTATTTGCATTGTATCCCTCAAATTCTCCTCTATCTGCCAGCACGGCGTGCGGGAGGTGATGGCTTGGCCATTCCGCTTCTGTAATTTCAATGCCAAATCCCCTGCAACAACCCTTCGCCTTATGGGGACAGCCAACATCTGTAAAATGTCGCTCTTGTATCGAGGATCTAGTAAACAAGGCTGTCCCCATAAGTCTTGGTCAGGTGTCGCCCTGGCAAAAAAAGACTTTGTCTGCTGTGGCGTTTTCTAAGGCTAACATTGCTCCCAACCATGAGGGAGGTTCGAGGGTGACAATAAACCCAACTATTAATCGGCTAAATACATCAATAACTAAATAGAGTGTCGGTCTACCAATAATCCAACTTCGGTTAATGGCACTTGTGCCAGTACTTAAAAACTTTTGGAAGCTGGCTGCAACGAGACTTATATTACCTTTGAAAATTCTCAAAAAAGGAGGGCGTAATTGGAGCGAGGGTCACTCTCTGCTGCAAGAGCTATTGCAGCAGGGGCAACAAAACGGATGGTAATAAGAGCGCGATCGTACTTTCTGTGGGGGGGGTGCGATCGCCTTGACAATTCAGACAGACGTATTTTATCACCACTATGAAAATCGAAACTATCACTTATAAGCGAGTGAAAAACCTGGGTAATTACCAATCTGAGACTTTTGAAGCAACTGCGACTGTTGAAGAAGGAGAAGAAGCTCACATTGTAGCTGAGGTACTCAAAAACTTTGTCTGCGGTCAACTTCATCGAAATGCGATCAAAGATGATTCTGATGAACTTCCAGAGGGATTTTAGCTATGAGTGAAAAATCCATAACAGACTCACCCTCCCCTCGATTTTTATCTTGTTTGGCACTCTTGTCAGCGGTCAAAAGCCATGATCGACAAAGCTCTGTCCATCATGGTTCTGCCTGATTTTCCAAGAGATGAACTTTACAAAGAAGCTAGAGAACTCCTCCTAGCCGCCGCCGTAATACTGCAATAAAACGCACTATGAAAATTAAAAGACTACACGCACCTAATCTGATTTCAACTGGTAATTACAACAATGAAAGAATTGGATTTTCTGTTGAATTAAACGAAGGGGAATCTATTGAATCCGTAGTAACTAGTTTGAGATAAAAAGTAATAAAGGTTGTCAGACCATCAGCAGAAAAGTATTACCAAGGTATAAAAGAGTATCAGAGTGAATGTGTTCAGATAGAACGAAAACTAAATAACTTACGTAAGGAATGGGACGCGACAGCCGCATTTTTAAAAGCACAAGGACTAAACCCAGAAGCACCATCGATGCTAATGTTTCGCACCGCGAGGTTTTCAAAACCTTTGGTTTTGGGTTGCGCTTAGAGGCAATTATCCTCTCCCAAATTTACCCCCTAATCGAATTACTTCGGTGTCGACGGTAAACCAGAAGTTAGGATTCGCAAAGGTCGAAAATCAGGAAAGCCCACTAAACGCCATCTCTCACTACGTCGGTTTCAAAAATCTCGCGAAGGCTTGCACCGTCATTGTCAGCGTCCGGTGAAAAAGAAGGGTTTAGGGGGTGGCTGAGTGGGTGTCGGGGGGGGGACGGCGTTGTCCTCAGACAAGCGTTGATAGACCAACGCAACGAGAGTGAAAGGGACGAGGCTTCTGACCAAGCGCGTTGTTGGGGCAGGTCTTGCGCCCCACACCCTACACCCCACACCCCACACCCCGCGAGACTCGGGACTGGTGATAAAAGTAAAATCACGCATAGTGGGTGGTTCTGACTTATGCTGAATTGCTAGAGGCAAGTGGGTTTTTACCCGCATTTTGTGTTAAACGATAGCAGAAAAATAATGAGATCGGGGTTCCAAAAAGTCAGACACTCCCTATCCAGCCTTGTTTTAAAGATCCTCAACACCCCACCAGTCACAAAGGATGAAGGCGCATCCTTTTTTGTCCAGTTTTAGCGTAGGGGAAACACTTGGCGCGATCGTTGGATGCCGAGAAAGCTGCCGGTCGAGGAGTGAGGTTGGTGCGACCTTTGTATATCAGCCAAAGCCGCGAAGTTACTATTTAAGGAGTTAGTCAAAACGATTTGCCTAGAGTGAAAATACTCCTAAGAAACACATTCGGTAGCAGTAGGTTGAGCAACAAGATCAAAGCCTAGAGCGCGGGCTTTTTTCTGGAGATATTTCACAGTGCGATCGCACTGATTGTCTTTCATAGGCATCAATACCAGG
>JAESGF010000362.1_pt1 | contig 10474 bp, 11 predicted proteins | sample 9269621 | NCBI WGS metagenome assembly JAESGF01 (sample SAMN14515066, study PRJNA621663) | algae metagenome | isolation source: Tolypothrix carrinoi HA7290-LM1 and co-occurring heterotrophs from dry rock... | place: USA: Makauwahi cave, Kauai, Hawaii | collected 2011-01-06
TGAAGACTTGCTTGATACTTTGCCGGAACCACTAAAAGAAAATATCACGGCGCTTGGTTAACCCTGCATCGTAGCTTTCATCCCCTGGCTAAAGCCAAGGGGTTTTCAGCATACCTCTTATAAATCACCGAAAATCGCCCGCAGGCTAGAAGCCTGGGGCTATACGAACGAAGCCCGCCTACGCGGGCTGTAATTCTACTAGGCTGCGGAGGCAGCCTTTGCTCGTATAGCCCCACCCTTCTAGGGTGAGGGCGTATTTCAATACCGTAACCTGAAAAAAATCATCAGTTACAGTTACCCCAGATTGTGGCATAATAAGCCGATCGCATACACTACCACTTTCCTGCCGTGCAATCAACGGATAATATCGATGATTTGGCTGCTGCCCTACAACAGCCAGCAGATTTGACTTTTGAACTGCCCGATCCGGAAGATGAAGAGATTCCAGAGTCAGATTTTTTACAACAGCTAGAAGTAGCTTGGCAGGTATGCGATCGCTTTGATTTGCAAACCGAAATTTGGCGGGGTCGAATTTTACGCGCAGTCCGTGACAGAGAAAAAAGAGGTGGTGAAGGACGCGGTACCGGCTTTCTCAACTGGCTGAAAGAACGAGAAATCAGCAAAAGTCAAGCTTACAGTTGGATTCAACTAGCAAACAGTGCTGATACACTTCTAGAAGATGGCAAACTTCAGCCCAGCGCGATTAAAAACTTCAGCAAACGCGCTTTTGTGGAAACCTCGAAAGCAGCACCAGAAGTGCAACAAATGGTGAGTGAAGCTGCCGAAAAAGGCGATCGCATCACTCGTCGCGAAGTCCGTCAAATCAACGACGAATGGACGGCGATGTCTTCCGACTTGCTACCCGAACCAGTAAGACAAAAAGCCGCAGATAATACTCTTCCTCCGCGCTACCTCGCCCCTCTGGTGAAGGAAATGGAAAAACTCCCCGAATCGCATCAAAAATCGCTACAGAAAGAAATAGCCGCAAATCCTGATGTCGATACTCTCAAACAAGTCACCACAGAAGCGCGTAACTTAGCAAAATATCTCAAATCTGCGGCACAAGTTCAAGCCCTAGATCAAGAACAAGTTGACATCGAAACCGCTTTAGAAGAAGCGCAAAGAGTCGGCTGTTTAAATATAGCTGCCGATTTAGTTAATCAATCATCGCAAATAGAACAAACGATCGCCAAACTCTACATGACTTGGAAGCGCATCAATAATTTAGCCGATCGCTTGTATGTAGATACCGGTGCTTCAACACCAAACTTGCGATCGCTTCTCGATTGTTTAGAACCCTTCGGTGGTGAAGTTATGGAAATTCAACTTGGTGGGGCAATGGAGAAGACTATTCGCTTGCAAATTCAAGAGACGAATTAGGAATGGGGAATGGGGAATGGGGAATGGGGGACAAGGGGGACAAGGGGGACAAGGGGGACAAGGGGGACAAGGGGGACAAGGGGGACAAGGGGGACAAGGGGGACAAGGGGGAATTACCAATTACCAATTACCAATTCCCAATTCCCAATTCCCAATTACCAATTACCAATTCCCAATTCTACAAAAAAAAGCCTCCCGACATTGAGAGGCTAAATAAGTTTAGCGGAGACAACTTTTTCAACTAGGCAAGCATAACAGCGATCGCTCCTCCAAGTGCTGCGAAAATGGCAGATACAGTCGCGGTTGCAAACAACCACCAAGCTGCTGATGCTGCTGCTTTACGGGTTTCTTCTGCTTGTCGCTGCGCTTGCTGTTTCACTTCTTCCAAGCGTCGCTGTGCTTCTTGTTGAATGCGTTCAGCGCGTTGTAGCACTTTGTTACGCGCTCCTTCGATTTGGTCGATAATTCGGTTAGCGTCTTCTTCAGAGATATCCTCACGAGAACTCATAACTGCTACCAAGGTTTCGCGGTTGAAGGAAGATAGGCGATCGCGCATTGCTTCAAATCCCGCTTGCGGATCGTCGAACATCTGGCGAACATCGCGCTTGATACCATCATAATTCAATTCCGGACGTTCCAAAGAGTTAAGGTAGTTACGAATTGTGCCAAAAATACCATCTAGCACACCTTGAATCTGGCGTTGAATACCCCGCACTTGTTCAACAAACTGCTGCTGCACTGATATCATATTATCAGCAATTTGTGCTGCTTCTTCGTCGGTAATATCTTCGCGAATTTTCAGCAAAGCGATGATTGTCGAGCGGTCAAATTGGGAAAGACGTTCAGTTATACTTTCCATTCCCACTCGCGGATCGTGCAACAGTAATTGCAAGTCGCGTTTGATACCTTCAGGATTAAGTTCTTCCTTGCCAGTTCCTCGCAGATACTCTTGCAAATAAGCTTGGAAAGTTTCTACTCTTTGCTGCGTTCTAGTAGCTAAACGACGCGGCGCACGGACAATATCGCGAATTGAGGTTTGCACCGAATCGATGACTTGATTGACTTGTTCTTCGCTCAAGTCTTTACGTTGGCTCAGTAGTTTCACCAGCGTATCTCTATCAACTTGCGACAACCGCCGCCGTAGTGCCATCGCTCCCTCTTGGGGGTTTTCAAACAATCGATTTAAATCGCGTTGAATACCTTCGGGGTTAAGTTCTTGTTTGCCAGTATTTCGCAGATAATCGGCGATCGCACTCGTCGCTGAGTCGTATTGCTCTTTAGCTTTATCGGCTAAAGCTTGCGGTGCTTGACGAACACTGCTCCAAGATTGATCAATAGCATCAATCGCTTGATTAACTTGGTCTTCGCTCAAATCTTCTCGCTGACTCAACAATTGTACCAGCGTATCGCGATCAAAGCGAGACAACCGCGCCCGAATTGAGGAAATTCCCGCTTGCGGATCGTCCAAAAGCGTTTTCAAATCAGCGCGAATCCCATCCGGATTCAATTCTCCTTTGCCAGTGTTACGCAGATATGACTCTAAATTCAACCACAGCGTTTCTGCTTGATATTTTGCTTGATCTGCCAGTCCTTTGGACTCAATCAAAGCTTGATCGCGTTGATTTTCCAACTGGTCGAGAATTCTGTCAGCTTCCTCTGGCTGAATATCATTGCGTTGCAGCAGTATATCTCGCATTTCCTGACGGTCAAATTGAGCCAAACGCCGAGATAAAGTTTCATAATCCGCATCAGAGTCTTCCAGCAACGGTTTGAAATTCTGCTGAATTGCTTCTGGGGTCAAATCCGCTTTTGGTGTAACTAGTAAATAACTTTCAACTCGACGTTGTAAGTCTTGTACTATTTCCCTTTCTTCCGCTGCGGTGACTTCTACCAGCACTTGTTGACGGATAACTTCAAGCTGATTGACAATCCGCTCAATTTCTGCTTGCGTTAACAATCCCCGTTCTTGGAGAATATTAGCAAAATCTTGTTTGGAAAGTCGCTCTATCTCGCGCTTTACTGTTCCCGGATCGGCAGATGGATCGTAGAGTACATCACGAAATTCTTCCGCGATTTTTTCTCGACTTAGTTGCCAAGCATAAGTGTTGTGCAGGTAGTTTTCTACATCAGCACGAATCGGGCTGAAAGGCTGCTTTGGTGTGGGAACTCCTAATTGATCGGCTTTTTCGGTTACTTTATCTTTGGCAGTAGAAAGACTACCTAAGATTTTTTCTACATCCAAATCTGACAAATCCGTGCGTCCCATCACTATACCAGTCAGCGCAGTGATTCCCTGTTGCAGAGTTCGCTGAATTGGACCTGGAGTAGCTTCTTGAGTTGCTCTTTGGTCAGCTTCTTTAGAAGCACGCATCTCGGACATTAACTGATCCACCTTGCGGTTCAGTTCATCTGTCTTAGTTTGTCCTGGCTGTACAGATTTGAGATATTCCATCAACTCAGCCAAGCGGTCTTGACCGGGTTTGTTACTAACAACCTGTTGCCAAACGCCATATAATGTGTCCGCAAGTCGGTTAATATCGCGTTTGGAAAGGTCAGTGCGATCGCTTACCAAACTAACAAACTTGTCCCGGTCGATGTTGCGTAAATCTGGACTACCCGCTAGTGCTTTTAATTGCGGATCGTTGAGCAATTTTTCAAACTCACCCCGAATTTTCGATAAATCGAGTTCAGGGGGACGCACCATTTCTAAGTAATCTTCGATATTGTCTCGGATAGTACCTGGGTCAATCGCACTGCCGATTTCTCGGCGTACAGCGGCAGCTGCTGCTTCTGCGGTGGCGACAACTTGATTATTGATCGCTTTCGCCCCCAATGCGGCGGTAGCCGTCCCCATAATCGCCTGAAAGCCGGATGTTGCGGTATTTACGACCGAGCCAACTAAGGAACCTACCGTAGTTGAACTTACCCACACCAACAGCAAAAAGTACGCACCCCAAATTACTAAACCTAAAATCGCTCCCAATCCCGGACTCAAAATTAGGAGGCTCAATTTTACCGCTAAGAAAGTGGCGATTAATAGAGCGATCGTCACCGTGACTAGCGTCCAAATCCCGACCGCAGTACCAATTTTGCGAATTGTGCCGCCTATACTATCATGATTTGAGCTAGAATCCGAGTCTGATTGATGCCCCAGGTAAGTAATACCTGCGGCTACCGAGAGGTTTGTTAAGACTAATTGGATGGCAAAGGCTAGAATCACGCCAGAAATCAAAGCCACAAAAAAGCGCGGTCCTGAAGTCACAACAGATGCCTGTGCTGGCGTAATTGTTGAGGGGTCTACTGGAACCTGTGCCAACCAAAAGAGCGGCTTGTACAGTCCCAGCATTATTTGTGTACTCTGAAACATGATATTTCCTTCTTAATCGTTTAATTCACTAGAAATTTAAAGATTACGTGAGAATAAATTTAGCATCTGTTGCAATACCCAACTAGTGTAAATTTCAGAATCGTGGAATGTAGGCGTTAAGAGCATCTCTCTGAGGTTTGAATCTTCTCTACAGCGCTGGATATAATTTTGGTAAATTCTCGATGTAGATGGCGATCGCTCACTAATAATCTGCATTTATTTTGACATTAGATATTTTCACCTAGCTTCCTTCATCTGCAAATTCCATTTATTTCTATTAACAGCAAATTTATTGCTTTAAATCTGGGCTTGTTATCGCTTCGTAACATTTATTTACAATTTTTGTTTTTATCACCCTCTGAAGGTGGATTTATCCGTGCAAAACAATATTCAGACATTGTGCCCATAGACAGAAAGCATATTAGTTATATCTAGCTACATTAAAGTTAACAAGCAAAAAGTTCAGGACAAAAAAAATGGAATCTCGCCCTACTACCGATTTACCACCTGTTGCTAAAGAATATAACGGCATAGACAGAAACGCTTTTAAATTTGGCTATAATCCTCAAGCTGAATTATGGAACGGTCGTCTTGCAATGATTGGCTTTCTTGCTTACTTAGTTTGGGATTTAGCAGGCTATAGCGTTCTGCGTGACGTGTTACATTTCATTGGTTACTAATAGTTATAAAACGCAAAAACTACTTGATTTAGGAGAAAAACAATGCAAACTCGTCCTACTACCGATTTACCACCAGTTGCTAAAGAATATAACGGTGTAGACAGAAACGCTTTCCTATTTGGCTTTAATCCTCAAGCCGAATTGTGGAATGGTCGCTTGGCAATGATTGGCTTTCTTGCTTACTTACTTTGGGATTTAGCAGGCTATAGCGTTCTGCGTGACGTGCTGCATTTCATTGGTTACTAAAAATTAAATATCTGAAAATACAGAAAAACTACTTGATTTAGGAGAAAAACAATGCAAACTCGTCCTACTACCGATTTACCACCAGTTGCTAAAGAATATAACGGTGTAGACAGAAACGCTTTCCTATTTGGCTTTAATCCTCAAGCCGAATTGTGGAATGGTCGCTTGGCAATGATTGGCTTTCTTGCTTACTTACTTTGGGATTTAGCAGGATTCAGCGTCGTTCGTGACGTATTGCACATCATCGGTTATTAATTATAACTTGGTAGGGGCGGCGTTTACCGCCCTTATTTAATAATCGGTTTGGCACATATTGTACAGACGTTCCATTGGAACGTCTCTACCTAACTATTCCCACTTTTGGCAAGCGAAGCCAAAAACGCGAACCACCTTCCGGACGAGGTGAATAACCAATTTCCCCTCCCCAACGTTCAACAGTAATCCGACAAAAATAAAGTCCCAAACCGACTCTACCGGATCTACCTCTTCCTTGAGAAAACTTTTGGAATAAATTTTGTGCCATTTCCGGTGCTACACCAGAACCCTCATCATTGACAGTTACTAAAACATATTCCCCATCTTGTTGCAAACCAATTGTCACAACAGACCCCCCAGGACTGTGACGCAAAGCATTTTCTGCCAGATTTGAAATTACTCTATCCAAACGCGATTTATCACCAACCACTTTCCAGTCTGCTGTCAAGTCAACATTGCCAGCAAGCAATAACCGCATTTTGTTCAGCGAAAAAGTAGGGGTTAAAATTTCGATAACTTCTTGTATAGAAATTAAGGCATCCGGTGCTTTATCGACATCAACAGTGAAAGCTTCCAGCGATTGGACTTCTGCCGAAAATGCATCTAATATTTCCCTAATCAGCATTTCTTGCTTGATAGATTGTTTTCGACCAATTTGTAAACGTTCTTTACCCTTTGGTGTCAAGTTTTCAAATTCCAGCAATGCCAAACAGCAATTAATACCGCTTAATTGACCTGCGATATCATGTATAATGCAGTGAATTAAAACTTCTTTTTTTTGATTCTCTTTTAATAACTGTTGATAAGTTAATTTATTTTCTCTAGCTTTCTGAATTATAGATTGTATCTCTTTGTATTCACCATCTAACGATTCGATTAATAAAATTTTTTTATTATTTATACAAATTGCTGAAGCTTCAAAGTAATATTCTTCACCAGTTAAATCTATTTCAGTCCATAAACCTGATTTTAGTTTCTCTTGATTATTGCTTTGCCAGAATTCTTCAGCATCAATTAAAAAGTTTTCTATAAAGGAAAACTCTTCTTCAGGTATTAATATTTCCATCCCCGATGTCACCCCACGACGACAAAAAGACCGCAACCAATTTGGTACGGTTCCAGTAATTCTAAAAGAGTTTACATTAAGTCTTTCTAATACTAAGATATTCAAGGCTGCGAAAACATCTGCCGTAAGAGACTCGCTCATAATTTTAACTAGATAAAATAAGTATAATTTTTATTTATTAAAACTAAAAATGTATTGCTTCGCTTGCTTTGTTAGCAGTAAATTACTGATTAAAAATTTTTAGTAATTTTTCCTGAGACAGGCTAGAATCGTTTACTTGTTGTTGAATGACTGAGAGTTGTGTTTCATCCTTAGTAGCATCTAACAGCAGCACCCAATCTCCTTCCTCTGTCGGGAAGATATGCACATCTGCACAAATCCCGTATTCGGTTTTCATTCGAGGTAAAAATAAGGGAAAGTCATCCAATGGCAGCAACCCTTCGAGAAAAAAAATTTGCTCTCCTACATTTGTCCCTTTTTCTAAGTTAGTAACTCCGTATGCTGCCAGCTTACCTCCCCAAGTTAATAAATAACCATCTTTACTTACTAAAAGATAAGCCAAAGAAAGTTGTTCTAACATCAAAGTAAGAACATAAGCAGCAACAGCAGCGGGGACATTTTGCATTTATGCCTCCAATATTTGATTAGCAAGTGTTTGAAAAACTTCTTCTACACCCAGCCCAGTTTTAGCGCTGGTTTTAATTACAGTCCAGCCACGTTGTATAATCGCATCGATTTCTGCCGTTTCAATTTCCCATTCATCTAGCAAATCTGATTTGTTAAGTACAAGAATAAAGGGAATTTGTCCAATCGTTTCTTCTACTCTTGTTTGCAGACTGAAGGCTTTTTCTAGGGTGTTGTGTCGAGTTCCATCCACTACGATTAAATAGCCAGACGAACCTCGTAAATAAGACAGTCGCACTTTTTGAAATTCGTCTTCCCCATAAAGATCCCAAAGAATAAAATTTAACTCTTTGTCTTGAATCTTCACTACTTTTTTGTCAATTTTTACACCCACAGTAGTTTGATAGATTTCCGAAAATATGCTATATACAAATTTGGCTACTAAACTTGTTTTACCTGTGGCAAAAGCACCTACCATGCATATTTTTTTTTGAAGCATAAAAAATTATCACTTATTTAGGCTTTTCAGATAAAAATACCTTGAAAGATACCCTAGAATTAGATTTTTTTTCTGATTTTATCGATTTGATGTCTAACGACTCGTTAAAACCCCCTCCTACGGTTTGAAAATTGCTGGCGTTAATTCCAGAAGCGGTTATATAAGATAAGATTTTGTTAGCACGGGCTTGGCTGAGTGTCATCTTTTCTTGTTTTCTAACTGCATTCTCATGTCCTATTATTTGAATACGTACATCCTGATGCAGATATTTTGCAGTATTCAGTAGTTTTTGCATTTTTACTACTAAATTCTGCATTTTATTCTCTTCGCCAGGTAAAAGCTCTGCTGTATTTTCTAAAAAAAAGAGCATATTTTCTTCTATTTCTTTTTTATATGAATTGAGTTTTTTTAATTCTGGATTTAAAAGATTATTGTATTCAAATTGAGTTATTCCGGGAATAAAATGCCATAATTTTTGTGCTGACAAAATCCATTGACGAGGAGCAGAACCTGTAGCGTGAAGAATGCCATTTTCGTCTACATTTAATGATACAGTTTCTGGAGGTTGAAGTAATTGTGCGGCTCTTTTTGCGGTAAATTGTGGTTGTAAAGATATGTAAGGTTCCCAGTTACTGATGACTTTTTTGGGAGGTATGTTTGCTTGTTCCATTAGCGCTTTTGGATCTACTGCTAACGGATCGCGCATTCCCGAAAGAAAATATTTACCGTGTCGCGAACTTGCTTTGGTGACTACAATTCCTGGTTGAGAGTTAAGTTTGTCTAAATAAGCATTCCAGCGAAGTTGATCTCTAATCGCAAAAAAACTTGCAATTGAGCAGGCGATCGCTATTGTACCTAAGAATGTCCAGGCATAAGTATAATTCTGTTTGCGTGGCAATTTATATTGAACTTCTAAACAAGCTTCCAGATAAGGCTTACTTGCTGAAAATGGCTGTGTTTCCCCTTGAAATTCCCCAAGTTCTTTGTTCAACTTCAGGTGAATTTTTTCTATTGCTTCTTGAAAAACTAATCTTAATTCCTCGCGTGCTCTTCCTCGAATAATTCCTGCTAATATCGCTTGAGGTCCCTCTTCAATCCAAATAGTCAGTTCTCCAAACCTCAAACTTTGCAATGATTCACCTTTTTGCACGCTGAAAGAGTCTTTAACAAAATCCCGGATAGCAGTCAACATTGCGGAAACCAAATCCGGATCTTGAGCGGCTACTTGCGGCGCTAAAATATGTTGTAGCAACAATCCCGTTTTTTTATGAATTAAAAAAACCTGCTCTACACGATAAACCATAGTGCGAAGCAGCACAATTTCCGCGAATGATTTGCCTGTACGTTGTGCTTCTAATCTCCACTTCAGGCTCTGTAATGATAAACTATGTTCCAAAGTTTGATTTAAAGATTGAATCATCTCGTCAAGAGCTGTAGACATAGCCTTGCGAGTAGCTGGTCCGATGACGGGAAAAATCGTTTCTGAAAGAGTATTTAAATCTTTTTTAACAGAATATTGAATCGCATCTTCGATGGTCGGTACCATTGCTTCACTGAGAATTTTATCTTGCATTGACCGCAAAATAATCGCTTCTGGAAGCAAGCGACTGATATCTTCAGCTTGAACTTGAACGTCGTCTAATTTTTTGTATAGTTTGTTAACTTTGGTCGGTTCAAGACCAAGAAGCAAACTGCGAAGTTCACTTAGTTCATTGCTGGTGGCATTATTTGGGGATTCTTTCGCTATTTCATTTGTGGAATAGTCACTCATTGCCAATATCCCCTAATTTATAGTTGATAATAAGTTGTATTATGTCGTCACTGACAAGGGGAGAAGCAAGTAAAAAAGAAAAAATAACTTTTTTTAACTTTTATCTTGTTCATCTGGTGTTTATTGTTGATTCAGTCGAATGGCTAATTCTGTAAACAAGTGTGCCAAGGTAGAACGGTCAGTTTTATCTTTACGAAGTTCTTGAGTATCTCGTTCTAAAGCCGCTAAGATTTCTTCATATTTTTGGCGGATATCATCGTGTAAATTTTTCGATTGGTTGAGAATCTGCTCTCGCATCTCTCGCTGATTATTAGTAGTTTTTTCTTCAAATTGAGCAAGTTTGTTTTCTAAGGAGATAGTCATATTTTTATGTTGTTCGGTAAGTGCTTTCAATGCTTGACCGCGTTCTCCTTGCTCGTTATTTACCTGCTTGGCTAATGACGAAATCTCTGTTTTAAAGTAAGGATTCAGGCCTAAAGTTAAGGTATTAAAGATGGTGCTTGCATATCAGGGTTGACCATTGCTTTCATAGCTTGCTCAAAAAATTCAATTACGGAACGTCCTTGGCGACGGCAAGTTTGTATAA
>JAESGF010000363.1_pt1 | contig 10472 bp, 11 predicted proteins | sample 9269621 | NCBI WGS metagenome assembly JAESGF01 (sample SAMN14515066, study PRJNA621663) | algae metagenome | isolation source: Tolypothrix carrinoi HA7290-LM1 and co-occurring heterotrophs from dry rock... | place: USA: Makauwahi cave, Kauai, Hawaii | collected 2011-01-06
ACCCATCTGGAAAGCTACGAAAAAAAGGTTATCAGCCGCTCAATATCCGAGGGAAGCGAATATATCATTGAGCATCCAGAAAACCCTACTGAACAAATCACGTACCGTTTGATTACGAGTTTACTAGATATCGAGAAGTTTCCTGCCGAGTTGTTAGCAAGAGAATATCATCAACGTTGGGAAGTCGAAAACACAATTGATGAATTGAAAATACACCTTTTAGGACGAAAGACTCATGTTCGTTCTCAGAAACCACGAGAAGTTGTGCAAGAAGTATACGGCTGGTTGTTGGGACACTGGTCAGTAAGAGTATTGATGTTCCAAGCTGCTACGAGTGCAGGAGTTCCACCATTACGTTTGAGTTTTACTGGAACATTACGAGTTATCCGTCGTGCTATCCCTAAATTTCAACGCCTAGAAAGCGAAGATTTCCCCCTTTTTTCGATTGGCTCAAAGTAGAGATTATCGATACCTTATTGCCTGAACGTGTTCATCGAAATAATCCCAGAGTCGTTAAAAAACCTGTATCAAAGTTTCGTTCTAAAAAGCCAAAACACCGAGGCACTGGAATACGAGTTGAAGCTCCTACATTTTACACTACCAATCATACTTTCAGCCTTAACTGAACCGTATTGAACTCAAACCCCAAGATCGCGAATGCTGGGTGATTCCCCCGACGCGAAAAAGGTCATTCTGGTGTGCGATAACCTCAACACCCACAAGCCCGCCGCCCTCTATAAAACCTTTCAACCAGAAGAAGCACGACGCCTCCTTGGTCGCCTCGAAATCCATCACACACCAAAACATGGCTCGTGGCTCAATATGGCGGAAATTGAACTCGCCGCCCTCACGCGCCAATGTCTCGATCGCCGCATTTGTGATCTCCCAACTCTCCAGTCCGAAATTAACGCCTGGAATACACAGCGAAACGCAGACCAAACCAACGTTAACTGGCAGTTCACCACCGCTGACGCCAGAATCCAACTCAAACGCTTATATCCGGTTATTGATGATTAAGGCCTACTAGGGCGAAAACTATGAGGATGGGGATGTTTAGCAAATGCTCCACCTGAGGCACAAAGCGGTACAGCACCACCTTGTCCTCTCGGTAGACTTCTTCCTTGGGTGTCACCCCGATCTGAATATCCTGTTGGCGCATGTGGCTTAAGATATTAATAATTTTGACCAGCTTTTGAATTACTCTAGGATTCTGCTAAAGCTTTTTTAAGGCTTTTAACTTCCTTTTTCAACTCATAGATGCTGCGGTGAATCTCGTCTACTTCGGTACGAGTTGGCAGGTTATTCATCTTCAAAAACACTTCTATCACCTGTTGCTGGTCGAGCCAGAGCTTCATGCTTGCATTCAACAACTTTCCCTGAATTTGAAGGACATGTTCTGAACGAAAAGTAAGAGCAAATATTCGGTCAAATATGCGACTCCAAACTTGCAGAAACTGCTGCCAATTTTCCACCGTTCCACATGATTGCAACTCAAGGAGCGCTTCCTCAAATGCCCTCACCCAGACATCGAGCAGTACTAACTGATAGTCAAAGCTCGCAACATAAATGTTTATCCAGGCATCAAAGCTCTGAAGCAGTTTGTTAAACGATCGGTTGTCCTGCTGTAAGGTCATTTTCCTGTAAAGCATTAATTAATTTTCATATATATTAATACATTTCGAGGAATTTAATAAATATTAAATTAAGAAATATTTATATTATTATAAATAAAACAACGTCAAATAATTGAGTATGCTTTCGTCCTTATAGACTACACCTTTAGAGCGATGATATTTCTAAATAAAAGCAGAAAAATAAAATTTAAATATCCATAAAAGAATGCCGTTGCATTCGTGAAAAATCGCACTTATAAGGAATATATGATAGCAACAAATGCCCCAGAAAAACGCGCTGTCGGAGTGTTTACAAGCCGTAAAGAAGCAGAGCAAGCAATCAATGAATTGAAAGCTTCAGGCTTGACGATGGAAAAATTTTCCCTGATTGCTTTCATATGCAGATAAAATCGAACAGGTTGGTGAAGCTGAAGTAAGCGATCGCATTGGCAATCAAGATGTAAATAGTTCCACAGGTGCGGTTGCAGATACTCTCACTGCAAGTACCTGGGGTAGCTTCTTCGTAGGTTTGAGCAGTCTAGCCATTCCTGGCTATTGAGCTGTGATAGCAGGAGGTTCCGTCTTTTGTGGCACTAGCTACAAGCGTAGCTGGTGTTGCTGTGGGAGCCGCAGCAACTAATAATTTAATCAAGGCGCTTGCTGATTTAGGCATTCTGGAAGAACGAGCTAGGGTTTATATCGATCGCCTGATTCAAAGTGATTATTTGGTGATAGTGTCAGGCACAGATAACGATATCCAAAGCGCTCAAGCAATCTTGAATAAGCACCCTATTCAATATTGGGATGTTTATCAGCATTCATAATTGAAATTGTTTACTGTTATCAGTGGGGACTTGCTGCTAACAGTAAACCGCCTTTAAACACATCCTAACTATGTGTAGCGATCGCGTATCCCAAAGGAGCGGGTGCGCTCGTGGCTCAAAAATTAGGATAGGGGCTACAAGTTATACTTGTAGCTCTCAATCTTAATCGGTCATTGCGTGCTGCTAGGTGCATTGTTCTTGTCACGGCGACCAAGCAGGGTGCGAACCGCAGTGAGTACTTCGGGTATAGCGAGTACCAACGAGGCTACCGAGCAAACAGTCGCAACCTGGCAGTAGTCGCAAAACGCTTTGTTTTCACTCCACTCCTCACGAGCCAGTTCCAGGGAAACGCCTGAGTCGATGAGGATTTTGATGCCCATTGCAATTGGTAGCAACGGGTTACGCCTAGCGCGGTCAAGACCACCAGCACTAGCCAGCCAAGCAGTGAGGGCGTAATTAAGCATCATTATTGGTCCATCGGGTGAGTTGAATCGGCTGTAAGCGTAGTTAGATGCGTCAACACGGTCTGCATCGAATAACGGCACAGGCAGTGATGGTAGGTGACTAACAACCCCGGTTTGGTAAAGTGTGACGATTTGTCCCATTGAACCTCCGAGCATAGACAAACCGATAATTGCTCTGCGACGGCTCATGTCAGGATTCTTTCCTTGACGCAGTTCCTCACTGAGTTGTTTTGGCTCCATAAATTGTCATCCTTATAAGGTATATGTTGACGGTTACATCAGCCGTAAAGCTCGCCGTTCTTGAGTATCCCCCCGGCAGACTTTACGTAAAGAGTGCGGCGATCGCAGTATTCACGCTCGTTGCGCGAGTCAGCTGGTAATCCTCTTATTCTCAACAACCGATTCGATGCGTACCACTTACTTTAGAGGGAAGGAGGCGCTTCAGATAATTAACAAAGGATGTGATGCGGGATACACAAATTCGGTAGTTCACCTCTCTCCGTAAAAAGGCTCCCACTGTACCGCCTTGCGGTCAGTGGTGAGCGGAAGTGATAAATAAATATAAATGCGGATTTTACGTTATTTATCGTTGATGTCAGTTGACTGTTGCCTTTTGGTGGCAATTTCTTCGAGTTCTTTGAGGTGTTGTGCGTTCACGAGCCATTCTTCTTCTAAGTTAAATGTATCTGAACCATACTGACTTTGTTGCTCTTTTAGTGTTGCTATTTCATGATTAATTATTGCTAATGCTTTACCTTGAGTAATTGCCTTTTTTAACACCTCAAACCTTACTGGTTCTTCAAGCCGACGCAACAAACGCAAGATAAAACGACTGATTCTAACTTCATTTCCCAAATTAAAAATGCTTTGAGATTTCTCTTCAGCACACAACAGTTCTTCGCCCACATCAAACAAAGTTAGCACAATTGAAGGAATGCAATTCAGAGGAATTTCTTGTTCAGAGTAATTTTCAAACTGTTCAATAAATGTTCTAAGTTGCGTTGTGCCATCTAGACGTTTTTGATTAGCAACTTTTATCAGTTGTTCTCCAAATTTATCCGCATCTTCAGCCAAAGCCAGGATAGCTTTTATCTGAGTATTAGATAATTCCGATGTTGAGAACGTCAGACGAAAGTAGATAGGAAATATTTCTAAGCTACATACACGTAGTTGCTCGCGCCATTTTAATTGTTCTTCATCTAAGTAGCTATTACCCCAAACTAATTTTAACTTAGGAAAAAGGTGCATGAGCAGATTTTTAATCGGCTGCTTATCCTCATCTCGCAGTTGAGCAATCCAGGCATTATGGAGATTTTTCAGTTCGTCTATTGAAGTGTTTACCTCTCCTACAAAAGCATGAGGATTATGGATGATTGTGTCATATACCATTGGGCAAAAGACTCGCAGCGACTCAAGAGCAATGAAATCAACTGGATTAACTTCACCTTTCACTGCTGGATATGTAACTGTTAAAGTCTCAGTCAGATGAACAATGTTGCGGAGGTTAATAATAAAATGGTCTATTCCTTGAAAGTAAATATTGTCCCAGTGAATTTGGTCAAATAGTTGTTTTTCTGTATCAGCAAATATGCCATCAAGCTTTTCAAAAAGCAACCGACGAAGTGAGATTTTATCTGGAATAGGTAACTCAAAAGCAACTTGAATAATTTTTTCTAAGTATGCTTTTCCGGATATTTCTTTACTTTCTGCAATTGTTTTCATTACAACTTCTTTATCAAAGACCAGAACGTAGACAACGTTACTAAAATTCGGTATTGCTTTGAAAATGCGAAGTAACTGCCTGATATCGTTAGCAGGAAGCCGATCAATATCGTCAATCGTTACAACTATTCGCTGCTGCTGCTGTCCTAGTGTATCTTCGACTTCTTCTTTTAATTCCGAAGCTTCCTTTTCCTTATCGTCGAATAATGTTGCTACTGCCCTGCCAGTTTGAGCATAAGGCAAAGGAATTTGCGAAATAACTTTAGCAAAATCAGCTATTCTCTCTTTCAAGCCTTTGGACACAGATCCTTCTTGGCTTAAAACGTTTTGTAATTGGTCAAAAAAGCTTCTTGTAATGTCTTGCTGTCCAGAAAATAACCAGGGATTAAAAGGAACGATGATTGGTTGGGATTCATCTGGCTTTTGCTGAAGATAGTGAACTAAGAAGTTCAATAGTGTGGATTTGCCGGAACTCCAAGAACCGTAGACTGCAATAACGAACCCTTCAGGAAAGGTCATTTTGCAAATGCTGTCTGCCAGATACTTGGCGAAGCTGGCATGTCCCAGCAGGTCTTTTTCAGGATCAACTAAGGAGCTGTCTGTTGATATATCGTCAATTTCTGTTTGTGCCATAAGAAACTTTTTTTACTTCTACTGTAATCGTGGCACAGTTGGTAGGGTCGGCAATGCTAGCCCGGAGATAGAATTTTTCAGATAACATTACATTCTCAAGGCATACGTAAATGGTCACATAGTAACGTAAAATTTAAGATTAGTCATTTGAGATGGACAAAGAAACTATCTTGGATATCTCCCCACGTCATGTAGGAATACTCAAATAAGTTCAATTCAAACCGAAATCTTAAACTATTGGCAGTATAAACGTAGGTTGATTTCTGTCTACGTGTACTAGTCCCAGCTAAAGAGCAAAAATTACATTATAAAGTAATAATTACCAAGAAGGGGTTGGAGATATTTTCAATTATTCTCTCCTAGAGAGGATAGAAATTATTTGCTGAAAAAATTTATCATAATAAAGTTCAAGCGCAAATTTTGTATTGAACCAAAATTCTGTCTCTTTATTGACTTTTTTGGTTGAAGGCACAGGCGCAGTTATATGCCACTTTTTTCTGTTAAGGCAATCAATAGTTAATACTTAGTATAAGCTATCCTTCCGGATAAGTGAGCAGTTTCAATGCCAAGCGAGCTTATTTATGAAATCCTCTATAACATTTACTAATTAATGCTAATAGGGGAAAGAGTTGCCATGAGAATTTAACTCTTTAAATCTTGGTACTTCTACTATGCACCGACAACAAGAAGATGATATTTCAGTAGAAACAAGTTCTCTTCCCCCTGTCCCCATTCAGGAAATCTCAGAGGATAGGGCATTAACAGAGACGGTACTTTCTCCAACTCCGAATCTGCTTTTAAAGATTTCTAAGCCAGAAATTCGGACAAGCCTCACGGCGTTAACTTTTGAGAGTGTCTTCGCTACGATTTTTTACAGTATCATTGGCGGCGCGTTGCTCAGTAATTTCTTGTTAGAGCTAGGTGCTGGTCCTGCGGAAATTGGTCTGCTCGCGGCTATTCCTCAGATAACGAATCTACTCCAACCGTTAGGAGCGTATTTGGTAGACCGAAGTACTAGCTTCCGCTGGTATTTCATCCGTATTTTCGTTCCGTCGCGGCTGCTGTGGTTGACTCTCGTGCCAGCGATTTGGTTGGTTACGTCATCTCATATCAGTGGACACCAAGTAGTGCAGTTGACATTGGGAATTATCTTGGGAGCTAATGTCATCGAAGCTTTCGGTCGCGCTCCTTGGCTTGGTTGGATGGCTGTGCTAGTACCTCAGCGGTTGCGGGGGCGGTATTTCGGCTTTCGCAATAGTATTCTCAGCTTGACAAACCTTGTCGGTGTGCCGTTGCTGGGTCTAGCGGTATCGGTTTGCCCTGGTGGAACACTTAAAGGTTACGGTGCAGTCTTGGTTCTAGGAATCGTACTGGGGCTAATGAGTCAGGGCTGTCAGTTTTGGATGACCGATGTGAACCCGCAGCTTTTAAAAGTCGCGGGTTCAGACACATCCGCTGCACCAACCCACGACAAATGTGGACAGGCTGAAATAAAAATAGTCGTAGAAAATCGAGGATCTGAAAAACAAGCCTGTCCACATTTGAAGAGTGAAAACCCGGACGAACCGCAGCCCAAGAAAATAGATTTTAGCTTCCTCAAAGATGCCAATTTTTTGAAGTTTGTGCTTTACCTGAGCATCTGGTGCTTTGCCGTTAACGTTAGCGCTCCGTTCTTTAACCTTTATATGCTGGTTGAAGAAAGGCAGAGGGCAGGAGGCAGCTATGCTGAAGGAGCAATCGGATGGGGATTCAAACCCCAACCGATTGAATCCACCGTGTAGACGGTGGGGTTTTATACCCAGTTGGCTCCAGCCAGAAGGCTGAATCAAAGACATAATTTATACCTTCTGCCCTCTGCCCTCTGCCTTCTGCCTTCCGCCGAAGGCGGATAACCTGGATATAGATATCAGCGTAGTAACGATTTATAACGCTTTAGCAACTGGTGCAAACATGCTAATGCTGCTTTTGTGGGGCAAACTGGCTGACCGGATTGGGAATCGCCCGCTACTGCTATTAGTAGGAGTCTTAGTGGCGCTGACACCTGTGCTGTGGCTAGGAACCGGAAGCGATCAAATTTCCTTTTGGGTCTGGTTACCCTTGTTGCACGTACTAACCGGCGGGACGTGGGCAGCAATTGACTTGTGTACCAACAATCTGATGATGGGAGTGTCACCGCTGCGTCATCAGTCTAAATATTTTGCGATCGCAGGAGCAATTGCTGGTATCACTGGGGCAGTAGGTATCGCTGCCGGTAGCTTTCTGTTGACTCTACCTGGTCTCAATAATTTGCTGGGGTTGTTTGTTCTCTCAGGTTTCCTACGGCTTTTTGCCCTCCTGCCCTTAGTTTTTGTTCAGGAGCAGCGCTCTATGCCATTGGGTCAGCTAATACGAGTCTTGTTCCCAATCAGGCAGTCAACAGCTCTGATTGAAGTAAAGGAATAAGTTTTCAACTAAACTATCAGGAGTCCCTCACGCTCATTTGGTACTCCAAATCAGTGATGGGAGGAATGGTAGGTAAATTGTGAAACGTAGCTCAATCAAATTTTTGTGAAACAAAAACAGAGAAGAGCTACAGTTGAACAATTTACATTTTACGTGGTGTATGAATATCCGTCTTTTTTATGTAACGTTTTACACGTTTTATAGCTAACTCCTGTAACTCTACTAAGTTTTGTAAAAATATCAAAACTACCGCTGGCTCGTGTTGCGATCCTTCCAACATGAATTCCTACTTTTTTACCTTTTGAGACAATAGATTTAACGACATCACCTGTTTGAAAACCGAAATGAAACTTATTTCTAGAACAGTGTCTGTTAGGAAATCCATATTTATCTGTTCTACACTGTTGTCTTGTCCCATGACCCATTGATTTAATTAGTAACGGTTTAGTTGTTAATATTTCTAAAGTTTCGATTTTCCCAACACATGCTGCGTCTAACCAATGAGTTTTAGGCAATTTCAAACGAGTACGATTAAACTTTGTTAATCCACCTGAACCTGTTATAACAGATAATCCCGTATCTTTTAAACGATTAAATAACGCCCATCGTGTCGAATTAACAGCAGCAGCATCTCTCAAAGGTCGTTTTGCTTGTAATAATATCTTTTTTAATAGTTCAGGCTTTTTAGCAAGAAACTTTTCTAGATCTTGCGTACCTTTTTTCTTATTACATTTATCACAAGCCAAACATAAATTAGAAATTTTGTTAGTACCTCCTTTAGCTTTGGGGTGAATATGTTCAACTTGTAATGCAACGTTTTCGACATTGCAATATGAACATTTTCTATTCCATTTGGTAGGGTCGAACGGGGTATCGCTACCCCGAACTCCCATGCAAAACCGGACATGAAAGTTTCCCGTCATCCGGCTCCTCGACTGTTTGGCGTTTGTCATACGTACCTCAATTTCCTTTTGAAGGATTAGGGGGTTAGAAAAGAGGTTCATCACTCCTCATTTCCCACTCTTTAGGTTCCCACATAGCGTGAATGATATCGTGGCAATGTCTGTGTACCGCAGTCAGATTAGTCTTTTTATTATTGTTACGATTTTTATCAATGTGGTGTACTTCTATTAGACTATCTGACGTAAAGTAAAGACCACAGTGCGAACATTTTCCCTGTTGCTTTTTCAGAAGTTATGATAACTGTTTGGGAGTTTCGGGGTAATCCCCTTTTCGCGTACTCCAGTAAACCCAATCTCCGTCAAAGGGACTTCTGCTGTCCTTTACTTTTATATGCCTGCTTATCACTGTGTCACTATGTTTGGTCAACCAGTGTTGACCATCTTTGGTAGCAAATACCCAGTGATTGTTGCCCTTGGTTGTCCAAGTTTTATTGACATTTTCATGACGGTAAATTGCCCATCCTCGGATTTGTTGATAGGTAATATGGTCTGCAAGTTGAAATAATTCTTTACTGCATACCGTTTTGTAATAGTTTGACCATCCTCTGACCACGGGGTTAAGTGTTGCAATTAGGGCTTCTCTTGATGAGCCTTTATGTCTATCTATTAGGTCGCCTATTATTTTTGTATGTACCTTCAAGTTTTCTTTGTCCGGGGTGATGATAGTTTTAAAACCTTGCTTTGAACTATATTCTCCTACCTGAAATTGTCTGATGTTAAAACCGAGGAAGTTAAATCCTATGTTACCTTCCTCTTCAATTAAAGTGTGTGATAATCTAGTTTTTTCGGGTTTCAATTCTAAGCCTATACCCTTAAGCCAATCTGCTGTTATCTGCTGACATCTTTGGACAACCGACTTATCTTTGTGTAGAATTACAAAGTCATCGGCATAACGAATCACTGCAAGAGTCATTCGTTTTGACTTTTTACTTTGTTGTCTACCATAGTTATTTTTCATATCTATGGTTTCAACATATTGAAGTAGCCGATTTTCTAAGCCGTGGAGGGCTATGTTCGCTAAAAGTGGCGACAAAACCCCGCCTTGTGGTGTTCCTTTATGTGTTTGACTGAATACTTTCTTTTTATCGCGTGTTCCGTTCGCGCTCCAGTCAATTACCCCCGCTTTTAACCACGCTTTAATTTGTCTGCGGATGGTAGGGGTTGTATTTAATTTTATTAGCAGTGCATCATGGTTTATACAATCAAAGCAACGGGCAATATCAGCATCTAACACATATTTAGGCTTTTGCTTTATTGCTCCAAAAATTGCTTCTATTGCATCGTGGCATGACCGCCCCGGTCGGAATCCGTAGCTGTTTGGCTCGAATTTTGCCTCCCATTCTGGCTCTAAGGCAGCTTTTACAAGAGCTTGGGTTGCTCTATCGTTCATTGTGGGTATACCTAACGGGCGTTTTTCCGTTTTCCCCGGTTTATCTATCCAGACACGCCGAACGGGTTTTGCCTTAGAGGTTAATCTCAGTTGGCTAACAAGTTGTAACCTTTGTTTTGGGGTCAAACTTTTGACACCATCTACCCCGGCTGTTTTCTTGCCTTGATTATCCTGAGTTACCCTGCGAACGGCTAGTACCTTAGCCGACCATGACATCATCAAGGTTTTTTGAAGCCTGTGGACTGCTCGATTATCTCCACGTTGAGAGGCTTTGAATATGCGATGAAAGCAACTTAACTGGAGTTTAGACTAAGCAACAAGAAATAACCCAGCAGCGCTGAGTCGATCAAACACAAGCTTTAAGCACGAAAATCTTCGATATTAAGCAGATTTTGGTTGCTCTTTCCGGGGCTTGGCTGTAC
>JAESGF010000364.1_pt1 | contig 10425 bp, 12 predicted proteins | sample 9269621 | NCBI WGS metagenome assembly JAESGF01 (sample SAMN14515066, study PRJNA621663) | algae metagenome | isolation source: Tolypothrix carrinoi HA7290-LM1 and co-occurring heterotrophs from dry rock... | place: USA: Makauwahi cave, Kauai, Hawaii | collected 2011-01-06
GGGAGATGGGGGAGACAAGGAAGACGAAAAGACAAACTCCCCCTGCAAGATGTGCCCCCTGCTCCCTTGTCAAGAAAGTCCCCCTTGTCCCCCTTGTCCCCCTTGTCCCCCTTGTCCCCCTTGTCCCCCTTGTCCCCTTGTCAAGAAAGTCCCCTTATCTCCCCACTCCCCCTACTTCCACTCTGAAGTCAGGCTGCGAAAGTTGAAGTCGGTAGCGCTGGGATGACAGCTGGCACAGCTACCTACTTGTACGGGGCGTGGTAATTGCACTTTGGGATGCAAAGCTTTAAAATAGCGCGAATCGCTGAAGCGATAAGGTGTTGGTTCTTCTTTGAGGTGGGAACGGGAAAAAGTTGACAGATATCTCCACACCAGGATGCGCGGTGGATCGACTAAAGGTTTGAGTTGTGCGCCGTAGTGCTGCGAATCTTGCAGAAGGTTTTTCCAGGTTTGGGTGGGAAAAACTGCCGGGGGAAGGGCAATGTGACAATTAGAGCAATTTTCTAAATATAATTGTTGTCCTAACTGATATTGTGCTGGCACTACGTCAACCGTGCCGACTTCACTAGTGTTTGTAGCACCTTGAACGTTAGTTGCCAAAAAAAGAAGCCAGCCCATAGCCAGACTCCACGCTAAAATTATCACCATTAAACCGATAGTTTTTCGCTTTGTTGGGCGGGATTTGCGCTTCACTAGATTTGACATTGTTCTGACTCACAGATATTTAAATGTGGCGCTTGAGCTAATAATAAGACTTATCCAGCGCTTGTGGTATTTCTAGCTTTGGTTAAATATAGCGGTTCTCACTTGCGTCAAATACATTCTGATGTAGGGACAATTCATGAATTGTCCAAGAGTGCGTATCGTTGTGTATTGCATCCAACTGAAAACGGCTATATTGCCGGATAACAATTTATTTGTCGTGTTATCAAATTAATCTGGTTAAAGATTTTTGCTTGTTGTTTTCACAGTTGCTGGGTTTGGGACGCTACTAGCTCACGTAGCCAAATGTGTAGCGGATCGTAATGGCAACGCTCATGCCAAACCTGTATATAGTTGTACTTACCAAGTTCAATCGGTGGTTCAAGCACAGCCAGGTTTGTATATTTAGCAAACAGCATGGCAATTCGACGAGGCAACGTCAGAATGAGATCGGTCTGTTGCACAATTAGAGGAGCCGAGAGAAAATGCGGTAACTTCAACATGACTCGACGCTTCACGCCTAAGCTATCCAACACAGTATCCACATGGCTTATAGGCGAGTTGGGGATTGCGTTTACAGACGAGTTCGTAATTGTAATTAAGGCGTGTGACCAAGCAATGTAAGATTCAAGTGTAAAATCCGTTTGAGCGATCGGATGATCGGCTCGAACCACAGATACGAAATCTTCTACAAATAACTTTTGAACTTTAAACTCATTAGTTTCTGGTAGATTTAGAACTCCTAAACCTAGATCGATCGCTCCATTTCGTAAGTTATCTAATGTGTCAGAACGCCAATGATGGCATTCCAAATTCAGTTGGGGAGCCTGTTGAGAAATTTGATTTAAAACTGAAGGAAGAATCACGGCAGTTGCATAATCTGATGCAGCTAATTGAATGGTGCTTTGTGCTGTTTTTGGATCAAAAACGGTTGGTTGAATTAACTGCTCGATATTTAACAAAATTTTTTGTAATGGCTCTAGTAACTCAAGAGCGCGTGGTGTAGGAACCATGCCTTTCGGAGAGCGCACTCTTCTGTGGATCGTTGAACACTTGACGTAATCGCCCAAGCGCATGACTGGTAGCGGATTGACTCAAACCAATTCTTTCTCCAGCATTCGTGACGTTACGCTCTTCTTTGCAGGCAGATAACACCAGTAGAAGATTAAAATCCAATGTCAACAAATTTATTTTATGCATAGGCATCATCTATATTATGCATTTGAAAAATTATACTAATTTTTTTAACATACTTCTTAGTTTTAAAATCACTGTATGAAAAAGTCAAAGTAATTCATAGTTAATAATTCATAATTCATAATTTCAATTAGTGAGAGCTTGAACTCTCCACGTAATTGTTGACCACGCTCATTAAAAATGAGCTTCGCGCTTTACCGATTAATTATGAATTAATAATTATTAGGTCAAACCTATCTTGGGGTTGGTACGAATCACAATTAATGCAATGGTGCTAATTGGATCAAGCATTTTTGTGTGGGCAATGTACCAACTTCAAGCACCTGCCGATGCAAAAAATATGATAGCGATCGCACTTGCGATTTCTATTGCCCTACTCACAGTGAGTTGTTATGCAATACTCTCCAAAGCTTATCGTGATGCAGGGGCAGGCAGTTCCTACTACTATGCTGAAGCGGCAATTTTAAGCTAACAGGAGTATACGCAACTAAACTTCTAAAAAATTTACGCTTAAAACTATTGATAAATTGGTGACTTAGCCTTATTCTACTTTAACATAGTCGGACTTCAAACTATCTATTAACAATCGTGGTTAAAACTAATAATACCAGCCCGTCTGTTGCACAGAAGGATGATTATCCAGGACGGGCGTACTTTGTTCGGCATGGTGAAAGCACCAGTAACGAACGTAACATTTTTGCTGGGGTACTGGATGTTGATCTCACCGCATTTGGTAGGTTGCAGGCACGGCGTGCAGGTGTTGACATTAAGAAAAAAGGTGTCAAGTTTGATGCAGTATACGTATCTCACATGAGACGGGCGCGGCAAACTTGTGAAATCGCCCTTGCTGAAAGTCAAGCGCTCAAGTCGCCCGATATCCCTGTTCAAATCGACCATCGAATTAGCGAGAAATCCTTTGGCATTTTTGCGGGTCGTAACCTAAATCTACTTCGTCTTGCCCTTGGCTACGAAGGCTTTGAGGAAATGTTGCATTCCCATAACGAAGCACCTCCAGCGGGCGAGAAGATTGCCCAAGTTTACGGACGGGCTGCTTCTTTCTATGACGAGCGGATTGTACCGCACTTGAAACGGGGCGAAACTGTTTTAGTAGTGTGCCATCAATATGTATTGGAGCCTTTAGCACTTTATTTAAGTGATTTACCACCGACTGATTATAAACATCTGAAACTCCCCAATGGTAAAGCTCTCAGTGGTGAGGAGCTAGTGAAGTTTCGCAACAAAGAATCTGGCGGTACAGCTTCTTTGCGTAAACAGATCAACGATCTGTCAATTATGTGGGCAATTTTGCTTTATGCTGCTGCTTTCTTACTGGGAAGCTTGGTTAGGGCAGTAAGCGCTTCTTCCGGAGGAATTCCCTCAGAGCTATTTCGAGGGATAATCGTTGTCTGTCTGGCGGCTTCAACGTTTTATACTTACCTGGATATTGACTTTGCAGCGAGTAAACGCAAAGTAACTTCAACTGTGAAGTATATAGTCTATGCGTGGATGTTGGCGAGATGGGTAGTTGGGCTAGCTTTAATATTTTCTGGAATCTTGTATCAAAGCCCCGGCGATTTGTACAAAGTTATGTGGGTGCTTTTTTGGATGGTTCCACCCGCTCTTACTTCCCCAGTTTTATCGGTACTCTGGGGCGGTAATCTTTATCCCTCGGCTATCTTATCAAGGATGTTATCAATTATCGCTCCAGTGGCACTGATTGTTACATTTGGCTTGGCAAAACAATTACCAATTAACTCTTCCAGCTTGATATTTTTCGGTGTCATTCTAATTGTTGGTTTGGCAATACCGGGAGCTTTAGCTCAATTTTGGCGTGACAAATCTCCTGTAGAATCAAACCACCACAGTAAGAACTGGAAATTTATCGGAGTGCTTGCTGTCGCATTTATGGCTTTGGCAACTGGGTTTCAGTTTACTCCATCAACATTCCTTTCGGATTTATTTTTCTCAACGGATGCGAACCGCTCCCTAGCTTGTCTGCAACAATTGGCAGTGGCAACATTAGTCTTTATCTTAATGCGCGTCTTTGCTGTATTAACTTCAGTGTTTACAAAAGACAAGCTGATCAAGGCAGAAGCGAGGGATGCTTATATCCTGCTTGTTAATCCCAACTTTTTCCTTTGGGCTGCTCTTTTCCTCGGAGTTAGTGCAACTGCAAATCCCGAAGCCGTAAGATATGCAATTTTTTGGGCAGCACTGGGATTCTTCTGTATACCACTCATTGAGCAGATATTGTTTATGAATTCATTTGGTAATGAATTATTGCGAGAAACACTGCGTTCTTCGAGAATGGCAACAGAAGATGTGAGAAAACTTTTCCAGCAATTGGATACAGATGGCAGCAATGCACTCAATAAAGACGAGATTATGGAGCTTTTAGGTCGAATAGAAGATATGACAACAGGAGAACGTAGCTCTGAAGATGTCAGGAGGTACGTAACTGATTATCTTTTTGCCACTCTTGACTCCGATAAAAATGGCACAGTCGATATACAAGAGTTAGAAGAGTATGTATCAACTTACGGGTTAGTTGCTAACCTTAACGTTGTCTCTGCTGCTGCATCCCCGGTAACAACATAAGAAAGCGAGGCAGGGCGATCGCATCTTAATTAGTCTTGACAAAACCCTTGGTTAGTGTATCAACATCAGAACTTATCGTTTGATTAATTTTCACTTACAGCAATTCTCGTAAAGGGTGAATAATGGGCGTATTTGTAGGGACAATTCATGAATTGTCCCTACACCAAGCAATAATGTATTGTACACAACGCAGTATTGGGGTTAATGAATATTACTTGACGTTCAATCCACGAACTCGAACAGTTAATGGAACCTACAAGTATAGTTTCTATGATTTAAACAACAGTCCACTGGATCAAAATACTCAACCGCTTCCGTATGGAACCTTTGAATTCAGCTACCAAGGGGTGAAACTTAAGGCTGACTAAAGATAAATGTTTTTTATAACTTATGTTTGATGTTTAAGTCCTGCTACGCTCCTTAGCCAAAAAATGCTATTTAGAACTAATGGTTAACAATAATGGATAGACGAACCTTACTTAAACTCATTGGATTTGGGACGCTGGAAATTTCCTTGGGTGTCAGTTTCCCATCAAGGGTGTCTGCTGTTGGACACGAAGTTCACTGGGGCTATATCGGAGAAAGCGGCGCCCAGAATTGGGGGAACCTGTCTCCCGAATTTCAACTGTGCAAAACGGGAATCCAGCAATCGCCAATTGATTTGCACGGATCGGTTCCAGCCCAACTCGAAGCAATTGAAATTAATTATAAGGAAAGTCCTCTACGCATCGTCAATAACGGTCACACCATCCAAGTGAACTATGAATCGGGAAGCTCAATTAAGCTGGACGGTGAGACCTTTAACCTGGTGCAATTTCACTTCCACGACCCCAGCGAACACACGATTGAGAAAAAATTATTTGACATGGAATTGCATCTAGTACACCGCAGCGAGGCTGGTGCATTAGCTGTGATTGGAGTGTTATTGAAGCAGGGACAACACAATGCTGCCCTGCAACCGATCTGGGACGCATTCCCAAATCGCAACGAACCAGAGCAATTAGTGAAGACAGTGAAAATAAATGCAGAGCAATTTTTACCAAAAGACCGAAAAATTTACCGCTACTTTGGCTCTCTGACGACGCCACCCTGCTCCCAAGGAGTGAACTGGATTGTGATGCAGCAGCCTATTGAAATCTCACAAAATCAGATCCAGCGATTTGCCAACTTAATATCCATTGATGCCAGACCTGTGCAACCGCTAAACAATCGCTTTGTGTTGCGTTCGAGTTGAATAACGACGAAACAATCCCCGATTTTTAACAAGCAAGTCGGGGTAGTTGAAAGTATCAGAATAGACTATAACGCTGTGTAAGTATCAAATTAGGTAGCCATGAAAACTTTTGCAATATCATTTATAGAAGCTCTTGCTGGTTCTGATTTTTGGAAACTCATTTTTAATGCAGACATCTCTATCGTTAACACACCGATACCGCTGTTCAAAATCGTTCTTATCGTCATTGTCCTCACACTTACTCTGGCGTTAAAACAAGTTTTCTCCGAAATTATCATTCGTAGAATCGAGCGTCTAACTAGCAAAACGCAGACCACTTTTGACGATGAGTTGGTCGAGATTATCAAGCAACCTTTAAACTGGCTGATTGTTATCGGTGGACTTTGGATAGTGCAGCTAATTCTGGCAGAAAATTTCGGAACAGAATTCAACGAAAAAGTAGAAGGGATTCTCAGGTTTGGTGCTTACGCTACCTTCTTATTTATTGTTTACCGTGCCGCTCCTGTGTTGGGAGAGGTGCTGAAACAATGGACGCTCTCAACTGAAACCGAGCTAGACGATTTGCTCGTGCCCTATTTGCCGAAATTGTTTCAGGTGTTGGCGATCGCGATTATCTTGCTTAAAGCAAGTGAAGTGTTTTTGGGTGCATCCGCAGGGGCACTCATCGGGTTGCTTGGTGGAGCGGGTGTTGCGATCGGTTTGTTATTGAAAGACCTGATCTATGACTTGTGTTGTACCGTCATTATCTACGTAGATAACCTGTTTCGACCCGGTGACCAAGTGACGATGCATGGAGTAGAGGGTCTAATTAAAGTGGAAAATGTTGGACTCAGAAGTACAACCCTTCGTATACTGACCAGAAACACTATCCAAAAAGTGCCCAATTCTAAAATGATTAATGGAGTCGTTGAAAATTGCTTCCAATCGGTAGGGAATGATAATTCAATAGGTATCAACTTAAAGAGTGAAAATTGATAATATTTCGGCAGAAAAAACAGAGAAAATTTGTGTCGATCTTCGATAAATTCCCAAGTCAATTGATATCTTGACGGAAAAGTTTTTTATCTACTTTAGCGAGCTAAATCAAAATTCTCGTATCATTAAAATTAGGGTTTTTGCTAATACTAATGGTAATCCCAAATTATACTTTGATACCATTGAAAAAGTCAACTTAGCGATACTGACCCTACTGGAGAAAGAGCAGATTAATCTATTCTCCTATTATCCGGTGCAACTTCAAAATCAGCTTGGAGAAGCTCAAAATAACTTAGAACCGCTGAAAAATTGACAAAGCAGATAAATACACCAAATGCATTAGACATCTGCGAAAAAGAATGTATGGCGATCAGCAAATGACAACTTAAGGATAGGTAAGTTGATGGTAAGAATCTCAAAAACTACTGCCAGAAAAATGTGGCTTAGAGAAATATTTAGATTTCAAGGTTCTGTTATTCCTGGAATTTTGGAACGTTCTCTCTTCTGTGCTGCATTTAGTATTCTGATTTCCTTTCTTTACTTTATTAAATTGCCCGTTGCTCAACCGATTTTAGGCAGTGTAATTCCCAGTATTGTTTTAGCTTTATTGCTAGTATTTCGTACTAATACAGCTTATGAGCGATTTTGGGAAGGAAGAAAACTTTGGGGTAGTACAGTTAACACTATCCGCAATTTAGCTTGGCAAATTTGGGTTGCAGTTGACGAAGTTGAACCTGGAGATCGAGAGCGTAAAATTACCACATGTGGTAGGGAGCTATTTTCTGATGAACGATTTTTAACTTTTTTTCAAGCCAAAAATTTATATGCAATTACTTAAGCAATTAAGTATAAAAACAAAACTTATAGTCATGTTGCTGGTAGTCAGCCTTTGCGCTATGCTTGCCAGCACCTTTACATGCTCTACTGCTGGTAGGTCTCTTCTGACGGAAAAGGTCTTCAATCAATTAACCAGCCTTCGGGCTGCCAAAACTTATCAAATCGAAGATTATTTTCAAAACCTTTACATCCATAGCCAGACTTTAAGCGAAGACCTGACAGTCGTCGCTGCCATGCAGGAGCTTACCGCGAACTGGAAAAATCAACAGTACCAGCGGATTTTGACAAAAAAATTGATACCTACTACCAAACACAATTTCTCCCCAAACTGGCGCGAACTAGCGAGGGTTCACCCGTTCTCGCATCTTACACGCCAAAAACAACTGCTGCCCGTTACCTACAATACTACTACACCGTCGCTAACCCCAACCCCGTTGGTAAGAAACTTCTCCTTGACGACCCAGGCGATCGCAGTTCCTACAGCCGCGTTCACGCCCGCTACCAGCCGATTTTTCGCAATATAGTGCAGAAATACGGTTACTATGATATGTTTTTAATCGATCCCGCAGGAACCGTTGTCTACACGGTTTTTAAAGAAACCGATTTTACCACAAACTTGATCAACGGTCCCTACAAAGAGAGTAACTTAGCAGAAGCGATCGCTGCCGCACGACAAGCAAACGGAAAGGGTTATGTGAAAATAGTAGATTTTCAGCCCTACAACCCTTCTGGGAGTGCGCCTGCGGCTTTTATCGCTGCCCCAATCTTTAACGGCTCCCAATTCATTGGTATTTTGGCGTTCCAGCTTCCGGTTGACAAAATTAACAATGTGATGACTGGCAACAAACATTGGAAAGAAAATGGTCTGGGCGATTCAGGAGAAACTTATCTGGTGGGACCGGATTATCTAATGCGCTCTGCGTCTCGTTTCCAGATTGAAGACCCGAAAGGTCATGCAAAAACCCTACGCTCTATCGGCACTGATGAAAAGACCATCAACAAAATCACAGAGTTCAATACTACAATCCTCCTACAGTCAGTACAAACAAAAGCAGTAAAGGAAGCGTTGTTTGGCAAACAGGGTACGCAGGTTATCAACGATTATCGTAATATTCCGGTTTTGAGTTCTTATGCTCCACTAAATATTAATGGCTTGAGGTGGGTTATCTTGGCGGAAATAGATGTTTCTGAGGCTTATGCCCCAATTCACTCGTTTGAAAAAACAGTTTTGATTGGGGCTACTTTAGTCATCGCCCTAATCACGCTTGTTGCCATGTGGCTGACCGCAATGTTTGTCAAACCGATCAATACTTTAATCAAAAGCGCTCGCAAGGTGGGAGCCGGGGAATTTGATGCGGTTGTGAAATCGGGTTCGCAAGATGAATTTGGAGAGTTGGCTAAATCATTTAACCAAACAATAGACAGCCTTCGTGCCGAAACTCAACTCATCGATCGCCAAAATCGCTCTAATGAAGCATTAGTCTTAAGTATATTTAGTCCCGCGATCGCCAAACGCCTTAAAGACGGAGAGAGAGAAATTGCCGATCATATTTCTAATGTCTCGGTCTTGTTTTCCCACCTCCACCGATTCACCAGGCTTTCTCAAACGATGTCTGCTCAAGAAGTTGTTGCCCTGCTTAATGAATTAGTAACTAACTTCGATGAAATGACAGAAAAATACGGTTTGGAGAAGATTAAAACTATTGGTGACGGTTACATGGCTGTATGCGGGCTGAGTGTGCCGCGTCTGGATCATGACAAACGCACGGTAGATTTTGCTTTGGAAATGCAGGCGTTTGTCCGCCGATTTAATTATGAAAAAGGCTTGCATTTAGATGTGGAAATCGGCATCAATTCCGGAGATGTGGTTGCAGGCGTGATTGGCAAAAATAAATTGCTCTACGACGTTTGGGGGGATACTGTAAATATTGCCAATCGGTTGAAGTCTGCTTGTCCTGTAGGAGCAATTTTAGTTTCTCAAAATATATGCGATCGCCTGCGCGATATCTACAATTTTGAATTCTTTGGTGAAATTCAAGAACCTGGAAAAGAAAAGCTAGTGGGTTGGCAACTCAAAAGTTCTCAGCTGACAGTAAGTGTTCGAGAGGAAGAAGTTTATGAGTAATTTAAGCTTTTCAAAGGACTGGCATACCTGGGCACTAATTGTCGGATTAGGGTTCCCACTCCTGGTAGTTTTACTAGGAGAAATTATTTATCATCTAAAAAGGCGCGGTAGACCGATGGCGGCTACCCTGCGGGTTGTGAAAAACCTCGTTTTGCCCGTGTTAATGCTGATGCTTTTAATCAGGAATGTCCTGAAGCTTGACGTTAACGGGAATTTTCCAAAGCTCGTCCAAACGCTGTTTTGGATATCTGTGATCTACGCCTCTCTCTCGCTATTTAATGTGATTTTGTTTGAAGAAGCGGAGGCAAATACATGGCGGGCACGGATGCCCAAACTGCTGATCGACCTTTCTCGGCTGTTTTTGGTGCTTGTAGGAAGCGCGATCGTGCTGGCGGCGGTGTGGGGTGCAGATTTGGCAGGTCTGGCTACCGGATTAGGCGTTAGCTCGATTGTCATCGGTTTGGCGCTTCAGGACACATTGGGTAGCATCATGTCTGGGATTGCGCTGCTTTTGGAACGCCCCTTCAGCGTGGGTGATTGGTTGCGCGTTGGCAATAGCGAAGACCAGGCGATCGAAGGGCAAGTAATTGATATCAATTGGCGATCTGTTCGCCTGCTAACTCTCCTGCGCCAGGTTCAAAAGTTACAGGTTTAGCTATAGTGCAAGATAGTGAAGTTGTTTGGGCTGCTAACTTAGAACATCGAGGCAATGAAATTAAGAAGGATTTGAAATCTCGTGCTGCTGTCAGAAGGTCGA
>JAESGF010000365.1_pt1 | contig 10372 bp, 11 predicted proteins | sample 9269621 | NCBI WGS metagenome assembly JAESGF01 (sample SAMN14515066, study PRJNA621663) | algae metagenome | isolation source: Tolypothrix carrinoi HA7290-LM1 and co-occurring heterotrophs from dry rock... | place: USA: Makauwahi cave, Kauai, Hawaii | collected 2011-01-06
GCGGATAGGCGGGACTTTGGATAAGTTTACAAAAATGCATTCACAGGACGGATACAGTTATGGATTCTGATTTATATCGAAATATTCCGATTTATCCCACTACTTTAGGACTTAGTTAAATGGCAGACAAAATCTGAATGATTGGTTTTTGCCCACCTGCTGAAGCTCCTATTGCGACTATGTTGTAAGCAATATCGGGAAAGTGTGACAGAATTCGCCCAGATTGTTGTACCGCCACGTTTTTTTTCATAGAATTATGCTTTGCGCTTCCGAGGCGATCGTAAATATAAATGCAATAGCAGTATCACAAGTACAGCTGCTATGTTGGCTAACTAACATATATCTATGATATATGTTAGTTAGCCAACATCAAATCTTTACGTTCGGTAAACCTTTTGTCAGAGGTTCTCCACAGCTGCGGTGTTATTTAATTGAGATAAAACTCGCTCAAACAGATTTCTGATATCTGTGTTGTGCAATCACCTAGCATCTCAATGGAAAACCGACTTTTGGCTGCCCTGCCCCCTTCAGAATCAGATCGCATCATTGCTTATATGGAGTTCGTCTCCCTAGATTTCAAGCAATATCTCTACGAGCGTAACCAACCAATTGAGTACGTCTATTTCCCCACGCATGGTGTAGCCTCTCTGCTCACCGTAATGGAGAATGGTATGGCAATTGAAGTGGCTACGGTGGGCAATGAAGGAATGGTGGGTCTTCCAGTGTTCCTAGGAGCCAATAGCATTCCGGGCGAGTGTTTTATACAAGTCCCTGGCGATGGCTGGAGGATGAGAACAGATATGTTTAGAGCGCATGTCACCCCAGCTAGCCCGTTGCACGAACTGCTGCAACGCTACACCCAAGCGTTGTTTAATCAAATCGCCCAATCAGCTGCGTGCAACCGTTTGCACTCAATTGAAGAGCGATTGTGCCGTTGGCTGCTGATGACCGCTGACCGAGTAGAGGCAAAAACTTTTCCACTCACCCAGGATTTTCTTTCCCAAATGCTGGGTGTGAACCGTTCCACAGTTAGTCTTGCTGCCTCGATTCTTCAGAGGGCAGGGTTAATGACCTATGTTCGGGGTCAAGTAACTATCCTTGACCGCTCAGGTTTAGAAGCTACAGCCTGCGAGTGTTATCGAATCGTCCAACAGGAGTTTGAGCGTTTGTTCAACGGCAAGTAAGGAAATATTTGTAGCGTGCGTTAACGAAGTGTAACGCACCATTTGCTACAAAGATGCTTAATACAACGCCTTCACCCACTCCCACTCCTGCATCAAACCTTCTCTGAGAGCAACTTTAGGCTGATATCCCAAAATTCTCTGCGCCTTCGATACATCCGCTGCCGTGTGACGCGCATCTCCCATCGCTTTTTCAATATGATTTCTCTTGATGGGTTTGCCGACAATTTCCTCCATCGTGTCCAACACTTCTTTTAACACCACCCTGCTACCACCGCCAATATTGAAAATCTCACCGACAGCTTCCGGTACGCTGGCAGCAGCTAAATTAGCCGCGACAGCATCACTAATAAAAGTAAAGTCCCGCGTTTGCAACCCATCGCCATAAATTGGAATCGCTTCATCTTGCAAAATCGATTTGAAGAACTTATGAAACGCCATATCCGGGCGCTGTCTCGGACCGTAAACTGTAAAATAACGCAACGCCACAAAAGGCACGCCAAAGTTTTTTTGATACAGTCCACACAACCTTTCAGCTGCTAGCTTGGTAATACCGTAAGGCGAAACTGGTGCCGGACAAATTTTCTCATGGGTGGGTAGAGTTTCCGCATCACCATACACGCTAGAAGTTGAAGCAAATACTAACCGTTTCAGGTGTTTGGCATCCTTTGCCGCTTCCAATAAAATTTGGGTAGCACTGATGTTCCGTTCAGTGTAAGCACGGAAACCTTGACCCCAACTAGCACGTACTCCCGCCTGCGCTGCTTGATGGTAAACTACTTCAACGTCTTTGAGGAGTGTTTGCCAATCTAAAAACTGAATATTTCCTTCAATTAATTCAAAGCCTGGGAACCAATGTAAGTGTGCAACATTCTTGCGCTTTAAAGTGGGGTCGTAGTAATCGTTAAACTCATCAATTCCGATTACTTCATCGCCTTGTTTCAGCAATGTTTCTGTAAGCTGAGAACCAATAAACCCTGCCGCGCCGGTGACAATAACTTTAGCCATGTTCTGTGATTTTTGGATATTTTATCAATTTGAATATTCCCAGGTTAATCTTTACACCCAGGTAAACGCCAATACTTTAGGATTATTTTTTTAAACAATTATTTGCAGATAAAAATCGTTACTTGAAAATACCTAAATACTGTGGTTTGGTGGCAAATATATCAGTATATTTGTTGATTTTTTTCGATAATAGTTTTTACGTAAATATATTTAAAGACTAATTTAAATGTTTAAAATCATACATTCTGAACCAGTACTTGCAGATGGTGTAATATAAATTACGTAGTAAGCACGAAGAGTGCTGATTTAAAGCACGCGCATTGCTTACTACGAAATAACAATCAATTCCTGATGGGGGCTTGCATCAGCGTCAGAATTGATGGAAAAATTGATTGGCGAAAAGACTTAAGGCATAATCATCGCAAGGAAAGCGCGTGAAAGTTTTAGTTGTTGGTAGTGGAGGGCGGGAACATGCTCTAGCATGGAAACTGCTGCAATCTAAGCAAGTTGAGCAAGTTGTGTGCGTGCCGGGAAATGGTGGTACGGCTTCTTTAGAACGCTGTGAAAATTTACCTCTGGCGGTAGATGACTTTGAAGGCATCAGCCGCTATTCTCTACAAAATAACATTTCTTTGGTGGTCGTTGGTCCAGAAGTACCGCTGGCAAAGGGAATTACCGACTATCTGCAAAATAAAGGTTTGATGGTTTTCGGTCCGACGAGAGCGGGAGCGCAAATTGAGGCGAGTAAGGCTTGGGCAAAAGCTTTGATGCAGGAAGCGAAAATTCCCACAGCGAAGGCTGCGGTATTTACGGAGGCAAAAGCAGCTAAATCATATGTGAAATCGCAGGGCGCACCAATTGTTGTCAAGGCTGATGGTTTGGCGGCTGGTAAGGGCGTAACTGTGGCAGCAACAGTGGAACAGGCACAGGCGGCTATTGATGCGATTTTTCAAGGGCAGTTTGGCAGCGCTGGAGAATTTGTAGTTATTGAAGAGTGCTTGACTGGGCAGGAAGTGTCAGTTTTAGCCTTGACGGATGGATTGACGATTCGCCCTTTATTGCCCGCTCAAGATCATAAACGAATTGGCGAGGGCGATACAGGAGATAATACAGGGGGAATGGGAGCTTATGCCCCAGCACCGATCGCTACACCGCAAATTATGGAATGCGTGCAAAAAGAAGTGCTAGAGAAAGCGATCGCCATCCTCAAAACCAAAAACATCGACTACCGAGGCATTCTCTACGCCGGCTTAATGATTGCCCCAGATGGCAATTTTAAAGTTTTAGAATTTAACTGTCGCTTTGGCGACCCAGAAACACAAGTCATTCTCCCACTGTTAGAAACACCCCTAGAAGAATTAATGATTGCCTGCGTCCAGCAACGCCTGGGAGACATGCCGCCCATCGCTTGGAAAGGTGGGGCATCTGCGACCGTCGTCGCAGCCGCAGGCGGCTATCCTGGGGCGTATGAGAAAGGAAAAGTAATTACAGGCATTGAACAAGCTTTATCCGCAGGAACTAACGTATTTCATGCTGGGACAAAGTTGCAGCAGCAAGTAGTGACAGATGGCGGTCGGGTGTTGAATGTCACCGGCATAGGAGAGAATTTTGCTCAAGCGATCGCTTCTGCATACGCCGGCATCAAATGCATCCACTTTGAGGGAATGTATTATCGGCGCGATATTGGTCATCGGGTAATGGGGGATGGGGCATAGGGCAATGGGCATGGGGCATGGGGCATGGGGGATGGGACAAGGAGACAAGGAGACAAGGAGACAAGGAGACAAGGAGACAAGGAGACAAGGAGACAAGGAAGAATTTATCCGATTCTCAATGCCCAATGCCCAATGCCCAATGCCCAATGCCCATTGCCCAATGCCCAATGCCCAATGCCCATTGCCCAATGCCCAATGCCCAATGCCCAATGCCCATTGCCCAATGCCCATTGCCCAATGCCCAATTCCCATTCCCCATTCCCCACTAACATTTTTGTCAAATTAACTGTTAATTTTTAGTTGTTGGGGTTTATAAGAGAAACTACTAACAATTTGTTTAAAATGCTGGCTTTTTTTAAAACAATCCGAGAAGCGATCGCCAATTGGTGGTCGGAGTTCACTCTCCAGACCAAGCTTTTGGCTGCTGCCACTTTAGTGGTTTCTTTAATTATGAGTGGTCTAACCTTCTGGGCTGTGAATACGATTCAGCAGGATGCACGTCTGAATGATACCCGCTTCGGTCGTGACCTCGGACTGCTACTTGCTGGTAACATTGCCCCGCTAATAAAAGACGAAAATCTCACCGAAGTTGCCCAATTTTCCCAACGCTTTTACAGCAGCACCTCTAGCGTGCGTTATATGCTGTATGCTGATGAAACTGGGAAAATCTTTTTTGGCATTCCCTTTTGGGAACCAGAGGTAGAAACGTCCCTAACAATTGAGCGTCGGATACAGCTACCAGATGATTATGCTGCCGATGCAGACAAGCCGATGGTGCGACAACATCAGTCGCCGGATGGAGTCGTAACTGATGTATTTGTGCCTTTGATTGCTGATAACAAATATTTGGGTGTATTAGCGATCGGCATTAACCCCAATCAAACCGCAGTCATTTCCACAAATTTTACCCGCGATGTCACCATTGCCGTATTTATCACGATTTGGGTAATGGTGATTTTGGCAGGAGTAGTCAACGCTTTAACCATTACCAAGCCAATTAAAGAACTTTTAGCCGGAGTAAAACAAATTGCTGCCGGAAATTTTCAGCAGCGAATTGACTTACCCCTAGGTGGGGAACTAGGAGAGTTAATTTTAAGCTTTAATGACATGGCAGAGCGTTTGGAGAGTTACGAAGAACAAAATATTGAAGAACTGACGGCAGAAAAAGCCAAGTTAGAAACGTTGGTTTTCACCATTGCTGATGGTGCAGTGCTGATTGACAACAACATGCAGGTGATATTAGTCAACCCCACAGCGCGGCGAATTTTTGGCTGGGGAAATAGTCATGTCGAAGGTAGTAGTGTATTGTCTCATTTGCCCTCAGCAGTGCAAATGGAAATCACCCGACCCTTGTATGAAATGGCAGCAGGTAAGTGCGAAAGCGCTGAGTTTCGCATCCCGATTAGCGAACCTACCAAGCGCACCATCCGCATTCTTTTAACTACAGTTCTCAACCAGCAACGGGAGAATATTAAAGGTATCGCGATCACCGTGCAAGATATTACCCGTGAAGTAGAACTAAACGAGGCAAAAAGCCAATTTATCAGCAACGTTTCCCACGAATTGCGAACTCCTTTATTTAATATCAAATCGTTTATCGAAACTCTGCACGAATACGGTGAAGATTTGGGTGTAAATCAACGGCGGGAATTTCTAGAAACAGTTAACCATGAAACCGATCGCTTGACTCGTCTGGTTAATGATGTTTTGGATTTGACCAAGCTTGAATCTGGTCGCAATTATCACTTTAATGGAGTCGATTTAGCGCAAGCGATCGACCAAACTCTACGTACTTACCAACTTAATGCTAGAGATAAAGGCATCGAACTTATTCAAGAAGTAGCCCCAAACTTACCGCTAGTAGTCGGTAATTATGATTTGTTACTGCAAGTGTTAGCAAATCTGGTTGGTAATTGCCTGAAATTTTCTCTTGCTGGTGGCAAAGTTGCAATTCGCACTTATCAATTAGACTCAAAACCCGATCGCAACCAGCCAGGTCAAGTGCGCGTAGAAGTCTCCGATACTGGTATTGGCATTCCTCCAGAAGACCAAAAAGCAATTTTTGACCGCTTCTTCCGGGTTGAAAACAGAGTTCACACTTTAGAAGGCACAGGTTTAGGACTATCAATTGTCAGAAATATCATCGAAGAAAAGCATCACAGTAAAGTCCATCTCGTGAGTGAAGTTGGCGTTGGTACAACTTTTTGGTTTGATTTAACTGTTTTTAATGAAAATGCAATTCCAGTTGAAATGTAGTTTAAAAAAGTCAAGAAAGATTGTTGATTGTTAAATTATTTACCTCAAATATCCTCATTCAATCTCAAATAAATCTCAGATTCATGTTCACTAGCCCAGTCAATGTTCCAATCTACAAATCCAAGGCTGCGGTAAAGTTTGGCTGCGGTTTCATTACCTCGTTTATGGCTAGTTGCAATCAATTCAACTTCTGGATGCAGCTTTAAACGCCTTATTAACTCTAAAATTGTCGCTTGTCCGTAGCCTTGTTGCTGATATTTGCGGTCAATCATGAGACGGAGAATAAATCCAACGCCAGCCACTATTTCATACATTGTAAAACCAATCATTGGCAACTGAGGCTTTTCGTAACCCACAACTTTGGCATCGTAGATAGCCAAGGGAAACAAATTTGAATTTACATAAGCCTCAGCCAATGATTTTACGTTAGATGCTATAAATCCTTTTTGGGATTCTTTTACTTCAAGACTGATGCATTCAAAGAAATTATCATGGATGACTTTGCGTAAATGAACCTTAGCCAAATTTACTCCTTTATTTTGGTTTAATTAGACTTAGTGGTATTAGTCGGGCAAAAGGCAAAGGGAAGGATTAAAAGAATTGAAAAATCATGCATTTCTTTGTCCTTTAATTTTTTTCCAGTCATAGTGCAAGTTAAATATATATCACCTAAATAAAGCTATCAACAAACATACTAATACTAAACTTAGTAACAATAACAAAGACGAATTGCGTTTAATCCAGTTTTTTACAGTTGCACCAAAGCTGGTGTTTTCAGGCTGTTGTTGCAACTGTAACTTGTTCTCTTCAATGTTTTGATAGAGAGTACATTCTTTAGCGTAGGGACGTTGAGGAAAGTTACAACTATCATCAGCGTGGTAGGTGCAACTGTCACACAAATACTCTTTCCCGGTAGCACGATGTAAGGGAATGCCGGGATGTCCGAACGCTTTGAGAGTTGTGCGGCAATGGGGACAGGTGACAGCTTGACTGTCAACGAGTTGATGACAACGGGGACAAGATACAGTAGCCAAAACTTGAACGTCAATAAATAAACATTCTGATTTTAGCTATTTACAGCAAAGGATGGATCGATTTAAGATTTAGAATTTGGGATTGGGTATTATTAATTTGTATCTTCACCTATAGCAACTCTAAATCATTTATAAAATTCTCTTCTTTCTCTTCCTCTGTGTCCTCCGCGCTCCACCGAAGGTTTGATCGGAGGAAACCTCCGCTCAAACTTCTCTCTGCGGTTAGTTACTCATAAATAAAATCAAATTGCAATATATTTATCTAGATATTTTCATTATTTGAATTTAAATAGAGATACAATCAAAATAAAAGTATTAGTAAAGCAAATGATGGGAGCAGTTCACGCTAAAGTAAAGTTAACAAATGCTGTAGATGAGGAGTTAGTAAATCGAGGTTTGCTAGCACCAACGTTATTGCGCGAGCATGAAACTCAAGGACTAGTTGATACAGGAGCAGTGTCTTTAGTAATTCCTACAGAGATTGTAGAGCAGCTAGGTTTGCGAATTAGAGGTCAGCGACTTGCTCAATACGCTAACGGAAGTGAGGAAATTGTCGGAGTAACCGGACCTGTAATCGTTGAGTGTCAAGGACGTGAAACTGTTGCAGAGGCTTTAGTTGTGGGTAATGAGGTGTTGATTGGTCTGGTGGTTTTAGAACAGTTAGATTTACTGGTAGATTGCAAAAATCAGCGGTTGATACCGAATCCAGCTAATCCTGATTATCCAGTGGCGATGATTAAGTGTTTAGGCGATGTAAGCGCGACAAGCCGAGGAAGCGTCTACGCTTCTCAATATACTTCAATTAGCTTGCTTATTTATCAAAAAACTACTATATATTTCAAAATTTAACGAAACGTTAACTTTATTAAATAACCGATTCCAATCTCAGATTTGAGTGATAACTTAAATAGTAGGACACCAAAGAAACCACAACCAAAGTCAAAGGGCAAATGACTTCGTGTCCCCCGTCATCAGCCCAAGCAAATAGCAGCATAAAAAATGAGTGGCACTGCCCCTAAGTTGAATAGGGAAGCCAAATCCTAAAACGGAAAAACGTAAATATGCTGAGTTTGCCCGTTGTTGTATCCACCCTAGTTGTTGACTGATTCTATTACTTAGCAAGTTTAACAATTTGAGAATCACAAACTTTGAAAAACCTGGTCAACCTTGACCAGGTTTTTGAGTGTTTTAGTGCTTTTATAATGAATAATACGATGATTATTATCTATACGGCAGAAAGAAGATAACGCTAACAAAAGGTACTTCACCTAGTTTACATTTATCAACTAGCCAGCACATGTAAGCTGTTTTTCGCTTGCAACTTTGTCAAGCGCGAATACAATAGGACAAGACATCCGGCTGAAATTTAATGATAAATCATAAGTTGAAGAAAATTACTACAGCTATTATCGTCGCTATACTTTCTTCCTCATGTCAGGCAAATGTTTTTAGAAAAGCAGAACAGGCAAAAACTTCTTCAATTGCCGAGGAAAAGTCACAACCCAATATTGTCTACGGCGATTTAATCTTGAAAGAACAATCAGATTATCTGATGATTCCAGTTAATATCAAAAATTATTATCCAATTAGTAGAAAAATTTCTTTAGATTCTTCAGCTTATTCTGAGAAAGAAATTGAATTGTATAATCTTATATTTTCAAATAAAAAAAATGGTGAAACACATCTATTACTAAAGAAAAAAGCAATTATAACTTCCTTTGATTTTTTGGATAAAAAAGAACAGGAAAAGCCATCAACAAGATTTTGGTTGTATAGAATAATTGAAAACGATACAAACAAAGATAATAAACTTAACTCCCAAGATGCCATTATTGGATATATATCAGATTCGTCAGGAAAGAATCTCCAGCAAATTACCCCGAACAATACTCAACTCATTAGTTGGACAATTGTTCAAAGTGTTGGTGCTATTTTTCTAAAAATTATTGAAGACTCTGATAACGACAAAAAATTTACAGAACGAGACAAGATAAATTTTATCAAAGTTAATCTTAATAAACGTGCGATCGCCGCTGAAATTATTAGCGACCAAATAGATCGAGAAATTAAGTCATATCTGAAATAAATCTGCTTGTAGTAAGCGCTTAAGCGCTTACTACGAACACTATGCAATAGACAAAACCCAATCTCGTAAAAGTGGGTTTAGTTGATTCGGTACTTCATCATGAGGACAGTGACCGGCTTGCAAGAAGTATTCTGTCAGTTGAGGATAGTATTGGCGAAACTTCAAAGAACGTTCTCTGGCATTCATCCAAGGGTCAGCTTCTCCCCATAACATCAACAACGGACAAGTTAATTGCTGCAATAACACTTCATTTTTCTCTCCTTGAGGAGTGCTAAACATCGAAGCAAACACATCCACCGCACCAGGATCGTTAGAAGGTCGATGAATTTCTTCTATCAACTGGTCTGTAATCGCACTTTTGTCAAGATACACTTTCTCTAAAGTTTGGCGAATTACCCAACGCTGTCGCACATATTGAAATAAAATAAACTGAGCCAAAGGTTGTTGAAAAATCCATTTCACAACGTCACCCAATAGCTTTTGCAGTGCGTCTGTTTGCTTGGGAGGCTGAATTTCTGGTTGTAACGCTTCCGGTTCTGATGAAGTCTGATTTTCGCTAAAGGGTCCAGCACTGTTAAGCAAAACCAAACCCGCTGCCGCATCAGGACGTTGCGCTGCTAAACACAAGCAAGCGTACCCACCAAGGGAATTACCTGCTAAAACCGCTTTTTCACCAATCACTTCAGTGATAAAATCATAAAGTTGGTCGCGCCATAAGTTACCGCTATATTCCAACTTTGGTTTAGCAGAACGTCCGTATCCCAAAAGGTCGATCGCAAAAACTTCAAAATCGTTACACAGTCCTGTGATATTCTTACGCCAGTGGTCAGTAGAAGCACCAAACCCATGCACTAACAGCAAAGGTGGATGTTGGGGATTTTTTTCTCCCGCTCTTACGTAGTAAACGTTGTGCCCTCTCCACTGCCAATATTTTCCCGGAATCGGGGTTGTAGCTGGGCGTGTAGTTGCCATTTAACTAAGTCCTAAAGTAGTGGGATAAATCGGAATATTTCGATATAAATCAGAATCCATAACTGTATCCGTCCTGTGAATGCATTTTTGTAAACTTATCCAAAGTCCCGCCTATCCGCT
>JAESGF010000366.1_pt1 | contig 10270 bp, 9 predicted proteins | sample 9269621 | NCBI WGS metagenome assembly JAESGF01 (sample SAMN14515066, study PRJNA621663) | algae metagenome | isolation source: Tolypothrix carrinoi HA7290-LM1 and co-occurring heterotrophs from dry rock... | place: USA: Makauwahi cave, Kauai, Hawaii | collected 2011-01-06
AGCATATATGGAAATTATTTCGTTTAGCATCTAGCCCTCCTTATTTTCTCTTCTTGGAGGGCATTTTATTGCTTTACTGTCCCAAAGCGATCGCCTAAATCAATAACTAGCAACTTAGGTTAGTAGCTGCTTAAATTTGGTAGGGTCAATCGATATTTGGCTTGATTGTGGTATTTTCTTGCCAGTCCATATAGCGCGATTTTAAATCGGGTAGTGGTTGCTGTATTGGTTCCATGATAAATTAAGATTGAGTTAAAGCTACGGGGGTCCAATTTGCGCGATACTTCCGGTTTCAGTCATCCGTCAATATTCGGCATTTAATTTAAAGAAACTGTCAAGTTCTTTGCAGCCATGAAGAGGGTTGCAGGTTTCGGGTGTAGGGTGTGGGGAACCCCATAATTAAAATCAGGGGTTTCACTTCCCAACACCCTACCCCCTACCCCCCTTCTTCTACTACACCCCACACCCCACACCCCACACCCTGTTTTTAATCAAGCTGGAAAGGTATCTATTTCGTAGTAAGCACTCTCCGTGCTAACTACGAATGTGAAATTATGCGCTAATTGCGTAAGCTATAATGTATAAAAAATAGAAAAGTTTATCAGATACAAAGAATTGGATATCTTCCCCAGCCTTCGGTGGTAGCAACTAAGTAGCTAACTCCTCTACACGCTGGCGAATCGCTAGCAGATTTAACTGTAGGTCATTTTTTAACCGACGCTCAATCACTGTGACTGGCATAACAAGTTTAGGCCAAATATTGACTGTGTAGCAAAGATTAGTTCCCACATCTTGACCAACGCAGTAAGGTTCTAAATACCAGCTACCAGAGTAGTCTTTAAAATCTCCCTCTACCATTTGGAAATTAATTGCTTTGAGAAAGCATTCTTCCAAATCGAGAACTACACGCGCACAAAAGTTAAAATTTAATAAGCGCTGAGAGCCTACTTGCTCTAGCCGAATACCGCCGGTAGGATGCGCTAATCGACGACTTTTGGCAAGGTTAGGAATAAATTCAGCTAAAGCCTCGTAATCTGTCAGGACTTTCCAAACGTGTTCAACTGATTGGGGAATTTGGATTTTAGCAGTGATTTGTCGCTTTCGCTCTGCTATTTTCTCAATTTGGACTTCCACATCGGTTGTTAAATTCTCTTCTAGGTTGGTGTCGTCACTAGCATTCAAATCAAAGTCCTCTGTTGTATTGTGTTGCTCAGTCACTTTTAAATGGTTTGCTTTATTCAGAAAATTGGGGCAGAGTCAGGGTGAAGCAAATTCTGCTCAAGTTAGAGTCCTCAATTGGAGTACTCTCAACAGCGATCGCTCCATTTAAATGCTGCACTAAAGACTTGACTAAAGCAAGCCCCAAACCAGTACCTGGAGTCCATCTTCCTCCTCTACCGCGACGGAATCTGTCAAATATGTAAGTCGCATCTTCATCAGAGATACCAAGTCCGGTGTTAGTTATTTTAATAATAACTTGATCGATTTGTTCTTCAACTTGGTGATAGACTTGCAATTGAACCACAGAATCGCGTTCTGAGTATTTACTCGCATTCGTAAACAACTCTTGGAGAATGCGGTTAAAACTTTCTACTTCAGTTTGTAGAGTTAGTGATTCTGTAGGTAAATTCAGGGAAATACTTAATCCCTTAAGAGCGAGTTTTTGCTCAAAAGATGCTGCTATATCTTGAATTTTTGTATTTAAATCGATGTTTTCATATTGTGGGCGCTCATGATGAGAATCAAGCCTTTGAAGCGTCAACAAGTCATTAATCAAGTTGATTTCTTTAGTACACTCGCTTTCTAAGATATCCACATATATAGCTTGACGCTCTGGTGCTATTCCTGGTAGACGTAAATTGCGGATTGACATCAGCATATTCGTCAGCGGGTAACGCAAGCGATCGCTCATGTTGCTCAAAAATTCATCTTTGAGTTCGTTAAGTTCCCGCAGCTGCTCAACATATTGACGAGTTCTTTCGTGCAGTTTTGCCTGCAATTCTAGACTACTTTGTAGTTTTGCCGTGCGCTCGTCTACCAACATCTGTACTTGCCGCAGTGTTTGTGATTGAATTATGGCATTGCTCATTTGAGCGCAAACCATTTCCATCATATTTAATTCTGCAAAATCCCAATTGCGAGGCACTGCTTGCTGAAGCACTAAAAATCCTATGACTTTGCCTTGATTCTCTAAAGGTACTAATAGCACCGCAGGCAATATATCCAAAGCAAACACCCCAGCAATTGAAATACTGTTTTGGTCTATATTTTCATTTATAATTACTGCTTTTCCTGATGTGAAGACGCGCTGGCATAAACCACACTCGGAAACAGAGAAAGACTTATCCAAAGTTTCTAGTTGAGTGCTGCTTTGACTTTCGTCTCTAGACCATTCAGCAACAACAGTTGCTTTTGCTTTGGGAATTTGTTTTTTAGGTTGAGTCCTAAATAGCGGATCTGTATATTTTAGCAGTATGAGCATACCGCGATCTGCTTGAAGACACTCTGCTGTCGAGGCGATCGCTAACTGAAGCATTTGATTTAACTCCAGGTTGCTGCGACTGAGTATTGTCAATTGCGTGATCAAGCTTTGATGCTGGGCGCTCTTAGCTATATATTTTTCTTGAGAAGCAATTACCTGTGCTTGTGCTACTTGGGAAAAAGCGATCGCGCAAGACGATTCTACCGCTTTTAGCAGTTGTTTTTCTGACTCACTCCAATCATAGGGATGAAACTGTATTAGACTTATCACCCCGTTATTTTTGCCCCCAAAGCGTGTGGGAATTGCCAAAACCGCTTTAATCGGTAACGGTAAATGTTGATATCCTGTTTCCAGACTATTTTTAATAGTCGAAATGTCCTCAATCGTTGGTTCACAAGCACATTCCACCTGTTCGGTTGAGAATATCTCATCTGGATGCGGCAAGCCTAAATACTCCGACGCACACCAATTAGCAGTAATTGCCCGATCAAATTTTTCACTTGTTACTGGAACTAAGCAGCAAGAATCAACTTGGAACACGGTTCCTAGCAGTTGGGCAATCTCTTGCAGCATCGTTGCTGGAGCCAAGCTCTTGGCGATGATTTGATGAATATGACGTGTCAACTGGTGTGATGGTTCTTCCTGATGCTGCATCAGCTTGACTGGGTATTGTTGTCGATCTACTTCATCTTGGCGCAGTACTGGCGATGATAAAGTTTTTTTCATTCCTGGCACACTGTTTGATAATGACCCCATCCTCTTTTTACCCAACCTCCTGGCATTTCTTTTACTCAAAGTCCTTTCTTCTGCACCTGATGATTCGCTTATCGAGGCGATCAAAACTTTCTCTCACCTGTTATAGCCCCTTTCTATTTCAGATGACCAAATCACTGGTATATTAAATAAATGTATACTTACTTTCAGAAATACCAATTATAGAGTAAAACTCGGAAACCAGTTAATTTCTGCCTTTTATGTATTGAGTTAATTTACTAACTTGGATTTAGAATATCCTGTCTGTAAGTATACATAAACAGTAATTTCTCTAGAATTTAGGCAGAAACTACGTAAATCTCTTCCGGGTTAACACTGAGGCGTTTTCTCGCGCTTTGTAATATTTCTTTCAACTTATGTTTATCTAACTGCGCGACTATTCTTTTTTAAAATTAAAAGTAGAATCTGATTCAAGGAAAACTGAGGCATAGTTTTTACGGGTTACTTAGGCAGATAGTAAAGAAGTTGTAAAGTTTTGCTCTTCAAAATTTTCTTGGGGACAATCATTTACCGATAGTGGTGGTGGTTGCCATCTGTTAAGTCTCCCCCAACGCGCTCCTTGCCACTACGAATAGAACAAAAAGTCCGCGATTTTTGCTCTTAACCCGCGCACGCGGCAGGCTTTGGTACAGGCAACCTGAGAGTGGACTCACCATTTTTTTGTTAGCAATAGGAATGAGCGCACCCACTAAAGTCTTCTAGGGGCAATTCATGAATTGCCCCTACGTAAATTCAAGCTTTGACGACGACATGAGTGCGTAAGTCCTAACCAAATTGGTCACAAATATTTGGATTTTATGAAATTTATTTATTTTATTAATAAAAATTAATTATAGTATAGCCCAGTTACCAGCAAACAGACGTGAGTAACTGAGCCGTATTTACTTGAAACGAGAGTTATCCAACCAAACTTTCGACACAAAGAGGAACCATATCGCCATTCCTCGTCAGTCCTAACAACATTGGTTGTTGGGGTTGAATTAATTGACCTGTGAGTACGCAGCGTTCTTCTTGTTGAGCTGTTGCGGCTATGCTGGCTCGAATATCAGATCGCGAAAATCGGGGTTTCCACTCACCTGATTTTTGCTGGACATAATTCCAGAGTATATCTCGGATCAATGCCTGATATCCCTGGCTGCCGGCTAATTCTTTGAGTTTATCTTTTAGTTCGCGCTCCAGACGGATGCTGGTAACTTCCATGTCGGTGGTTGGCGTGCGAGCGATCGTATGCATCACTTTTTCTCCTTATAGGTATGGACAGGATAGTAATACAAGTGTAGTATGTTTAAAGGAATGTTCAATAGGTGAAATTTTCTGTGAAATCCGTTTACCCCAACTCTACTTCTTCGCGTGCTGCCAACTGCCGATTCAGTTGGGAATCAGCCGCTGCGGGAGTGGAGTATTTATTTATGGGTGACGAAGTCCATAATCACGGGCAAATCACAGAGGGTAATCATGATTTTAGATATCAGAGAATTAGTGGGCTGAATATAGCACTAAAACCAAACCAAGCAAGCGGGAGGTACAGATACCAAGATGCTGTACCGATATAAGACCAGAACACTTTCCGGTCAATTTCCAACCCCCGCTTCAGAAAAAAAAGAAGCGGGGGTTTTTTAATAAGGAGTCAAGCTGTGACGAGCGCAATGCAAGTGTTAGAGCAATCCGTGGTGGTTTTTTCGCAAAACTACTTGCCACTGTGTCGGGTAAATATCAAGCGGGCGATCGTGCTGTTAGTAACAAATAAAGCCGAACCGCTCGACTTTATCGCCGAAAACGGATGGCAAGTCCACTCACCCAGCTTGGTACTTTATGTACCAAAACACATTCGCTTGAAAATCGCTTCTAGTGAGCGCGTGTGGAAAATTCCACCGGTAAATCGACGGGAAGTGTTGCGACGAGACCATCACAGTTGCCAATATTGCGGTAGCAGCAAACATCTAACGCTGGATCATGTGATTCCGCGATCTAAAGGCGGTTTGCATAGTTGGGATAACGTAGTCACAGCTTGTGAAAAATGTAACTCCCGTAAAGGCGATCGCACTCTCTTTGAGACTGGTATGCAACTGCGTACCAAGCCAAAAGCACCAGTTCATCCGGCTATATCTTTCGCCGAACAGTTCTGGCGTTCGGAACAAGCAAACCTGGAATAACAGGAGAGCATAAGGAATGTTGAAATTAACTTACACTGAAAAAAGCTTTCACTTAGAGTGTTTAAATCAGTCCTTGGAGCAATGGGTGCAAGGGCGAGTGATTTTGGCACTGCGAGTTGGGCAATGTCTGTGCGTAGAACCGAGTACCGCTTCCTTTTTGCTTCCTGTTGATTTACCAGGAGTAGAAGCGCTAAAAGCTGAGGTAAAGCGCGACGTGTCAGAAATTATGGCGTTGTCAGTTTGTGATGCCGACTATTTAGAAGTTACTCTGCGCGGTTCTTGGATATCAAATGGTTCTGAGGATGCTGAGGGTGTGTTTGTCACGACGATGAGCGATTCGCCTAACGGCGATAGCTTCGCTTCACGCACTGAATTTTTTGTACACAAACTCTGGCAAGAGGCGCAAAAAAGCGCCTCCGTCGTGAGCGAGTGAAATGACTTTTGAGGTGAGTAGAAATGCTCACCTTTTATAACTTCATTTGTAGTAAGCGTGTTACAAATCGTTAGCCTTGCTTTTGATACCAAGTTGCTGATTTGTTGGCGTTTGGCTATTTTTTTCCAGTATAAAAAAGTGCCGAAAGCAATACTACAGACAGTTACAAAGTTGGTTTGCAGTCAAATCAGTGCGATCGCACTAAATATGTTTTGTCGTTTGAGATGATTGTCTATTAAGTTAAATTTTCAGAAATTCACGATTAGCACAAGTTGTAGTTTGACCCCCTAAACAAGGTCTTGAGTTAAAGCCTAAGCACAGAAGCAGTTTTAGACAATTTAAAAAAAACTTTCCCAAACCCCTTGACATCCTTTGTAGTATATTTGTAATATTTGTGTAGTGAAGGGAAAGACAAACGAACCAAGGATTAAAAACTATGTTCTACATACAAGTAGTGCAGAAAAGCTGGGATAAACCACAGACCCCAGCAAATAAAGCTCCTCCTTCTTGCAAATTATCTGAAGTAGAAGGAAGAAATCACAAAAGTTCTCATCCAAAGAACAAAACCACCGAATACATGCGTAATACACAACAGGTTTATTACTTAGAGCGTCGGTTGTTTTGCTAACAGTTAAAAGTAATTTTTCTGAACCTTGAAAACTAAATATGAAATGGGCAAATTCACCAAAAATCTGTGCCTAAAAGTCTAAAAGTTTAGGCACAGATTTCAAACATGGGGGTATAGCTCAACTGGTTAGAGCAGTCGCCTGTCGAGCGAAAGGCTACGAGTTCAAGTCTCGTTACTCCCGTGATAGTCCTGTAGGCGAATAGTTTAAGCGATCAGTTTCTCAAGCTGAAGATTGCGGGTGCAAATCCCGTCGGGACTTGCAAATGGCTGAGTAGCTAAGTGGTTGAAGGCGTCGGTCTGCAAAACCGATATCGTGAGTTCAAATCTCACCTCAGCCTTTGTGTCGCAGTGTAGCTTAACGCAAAGCCCCAAGCTCATACCTTGGTTGATGCGGGTGCAAATCCCGCCACTGCTACTCATGCAGGGATGGTGTAACGGCAACACCGCGCTCTCCAAAAGCGTTGTTCTGGGTTCAAATCCTAGTCCCTGCGTTCTACTTCTTAAACTTGCACGGAGTAGATATTTAAATATGGTGCCGTGGGCAAATGGTTAAGCCACCAGGCTTTCAATCTGGGGATTGCGGGTTCAAATCCCGTCGGCACTATAAAATTTGGGTCGGCTCGCCTATTGGTGTGGGCAGCGCTCTGTAAAAGCGTCCTTTATTGGTTGCAGGTTCAATTCCTGCCCGACCCACTGAGGAGAAGTGGCTGAGTGGCTAAAAGCGTCCTCCTGCTAAGAGGAAACGGGTAGTTAATACCCGTCGCAGGTTCAAATCCTGTCTTCTCCGTTTTGGTCGCGTGGTGTAACTGGATAACATCTGAGTCTACGAAACTCAAGAGTGAAGGTTCAATTCCTTCCGCGATCGCCTTACATGGGAGAGATGAAGTAGTGGCTGATTAGTGTTGAATTAAAGCAGTCCACTAGATAAAACTTATCTCTCCTTCTATATCCCCCGGTAGCTCAGTTGGTAGTAGCGTCTGTCTGAAGAACAGAAGGTCGTCGGTTCGATTCCGACCTGGGGGGCTTCGTTGCCCCATAGCTCAATGGTAGAGCGAGCGGCTGTTAACCGCGAGGTTGTAGGTTCGAGTCCTACTGGGGCAGCCATTTATCTCATTGCCGGGTGGACAAATTGGTAAAGTCACCTGGAGAAAGAAACAGGGGTTTTGCAGGTTCAAGCCCTGCCCCGGCAGCGATTTTCGATTTTGTAAGTTTAGTATTGTACCGCTAACATCCAAAATTTTTGGTTAGCGGCATCTATTGGGGAGTAGGCGACGTTGGCGATCGCCACCTGATTTTGGATCAGGATCTCGCGGGTTCGATTCCTGCCTCCCCAGTTTCTGCTTTCATAAAGCAGCTAAATTATGCTCCTGTAGCCCAACTGGTAGAGGCTGCCGTCTCAAAAACGGTAGGTTGTGAGTTCGAGTCTCACCAGGAGTAGCAATTTTTACTTTGCTCTTGTAGCCCAATTGGTAGAGGTGGCAGATTTAAAATCTGTTTATGTGTGGGTTCGAGTCCCACCAAGAGCATCAACGGGGTGTAGCGCAGCTGGCAGCGCGCCTGCTTTGGGAGCAGGATGTCGCAGGTTCAAATCCTGTCACCCCGATCGCTTTACTCCCGTAACCCAACTGGCAGAGGTGTCAGGTTGAGAGCCTGATTAGTACCAGTTCAAATCTGGTCGGGAGTATTAATTATACCTCCATAGCCCAACGGTAGAGGCGCTGTGTTCAGAACGCAGTTACGTGTCGGTTCAAATCTGACTGGAGGTATCTATTAAGCCCCTGTAGCCCAATTGGAAGAGGCTCTAAGCTTAGAACTTAGATGTTTACTGGTTCAAGTCCAGTCAGGGGTATTGGTGCGATGCGGGTGAAGTAGCCACGGTAGGCTTGGAGGTCTCATAAGCCTCTTTTTAGCAGGTTCAATTCCTGCCCCCGCCACCAAAAAAAGCGTGCTGGTGTAGCTCAATCTGGCAGAGCAACCGCCTTGTAAGCGGTAGGTTGCAGGTTCAACTCCTGTCACCAGCCCCAGAATTTCGCCATCTGCGTGCGGCTATGCCAAATTTGTATAGTCGATTGAGGAGTGTAATATGGCTGTAATAACTGTTACTGATGCTTTGGCAGAATTGACGCTGCTGCAAAAGCGCATCGAATCTACGAGAGCGGCTTTAGAAAACAATACTTTAATAACTGTTGTTGAAGTCGGCAAAGTTCCTACTGGCTTTAAATCCAGAGAGGAATACGAAGTCAATGCTAAAGCACTTGTGCAAAGAGTTCAAGCATTGCTTGACAGAAGACGAGCGATTAAAAGAGCAATCGTAGTTTCCAATGCTTCTACTCGCGTGACAGTTGCAGGAGAGGAGATGACGGTAGCAGAAGCGATTGAAATGAAAAATTTCATCGACTATTACGAGGCAATTCTCGATACTATGCAGTCAGCTTACACTCAAACTCGCAATCAATACGAGAAAGCGCAGGCGAAAATTAAAGAAAGACTGGATAAACTGGCTTTAGAGGTTTTGGGAAAAAATGAAGCTGTAAATTCTGACCAATATCAGTCTTTGGTTGATAGCTTTATGGCAAGAGAAGGTGTGGAATTGTTAGATCCGACTAATATCTCTAAAGAAATAGAAAGACGAATGACATTTATTGAAGAGTTCAAATCGACATGCGATCGCGTACTTTCCATCAGCAATGCCACGACAACTGTAGAAATCCCAGATTAGAATAATACTTGCTGGTCACTCGAAAATCTCTGAATTTATGGACTGCCTGAAAAGGCAACGAACTTAGGATTCGTCTCTAACTTTAAAGCTCAAAGGTTAACGCTCATCGCTTAAACCTTAACGCTCAAAGTTTAACTTGTTAAAGTTCAAATTTTAAAGCCTAAAGTTCGATGAAATCCAGGATGACGGTTTTAGGTTCCATAAAGCCTTGGGGTTTCCACCTGGCTGAGTGGTCAGCATTTTAAAGCTTTTAACTATGCGAATGTGGTGTAGCGGTAGCATGTGAGTCTTCCAAACTCTTGGCACGAGTTCGAGCCTCGTCATTCGCTTTAATAGTCTTGTAGCTTCAACGGTAGAGCATTTGCATACTGAAGAGCAAGTGGTTGCAAGTTCGATTCTTGTCAGGACTATTAATTTTATGGGGTCATAGCTCAATTGGCTAGAGCGCCTGCCTTGCAAGCAGGAGGTTATGGGTTCGATTCCCATTGATTCCACTTAGTTTTAGGTACAAGTAGTCGAGTCACTGTAAAATTATTTTACTTGCTTGACCACTAAAGCCAATGACTAAAAAACAACGCGTATATATCAAAGAAGTTTTAGAAGCTGCTGTACGTGAATCAAAAAGTATCAGTGAAGTAGCGAGGAGACTTGGAATTTCAGATAGAGGAGGAAACAGGAAAACAATAAAAACAGGACTTACGCAACTGGCACATTGCGATCGCCAATTAGTAGTAATTTAGTACTAGAAACAAGTATTTCTGAAATCAGCCCTTTTTAGAATTGTTGATAGAAATGAATCAAGTAGATTCCGGGAAAAATTTTATGAGACAATAAGTAGAGGGTGCATAAAAAAATTAGTTAGCAATGAAATTTACTAAACTTAATTATTGTCAATATTTACTTAGTAGTCAAATTAACTATACAATGACTAATTTAGCAGAGCACTTAGAAAATATTACAGGACTTACGCAACTGGCACAAGCAATGGCGCGGCTGCGCCGCGCCGAGCGCCTAAAAACTAAACTATAGACATAACAATGTCCGGACGTTTTAGTTGCTCGATTAGATAATTGGAAAGTAA
>JAESGF010000367.1_pt1 | contig 10054 bp, 13 predicted proteins | sample 9269621 | NCBI WGS metagenome assembly JAESGF01 (sample SAMN14515066, study PRJNA621663) | algae metagenome | isolation source: Tolypothrix carrinoi HA7290-LM1 and co-occurring heterotrophs from dry rock... | place: USA: Makauwahi cave, Kauai, Hawaii | collected 2011-01-06
CCTAGCCAACCTCGAAACCGAGGAAGCGTAAGCACTAGGAAAGAACGCTTTCACTTACACCGTGGAGTGAGGTATGGACAAATTATCTAGCTAGTGGTAGTTCTGTCCACACATTTAGAAGCGGTTTGCCACTTTGATCGGAGTGCTGAGTGCTGAAGTAAGCATAAAGAATGTCAAAAGCTTTTTAGGTTTTTTGGGCGATCGCCTGGGTGACAAGCCGATAAAAATTAGTATCAAAGTTGGAAATAAAGAAGTCAACATTGAAGCAAAAAGCCAACGAGAGCTATTAGAGAGTGAGAGAATAGCAAAAGAGCTTTTAACTGCAATGGGTGGTGGAGGAAATGCCTAAGAAGATAGCGCTGCTGATTGGAGTCAGTGAATATGGTGAAGGTATCCCTCCCCTATCATCTGCCCTCAATGATGTGGAAGCTATGCAGCGAGTTTTGCAAAATCCAAGTCTGGGAGGTTTTGAGCAGGTGGAACCGCTGCTTAATCCCGATCAGACCCAAATGCGAAGGGCAATTCAAAAGCTATTTAAACAAGCTCTTAAAGATGACTTAGTATTATTGTTTTTCTCTGGTCATGGTATTACTAATGATGATGGTCATCTTTATTTAACAACTCGGATTACAGCTAAAGACGACTTTGAAGCTACTGCTGTAGACGCAAGTTTTATCCAAGGACAATCATACAATTGCTATGCAAAACGGCAAGTATTGATTTTGGATGCTTGCTATAGTGGTGCGATCGCTCAAAATTGGCGGACAAAAAGTGTCGGTGTCGATATCAAAAAGCAGCTAGGTGCTTCAGGACGAGTTGTCCTCACATCTAGTAGTGCAACTCAAACTTCCTTTGAGCAGGAAGGTTTACCGCTTTCGCTCTACACTCAGTATTTAGTTGAGGGAATTGAGACAGGTGCAGCAGACACAGACAACGATGGGAATATTCATGTACAGGAACTGCACGCTTACGCTAAGGCAAAAGTTCAAGCGGTAAAGCCTAAGATGATGCCAGAGATCATTCTGGATAAGGAAGGATACAATATTTTACTGGCACATGCCCCCAAGAATCCAGAGGCAGAGTATCGCAAGCTTGTTGAACAATATGCCCAAAATGGTGAACTTAGTAAACTTTCCTACTTAATCTTAAAGCCGAAACAGAAAACATTTGGAATTACAGATGAAAAAGCCGAAGAAATAGAAAGCGAAGTATTAGAACCTTTCCGCAGACGGTTTGCCAACTTGGAAAGTTACAAACAAGCTTTTGTTGAGGTAGTTGGGCAAAAATATCCCCTGGATGAACATACTCGTAAGATGCTGAAGGATTATCAGCAGGATATTTTAGGTCTGGGAGATGAGGATGTAGCACCAATTGAGTTAGAGATTGCATCTGCTAAAGAAGCGGAATATCAAAAATTAGCCGAGTTACAGAAGCAACAACAAGCTAACCAGGCAAAGTTACAAAAACAACAAGAACAAGAACAACAATCTATTCAAACAACCACGACAAAACCAACGCAGGACAATGATAATCTCAGTTCTGAGAAGGGTGTAGACTATACGCGATTGCGCGATTTACTCAAAGCTAAGATGTGGAAAGAAGCAGATGAAGAAACTCTGAAAGTGATGCTGAAAGCCGCTGGCAGAAAACAAGATGGCTGGCTTGATCCCCAATCTATTAACAACTTTCCTTGCACTGACTTACGCACCATTGACCAACTGTGGGTAAAATACAGTAATGGGCGCTTTGGGTTTAGTGTGCAAAAGCGCATTTGGGAAAGTGTAGGAGAAAGCGTGGAAAAGTTTGGCGATCGCGTCGGCTTGAGGAGAGGGGGCAAATGGGCAAAATACACAAACTTCACTTTTGAGACTCATGCTCCCGAAGGACACCTTCCGGTTTCTTTTTCTTTGGACACCTTCGGGGGTTTTCTTGTTGTCGTCTCTCTTCTCTCGCGTCGAGACTTGTAAACTGTAACATATAAGGCTTACAGGAAATTGTAAAGATTCATAAACAAGTCAATATAATTCATAATTCATAATTGATAATTCGTAATTCGTAATTATATGAAAATAAAAGGCATCAAGCACAGAAATAGTATAGAAATCTTTCAAGAATTAAACATTCCTGATGGGCAAGAAATAGTCATTGAGATTCTAGACGAATCTACAACAATTGTCAGTGGTGAGTCTCAATTCTGGAAATCCCTAGAAAAATTTCGCCAATAACAAGAATTAGAAGCAGTAAGTATTGAACCCGAAGTTTTTGCAGATGTGCGAGATACTTCACCAGGACGTGAAGTAACTTGGTGAACTTGCGCTTTTTATTAGATACTAATATTCTTTCCGAGCCATTGCGCCCAATTCCCAACTCGAATGTTATCGAAATGCTGCGACGACATGAAAATGAAATAGTTACAGCAACTGTTGTTTATCATGAACTACTTTTCGGGTGCTACCGTCTTCCTGAGTCTAAAAAACGTCAAACTATAGAAAAATATCTCCAAGAAGTAGTTGAGCCTAATATACCATTACTGCCATATGATACTAACGCCGCTAAATGGCACGCTACAGAAAGAGCGCGTCTGGTAACTATTGGCAAAACACCATCATTTGCAGATAGTCAAATTGCTGCGATAGCGAAGCGCTGCTGCGTTCGCCCTTGGCGTCTCCCCTTGGGAGAAGCGCAGATCGCTCAGGTTAACGGTCTGATTGTTGTTACTAACAATGTGGCAGACTACGCCGATTTTATCGAACTACAAGTTGAAAACTGGTTTATATGAACTTTTTCAAAATTAGAGCATGTCAGGAAAATACTGACTGAGAAAAACTTGTGGTGTCAAAATCTGAATACCGTTAAATTCGTTTAAGACCAGTAAATCTAAATCACCAGTAATAATAACTTCAGCATTAGCAGCTAAAGCCGTTTCTAGAATCACAATATCATCTGGGTCACGTAATTCAGGAACATCTACAGCTTCAGTCGAACACGATTCGGAAAATCCTTCTGCGACAGACATTAAATATTCAGCTGTATAACCTCGCAGCTCTAAGCGCGATTGAAATTTAGCACGTTTGAGAGTGGTTTCTAGTTCCAAAAACAGCGCTTGGGAGGCAAAAATGCTAATTCTTTGATTTCGTGCTAAATGCAAGAATTTACCAGGAATACCACCCCAAAGCAAACCCGAAATCCAAACATTGACATCTAATACAATCCTCATGCTTTAGAACGTCTTTCCCGTCGTACTTCCTTGACAATTTCACTAATTTCTTCTAAAGAAGGTTGATTAGGGTCTGGTTCCAATTCATCAAGACGTTGGAGAAATTCATCTAGGTTTACAGTCGGTTTGCGGATTTTTTTCAGAACAATTTCGGCTTCTGTAATTGATACCATATATTCATCGCCAGGAATGAGTTTTGCCTGCATTTCTGCGGGAAGTTCTAATTGACCTTCTGCTGTGATTTTCACTCTTATATCTGTATTTGTTTCCATAATCTAATTCTTCCTCATCAATTATATTTTATGGCTATAACTGACAAATTGCTTTCAGAACTTGTAGTAACTGATTTGAACGCTCTTTTTCCATTAAATTTAATTCTGGCATCAAATAATAATTTGGGGGATTTCCGTGTTTGATATTCACAAACAAATAGCTTCTACCATTTGTGGTTAAGCCCCAAACAGATTCTTGATGCTCTAAAGTTTTATAAGCGTATGTCAGCAACTGAGGTAAACCTGTTAATATATCAACCTGACTATTTTTCGATTCAATCAACAATATCCAAAAGTAAGTATTGGCTTTTGTACGTTTAGCTTTAGTTACAGCTAAGATATCGAATCTACCTTTAATTTTGATATCTTCATCTTCAATTTCAATTTCCGCTATATCTTCTTCTAGAAGAATCTCGATAGGATAGCGATAAAAGCCAGCTAAACGCATTAAAGGAGCAACTACAAGAAACTTTACTTGCCCTTCAGAAACTTTACCAGCTGTTAGATAACGGCGAAAGTCATTTTGTATTTGTAAAAGTTCCTGCTGTTCCAATTCTGTTAGCGGTTCTAGCGATAACAATGGGGTGAATGAATCAGCGTACTGTTCTTGAAACCCAAACAGACGTTGAACATCTTCTAGGGATAAATTACGAGCGTTGAGAATTGTCATTTATTTTTGCTTTATGTTGACAGTGATTACTTAATTACATTATTAGCAGCTAAAGCTGTTTCCAAATCACAGTATCATCAGAAATCGGCTTTCTCAGGTTTTATTAAGAGAAATTTACTGCGTTGGTATAAATTAAATCGACAAGCGATCGCCTAACCTAATTCAACTATTTTAACCCACAGCAAAATCTGTAAACTGTCTTTTATAAGGTGAGTGAAATCCTAACACTATATCGTGTTTGGGAACACCTAAAGCCACTAATTCATCAGCAATATTAGCTTCCGTTCCATTATGCTGAATCCAAATTTTCCCATTCTTAATATCTAAGTGTAATACACAACCATATACACGCCGCTTGTTTTCCCAACCCACATATACTAACTGGTAGTGGTCGTGTTCAGTATCAAATATAGTCTGTGCTTCCACTTCACTATCAGATTTTTCGTCCTGACTATATGCTCTTAATAACTGCTTAATATACTCTCTATATTCATCTAATTTAGCCATCTGACAATCACCTCATTTTCGATGTCATAAATTAGTAAACGTAATTGATATTGTTGAATTATCATCTGAGGAAATGGTAGCTTAAAAAAAGCTTCATAGGTATCTGATGGAACCGCTAAATATAAAATGCGTTCTGGTTGTTCTTGAGAAAGTGCAAACCGATAGTTAATAAATTGTCCTAATGCGGTATGAAACTCGGAAATAGTTGATTGACCAAGAAAACTCTTAACTTCCACAGCTATTTTTTGCCCTTCTCTTTCAGCCGCAATAATCTTTTCTGCTCCTAAATCAATATATAATTCAACCAAACCCCACTCTATACGTAAAGGGTCATCTGTAATAGTCCAGCCATCTTTTTGTAAGCCTAATTTTACAACATCGTGAAATTTATCTTTTGCTGACATAACATGTAAGTAGGTCGTTAAATTAAACATCACTCGTTGGGATCGGGCAATGGGGAGGCAGTGCGTTGGACGGGTTTCCCGGCTTGAAGCATCTGCCGTCATGGGGCATAGGAAATAAAAAGAAAACACGCTTTTTACATTTCTTTACATAGGTGTTTTTATTTATGCCTGCTTACTTATGTTGGTGTTAACACCAAGTTTGGACTACGCGACCTGTTAACTGTTGCCCTAACCAAGGTGTATTACTAGATAAAGTGTAGAGATTTTCGCTGTTGACTTTCCAGCTTTCTTGGGGATTAAATAAAGTCAATTCTGCCTTTTCACTCTTGACGATCGCACTCATTTTTTGTCCTAAACACTCCGCTGGACGATTACTCAAAGCTTTCCATAATTCCAAAGCTGTAAATTCACCGCTTTCTACCAAATAATGCCACAGTAGCGGTAATGCTAACTCTAATCCAATTGCCCCTGGTAAAGCTTCTGCAAACGCTTGCACTTTTTCTTCGTAAGTATGCGGTGTATGGTCAATAGCGATCGCATCCACAATTCCCATTCGCACACCCGCACGCAAAGCCGTTAAATCGCTCGGTGTTCCTAAAGGTGGTTCTAAACGCAGGCTGGTATTATAACTCTTAATTACCTTAGTGTCAAGTAAAAGATGCATCCAAGTAGTGCTGGCGGTGACGGGTAAACCCTGAGATTTTGCATTGGCGATGAGTTCGACACTGCGGGCGGTGGAAACGCGCATAATATGGACAGGTGTATTTGTAGCAGCGACTAATTCCAACAAAGAAGCGATCGCCGCAGTTTCGGAAATAGCGGGATTGCCTGGTAAACCTAGGCGAATAGAGTCTTTTCCTTCGCGCATGACACCATTGGACATAATCCGGCGATCGCAACACCAAAAGGCGATCGGTTTCCCTAAAGGTTGGAGATATTCCAACACTCGACGCACCAGCCCCAAATTTTCCAAGTTTCCGCCATCAGCAAAACCAACCACCCCAGAAGCCGCCAAATCCGCCAATTCGGTCATCTGCTTTCCTGCAACATCTTGAGTGATAGCACCCCAGAGGTGGAGGAGGGGGAGAGGGGGGGAGGGGGAGGGGGAAGACAAGGGAGATGGGGAAGACAAGGGAGATGGGGAAGAAATTCCCCCTTGTCCCCCTTGTCCCCCTTGTCCCCCTTGTCCCCCTCGTCCCCCTTGTCCCCCTCGTCCCCCTTGTCCCCTCCTCTCCCTCTGCAACAAGTGCGCTACCGCACCTGGGTTATCAATCGGTGGAGATGTATCGGGTAAAATACTAATTCTTGTAAAGCCGCCAGCAGCAGCAGCTTGCAACACAGAAGAAATAGTTTCCCGTTCTTCAAACCCAGGTTCGCCGGAGTGACTATATAAATCTACCAACCCAGATCCTAAAATTAATCCCCGACAATCTCTGATTTGAGTATCGGCACTAATATCAGAAATACTTTCTGCGACGGATCTGATATAACCATCAGCAATCAACACATCAGCTATTTGGTCAGTTTCAGAAACTGGGTCGATAATTCGTACTTGTTGCAGCAGTTCAGTCATAAAAATTTTCAGTTAGGAGTTAGGAGGCGCGAAGTTAAGAGTTAGGAGTTAGGAGTTAAGAAAAGCGAAGTTATTTACTCCTTGCTTGTTACTCCTAACTTTATTCCTCACTCATAACTCCTCACTCCTCACTTTTTTTACAGTGCGCCGGCTGCGGTTTTATCGAGTACGCCTCCACCTAAGTGAGTGGTAATATTCATTGCTTGCAGTACTGGTAAACCATCGAGTCCGGAAGGGTAATCGATAACGCTGATTGCGCCATTTCCTTGACGGAAGTTCCAGAAATTTTCTGATGGTAAACCGAGAATCTGACAAAGCAAAGTTTTATTTGTAGCGTCGTGAGCGACTACTAAGCCGGTTTGAAGTTGATTTGAGATTGCTGTTTCAACTATAAATTGCCAAGCAACAATACTGCGATCGCATACCTGTTGCAGATTTTCCCCTTCAGGCATTTGTACTTCTGCTGGAATTGTTCGCCAACGTTCCAATTCTCCCGGATATTCTTGCTCTATTTCTTTTTCAAATTTTCCTTCCCAAAGTCCGTGACTAATTTCTCTTAAACCATCAACTAAATCCAACTTTACACTTTTGTGATGCTCTAAAATAATCTCCGCTGTTTCTTTAGGACGCAGCATTGAACTACTAACGGCAAAATCAATTGCTACTTGTTTGAGAAATTCGCCGGCTTTTTGTGCCTGAAGCCTACCATTATCGTTTAGGGGGATATCAATTTGTCCTTGAAATCTACCTTGACGATTCCATTCAGTTTCACCGTGACGCACTAGCAACAATCTTACTCCTTGATGATTCGGTCGCAACGAAGGCAGAGTTTCGCCTAAGTGTTGCGTCTGATTCATCGATTCTAGTTGAACTGGTTCTCCTAATCCCCCAGAGAAATTCAAAACGCTGATGCCACAGTTAGATTGCTGTATGGAATGGTAGCGAGATGGAGATATCGACAATGCGGTGCTGATTAAGGCTCGATTAATACCGTTATGCCCGACTATTAATATAGTTTGCCCTTGATGGCGAGACAAAATTTCTTGCCAAAACTGCCGCGCTTGTTCGTATAAAGCTAAAACTGGGAAATGTTCTTTTGTTCCCTCAGTTTCTGGAACTAGCATCCGCAGTTCGTGAGGACGTTCTTTCCAGGTGCGGTAGTCGTCGGCAAATTTCTGCTTGACATCAGCAGTGAGCATTTTCTCCCATAAAGGAAGGTCAATTTCCAGCAATTTATGAGAAGTTTGCCCAATAATAGGTTCTCCAGAATGAGTTATCAATTCACTTTGGATGATATCTGCTGTCTCTTTCGCTCGTTGTAAAGGACTGCTGTAAATCGCATTAAATTGAATATTACTCAGGGCTTTGCCTACTAAACTGGCATCATTACGACCTTTTTCGGTTATGGTGGACGCATCTATGCGACCTTGGACACGCTTTTCTGTGTTATATGTGCTTTGACCGTGGCGCACGATGATCACACGAGTCATCTTTTTTGCCCTCCTCTATCTAAAGGAATAATTTTACTGCAAAGTGTTTACAAATTGGCAAAAATGCCAATTTATATTTGCTTGGCTACTTTGAGGCGATCGCAAAGCGACTCCTTTCCTGCGGAACGCACATGCGTTCGGAGTATCGCCTAAAAATAAAGTCCCCTCTGTCTTTGAGTTGCTTTTCAACTACGCAAGGCAGAGGGGCTATTTGATTCTACACCGACTAAATCCGCAGCGATTGAGAAAAAGCCGTAGTAAGCACGCTTTGTGCTTAAAATCAATGCTATTGACCAACAAGCTGCACTTGCACCCCATCATTAATGTCATTATCAGACTCAGCCGGTTGCAGAATAATCGGAGTGTCTGGCAGTGTTAGAGGTTCGTCAGATCTCCTTAGTTGGACACCATCGCCGATTTGCAAAACACCTGTAGGTACAATTGTTTCTCTACTATTATTGCCACGAGCGTTTGCAGAATTGCTTGGTGCAAAAAACTTGGCGTAGTCGTCCTGTGCTGTTCTATTATTAATTCCGCTGAGAGAATTACCAGTTAACGTATATTGTGGTGTGTTTGGTGATGATTGGGCGTAAACTGAATTTCCCAAGCTTGTAACACTTGCGATGATTGCCAAAGCTGCAATAATTTTGCTGTTCATTTGTTTTACCCAAATTCTTTTTTATTACTTGTCTTTAGTCTACAAACAAGTTCTTTTTCTTTGCCGTAATTATAAGCTGTGTGTTAGCTAATAACTGTATTTTAATATACTGGCTTTGTCAAGATGTTCTCTTCTGATGTTAAGTAAAACAAATAGATAAGATATTATTATTTTTATGTATAATTTATAATTGTTGCCAATAATGCAAAAAAGCAACAAAATATTGAGAAATATTAAGATGAAGTTAGTGTACATATACCTCTTGCAGTTATTTAGGAAAAGGGCAAGAACGCACAAGAACAAGAAAAAGTGATTTCGTTTACAACTTTAGTTAACATGGGTGAATATTACCTCTGGTATTAGAGGTAAGCCTTAAGGCATAAAAAGTAATTTCTTCTAAAAATAAAATTCAACTGATGCCATTTGATACCGAACTACTACCCCGTATAAATGCCAAATCCGTCCGGGAAAATGGTAAACAATATTATGTAGATGCTAAAGGAAGTCGCTTTCCTAGTGTGACAACTATACTTAATGCCACGAAACCAAAAGAAGAACGTGACAGACTATTCAACTGGAAAGCGCGTGTAGGTACAGAAGAAGCTACTCGCATTACCACAACCGCAAGTCGTCGGGGAACTCAAACTCACAAACAAATTGAGCGCTATTTACTTGGTGAAAATCCTATTTGTCCAGAAGCAAGTCTTCCTTATTGGGAAAGTATCAAACCGATTTTAGAAGAAATTGACACAGTTAAACTGATTGAAGGCTCAGTTTTTCACTACGATTTGAGCTATTCAGGAAAAGTTGATTGTGTTGCTAATTATAAAGGCATTCCCTGCATTTGCGAGTGGAAAACAGCAGACAAACCGAAAAATTCAATTGAGCGTTTATATGAGTATCCACTGCAACTTGTAGCGTATATGGGAGCCGTAAACGATTATTATCGAGATTATAGTATTAAGTTAAATCATGCTTTATTAGTGGTAGCGATTCCAGAAATGCCGGCTGAGGTATTTTGGTTTGATTCAGAAGCAATGAATAATTACTGGGAACAGTGGCAAAAGCGAGTTGCTGAATATTGGAAAAATAAATATACTGCATTGCAACTGTAGCGGTTCCGCAACTTATGGGAACGGTTCCGCAACTTATGGGAACGGTTCCGCAACTTATGGGAACGGTTCCGCAACTTATGGGAACGGTTCCGCAACTTATGGGAACGGTTCCGCAACTTATGGGAACGGTTCCGCAACTTATGGGAAC
>JAESGF010000368.1_pt1 | contig 9996 bp, 11 predicted proteins | sample 9269621 | NCBI WGS metagenome assembly JAESGF01 (sample SAMN14515066, study PRJNA621663) | algae metagenome | isolation source: Tolypothrix carrinoi HA7290-LM1 and co-occurring heterotrophs from dry rock... | place: USA: Makauwahi cave, Kauai, Hawaii | collected 2011-01-06
CTGAATACTGGTAACAACGGCATCGGCACGTTGGCGCTACGCACCAACGCCACTTTGTTGTACGCGATCGCATGAATTGAGTGATCACAAGCCGTATCAATCGATAACCCGCAACTTGGGTTATTAGCAGTCCTGCGCCAAGTGGGTTAATTGCAGAAAAAGCAACTGTTGCGATCGCGGCTACCGTGGAGAGTGTAGTGATGCCTGCAATGTCGATTAGGTAATGCAGGCTTGTGTCTCTAACTATTACTTCCCCGCCTTTACCTGCGCCAGCAACGCATCTAATTTGGCGTTGGTGGCATCAATGTTGGACTTCATCTCTGCTACTACCTCAACAGGCTTTTCCATCTGATTGGCGAGGTCTGTAATAGCTGTCACGTAGGCTTGTTGTCTAGCTTCTGAGCGTTCTTTGATAGCTGCATCAAGTTCTCCTTGCCGACGGTCGATTACGTTTAGGGCGATCGCATTCTTGACTTGTTCTAGGGTGTCAATTACTTTGATTTCTTGCATTGCTGCCAACACCAAAGGGAAGCCCAGAACCTGAGATGCGTTGTCAATCAAGCGTTCTTGTTGGTCAATGTCCATGCCTGTGACTGGAGTAATACTGCCGTTGCTTTCTGGCAGCGCAGCCCGTGCGCTTTGACGGATTAAATCAGCTTCCGCCGCAGAGCAAGTATTAGTTGTTTCCCAATCTGGGCGTGTATCACTCAAAATCAATCGAGCATCATCTACCTTGATTCCGGTTTCTTGACAAATTTCAAACAGTGATTGTGCAGACATAACTAATTTCTCTTAATTAATGATTAGGCTGATTGTTTAACGGCTATGGCAAGTTTTTGCATCTGTTCCGCATACTTTGCCTTTGAGAATAAATACCCGTTGGTTTCTACAAATTCTTTGACTCGTGTCTTCTTGCCGAAATAAAGGAAGCAAGCGCGAATTAAAGATAATACCCAAACTTGGTAAGGCGTTAATGGAACACTGCGATCGTATCGACAACCTTTTTTCCTTATTAGGTCTATGTCATTGGGGAGTTCTGGATAATCTTCTCGGTATTCTTTGATCAGGTAGAAGGTCACTTTGTCATACCGCCACACAGAAGGGCGATTTAGATCGAACGCATTGGCGACTGCTTGTTTGGTTAAAGAGAAGTCCGCGTAAAGCGCTCTATCCATGAGAAACTGACCAACACAATAAATGTTGGAGTCGATCATATTTAACGAGGGGAGCGAATATTTGATGAACAGAGAACGAACACGCAACGAATATTTAAAGACTCTAAATTGCGCTTTATGATAGCCGGGAAGCCGGAAACCCGCTATTTGACTACTGTCTGGCTTTATTTAACTAGTGTCGAACGCTTTAACGGATGCTCTAGGCAATTCATTGTTGCGTTCGCTCTCTATGTAAGTTAATATAGCAATTGATAGTTGCTACTGTCAACTACTAAATTAAAAGTTTCACTATTGGGAGTTAATAGTTGATAATTTTAGGGTAGTAGCTACTAGCAGTTAGTAATGGCAAAAGGGGAGTACAGGAAGGCGAGGATAATGTTTACTTGCGAACACGACATAAAAGAAAAACTTCAAGCTTGGGCAGATAGTGAGAACCGAACGCTATCTAATTTAATGGAATTATTAGCCGAGCAAGCGATCGCAGCCAGGGAACCAAAGGACAAAAAACCATGACCAACCCCAATTCCCCCGAAGACCGACTAAATCGCATCGAGCGAATCCTGGATGATGTAGCTACACAGCAAGCGGCAAATACCCAGGCGATCGCCCAACTTACTATTCAGCAAACTGTCAACACTGAGGCGATCGCACAATTAACTGAAAATACTGATCGCGTTTTGGCACGTAGCGCAATCTTGGACGATGTGCTTCTGGAATTACGCGACAGTTCTGAGCAACATCAACGTAATTTTGAGGAGCATCAAAGGACTACCAATGCTGCCCTAAATAGCTTGGAGGCGATTCTTTTGCGGCTAATTAATCGATAAAAAACCATGACCAACGCAGGACAACCAACCATTGAAGAACGCTTAAGCCGCCTAGAAAACATCTTTGCCAACATTGGTGAAACGGTAGTTGCACAAAGCGACACTATTGATGTGTTAGTGGCGAACATCAATCAATTAACCGAGAACGTTAGCGCCGTAACCAACCGAGTAGATATCTTAGCCATACAAGCAGAACAAGACCGAGCGCAAGCCGCAGAAGACAGACAGCAAGCAGCCGTTGACCGCCAAGAATTCAGATCCGAGATTCGGCGCATTTGGGAATATTTACTACAGCAAGGTGGCAACGGGAACACCCCACCCCAGTAATTAAGGAACGGCGATAGTATTTTTGTTCTAGTTACCGTAAAGTTACGGTAACTGTGTTTTTCCATTACTCGCAATGATTGTAAAAAATGCCAACCGTAATAAAAGAAGCGCAAAATTGTAAAGTAACTCGACACGACAACACGCTCCGCTTTGAGCTTAGGGAGGGTAGCGAAGAAGTTGCCGAGTTGCTTCACGTATTAATAAAAGTCGGAAAGCTACCTAGTGAAGAACTGAAGTGTTTGGCTTATACCGAAGACTTGTTAAACAACTGGGAATACGAGCGCATATTTAGCCAGGATATAGCCTTTAAACTGACTCTGGAAGTATTTAACCTTGACTGGGATACAAGTGCCACCCCTCCGGATAAATATATGGGGCTGCTTGTAGAAGCGATCTCGGAGAGGTACAACACTCTTAGAAAAGTAATAAAAGCTGGATTCTCAGTATTAAAGAAATACTTACCCAACTGTCCCGCGACACCAGCCGAACTTTTTTATCAGGTAGTTGAGGAGGAACGGACTCTGCCCTTTGAAAGCAAGCTAGTCAACGACTATTTGAGAATTGACGCAAAACAAAGGGCAAAATTTCATGCCGAACTAGCCAAGAAGGACATTAACAGCGTCGATTGGGAGAAGCTAGAAAAACTTAAACCTGCCCACGTCAACAAAAAAGAAGTGCGATCGCTAGCCAGCACTATACTTCTTACCTTAGTAGAAAACTACGACCGGACACCAAAAAACCAACAATTAACGATTCGCACTCAATTTAACCATTTAAACGAGAACGAGAGACACCTAGATGAAGTCCTAGGGGAAGGTTTCACTAAAAGGACGGAAAATGGGCGACTTATCCCTACAACTACTTGGGTTGGAGGTGAAATGTCTTACAGCCACAACGGGAAGCCACCGAAAAAGCAATTGTAACAATCGCTTAACACGATAGCAGCTTTTCAGCAGGCTATCGCATTTCTGATTGTCTCGTGATTGAATGTTTGTAAGTAACAAAAAGGGAAACAGCTTGTATGGCACTCAGCTATCTCAATCCATTGTCAGAAAATTACTCTTTTCCAATTCTACCGCAGAATATGCTTTCTACGTCTAACTAGACATACAAAATAAAAACGGGGGTTCGCAACAAACGAAATCCCCGAAAACAAACAAAAAAACTTACCTTCATCATGACACAACAACTAAATTTAGACAATAAGGCACAGCTAGTAGCAGGCTTACAACAACTCCCCTTGAATTGGGCACTAACGCCAGTAGACGGCAATAAGCGCCCTTATCGCCAAAGTTGGCAAAGTGAAGCGCCCTTGAGTCGGGAGGCACTCGCTTCTGAGATAAAATCAGGCAGAGCCAAGGGTTACGGCATTCGCACGGGTGAAACATCTGGCGGTATTTTAGCCATTGATGCTGACGGACATGCGGCGGAAGGACTATTACAAGAAAAATCAGCAGGCGATTTACCGGACACAATAATTTTTAGTTCTGGCAAACCCGGACGCAGGCAATTACTATATCTAGTGCCCCCAGAATATTGGGAAATCTTCAAAACTATTAAATTCAAGACTGGGGCAAAGGGCGACGACGGCAAGGAACAGCAATTAGAGTTCCGCTGGGATGGCTGCCAGTCGGTACTCCCCCCATCAGTTCATCCGGAAACTGGCAGATACCATTGGGTAAAGTCGCCTCAAGATGTTGAAGTGGCTGAATGCCCAAAGTGGGTAATTGAGTTGGTGCTGAATCATAATCAGCCTACGCCCAGCGCCTCAGAACCCAGGTTTAAGCAGCCCCCAGTCAAATATTTAGACAAACCGCCATTAGAAATTTTCTTGGGCGATAAAGATCGAGATTTAATACTGCATGGGGTAAGTGATGGTTCTCGTAACGACGCAGCACGGAAACTTAGTCTTAATTTGGTAGCTACTGCCCGCCGTCTCTACGAATTGGGTATTGACTACCAAGGCGCAGCTTGTGTCCTCTACGAACGATTTTGCGCCAACTGCACTCCTCCTTTAGGCTCTGATGTGCGAGGGGAGGCTGAGGGGTGGTGGCGTAAAGCTGAGGCGATCGCCAAGCGTCCAAGTTTAGATGATGAAAAATTACAAGGATGCTACCAAGCATGGTTAAATAAACAGCGTCCACATGCTCAACAAGTACAACAACCATCAAGTAAGGTGAATATGCCCATTGTTGGCGGGGAGGCGGTTTACAGCGAAGACGAGCGCCTGCGACTAGCTTTATTAGACTTAGCTCAAGAGAAAGACAAGATATCTCGTACCCGCAAACGGGCGCAGATTTGCAGTTATTACCGTATTTCTAAAAATGAAGTTGAGGATCTAGTAAGAGAAACAGAGCGCAAGACCTCAACGTGTAGCCTAAAACTGTCATCCTTTGACGAGCTACTAGATATGGAAATTCAGGAGTTAACCTGGCTTATTCCAGAGCTACTCCCCGCAGGCGAAATGGTAATACTGGCAGGTTCGCCAAAATCCGGCAAAACCTTAATGGCTATTGATGCAGCATTCGCGATCGCCACCGGCGAAAGTGATTTTTTAGGAATGCGACCTCAGCACGGCAAAGTCCTGCTAATCTCCAACGATGAAAACGCTAGATCCACTAAGTCAAAACTTCTTAAGCGCGGTTTTCGACGTGGCGACGGCAAAAATCTGGAGGTTATTTTCAACTGGACTATCGACCAGATGTATGAATTAGAGCAAGTATTAGACAAGTTTCGCCCTGACCTAATTATTCTTGATTCTCTGAAATCTATCACCGCTAATAGCGAAGTTAGCGAAAACTCCGCAGAATTTGCTAATAATATTTATGCACTCAAGAATTTATTTAACCAATACAGCGCTGCTTCCATACTAATTCACCACACAAACAAAAATAAGGATGCAATGGGTGTCGCCAAACTTCGCGGGTCTAGCGCTATTGCGGGTGCTGTTTGGGGGACTTGGCAACTAGAACACATTGCCAAGCCTGACCCTAACGGAGGAAAAAGTCTAATGATTGATCCTAGCGACCCCAAGCGGATTTTAGCTGTTTTTGCCCGCGACATAGAAGGTCAATTATTAGCTTTAGAATTTGACCCAGAGTTTAACTCCTATGTCCGTACTGACGAAGAAAGACTAAAAGAGCAATCAACAATGGCTGATCGCATCCTCTCTGTGCTTAGGCTCAACCCAAGCGGTTTAAGTGGTCGAGACATTATCGAGTGTCTTGGCATGACACGAGAAGAAGGTGGGCGCGGAGTCTATACCACCCTTGACCGAATGGAGGCAAAATTACTCGTCTCAACAATAAATTCTGCTAGTGATAGAAGAGTAAAACTCTATACTATTAAAAATAGTCAACACGCAAATGTAACAGATTGTAAATTAGTCAACATGGGGGGGGACTCCCTCTCCCCCCCACCCCGTGTCCAAAATGTTGACTATTCTGCTGAAAGCTATAACCAGTATGGTTTACAAGATAGTCAACAAGAAAACCAAATTAGTCAACAACATACTGAAAATAGTCAACAACTTTCTAATACAACGTATACCGATCACAATTTTAAACCCTCACCAGATATGGATGATAGCGAATTAGTCAACATAGTCAACACAGGGGGGGGAGAGAGTCCCCCCCTGGAAGTGTTGACTAATTCTACTGAGTGTCCAGAAGAACAGCCTAAATCAACCGATAACTTAATTGGTAAGACTGTTGTAATCGCAGCAGGTGGGCGCTTCGATGGGCAATCTGGCGAAGTGGTTGGGTTTGAAGGCGATCAATATAGAGTTCGGGCGAATGGTCAAGAATTGTGGTTTGAGGCGAAGTATCTTGTTATTGCCGCGAATTAATTAGGACACCATAATACAAAAAACACAACTCAATCAGGCGATCGCTAATGAATCGGCTTCAGTACGCATACTGCCAAACGATTCATCAATCCCAAGGTGGCACTTTCAAGGAAGTATTCTTGGATCTGGCTTCTGTGTTTGGCTGCCGAGAACCAAAATTGAGAAATCAGCTTTTGTATGTTGGCGGAAGTCGCGCTTCTGAGCATTTGTATGTTTTAAGCAAGTTTTGATGGACTCCAAGCGCGATCGCCTCCCCATAAGGCTTATAGCGGGTCTTCAAGGGATTCGTAGGGCAAAAGTAGGGTTTCAAACCGTATAAATCGTTGATTGATTATATATTCATGTAACGATTAATTTTTTCTAGTTACCGTAACGTTACGATAACTAAAGGAAAACCCACTATTAATTATTAAATAAGTTGTTTATGCCGAAAACTGACGTTAAATCCCCGATTGAAGACCTACAAGCCGAAATCTCTCGTTTGCAGGCAGAAATAGCAGATACTGAAACAGCGATCGCTACCCAGCAAAGCGAAAATTCTCAGTACAAGGAATCAGTTCGTCTGCTATCAACTAACACTGCAAAATACGTCCCAGTAGGGACATTTCCAGTAATGGACGCACTGATTAAACTTATGCAGCAGACTAGCACCGAAGAAGAACGCAGTCGGCAGTGGCAAATGGCGCAGGAAGCGTTAAAAGTTGGGGAGGATGCTGTGATTAGCCTCCAAACCCAGCTTGAAGATTTGCAGCGGCAGTTGGCGATCGCACAGGAAGAACTCGACTGGCAGGAAAATTTCGCCTCGCACGCAGAGCGATATCGGCAGGGATTCGTTTTGGCACATCCAGGGCAGATTCGCCAAAATAGAATCAAGTTGGTTGAGCGTGATTTGGGCGAAAAGCGGCAACAATTGGTTTCTGCCGAAAATTACCTTATGGCGAAAGATCCAAAGCCTCAATATATAGCGGTGTCGGGTTACACTTCCGCAGCACAGGATGTCGAATATTTGAAACGGGCGATCGCATCTTTGGAAAAAGATTTGGAGAATTTGCGCTCAGAGCCGGTCAAAGAAGACGCAGCGTGGGAAATGAGATTTCGACAATATGTTCGGGCGAGGACTCAAATTCAACCCGAATTGTCGAAACTGTTGCACATGCAAAATCAGTATTTGGAGACTTTCGCGAAATTTAAGGAAGCTGTTGCAGCAAATCCAAGAGCCGTTGAGTTTGAGGCGATCGCTCTCAAACCCGGTCGTCTGATAGAAGTTGTTTCCGGCAGAATTGAATTGACTTGAAAGTATTGTGGTTGACCAGTTTGTTTAGGATTGCTGGGGGGGTGGTTAGTATTGCGATCGCGTAGTTACCGTAACGTTACGGCAACTGTCGAAATATTTAATTATGTCTGCCTTGCCATATCTGCGCGGGGTGGGCTTTTTCCCTTTATAGGAGTTTGTCAGTTTTTAACGCATCTATAAAGTTGTCTATACCTTCTGCCGCACAACGCATTTTGGCAGACTGGATACCGACTTGATATTTGGCAGCCAGTTTAGCTAGAATGCGATCGCGTAACTCCTGCAAAGGCTTCCCATCCTTTTGCCCAAGAGCCTGGGGTTTTTCTCTCAGGCGACTTGCTCCCCCAAGCGACTGTCTATAAGGGCAACTATACGCGCTTCTAGTTGAGCCTCTAGCGCTGTTGATATACGAGCGTCTATCATTTTTTCTATGTTGCTCGTTGCCACCTCTGGCTTTGCTAGACGGTTCCCCGCCACATACCATTTGACAAACTCTAACAAAGCAGAGGAGGCGCTAACACCCTCTTCTTTGGTTGCATCTAAGAAAGCCTCCCAAATATACGTTTCAACTCTAAAAGTGGCTAATTTATTCACTTCTATACTCCTTTGCTGTACTTATTTCTAGCTTACACGAAAGTCTATTTTTTGTATATCAGCGTGTATATAATGGTTCATTATCAATGCCAAGACTTTGTATAGCCTTATTGTATAGAATTTGTATTGCAAAATTGCTAGAAGTTGTATATAACTGTAGATGTGAGGAGCAAGCAACCCCACAACGCCAAAGCGATCGCTCGTTCTTGCTGGAGGGGCGATCGCCTAGCGGTTAACCATAAAAAAGTAAACCTACGGAAACAATAACATGTCATTTGCTCAATTATCCAGCGTCGATCTAGCGGCACTATCAAAGGCAGAACTCAAATCTTACGTTAGGATTGCCCGTCAGCAGTGGGGACGCAGCATTGACCTTCGCACCGCAACCGTTCACGACTTGATCGAGTACCTGCAAATGTATTTGCAGCATAAGGCTGAGACAGACAACGCAGTAGTACCACCGCACACTTTAAGTGATTTTGACGGCATCGAGCCAGAAGTGATGGCAGCGACCGATTGGATCAACGCGACACCTTTATCTTGCGATATTTGTAACTTCCAGTATTGCAAGTTGCCTGAATCCAAAGTTGAAACCACTTACCCATCGCTTTATCGTAGACTTTGCACCCTCGCAGCTCACAGATTGGCTCGTAGCGTAGAGTTTTACCGACTGCAAGCCACATCTGAAATTTGCCGACTTAATTTTGACTGCAACAAAATCTTGCAATCAATGCCAATTATGCGGAGAGTGGCAGAGTTTAGCTCTGATAATAGCATCCCGATGCAGTATGTGTTGGAGCAAGCAGAAGACACACCCGAATACATCGCTAACCAAAAAGCGATCGCATTGCAGCAAAAGAAGTTAAACCAGTTAGCCGCAGCGTTGCCAAGCTTCCTCACTCCCGAACAGCTAGCCGCAGGCAAGTCAGAGGTTGATAGATATCTTGAAGGCGACCCAACCGCAGTCTGCCTCTCCAATCAAGAAAAGCACCACTTGTGTTTAATCAAAGCGGGAAGCAAAGACTGGGAATATCTTGATGACCAGTACACAACGGTCGCGGAACCGCAGTTACAGCGCATCATTCATGACGATCAACCTATTGCTTGTATTACTAGAAACTCTTATGGGGTGCGGTGCTTGAACGCTTATCAGGTAATGTTTGTAGATATCGATCTAGCCGACGACGATGAAGTGAGTCTTGACTCTTCTCCTTGGGGCGATCGCAATACTACCGAACAGGACATTATGGAAGCGATCAAGGAAGTAGCAAACGATTACTCGCTAACTTTTGAGGTGTATCGAACTTGCAAAGGTTTGAGGCTACTGGAAATGTCGCGACTTTGGAGTGTGCAGAGCTACGAGTCGCAGTCAGTATTATCTCGACTAGGTTCGGACAAGCTTTACCAGCAGCTCTGCCTAAAGCAGGAGTGCTATCGGGCGCGTTTAGAGATTAAGCCTTGGCGGATGGGTGATGCAGTCTGCCATCATGTCTCTACGATTGGCAACGCTTTACCCATCTCTCATGGGTTAGTAATTAAAAAGCTACACAATACTTACTGCTTAGGCGACGGACAACTAGCGTAGTCATCGTAACTTTACGCAACCGTGCCCAACTCCTAACTCCTAACTCCCAATCCCCAATCCCCAATCCCTAACCTCTAATTCTCTATGCTCTCACCCAAAAAGTGAGGGCTTTTCTATCCTCCCCAATGTCTGGGAACACAAATTATCAGAACGACCGAAAACATTGTCGGAACCTTTGATAATAATTGCGTGTCAGTTGAGTCATAATGAATCGGTGGTAAGTTGTCGGGTTGCACATAAGTTGAAAATCATTACACATAAAGTGTGGTACTTTCAGCCATACTCTTTGCACATAAGTTGAAAATTTTTGGCACATAAGTTGAAAATTTCCGACCTGATTTACTTATAAG
>JAESGF010000369.1_pt1 | contig 9936 bp, 11 predicted proteins | sample 9269621 | NCBI WGS metagenome assembly JAESGF01 (sample SAMN14515066, study PRJNA621663) | algae metagenome | isolation source: Tolypothrix carrinoi HA7290-LM1 and co-occurring heterotrophs from dry rock... | place: USA: Makauwahi cave, Kauai, Hawaii | collected 2011-01-06
CAACATCGTCTCACGGAAAGTTATCTACTCTTTTTTGGTAGAGAAAAGCACCATTCGTTCAAAGAGAGAAAATACTGGACTTTTAAGGGGGTGAAAATGTTAAGAAATATTTCGCCAACAGCATCATTTACTATCGCAACGCCTATAAGCGCCTTTGGTGTATTTGGACTTAAACAGGTATTCTGTTTAAGTGCCGGGATTTTGGCGCAGGGCGATCGCACGCATTTATTGCTTTGCTTATAGGGGAGCGCGTTGGCGATCTTCCTTGTCCAAAGACATCGCCGACTACTTTATTTCATGAATTTTCCTCGCTTGAAAATTATGAATGTCTTTGACCATAGTTCTGGCTATTACCCTACAGGTCATTAAGCTGTGGCATTCTAAGTCTTGCAAACATATAATTCAGCAATGCTAGAAAAGCATTGCTGAATTGTCGGTTCATGAAATACTGTGCTAATTTCCCTAACAAATAAAGGTTATCTTGCAACAGTAAAGGAAGTGCTTGAGTGTTATCTACTTACCCTCTAATTTGCACCTCTTTTTGGCATTAACAAGCCGAGGTATGCTCCGAGCGCAACTTTAGTTAAATCTGCAAAAGCTGGACGTGTGCTTGAATCAATGAGCGCTAAGGCGATATTGCCAATCACTAAAGCTAACACAATAACTGCAAATACTCTCTGTAGCAGTATACCTTTGGGCGGTTTGCGAAAGGGTTGTTGTTGTATCATAATTACATATGTCCAGTAAGGTTTGGATAACTGCTTATAAGTTGACACCATCAACTTATAAGCGAAAACAGTCAAGATGTAACCAAGATATATCTTGGCTGTTTTTTAGTATTTGATTACTAAAAACATACTTGAGTGCTTACGTGATATCTACTTAAATTTATTATGTTCGATTTTTTTTCACATCTACTACTAGAAATATTTTTTTTGCTTACGTATTTATATTTAAATAAGTTATACGTAATTTGCTATATTTAATACATTATTTACACGGAACCTGCTTTTGGAAGAAACGTGCGTAAATCATATTATCTATTAATATTTATGAAACACCTTGAATCATTAAAGTTGTTTTACAACTTGCAAGTCAATATTAGCAAGCTTTTGAGACTAAAGGTTACAGATTTTTTGAATATCTATTAAATCAGCGTTGCATAATTAAGGGATGAACTGTCCTTGCTGTGTATCTGTTCACATACGTAAAAATTGGCACTATTCTAATAACATAAAATTACGTTTGCATGACTCATATATGAATGGAAAAATTATAACCAATGGTGAGTAAAAGTAATGTATTATACTAATACTATACCGTATTATGTCAATTTTGTATTGATGAACTGTCCTCACTGTACATCCAGCCATTTTTGCTAAATCCTTAATCGTCAAGAATAGTCAAAGCTTCCCTAATTTTTTCTTTGATTGCCCCACCTTTATTTGCTGGCAGCGGCAGGGCATCTTTTAATAGTGCGATCGCGCTTTCTATTTTTTTATCTTGCCCCACTGCAATGGAGTTGGCTTTCTTAAGTTGCGCCTCTAGTTCAGAAATGTTGTCCGGCAGCAACATTTTCCTGCAAATAGAGAAGGTATTAGAACTAGTCGATTTAGCGCCCAGGAATGTTTTGGAAATCCCAACGCAGTTGTTGAGGAGTTTTTAGAGTTGTTTAAATTTTAAATAGATAAGACAAAGCGATCGCCCATAAAAAATTCTTAGAGGAAAAGTTGCCTTGAGTGCGATCACTCCCTACCTCGCCAGCGAGTAGCAATGGAACAGGAATGTACGCTAGCCCAAAATGCTTACCGCACTAAGCTTTTAGCCACCTCTTTAAAACAGTCAAATTCCTGTGATAAGAATCTTTATCACAGGAAAAATGCACTCATTGCCCGAATAAGCGGTGAGAATGAGGCACTAAAGAAGATAGAAATTTTATTGTTATCACAGGAATCAGTCGGAGCGCGTACATTTTGGTTCCAATGCTACTCGCACGTGGTCAAAGACACTCCTGTCAATACTAGAGTACCTCCCAAGAGCAGAGTAGGCGTGAGTTGCTCATTCAGTAACAGACCTGCCAGGAGTACAGCAGACACCGGTACCAAGTTGATAAAAACCCCAGCCTTGGCAGGGCCAACTGCTCGCAGACCTTCATAGTACCAGGTGAAGCCAATAGCAGAACCAAACAAACCTAAATACAGCACCCCTAACCAAGCCAATGGCGTAATTTGCCACCAATCTTGCATTAATCCCTCTCTCCAAGCTGGCAAAAACAAAGCTGCACCGCCAATCATACAGGCGTAGGTAGTTGCAGCTAGAGGGGACAGTTCTTTCATAGCTAACTTACCAATGAGGGTATAGGTCACCCAGCTACAAACACAGCCAAATATAAAAACTTCTCCCCAACCCAGTCCTCCTGCTAAGAGACCCCAAATGTTACCTCTGCTAATAACTAGGAAAGCACCTAGTAGGGAGGTAACAACTCCGATTAGTTTAAGGTACGTGAGTTTTTCTTTGAAAAACAGGGCTGAGGTGAGCGAGATGAAGATAGGGTTGAGCGCAATAATCAGCGCCGCGCGACTGGCAGTAATAGCTTTGAGTCCCATAAAGAAAAAGGTGTTGTAAGCGAAAACACCAGATAAACCCAGGAAAGTCACAAGCGGAATTTGCTGCCATTTCAAACGGGGAATTCCACCTTCTATTTTTTGAATAAGTAGCAGCAGACAGACAGACGCAATCGCGAAACGATAAAAAGCTGCTGAGAAGGGTTCAATATTTTGCGCTACTACCCTACCTGCAATGAATGTGCCACCCCAGATTACCGCAGTCAACACCAGCTTCACATACACCATCACTAAGCTCCGATAACACTCTAAATACACTCCTAGCAGTTAGTAAAAGTGAAAATACATTCCTACTTGTTTCATGCCACGGAGACTTTTGCAAAAAAGTCTATTGTTTCATTACTTGTAGCACCCTATCTCAGGGCAAACGTATCTAAGTTCTGGGTGCCTTTCCCAGTCAGGGTTCCATAAATTCATAAGCATAAATGCGTTGAGGACTGAAACCCAAGTCCTGTCGGCATTTCAAAAATAAGATGCGTTTGCCCTAACCCCTATCTAGATTTTTTGTGGTGAACGCAATTTCAATTCCTGTAACAATTTAAGTCTGTCATCAGGCCACCAAGCCCCACAGTCATCACTGACAATGCATGCCGCACACCGCTTCAAATCGTAAACCTTCATTCCGGAAATAGGAGGAGCATAAACATGAAACGTGACTAGCGGTTCAGAGCAAAGATTTTGCATCGCATGAACTTGTCCTTTTGGAGCAAAAAAAATACTTTCAGCCCGTTGTGTCCAGGTGGTAGATAGAGTGGGTACTTCATCTTTATCCAATTTATAGGATATATTTGTGGACTCTCCGCTTACAACTTTTACCCATCCAAACGAGCTTCCGTGGTCATGAGGGGCACACACTTTGTTGTAAGCCCAGTTCATCACGAGAATTTCTAAATACTTCGATTTATAGAGTAACTTCCGCCCATAAGGATAATCTCCTGGTTCTTCAATGTACGGAAGCAAATCTTTCAGGTTCACATCCAAACTGTCAATTGATTCTTTTAGTTCCTTTGCTGAAGGATGAACAAAATGACCGAAAACTTTCTCAAGGCGACACAAAAAGTCCATAAATGTTTCCTTATATTGGTTGTGTCAAAACTAAACTCGATGAAAGGCATTACACATAGGAGTTACGCACTGTACAAATTAACCACAATGTGCGTTATGAGATTTGGTAGTTTCAGGCGCTAGAGCACAACCCTGATTTACTCGCAGCCTTTGTTGTGTTAGGTGCTAGAAATAGCAAACAATGGCTGAAATACCCAAATCATGCACTACATATGTACTATGCGTAATTACTAGCAGATTGAACTGAAATGATGATACAGTTTAGCAGTTTAGCTAATAGTAATTTATATCACATCCTATCGTTAAAATAAATCACTCTTTTGTTAAGCGTAAATATGGTGTGTCAATCTTTCCTGTCCCCAAAGTTGACACTCAAACTCCCTTCATAAAATACGACAAATCGATAGGAATATAGTATTTTAGTGTCAGTAAGTCGTAGTCAGGTGTTATCACATCCGACACTACTTATAAAATTAATTTGGCGTAAAAAACCAAAAATATACTGATAAACAGTAGTATATTGAGTGCAGAACTTGAATAGTCAAAACTACGCTACGAGAGGGCGTACCTCTACAACTGCTCCATCTTCACCTACAGCATCACGCCCTCTAATCAGCACTTGTAGCAGTCGAGCGCGAGGGAGCGCCGCTGCATGGCGTGCGCGATCGCACCGACTATGCGTTTCAACTGTTGTCGGTTCGCGGACTTATACGTACTTGGTAATTTCCATTATTTAATGTATCTAACGTATCAACATACTTGCACTTTAACACCTTATGTAGTATTGATGTAGTATTAATATAGAAGCTATGTAAACTACATAATGAAAGTCGAAATGGTTGTCAATTCGTCAACTGGCTTCAAGAGTTGGATGGTGCTAGATAATAACTATTTACCTATCATCGCCATCGAGAGCTTCATCCGGTATATGGAGACTCTTGAGCGCTCCCCTAACACAGTCAAAAATTATGCCCATCACCTAAAGCTATATTGGGAATTTTTGGATGATAGAGGTATAGAATGGACATCTGTTAAATTTGGAGATTTACAAAGATTTGTAGCATGGTTAAGAAAACCTGCTTCTTCTGTTGAATTTATCGTACTTGAACAACCAAAGCGTTCTCGTAGAACAGTTAATACTATTTTGACAGCAGTCTATGTTTTTTATGAGTATCAGATGTGTCTGGGAAACATAGCAGAACTGCCAATTTATAAATACGTAAAAGACCGTCGTAATTATAAGCCATTTCTATATGGGATTGGTAAGAGTAAACAAATTAGAAAAGCTAGATTGAAGCTAAAAGAAGGAAAAGAAAATATTAAAACCCTAACTCCAGAACAAGTACAGCAAGCCACTAATGCTTGTAATTGCTACAGAGATAGGTTATTAATTCAGCTTTTATATCAAACCGGCATCCGCATAGGAGGAGCGTTAGGTTTGAGACATAGCGATATTGATACAATCTTTAAGAAGCTACAAATAATTCCAAGAGAAAATAACGTAAATGGTGCTAGAGCTAAGTTTGATGAACCTCATTGTGTTACAGGTATTTCTCAAGGATTAATAGGACTTTACATAGAATATGTAAGTCAAGAACTAATAGGAATTGATAGTGATTATGTTTTTGTTAATCTGCACAATGGCACGATTGGCGAACCTATGACTTACAGTTGTGTACTATCTTTGTTCAAGCGATTGAGTAATCAAGTAGGTTTTTATATTAGACCTCACATGTTGAGACACACGCATGTCACAGAATTACTGAAAGATGGATTAGGAATGGAGTGGGTACAAGTAAGACTTAAACATAAGAGCGTGCAAACCACTATTGATATATACGGGCATTTAACAAATGAAGAACTTGCATCAAAAATAGACGCTTTTAACAGAAAATATGAAAGGTAAACCAGTAAATTTTTCATCTTTAAAATTAGCTAATCCGATTATTCATCAACCGACTGAACAAATTATCAATGTAGATGAATGGTCTAAGGATATTGTCAACTTTCGTAATATCGGGCTAAAACCTCCAACTTCTGCAAGAAAACTCAACTTTACAGCAATATCTCAAAACTGGTTAAAAACGGCGATTAAGAGCCATTGTCAACTAGCATTGAATACAGAACAAATTAAACCATCAACGTCTTGTAATCGCTTGAAAGCTGTCAAGTACTTTTCTGAATATTTGGCGTTACACTATCCTCAAATAACTGAGGCTCAAATTAACCGCTCAGTTATCATCAACTATTTACAATATCTGAAACAAAAAGTTGCCAATCCAGCAACAAGAAATAATTTTATCTGCCAACTAGAACAATTTTTTTTAGCTAATGAGTTAAGCGCAGAATATAATAACTCAAAGTGGCTAGATATTCCCGGAAGACTCATTTATCCAAACGATTATCCCAAATATAGTAAAGAGTCGCCTCCAGATTCAGTTATTTCAGATTTTGTTATGAAGCAATTATTGGAGCATATAAATGAATTACCACCATATCAGAGACGGATGCTAATTGTATTAGCTAATCGAGGGTTACGAGCAGGTGAGCTAGTTGAACTTCCATTTGACTGTTTAATCGAGAGTGGCTCTGGTGGCTTTTTGCTAAGGTATCGCCAAGAAAAAGTAGATGAATTTATAATTAAGCCCTTTGCTGCTATTTTTCATAAAGTTGAGGAGGTAATAGAAGCTATATTTTCTCAACAGTAATGGGTCAGAGAACGGTGGGGAGAAGATTGTCCATATTTGTTTCCTTCTCCAAGAAGTCGCAATGGAGAATTTAAACCAGTAGTTCCTCATGGAATTAATCAGAATCTTAAGAAGTTAGTTTTACGTCATAATATTCGAGATGAACAAGGAAAGATTCCTAATATTCATCTTCATAAATACCGCCATACTGTCATCAGTAAATTAGCTAATTCTGATGAAGTCGGGCTATTTGGTGCCCAAGCTTTTATTGGACATAAATCAATTCAAATGACACTCCGTTATTGGAAACAAGATGTATTCAAGCTTCAAAAAAAAATTGAAGAATTTAACGCTAATAATCAAGTTATAACCAGTTTTGGCGAAGTCATCGATTTAATCAAGGACAGTAGATTCCAAATCTACTGGAAATACATAGTAGAAGGAAATTTGCTTGAAGCCCAATTGACAGATAGTGGAGGAATTTGTACCTTACCACGAACTTTATCCCCTTGCATCAAGAACCATATGTGTCTTGATTGTTATCACCACATCCTTATCCCTGATTTCCTACCCATTCACATAGACAACTACAAAACAGCTTTGATACGCCGCAAGTTTGCTGAAGGTACAGCTAACTCACGAGTTTTGGAACAGTATGACTATGAGTTGAGTAAATACGAAACTATTATTACAAAACTAGGTGGAGATATTACAAAAATTCAATCTGAAATTGATACATCCTCTCAAGGTATAGCTTTTCTTCTTGTTCAAATTAAACAGCTAATGCTGAAAATAGGTATCCCTACTTTTGATGACTTTAAGAAGATTATTAATGCTCTACAGGATGTGCCAGATGCAGCAGAATTGGAAACGTAATACAAATGGCTTAGTTGCAAATGCCAAACGCAAGCGTGAGGAGTGTTTTCAGCGTACTGAAAAAGCAATTAAGCTGCTGATTAAAGAGAACAAAGACATCAACTTTAATATAGTCTCTCAAACTGCCAAAGTGACTTTAGGATGGCTCTATAAACAACCGGAACTAGTAGAACGTATTCGTACTTTAATGAAGCAACAAGAAAAGGTTGTAGAATTACCACAATTGCAGCGCCGTAGTGTTTCGAGTAGCCAGCTAATCGACAATTTAAAACAGCGAATTAGAGAGCAAGACTCAGAAATTAAACAACTGAAAAAACAACTAGCAGTTTGGGGTGGATTGATACGACAGCAAGCAGAAACGATTGAATATTTGAATAATCGGCTAGGTGAGAAAACATGAAAAATTTTATTCGTAATGTTTCAGGACTAAAAGATACGGCTCAGTTAAAGCATTTAAATGCCTTCGACAAAGTAGAGAATGGTATCAAAAAGTTGCTATATCAAAAGACTCCTATTACTTTTGAATCTGTTGCTAAAGCATCAGGGGTATCAAGAGCATTTTTGTACAAATACCCTCAGTTAAGAGAGCGAATTAATAGCTTAAAAGCTCGAAATCAACCTAAAAATTTTCCACCAATTAACCAAAAAGCTTCTGATGCTTCAAGGATAGCAATTATTGATGCACTCCGCTATCAAATCCAGCAACAACAAAAAGAAATTAATATTCTTACCAATTTACTTGGAGGTAGTTGTCTCACACCTCAGCAGATAGAAAAGTATGACTTTATAGCAGAGAATAAGCGGCTAAATGAGGCATTATATCTGACTCAAAATCAACTTAATGAATCAATTATTAATAATCAAAAGCTAACTGAATCAGTCCAAAAGTTAAAATATCAGAATCAGGAATCAATTGAAGAAGGCAGCTATGCTGAGGGCAGAGGGCAGAAGGAACAAGTCAGAAGGGGATGAAAAAAGGCGTGTCGCCGGACAGAACCTTCTGTCCGGCGAACCGCCGCCCCCTCCTGACTTGGAGCCACTGAACAAGAGTTCAGTGGGGGTCTTAAACCCTTGTTCCCTTCGGTCACACTTCTAGGGCAGGAGGCAGTATTCCTTCAGCATAGCTGCCTCCTGCCCTCTGCCTTTTTTGATAAAAAGTTAGCAAATTACCAAGAATCGCAATCTAAACAGTCAGAATTTCATCAACATGATAGCGATGTTGATGTTTTATTACAACAAACAATATCTGAATCACGTCAATCAAATATAAAAAGGTTTGCTCAAGCTTTAAAACAAGAGGATAAATCTACGGATTTTTTAGAGATAGATACTCATTGTTGAAAACACAGTTATTTCTTTTTATTGACAAACTTAGGGAGTAAACAATGTCAAATTATTACGTTTTTGTTAAAGAAAATTACTTTAGACCTGTCAAGGTTGAAGCAGACAGTATCGAAGATGCTATTGATAAAGTAGCATCTGAAAAAGGAGAAAGCCTGACAATAGAGCATCACTCAACTGGGCATTGGACTGAATGGTTAGTAGAAGATGAAACAGGAATTAGGCACTATCATTGCGTTGGTATTGGTTATGTGAAATTATGACTATTTTAAAAATATAACCTACAGCATATTTCAGGTAAATGTGATCCACCATTTTTTTAGACATTCTCTTAATTATCTATGGTCTTATTTCATTTACCTACAAAGCCCTGTGCCGCTCATCATTTTATTTATACATAATTTTTTATCAAAGGTTAGCATACAGTATTTTATTTGATTATTAGATTCTTATAAATTAATAACCAACAGAACTTACGCAACATTAAATTATCAAGCGTGCTAACGTTCTGTTTCAAAATTTGGTCGGAGAGACGCTAGTTGTCGCAAACAGTTTTTGCGGCGTTGCCCCAACGACCATCTAGTTCTAACGAAATGTTTTATTGGGGCAATGCTGGCAAAAATTGGAAGAGCGTAGCGGCGACGACTAGCGCGTCCTTGCTTAAAAATTGAGTTTTGTGGTGTTGTGTATTTTTTAACTGTTTAATCAAAGCAGTTTATTTAATCTACGCAGAAATTTGACAAGTCAGGCAAGTTGTAATTTTAGCACAAGCTATCAGAGTTTTTACTACTATGCCCAAAACCCAACTTTATAGGGTTTTTGGTTCGTACTTGAATTATTAAATGCTCCTAATTATTTACATTGTAGACACTGCCTACAATGTAAAATTAGCTTTTGACAAGACTTTCAGCCATTGCAAGATTTGAGACTATATATAAGCGGACGAACCGACAACTGTCTACACCTTGGTATATAAGCATCTGTGGACATGAAACTATCTACACGCTGATATATAAACATGTGTAGACATCGCTCCCCCGATTTTCAAGCGAACACGAGTGTGTCCGCACTCCTAGGAAAATACTGAGTGTGAATCATCCCGTCAGCAGTACGATTGCACATTACTTCTCAAAATATTAGTGTTTTGAATATGTTTTCCTAGAACGCCCATTCTAATAAGTGATGTCTACTAACACCATTTCATCACTGGTTTTGATGTCGGGTTGCACATAAGTTAAAAATCATTACACATAAAGTGAAATTTTTTTGCACATAAGATGAAATAGATGCCACAAGCGTTACGCTCTTGATATGAACTTGAGTGTGACCTGCGATCAGGAGTA
>JAESGF010000370.1_pt1 | contig 9872 bp, 15 predicted proteins | sample 9269621 | NCBI WGS metagenome assembly JAESGF01 (sample SAMN14515066, study PRJNA621663) | algae metagenome | isolation source: Tolypothrix carrinoi HA7290-LM1 and co-occurring heterotrophs from dry rock... | place: USA: Makauwahi cave, Kauai, Hawaii | collected 2011-01-06
ATAAGGGTTAAGGTGCTGTCAAAATTAACTGTTAGATCCGTAATCGTAATTATTCTGGTAGTTGGAGCTTTTGTTTTGGCGATCGCAGATCATAACTTTCGCCCAACTTTTGGGGACTTTAAGCTCAGTCGGCGTTGGCGGGTATTTGGGTCAACTACTCCCGTCAGCAAACAAACGCTCTGGGGATTCAAGCTAGCGATGAAGTATCTAATGATTTGCATAATCCCACTTTAATTTGGGGTGGACTTTCATGTGAACCAATAGAGATTATTACTATCCCTAGCAATCATTACACAATCATTACCAAACCTCATATACAAGTTGTGGTTGAGCAGTTGAATGTTTTTCTAAATCAAACCTAAATAAAACAGAGGTTTTCCCAAATATAAAATATCGTTCTTTATAACTTTTTTGTAAATTGGATAGTTTTTGAATTTGATTTGAACAGTAATTTTTATTTAAAAAATGAACAGACAAATCCTAAAAAATCAGAGAGATTCATCCGATGAACAGTAAAATCGAAGCATTAGGCACTAGCACAGGAAAGATACTATATAGTAGTGATTGCCAAAATATTCTTGACCTCTCCATAGCAGAGACTATGGAGCTATTCAAGTCATCTGGAGTTATTCTTTTTCGGGGTTTTGGGGTAACTCCCAAACAGATGAAAGATTTTTCCGAACAATTTAGTGGCAAACACATCATAGATTTTACAAAAATTAGCATTGATAATGACATTTTTGTCAACTTTGTAGATGGCGGGATGGATAGTCTTATTCCTCATAGCGAAAATTCTTGTTTTCCCTTTCGACCCGTGGAATATGGATTTCTTCAAGTCAGAGTACGGCTCATTCGAGGCTTTTGTATTGGATTATAAGGCTGAAACTAAGATGTGGGGTCGAACTTACATGTCAATGAATATTGCTGATTATATAGATGTGATAACTAGTGGTACTTGTGACAAATTGCTCTACCTATCGGAATTCCATGTTGGCGATCACCCCGAACTTTGGGAAGATTGCAAAGATCCAATATATTTCAACGATTGGTATAGAAAAATCCCATTAGAAATTTTTAAAAAATATATCAACGATACCTATGACATCCAGATAGGTCAGAAAAATACATCGGTAGGTCTTCACTGCGATCACCGTCATGATAATGCATGGGTTGCAGTGATTTATGGGCAGAAGCAAGTGGTATTGTTGTCACCAGACCAAGAAAAATATTTGTACGAAGGTCAAGTTGACTGCTTTAACCCGGACTTACAAAAGTTTCCACTCTACGCCAATGCCAAACCAGTAGAATGCATACTAAATAAGGGAGAAATGCTCTACATACCGCCGGATTGGTGGCATCATCTAAAAAACCTCGAAAACACAATCGGCTTGGCTATCAACACGATGAATGAATGGAGTTATGAATTAGTTCGTCAAGGTTTTTTAGAGCGCGATCCAATAAAAGGTCATCTTTTTCCGCTAATTGTGAAATTTCCGTTTCTAGGCAAAGCTTTATTGGCTGTTGGTTTGCTGTAACACTAGAACATCGGTTCAGTAATAAAACGCGAGACTGAGAAAGCCAGTTTTTACGTCTTTTAAAAGCAGAATTTACTTATTGCAGCCCAACGAAACCTGGTTTTTTGGTCATAATTATGAATAAATGATTTTTCATTGCGTTGGCAATAATAGGGTTGCAAAGCAATACGATACGTAAAACAAGGAGAAATGTTTTATGTCTTCTTCAGCAACTAGCTATAACAAATTTGATGAACCATTTGCTCGAATATATAACGAGACTTTGGGACCAAGTTACAACAAAATAGCCTTGCCAACCTTGGAAAAATTACTATTACCTTACATTCCTGAGAAAGCGAATATCCTTGACCTCTGTTGTGGCACAGGGGAACTGTCACAATGGATGCTAAATAAAGGTTATCAGGTGACTGGAATTGATCGCTCTCAGAGAATGTTGCAATATGCTCGTCATAATGCACCTAATTGTAAATTTATTTTTAGCGATGTGCGCTTCTTTGAATTGCCGCCTACTTTCCATGCAGTTTCTTCAATGGGTTTGGGTTTCAATCACATTCTGAATTTGCAAGAGTTAACAGGTACTTTTCACAATGTATACAACGCACTTCATAGCAACGGTATATTTGTATTCGACTTACGTCTATAAGATGCATATAGTTCCACTTTAAACAATCGTTTATTAGGCGATGTTAAGGATGATTATGCTTGGCTATGAAAAACATTTATCATCCAGAAAGCAAAGAATGTCGAGTTTTTGTAACGACATTTCAATTAAGAGAAAGAGATTGCTGGAAACGCCTAGACACTAGTTTTTCACTCATGAGTTATTCAAAGGATGAAGTCCAGTCATCTCTAGAGAAGGTCGGCTTTACAGAAGTTATTGTCTATGATTTACAACTTGATTTAGGATTAATTCCAGAAGCTGATATGGTCTGCTTTGTTTGTCGTAAACCAAGTTGAATATTCAGTATAAATTTGCCGTAAATTCATTATTGCTGTCTATCTTTACAGACTATGACGCAGACCAGGGTACAGCCAAAGAGGTAGGAAAAGTCCTTCCTCCTTGTGAATCGCCATTTTTTCCACTCAAGTCAATAAACATAGAATTTTATGAAAACCAAAGAATCTAACTTACAAGAAACTCAGCCGCAGATTAATTCAATACAATCTCCTGAACAGATATCAACAGAAGGTCTGAATTGCCGTCAACAGAAACATTTAGAAACTTTAATTGCACGCTACACTGAGCGCACAAAAACCTCAAAACAACTCATGCAAGCCTATCGTCCGGTTCTGGCTGATCCAAGAGGCTCAGAAGGATTTTACCCTCTCGTAAAAGAGATGGTTTACCCCGTTATTGGTAAGCACGCTCTGGGTTCTAGAATATGGGATATCGATGGCAATGAATATATAGACATAGTAATGGGGTTTGGGGTGAATCTCTTTGGTCACAACCCTCCCTTTATAGAACCCATTTGACATCTAAGAAAAGGCTGCAAGCCTTTTTACCATCAGCCTAATAAAACAAAGATTAACCTTGGCAGTCGCATTAGCTAGATTTCTTTCAAAGTTCTTGACAAGGATTTTACATCTCTCCATCCAAGCATTTGACCGCTCAATCACCCACCTCGCTGCAACCGGAACAAACCCAGATTTCCCTTGTGCAATATTTTCTTGTTTCGATGGTTTCGCCGAAAGTTCAAACCTTATTTTCGTCATGATCTGGGGATAAACCTTCTCTAATTTCTCCCTCAGATGCTCAGGATGATAACCGTGGTCTAGCAAGATAGTGATTTTGGGAATATAGCGATTTTCAGTTGGATGCAGTACAATAACCACAATGTTTAAACCAACCAAGAATGTCACTTAAATTGATAGTTTGTAAAGCATCTGTAATAGCTTTATCTAAATCAGGATAAGTTCTCGTTTCTTGTGAACGTAAAAAATCTTTAACTTTTGACCAAAAATTCTCAATTGGAGAAAAATCTGGTGAGTAGGGTGATAAATAAATTAAATGGGCACCTACAGATTCAATAGCTTCTTTGATACCTGCCACTTTATGAGAGCTAAAATTATCCATGACTACACAAGCTCCCTCCCATAAATTAGGCACTAAAACTTGGTTAATATAAGTTTCAAATGCATTTTTGTCATTTCCACCTTTAAAAGTCATTGCACCAACAATTCCACGGGTTGCGATCGCCCCAATGATAGTTACATTTTTCCCACGCTTGTCTGGACGAGAACCGTGTGCTCTTTTTCCTTTGAGTGCCCTAGCATAAAGTCTAGTCATAGCTATATTTACCCCAGACTCATCAACAAAAACCAAATTGTTCAGGTCAAATGTACGGATAAGTTCCCAAAACTCTCGTCTCAATTTTTTGACTCTATCCGTGTCCTGCTCTGCTGCGTGTAAGGTTTTTTTTTCGGGTCAATTCGAGCTTATGTAACGTTTTACTCATTCCTGAAGGACTAATTTTTATCTGAGTTTGTAACTCGATTTGTACGCATAATTCTTCTAAGGTTGCATCGTTATTCTCTTCTATCAATTTTTGTAAAGTTGGATAATATTCTTCTTTTATTTTGGGTGGATTTCCACTTTTATGTGGTAATGGTTCTATACTTCCTGTGTCTAAATAGCGTCCTAGTAACGTCTGTATAAAACTGAGACTTACATGAAAGCGTTTTGCAAGCTTTCGATATGAACCTTCTCGATTCCGAAAAGCTTCAAGAATTTTTTGGCGCAAGTCCTGGTCGTAAGCCTTCATAAAAATTTGATTGATACACTCTAATCAAATTTTACCAGGCTGTATTGGACTCAACTGAAAACCGCTATATTGACGGGTTTTGATTTGAAATAATCGATGTTTTCAGTTAACATTTCAATCAAACCCGCATCATCAGATACATTTGCTTTGGTGCAGTGAGTAAAAAAGGGAAACCCCAACGTATCAACGGCAAGATGTCTTTTAATGCCATTCGTCGAGAGCGTAGAAACAATATCCCTTCGATGCAGCGCTGGCATTACAAGTGTTTTTCACCGCTTGAGAGTCGATAATTAGCAACCTTGTCCATTTGGCTTTTTTTTAACCTGCTCACGCACTTGAGAATGTAAGACTCTCATCAGTTCTTCTATTACTCCTTCAGCCCGCCACTGCTTGTAATGCCAATATACAGTCGAGTAGGGTGGCAAGTCCTTAGGCAAGTCTTCCCAATTACAGCCATTCTTGAGTTGATAGAAGATGCCATTCAAGAGTTCTCTTTTTGTCCAATTGGCGGGTCTAGTCTTCTTCTTAGTCGGCAATATCTGAGGCAGTAGAGGTTCAAGGACTTCCCACTCTTCGTCTGTTAGGCTGCTAGAGTACGGCATGGCGGCTGGATACGGCTTTTGCCATAACTTTACTTCAAGACAGTAAAAGATGTCAAATGGGTTCTATAAGTGAAGATCTGCCTTTGTTTGTGAGAATATAATTAATTTGACTACTTAACAAATACTGACAATAGTTAAGTTTAGTAAATCTCATAAATGACAGCATTTATTTGAGCCACACTGTCTAAATTTTCTCATGAAAATTTTCACAGTGCTTCACTACTATCAATCGCTGTTGCACGGGGCAGCAGAAGCCTCTTGGTGCATCCCACTTCTTAGAGGATGTTTGAAAAGTTGGCATTTGAGTAAAAAAAGTTATCAGGGCTAATCGGTAAATACGTAGATACAGCACCATTGAGAGCTATGAGTAAAGCTTACCCTAGTAACCTGACCCCAGATCAATTTGAACTGATTAGCGGGTTGATACCAACCCCAAAACCGGGTGGTCGTCCCGCTGCACCAATCCTTGACTTTGGTGGACAGCCTTGATCCGAAAATGTCGGGGCGACACCTGACCAAGACTTATGTGGCACAAGCGTTCGTTTAATAGATCCAAGGGTCCCCCACGACAACCAAAGGATGAAGGCTGTCCACATAAGGCTCCTCTCTTTGTTGCAGGGGAGTACCCTTGGATAAGCGTAAACCAGGCTGTCCACCTTTGTCTACGGAAAACCCTCCCCGTGAAGTCGAAATCTTAGAAATTCGATGGCGCCATTTTCTACGTTCTGTGTGAGGGTTGTCGATGGCGTGCCTTGCCAGGAGACTTCCCAAACTGGCAGACAGTTTACACTTACTTCCGCAACTGGCGTGAAGATGGGTTTCACAAACGGTAGACAAAACTGGACAGCCTTCATCTGAGAGTATCGTTGCGGTAGAGGGATCTAAAAAACGAACTATGAGTGCCAGTTTTGTCCAGGTGAGCGTCCAAGGGACGTGGGTGATGATGCATGACCGACTAAGGGAGTGGATGAGAGTAGCCTCGGATCGAGAACCAAGTCCGCGCCTAGGCGATTGTGGATAGTCAAAGTGTGAAAACTGCGGCGTTGGTTAGTCAAGCAGTAGGATACGATGCGGGTAAAAAAGTAAAAGGACGCAAACGCTTTTTATCAGTAGATACCTTGGGCTTAGTGCTGCGGGTGTTAATCACAGCTGCGGCGTATGGGTCAGCGCTCTGGCGGCTTTCCAAGTGCTTGAGAAGGTCAAACAGATGGGAACTGACGTGTCAGGCCTGCAGCGCGATCGCGTGCGCGATGCTGGTTTTGACGGCAACCCATTCATGCAGTGGGTGATGGGTTTCTGCCGTTGCCCAAGCGGAGGTAGTTCTGCGACCCAAACAGTCTAAGAAGTTTGTCTTACTGCCCAAACGCGCTTGTGGTGGAACGAACATGATTGATGGCTGACTTGGTGTCGGCGGTTGAACAAAGACTACGAGTTACTACCACCAAACGGCAGAGACATTTGTCTACCTTGCCACGATCCGGATTATTGTCAGACGATTGGCATAAAATCTTACCTTTCATAACTCTGAAAACATCCTCTTATCTCGACTTTATCCAAAATTAATAACTCGGTTTTCTTTATCTGGCAAAAACCCTGGTTTTTTGGCAAATACTTTTTCCATGTCACTGATTCTCGATGAAATCCAAAAAGTAAAACACCTGTCAAACAGAGGTTTGGTGCGTATGCGATCGCGTTGCTAGAAAATGGATAAAGTCGAGCTTATATAATTATGTACTTTTGATGGCGAAGCGCGATCGCTCCGGCGGCTCCCAGAGCCTTTGCGATCACGCTGCTGATGAGGCAGATCGCCCGATCGCCAGTTGCGTAAGTCCTGTATTAAATAAAGCCTCATTTTTCGTTTCTCCCTGAGTCATGCATCCAGGAAGGTCTTTAATTTGGGCTACATATCCCCCATCAGAATCACTCTTTAGCGTAACTGGGTATTTAAGCGCTAAACAAAATTCTAGTGGCTCCCGCTCAGTGTTCTTCAAAGGGCATACCAGTCCTCGCTCTTTGAGCAGCTTTACAATACTTGCTGAAAACTAATGTAGTGATATCACATAATGTAGTGATATCACATATAGTATCGCCAGATAATGCGTTAATGTTTTGGGGGTGCGATCTTAAGCGATCGCATATAGTTAAGCGGGGAAAACTCAAATATTGCACGTAGAAGTGCTTGTGAAGCGCGACGCATTTTCCGTTGGGAACTAATTCCCCTATAAGGCTCCCACCAATTGGAGAGCCTTATAGCACGTTCATCATGTGTCCTTGAATCCCACCCGTGAGTGGCAAAAGATTGCAAAATGGCTTGTTGCTTGATGCCTAGCAGCGACATAAAGCAGTTTGCGTGGTTCGTGTGACTGTACGACCACGGAACAGTACAGACTTCAATTGGACCGTGTATGAACAGAGGACTGCTCTTGGCGTGGCATGATATGAAGCAGTCCATTACGCGGTGAAAGCGGTTCAGAATCCTGGCTCGGTGGCTCTCCGGTTGCCTGAAAACCAACCAAGTTATGGCTGCCATCGCAAAACGGCTTGTTGCTCGATGCGCCGCACCGACAGAGCGTCGCGCGAAAGCTTGACGTATCACCTGCGATTTCGAGTTCTGCATGAAACGCTTTCAAGACGTTTTCTTTGGATGCGGACGACGTTGACGGATGGTGCATTCTCTGGTTCGCCGCCATCAAGACGCTCATAGGCGATCGCACCACTTGGACACAAGAGTGCCCTCGCTGCGATTATTTCAGGGGAAGCATTGTCTGGGTGAATCCAATCACATAACAGCATTCGGCACAAACACATCGGGACGCCCTAGAACGCAATTGCGTGAATGAATGCAGCGATTACCATGAATCCCCACATGAATGATAAGGCGATCGCCTTATGCGACTGCCCTAAGTATAATATGGACTTATGAATCCCCAGTAACTCGCTTACCCGATAAAGGCAGCATTTGCCCCAAATACCCACCCACCCCGACTGAGCGCCAAGTCCCCACTCGTTGGAGCGGAAGTTATGATCCGCGATCGGCAACACATTCATCCCCGATTACCAAAATAATTACGATTATAGACCTAACAGTTAATCGGGAAACGCATCTTAACCTTCATCCGATTTTGGCTTGTACTTTAGTTCAGCTTTCAGTTCTTTGATTTCCCCAAGAAGTCGCTGCCGCTTTATGGTCGATTTTTTCCTCACTCTTCGTGTAATAGATAATCTACCTGCTCAAAACGTTCCGCATAAACCGCCATGTGGACTGCATTCATTATGCTCGGTCAAAGCAATCCGATTATTAAGCGATTCTTTTAACTTCTCGATAGCATCATAAATTGCAGCTTCTACTTGAAACACTCGGTAAACGACCGCGATCAGCGCCGCAAGTCCCAAAATAATATCAAGATTATTTTTCACTCTATAGCCCCAAAAAGAAAGTTAAGCCCCACGCCGCTACTATTACCACTTGCTGTGTTTTATTGCGCCATTTAGCTCGACCTGCAACCGAGAAGTCCCGCCACTTGCCCAGGTCGTAGCATTATTTCACTTGGTCTATAACCAGCAGGCAAAGTGGCTATTATCTCGTTTGTAACGAGCGCGGTTGACTTTTTAATTACCCCCTTCACTTCCACTAAATCCCCAAATTTGCGGCACTGGGGAGTTGTGTAACCAGTACCATAATTAACCCAACTAGAGCTTAATTGCAGATTTTGCCACGCAGTCGGCGGATGCTGATGATCAATTGCGGCTTTACCATAAGTGCGCTGTTTGCAATCCCTCAACCTGAGCTCCTTTGCGTGCTGATGCCCGGTAGGAGACTTACTGAAAGGGCGCTGTTTGCAGTCCCTCAACTTGCGCTCCTTTGCGTGTTGATGATCAAGCGATGCCAAAACTGCCAGTGGTCACGGTCGTAACTAGCGCCACATAAACAGTTGTGCCATCTATCGGACAATGTTTTTGGAACTCTTGCGCCACAATCAGAACATTCTTGGCTTGTGCCGTTGGGATTAACTGCTACCACCAAACACCCAGCACGAGAGCGCCTTGGTATTTAGTATTTGTAGGAATTGTCCCCATCCGGCATCGGTTACGGACTTGGCTAGCATTGATTTTGCTAGCCCTTTGATATTCAAGTTTTCATGAGCGATGACCTGGGATTGATTCAGTAACCATATTGCAGTTTTATAGTGAAAATCTTTGCGCTGATTAGCAACTTTTAAATGAACTTTAGCGACACGCTTGATTGCTTTGGCACGACGTTTTGACCCCTTCTTTTTCCTTTGCAGTTGGCGTTGTAACCGCTTTAATCGCTTCTCGGAAGAGCGGTAGTGTTGGGGAATTTCTACTTCTTGGTTGTCACTTGTTACCAAGAATGATTTTAAGCCTATGTCAATACCCACAGTGTTATCAGGGGTGGGAATGACATCGGAATTGATGCGCTTACCTGTCACATCTTCCAAGCTGAGACTGATATACCAACCATCAGCCTTGCTGGTAATCGTGGCGGTTTTGATTTTGAAACCGTCAGGAATGGGGCGGTGCAAAATCATTTTGACCTTACCAATTTTGGGTAACTGGATAAATTTACCCGTCAGGTGTTCTGGTTTGATGGGGTCAGGAAACGTCAATGAATGATAGCGAAATGAGCCCTTAAACCGTGGGCGACCAGATTTCTTGCCGTTACTGTCACCTTTAAGCCAGCGTTCAAAAGTCTTTTCAACCCGCGCAATTACGTCCTGTAGCGTGTGCGAGGGGACGTCTTTATATTCAGAAAATAAAGTTTTAGTGTTGGTTAAATCTCGTTTTTGGCTGTAGTAATCAGGTTTATCCTTTAGTGGTGCAATACGTAAGGATTCAGGCCTAAAGTTAAGGTATTAAAGATGGTGCTTGCATATCAGGGTTGACCATTGCTTTCATAGCTTGCTCAAAAAATTCAATTACGGAACGTCCTTGGCGACGGCAAGTTTGTA
>JAESGF010000371.1_pt1:5000-9841 | contig 9841 bp, 12 predicted proteins | sample 9269621 | NCBI WGS metagenome assembly JAESGF01 (sample SAMN14515066, study PRJNA621663) | algae metagenome | isolation source: Tolypothrix carrinoi HA7290-LM1 and co-occurring heterotrophs from dry rock... | place: USA: Makauwahi cave, Kauai, Hawaii | collected 2011-01-06
TCGCACGACATATCGCGTTTCGCCGCGCTCTTCATCGGCGTGGGAACCGAGGTATCCGTCGTCGAAAGTAGTCGACTAGGTTATTCTCGTTTCTCGGAAGGATCTTACGATCCCTCCCTCGATCGATGTTTCGCCGAGGGGGCTACGGTTGTGGAGTCTCCCCGGGATGGTTCGAGGACCCGAGTCCTTGAGGTCCCGGGAAGGGACTTCGACCGTTCGCTATCAGGTGTCGGAGCGTGCTCTTCCTCTCCCGGAGGAGAGGGAGGGTCACGACCGATGGACGACGTTCTTCAAATGATCCATCCGCAGGTTCACCTACGGATACCTTGTTACGACTTCTCCTTCCTCTAAACGGTAAGGTTCGAACAGCTTCTGGCGCGGACACAGGGTTTGACCCCTGCGTGCCGACCATCCGGAGTTCTCGCCGGACCGTTCAATCGGTAGGAGCGACGGGCGGTGTGTACAAAGGGCAGGGACGTAATCGGCGCGAGTTGATGACTCGCGCCTACTAGGAATTCCTCGTTCAAGATCAATAATTGCAATGATCTATCCCCATCACGACGGAGTTTCAGGAGGTTACCCAGCCCTGTCGGGCAAGGAAAAACGCTCGTTGACTCCGTCAGTGTAACGCGCGTGCGGCCGAGAACATCTAAGGGCATCACAGACCTGTTATTGCCTCAAACTTCCATTCGCTGGCGGGTGCGAATAGTCCCTCTAAGAAGTCGAGCCGCGAACTTTGAGCCCTTGCGGACCGGTTCGCGTGACTATTTAGCAGGTTAAGGTCTCGTTCGTTAACGGAATTAACCAGACAAATCACTCCACCAACTAAGAACGGCCATGCACCACCACCCACTGAATCAAGAAAGAGCTTTCAATCTGTCAATCCTCACAGTGTCCTGACCTCGTAAGTTTCCCCGTGTTGAGTCAAATTAAGCCGCAGGTTCCACTCCTGGTGGTGCCCTTCCGTCAATTCCTTTAAGTTTCAGCCTTGCGACCATACTCCCCCCAAAACCCAAACACTTATGATTTCTCACAAGGTGCCCGGGGAGTCATCCATGCAAACTCTCCGGATCCCTGGTCGGCATAGTTTACGGTAGAGACTACGACGGTATCTGATCGTCTTCGATCCCCCTACTTTCGTTCTTGATTAATGAAAACATCCTTGGCAAATGCTTTCGCATTGGTCAGTCTTTAGTAAATCCTAGAATTTCACCTCTGACAACTAAATACTAATGCCCCCAACTGTCCCTATCAATCATTACTTCAGCCAAGCGAAACCAACGAAACAAGACCGAAGTCGTATTCCATTATCCCATGCTAACGTATTCGGAGGCGAGTTACGCCTGCTTTGAACACTCTAATTTCCTCAAAGTAAACGATCCTAGCGGTTGATTCCCCACCCTCGCGGATGAGGACCGTTAGGAACATAGGAGGCCAGCAACCCGCTCCCCGAAGGGGCGGACTGCTAAAGACCTTCCGAAATCCAACTACGAGCTTTTTAACTGCAACAACTTTAATATACGCTATTGGAGCTGGAATTACCGCGGCTGCTGGCACCAGACTTGCCCTCCAATCGTTACTCGTTAAGGGATTTAAATTGTACTCATTCCAATCGTAAGCCTCTCGAGGAGACATTACAATGGTATTTCTTGTCACTACCTCCCCGTGTCGGGATTGGGTAATTTGCGCGCCTGCTGCCTTCCTTGGAAGTGGTAGCCGTTTCTCAGGCTCCCTCTCCGGAATCGAACCCTAATCCCCCGTCACCCGTTACGACCATGGTAGACCGATACTCTACCATCTAAAGTTGATAGGGCAGAAACTCGTATGCATCGTCGTCGGCGGGGCCGACGATCCGATCGGTTACTGTGAATCACCTGTGCTACCTCCCCTCGCGGAGAGGTGTCGGTTTTTAATCTAATAAACTCGTCCCTTCCGCGTTGCCGCGTCCAGGATTTTTAGCATGTATTAGCTCTAGATTTACTACGGTTATCCATGTAAGAAGATACGATCAAGTAGACTATAACTGATTTAATGAGCCATTCGCAGTTTCGCTGTATAAGATCGCTTATACTTAGACATGCATGGCTTAATCTCTGAGACAAGCATATGACTACTGGCAGGATCAACCAGGTAACGCCGTAAAAACAGACTCGGAGGTTTCGCGGGGTCCGTTTTACCGGTCCCCGATACTTCCCCCTTCGTGTCCGAGATCACGTCGCACACCACGATTAGATCTGTGGGTGTGAGGTTCTCCTAGAGCGGTTTCCCTGTCGACGTACTAGACGTCGGTCGGGTCCTCCCTCGGGTTCCCTCTTCCGTCGTTGCCGTTGGACGAAAGCCTTTCGAATCCGTCTCGACTTCTCCCCTTCCTCCCGTACTGAGACGGAGTCCTGCGCTGGGCAAGTCTCTTTCTTTTCCAGAATGATGGGTGAGGAATCGTGAGGATCCTCGTTCGTGGGGTTCTTCCCGGGACGAATCCCAGGCGACCTCCCACGACTCGGTTTACGTCTTCGGGTTCCGGCGTATGCGAACTGGGCCGTTCGCCTTTGCCCGTGGGCAAATCTCTCCAGATTACTACATTCCCGCCCCCTCGGTTCCTCCCAAGCATTTACGCTCGGGTGGCGCCGGGTAGGGGGTGGAACGCATTTTCATCCTTCGGGCCCAGGTAACCGAGTCACCAGTACTTGGTAGAGCTCGCGCCCTTCCTTTCCCGGATCCCCGGATAGGCCTCCTCGTGTCCTGGCTTCCTCGCTCCTCGGGTGCGTCCCTTTCGGGAGGCTGCTCGAGGCTCGGGGACTCCTGGACGCTGAGTCGTCCCACCTCATCACGCTGCCGCCCTGCCTCCGGAGAGGCTAGGACTGCACAGGTTCTGAGAGATCGGTTCAGAAAGCTGAGCTGACTAGTCGCTAGACCTGTCTGCTTCATTTTTCTTTCCCTCTCATATAAGCCAAAAGTGAGGTTCACTTATTTTCACCACCCAGTCAGAAACCTCCACGCGAATACCCCATGGTCCGAGGGAGTGTCCAGTCATCGACCCCTCCCATCACCTGGAGCATATTTTTGACTACCCTCCATCACTTCTGCTTCCTTCGTCATGGGAGGCTGACTGTCCTGGCATGACCTCCCACCCTTCCACCCTGACCTTCCCCCTCCGACCCCTCGCTTTGACCTTACCGTCCCCCTCCCGAGACCCTGGGCGGGGCTTGACTTGGGACCCTGAGGGGGTCATGACCCTTGACCTTGCTTCAACACCTAACCTCCCCCTTTCTTCATGCAGGGGATACGCAGGTACCTCATGCATATCCCCCTTGAAGGTCCCACTCAATTTGGTTGACCCACCCTGACCACCCCCCCTGACCCCCTCTGACCCTTGCACTTCCCTACCCGGACCGCTCACCTCCCCCCTCGTACCCCCCTCGGGACTGACCAAGGTCATGACCTTGCTTCGACAACTAACCTCCCCCTTTCTTCATGGTGGGGATATGCTGGTACCTCATGCATATCCCCCTTGAAGTTCCCACTCAATTTGGTTGACCCACCCTGATCACCCCCCCTGACCCCCTCCCGACCTTGTCCTTCCCTACCCGGACCGCTCGCCTCCCCCCTCGGACCCCTCCCAGGACTGACCGAGGTCATGACCTTCCTTCGACAACTAACCTCCCCCTTTCTTCGCACTGGGGATACGCTGGTACCTCTTGCATATCCCCCTTGAAGGTCCCACTCGATTTGGTTGACCCGCCCTGACCACCCCCCGTGACCCCCTCCCGACCTTGTCCCTCCCCCTCCGTGCACCTTGGGGTATTCGAGTGGAGGTTTACTTATGGTTCGTTTTGTCCTACTTTGACGTTTTCATGCCACGGAAATTTAGGTGCCCGGAAATTCAGGTGCCCGGAAATTCAGGTGCCCGGAAATTTAGGTGCCCACGGAAATTCAGGTGCCCGGCGGAAACCTAGGTGCCCACGGAAATTTAGGTGCCCACGGAAATTTAGGTGCCCACGGAAATTCAGGTGCCCACGGAAATTCAGGTGCCCACGGAAATTTAGGTGCCCACGGAAATTTAGGTGCCCACGGAAATTCAGGTGCCCACGGAAATTTAGGTGCCCACGGAAATTTAGGTGCCCACGGAATCCTAGGTGCCCAGAATTGGGTACCCCTCTCCTTGCGGAAATTTAGGTGCCCACGGAAATTTAGGTGCCCGGCGGAAATTTAGGTGCCCACGGAATTCTAGGTGCCCAGATTGGATACCCCTCTCCTTACGGAAATTTAGGTGCCCACGGAAATTTAGGTGCCCGGCGGAAATTTAGGTGCCCACGGAATCCTAGGTGCCCAGATTGGGTACCCCTCTCCTTGCGGAAATTTAGGTGCCCACGGAAATTTAGGTGCCCGGCGGAAATTTAGGTGCCCACGGAATTCTAGGTGCCCAGAACGGGGTACCCCTCTCCTTACGGAAATTTAGGTGCCCACGGAAATTTAGGTGCCCACGGAATCCTAGGTGCCCGGATTGGGTACCCCTCTCCTTACGGAAATTTAGGTGCCCACGGAATCCTAGGTGCCCAGAACGGGGTACCCCTCTCCTTACGGAAATTTAGGTGCCCACGGAAATTTAGGTGCCCACGGAAATTTAGGTGCCCAGAACGGGGTACCCCTCTCCTTGCGGAAATTTAGGTGCCCACGGAAATTTAGGTGCCCACGGAATTCTAGGTGCCCGGATTGGGTACCCCTCTCCTTGCGGAAATTTAGGTGCCCACGGAATCCTAGGTGCCCAGAACGGGGTACCCCTCTCCTTACGGAAATTTAGGTGCCCACGGAAATTTAGGTGCCCACGGAAATTTAGGTGCCCA
>JAESGF010000372.1_pt1 | contig 9612 bp, 17 predicted proteins | sample 9269621 | NCBI WGS metagenome assembly JAESGF01 (sample SAMN14515066, study PRJNA621663) | algae metagenome | isolation source: Tolypothrix carrinoi HA7290-LM1 and co-occurring heterotrophs from dry rock... | place: USA: Makauwahi cave, Kauai, Hawaii | collected 2011-01-06
CATCTTTACGCTCAACTCTATAGCGTAATAATAGCACAAAAAGCACCACTGTGGGGTAAACCCCACGACGTGGTTTTCATCCCCGGCATGAATGCGCGGGGCTTTCAACCTACCTTTTTGTAAAAATAAATAAATACGGAAAATGCATATATAGAGGTGACGCTCGATATGGGCGTTCGTCTAAGGGTCTTTCTGACTAGTGAGCAAGATAAAACCCTGTTAAACCTGAGAACTGGGGATGTACCGCAGAAAGTCAAAGATCGCGCAGAAGTAATCAGGTTAAATGCACATGGCTGGTATGTGGAAAAAATAGCTGCTCACTTTAAATGGACTCCACAAACAGTGAGAGAAGTTCTACATAAATGGCACTCATGTTGGTCCAGAAGGGCTTTGGGAATTACCAGGTCGAGGGGGCAAAACAAAGTGGAAAGAAGAGGACATCGTTTTTTTGGCTATATTGCCTCAAAAAAGAACCACGTACATACAACGGTCTTCAATTAGCTCAGAAATTAGAAAGCGATCGCTCTTCTTAAACTGAGTCCCGATAGATTAAGGCGGGTACTTAAAAAAAGGGGGTAAGAGTGGAAACGAGCTAGAAAAAGCCACCAAGGGAAACAAGACCCAAAAACCAGGGAAATCAAGCGCTTCAGACCTAGATATGTTGGAACTGTCTGCTGCAACTGGAGAAGTAGACTTGAAATATTTGGATGAATCAGGTTTTTGCATGTGGAGCGAGCATTCGTTACACTTATTACCAACGAGGGGAGCAAAAATGCGAGCGAACAAACAAAGCGTCGTGGGCGTAGATTAAGCATCCGCAGCGTTTCTTCAACCTCTGATTAGCTTTGTTTACGGTCTGGTTATTGGGGGTGTCAATCGTAAATCTTACATCCAGATGATGGAGCAAGAAGCTTCTGATGCCGAAAAGACTGGACGCGCTAGGGTAATCGTCCAAGATAACGGTCCCATACATCGATGCTCTTATAGTTCAACAGTTGTGGACAAAGTGGGAAAACCAGGGTTTGTACATCAACTTTATTGCCTAAATATTGTTCTGAAATGAACCCTATTGAATTGGAATGGCAACACCTTAAAAAAGATGAGCTAGCAGGACAAATGTTTGATGACGAGCTAGAACTTGCCGGGAGCTGTAATTGATGGTGTTAAAGCTAGGGGAGAAAGAGGAAACTATAGTACACAACGTATTAAATTTAACTCCAACTCTTTTTATTAACCTTTCGTTACATACCTATAAATTTTCCCGCCGACCTACTTAGATTGCTGTAAATCCTTATTTTTGTTTCGTAACTCTTCCCAAGTTAGTGGTACTTCAACCGGGTTTTGACAAATTATCGACAACCAACTAGCACCAGGAAATTCACTTTCTAAACCCTGCAATTTTTCTCGCGCTTGCCGTACTGCTAAATAAAACGATTGACCCTCGGCAAAGTTTTTGAGAAAGTGCTTCAAAAACTCCTGTGCTACCTTATCTGCCACTGGTTACCGCATGACGATTATCTGGGGAATATGTAAATCATCCAACTGTTGCGCTAATCCCAGCCCATCACAAGAGTTAAAAATTGCTATCTGCAACCCACATTCTATAGCTTTTTTCAGAGCATTTTTTAACTGGGTAATAGTTAAATTATCATTATTATTTATATATATCTGACCTGTTTCTCCATCAGCTTTGCTAGAACTATGTCCGGCAAAAAATAGGATATCCCATCCCTGCTTATCCCAAAGTTGTTCATCTAAATCATAGCGTTTTGATTCTACCAAAAATACTGTTTTTGCACCTGGTAAACTCGATAAAAGCCTTCTCTCAGTATCAATATCAATTCCTGTACTTTCGCCGAAAATAGCCAATATCCTAACTTGCTTGACTGAACTTTTAGCCGGAATTCTCGGTTCAAATTCAATGGCACTTAAACCAACTTCTGCTTGTGGGTAATCTTTAAAAAAACGCCAAGTATGCCAAGGCAGTTTTCTGATTTGGTTATCTTCCGTTTGAATAATGAATCGAATTTCATCATCAGGAGTTAATCGCATCCGCAGTTGACGTTCAATATTGCGAAACTCGTCAGCATCTAACCAAGTATCGATTTGGTGTTGTAATTTATCACATACATCATAAAACTCAACATCAGAAACATGAGTCACATCAGCATCATCAATTATGATGTCTTCATCGTTCGGATGAGGTTGACGCAAACCTACATTTATAGAGCGAGCTTCATAGATTAAATCATATAATAATTGCCAACCATCGTCAAAGATATTTTGGAACCATTGATTTAAGTTGTTTGCTTTGGTTGCACTTTTAATATCAACACGACCTATTCGACGTTGATACAACTGCTCTCGCAATTTATCATTATTCAGCAATGCTGCCAATTTTTCAAAGGGTACATCGACTCGCAAACGTGGAAAATAAATGGATGAATCGCCTAATATTTCTAACAAATTTTGAGCCTCATTCTCAGATAAAGTTGGTAATTATGGGATTTTTTATCGCATATCCAATCCCATTGTTATCTGCATGACGGTGAGGTTTTTAGTTAAATTTTATCTTGGTAAAATATAAGTGCGATCGCTTGCATTATATTTACCTTCATGCTTTATTTGGCGATGAGTTGTAAATCCGCATACTCTTAGAAAGCACTCATCCTCATTTGCCTCCAAATTGACTTGTACTGCTAAGTAATAGTCACCTACCCAGTTGGGAATATCTACCCATTCTTGGGGTACACATAATTCTAAATCCTCCGTTTCATTGGGGATTAACACTATTCGTCTTTCACCCAGCTTAATTGCTGCACCATTGACCACTTCCCAAATGCTAGCTAAACTATCTTCATTGGGGAAAATTGAGGGTTTAGGCATCGATTCTTCTGCAAGCCAGTCTTTTAACCACTTAAAAAAGGTTTGCAAGCAAATATTATTCAGATAGGCATTGTAACGAGCTATTCCATTAGAATGATTTTCAGATTGTTTCCAAGCTTTCTTTTGCTCTGTCGGTGATATCTTTAACCAAAACTTATTTGCCAAAGCTGTTTCTAACTGATTAAAATCAAACACCACTTCTACCTTTTTATTCTGGTAATTTTCGCTGTCCTGGGTTTGTGGTAGTGATTTTTTATTATGATACAAATATTCTGGTTTTTTAGAGGCTATAAGTTTTGATGTCGCAATGTACCGTAGTATGAGACGCGAAGGAACCTCTGTTAGGTTATAACGATATTTTACCCTTTTCTTAAAACCTACCCTGCGAACAGACGTTCGCATAGGGTATGACGGTGTGTTTTTTTGACTATTACGGTGTGTTTTTTTGACTATTAAATGACGCTGCTTCATTAATTATACGTAGATACGTATTTTTTTTAGCATTTTTATAATACAGCATGAATTATTTCTAACTTTTGTGTTTTTGTTTGTACTAAAGTTAAATATTTACTAGGTGATTCAACTAAATTAATTCTATATTTTATTGTCAACCAAATTTGTAAAAACTTTTTAATGATTGTATCAATTTATTTGATTACAGATGCTTCTAATTTAGCGCGAGTTTTTCGGATTAAATTTGTAACTTCTGATTGAGTTCTATCAAGTTGAGTGGCAATTTGTTGTTCATTCAGTTTGTGTCCGTAGAAAAGTTGCAACACTTGTCTTTCTTGAGTGTCAAGTTTCTTTTCAGCCGCAATTAAAGCAGCATGAATTAAATCTGAGTATACAGGAGCTTGGTAATTACGATCCAACCAATTTTCCACATACTGTGTAACCCATTGCGGGGGCGAGTCCTACGCTCGCTCCTCTGGGGACAGCCTTGTTTAATAGATCCGCAACCACCCCGGAGCCTTACGGGCGTTGAAGGCTGTCCCCATAAGGCGATGGGTTTTTGCGGGGGTTGTTTTAATGCATATACAGCCTTGACAAATTTTCTTTCAATTGTTTGCAAACGATAAGCGATCGCACTCTGAGTTACTGCAAATTTATCTGCTATCTCTTTCTGATTTATTCCCAATCCATAATACAGGAGTAATATTTCCTCTTGATCTGGTTTTAGAGAAAGCAACTCCTGTTGCAAAGCCGCTTCAGCTAGATTAATGAGGCTTCCTTGATTTTCGCTTGCTTCTGCTTCACCAGAACCCAAAACATCTAGTTCCAAAACTTCTGAATACTCTTGAGAAACAAACGGACTAACTTCTTGAAGTGCTGAAAAAGAAAAGCGCGGTGTAACTGATTTCGGGTAATTTTGTAATGCTGTAATGCAAACTTTCATCCAAACTTTTAGTTGCTCGGCTGTAATGTTTGCACTAACATAAACTTCATGGGGTGCAGAGTCAAGCAATTTTGCAGCATTATAATACTTAGCCGTTTCTGCAAAATCTCCACCGTCGGGTTCTATCCATTTATGTCCTGTTTTTGTAGCAGGATTTTGCACCTTGTTAATTTGATAAACTTGTTTAAAATACTTGCGAGCAAAGAGTAACTTAGAAATTTCCGGTTCATACCTTCCATCTCTGGCAAGTGCTTCTTTGAGTTCTTTTAAGGTTCATATTTCCATCGCAGACTTAAGCAACCATTATTATTCTCCAGTGTCATATACATGGAAAATTTATCAAGAATATTTTGACGATAGGGGAGTTTGGGTATCATGCTGAACATCCTGACCTCTTATTTCAAGGCATTTTTTGGTATTTATACTTTATGGCAAGTATAAAGTACTGCTTATAAAGAAGTGTGATCGAGAACACTGGCAATATGAGCTTGCAAAGGTTAAGGACTTCTGTTTGGATGCTTGTTGCTATACTGAGCATCGTTTAATTAAGCTGCCGTTTGTCCAGGAACTTAGGCACTAATGTAATTTATGCTTGCTATTAAGCATGAGGATTTTCAGAGGGTTTTACTAAGTGTGCTACTTGCTTATTGGGTGCATAGTAGGGTGTTTATGAAGTGCGCCTAAACCTCATCACACGCTATATACAGCACTTTCAAGCAAAGGAAGAATATTTATCAAAATTTTCACAAAAAAATATAAACCACCCTCATATTGCCTCAAGCTTGCTCCCAATAAAACCAATAAAAGCCATGAGGAATCGTGGTTAATTTTCACAAACACCTACACACAATAGCCTTCGGATGGCTTTGTCTGTGAGTCGGCAAATTTAAGTTTGTTCACGTAGCGTGTGCTGACCAGAACAAGGCGATTTTGCCAAAACCGTATGCCTCCCTTAATCAGTTGGAAATATCACACTTTTTTATGACACTTTTGTTAAATGCCCAAAATGTGTGCCTTTATTTAGTTAAGCAGGGTTTTTGCACTCCCGAAAACCAAGACAAGCTTGAGATCAAGTTATTAGCTGCCAAGAATTTTAACTTGTTAGTAAGTTTTCCCGATGGTGGTAAACTGCTAGTTAAACAAGAGCGGCACAATCAGGAAGGTAAAACTGCTGGCGAATTTCACAAACGAAATTCGAGTTCAAAAGTTTCTAGAATTCCCGAAACTGGATGACCTTCGTCGGTTTTTACCGTCGGTACGCCATTTTGACCCAGAAGATTCTATCATTATTTTCAACTATCTCGATAACTACCGGGATTTAGCTGATTTCTACGCCAAGGAAAATACTTTTCCTACAGCGATCGCATCCTCAATTGGTACTATTCTCGCTACTATCCATCGCACTACTTTCAAGCATCAAGAATATCAAGATTGTTTCAGTGAAAATACTGAATAAAAACTCCTTGACGTTCCTAGCTTCATTCATAGTCACAGAACGCATTACTCCAGAAATTTTCGGTATAGTTCCCGCCGATGGGCTGAAATTCTTTGCTCTATATCAGCGTTACGACAGCTTAGGACAGGCTATGGCAGAACTAGGCAAGGCTTTTAAACCTTGTTGTTTAACGCACAATGACCTCAAGCTGAATAATATCCTTTTGCAAACTGATTGGGAGCATTCGAGTGACAATATTGTGCGGCTAATTGATTGGGAGCGATCGGCTTGGGGCGATCCCGCTTTCGATTTAGGTATGCTCATTGCCAGCTATTTGCAAATTTGGCTAAGTAGCTTAGTTATCAGTCAGGCACTCAGTATTGAAGAATCTTTGCGCCTTGCTAGTACTCCCCTAGAAAAAATTCAACCTGCGATCGCTGCCCTGAGTTTAGCTTATCTGGATGTCTTCCCAGAAATTATCCAAGAGCGCCCTGATTTCTGGCAGCGAGTCGTGCAATTTGCAGGGCTAGCTTTGATTCAACAGATTCAAGCAATGATTCAGTATCAAAAAAGCTTTGGCAATACGGGTATTTGTCTGCTCCAAGTCGCTAAAACCTTGTTATGCCGTCCAGAACAATCAATGCAAACAGTTTTCGGAACCGCTGCTGCTGGTTTAATTCGACACACCTATTCTGCTGTTTAAAATATTTACTCATAAATCAACTACGATGCAATTACTGGATTCTCACTCTTTCTACTCAATCGGATAACGCAACAAGCAGCATACTGAATGCTCTACAAGACATTATCAAAATTCAAATCCAGTCCAACTTCAGTATTCTTCATCCAGATTACAAACCTTGGGAACTACCAACTGAAGTAGTAGCCCGTTTTCAAAGTATGCCAGCAGAAGTGCACAATCGCTATATGAGCCTGCAACTTCGCTCGTTTCTTTACGGTATCCATTACAACGGCTCAATGCGGTCTGCCCTCGCGCCAGATGCTAATGACAACAGTCAGCCCCTAGACTTGGAGAATAATACAGTTTTAGGAGTAGACTTAAGCTTTTACGAACAATTACATAATAGCAATAGTGGAGAAGGTTACTTTGATCCAGGCTGGGATGTGGTGAAAGAGGAGAGCGATCGCACTCTGGCAGTACATAAAGGCGGTTTGACATTGCATATTCAGCGAGAAATGCACCTCCAAGATGCCGAAAAATCTGCTGTAGGCGATACAGTTGCCATCCGGATGCCGAAGAACTTTGTCCAAAACGGATTTTACATGGCGGTTGCCAATGCAGGGGCGGAAAGTCATGATAATCCAGACAAACCCCCACAAACCGTGCGCGTTTACTTCAACTTAACTCCTGTTGGTGCAGTTGCAGTCATGGCTAACCTAACACAACAACTAAACGCTGTTGGCATTCCCTTCACCTTTAAGGTGCTGTACAACCCAGGTGATTACAAGCGCTACGATTCAGGAGTTCTCTATTTTGAAAAAAGTAACTATGAAGCTGTTAAGCAAGTTTTGCAAACAGTATATGTAGAAAATCCAACACATTTTCAATCAGAAATTCCCCTATTTCCCAAGTTACTTGCACCAGGGTTAGGGTTAGCTGAAGAACCAGATTACAAATTTGCGGCACAAGAAAGCTTTGGTATGAACCGCTGTCAAATCGTTGCCAATGGTTTGTTATAAGCATGGCACAAAAAAGATGATTCGCCAGAGGCAAGGATGAACGCAATTTTTCAGAATTTCTCACTTTTATAAATTGACTGGCAACGTGCTTATCTTAATGCAAAATCAGAGGATATTTACACACCGCTACACTTATGAAAATAGCTGATTTATCCTTACCTTCGGCAAATACAGTTAGTCATGCAACTAATAAATTTCCAGAGTCAGATTTGCCCTTTTACCGTCAACTTGGAAGGACTAACTTAACAGTTAGTTGTCTGGGTTTAGGTGGTGGTGGTGGTATCTCCAGTCAAGATACTCTTTACGCTTTTGACCAAGGAATTAACTACTTTTTCTATTCCAGCGACTTGCACCACTATATTTACAGTTCCATGTCTGATGCTTTGCGTCAATTATGTGGGCGTCGTTCTTCGGTACGTGAGAAAGTAGTGCTAGCAACGGTAACTTACATCAAGAGTCCAGAGATGGCGCTTGCAGCTTTACTGGATCAGTTTGTGGAACTGGGAATTGATTATATTGATGTATTGTTTTGGGGCTGGATTGGTGCTAATGATGGGCAAGCGTTACAAGATTGTTTGCAACTTTCTCCTGATTTGAGAGGTGCTAATTCTGTTTACCAACGCACCATTGAAAGAATGTTTGATACGTCAGAACGTTTGAGTAAAATGGGCGTTGTCCGCTATATTGGTGCATCGTTTCATGATATTAATCTGGCTCAACAGTGGTTGAAAAGTCCGTTGTTAGATGTGGTAATGGTGAGACACAATGTTGCTCACCGTTCTGCTCAAAGTCAGATTTTTAATCATTTGGATGTCCAAGATTCGCAAAGACCGGGAATTGTTACGTTTAAATCTACAGGTTCTCATTCCGGTGTGCTTTGGGATGCTTTCTGCTGGTTTACCTGCGGAGTGTTGGCAGCCTTCAGTACCTGATTTGTATCGCTACTCGTTGAGTCAAAACTGTGTGAATGTCTGCTTAACTCGGTTGCGAAGTCGGGAGGAGATTGATCGGGCGATCGCCAAAGTCCAAAAGGGCAAACTCACATTAGCCCAATTAGATTATCTCAATCTATATGGCGATTTACACCGCGATCGCTTGAAAGTTCAAGAAATTCCACCTGAAAGATTGCTTTACTCTGCTTAATTTACAGCTGACACCCTTCAGGGTGCAGCTACACTAACAAAGCCTGCCTACGCAGGCTATACACGTTTTGTCATTTTTGTCAAATTAAAGAATCAAACCATGCAAGAAACTTTGGAAAAACTGGTACTACCAGAAATTGCTTCTGCAACCGATGAGGCTATAATTGCCTACCTGCATCAGTCTTACAAAATTGCAGAAATCGCCGCACAAGCAGAACAGGATGCCTTAATTTTGGCTGTTTGCGAACAGCTTAGTATCACCCTTACTGACTTTAGAATTACAAGCAACCGGAGATGACTTTCGCCTAGAACACAAGCTGCTAGGCGCTTCTGAAACACTCGCAAAGGTTAGCTAAACAGCGAATTACCGTAGAGGATTGGTCACAAGGGCTGCGAGTATCGCTATTGACGCAGAAGTTGAAAGAACATCTCTTCGGTGATGCAGTTGATGCCCATTATATGAGCAACCGTGACGATTATCGCCGCGTCGCTCTTTCTCAGATTTTAGTCCGCGATTTGACAGAGGCTTTGCAAATAGCCCAAGCGCTGCGTCCGGGAAATGTTTCTTTCTGTGCGTTAGCGCTGGAACATTCCAAGGGTAAGCACTCTAAAGAGAATGGCGGATTTGCTGGAGTTAGATTTATGGCAGAATTGTTACCGGAGATTTGCAAGGCGATCGCACAATCTAAGGAAAGCGAAATAATCGGTCCAATTCAAACAAAGCTGGGTTATCACCTTTTGAGAGTCGAGAAGTGGTTTCCTGCGGAATTAAGCGAAGTTAGAGAGCAAGTTTTAGATTCACTCTTTCAGGCTTGGCTGCAAGCGGGAAGTAAGCTTAAACAGGATGGCTAACAGTGGCAATACTTTTATGATTAGGTAATTAATAACGTTTTTGCACAATGTTTAGCTGCTTCTGAGTTGATTCATACCATTTTGTTAAATACCTGCTACAGATAATGCTTGGATAATGTAATCCCAAGCTGCCAAAGAAGTGATGACATCAACAGTCAGCGCTTCCAGAATTTTCACTACCCTAGTTTTTAACTCGTTGA
>JAESGF010000374.1_pt1 | contig 9500 bp, 15 predicted proteins | sample 9269621 | NCBI WGS metagenome assembly JAESGF01 (sample SAMN14515066, study PRJNA621663) | algae metagenome | isolation source: Tolypothrix carrinoi HA7290-LM1 and co-occurring heterotrophs from dry rock... | place: USA: Makauwahi cave, Kauai, Hawaii | collected 2011-01-06
CGGCTATTACCGGAACTCCATAGACAATTCCAAAGTACTCTAGCCATTCTCGAAACCTGTACCATGCAGCGTCAGATATTGACTTGGCAAGACAGTGGTTTTTAATCATGTTACGCACTTTTAGGTTTTCAATCGCTACCAAATCGCGCTTACTGAATGACGCGCTGGGCTAATTTACAAACCCAATTCGTAAGTTTGCGTGACACCTTAAGATGCGCTCTACTCAACTTGTTTCTTGCTTTGGCTCTATTTTCACCATGTTTCTGAGTTTTAGACAAACGTCGTTGCAATCGTTTAATTTTACGCTCATCTTTTCTCAAAAATCTCGGATTATCTATTTTTTCACCAAAGCTATCTGTGTAGAAATGATTTAAACCGACATCTAGTCCGATCTGTCGTCCACTTAATTCTTTGTTCTCCTCCCGCTTGTGGTCAATTAAAAACTGTGCATAATAACCATCTGCACGACGTACAACTCTAACCCGTTTAATTTGGTCAAGCTGGTAGTAATGCAAATCCCTGGTTCCCCAAAGCTTAAATAAACCAGCTTTAAATCCATCGATGAATTCTAGGTAGCGCCTGTCATCTGAAAGTTTCCATCCAGAAACCTTATATTCAACCGAGGCTCTAGCTTGCTGTTTCTTGAACTTTGGAAAACCCTTTTTTCCTTGAATCTTTGAAGCACAATTGCGGTAGAATCTCTCAACGCTCGCCCACGCCCTTTCAGCGTGAGCTAGGCTCGCGCTTGAGAATTCAGTAGGCGTGCCCAAGGAAATTCGGGATTATCAGCTAAAACTTTGCAATGTTTGTATGCATCGTTACGACTTTTTATCAATCCATCCATCCAAGCCCGAATAATAGAATTTCGCATAAAAAGACCAGTACGAATGGCATTGTCTAACCGCTCGTACTGGTTTTTAGTTCCTTCTAGTTTGGACTCGTAGATTATCATCTTATCGTTTTAGTTAACGATAACATTGTAGCATAGTTTAAAAAGCCGTCGTTCTACGACGGGGCTTTAAACCCATTTTTTTTGGTAAATGCTAGCGGCAGCATCATCTAAGCCGAGTTTGAGTAGAGTGCCGCGTAAGTTAACTTTAGCTGCTTTTAGCTCATTGCCCAAAGCGATCGCTTTGGGATTATAAGCGATCGCCGCTCCTTGCTGATACGCTACCTGTGCCGTGGCTGGTAGGGAACTATTCTGTACAGCTGCACAATCACCGCCTGCAAAAACTTCTGGAAAGTCAAGCAATTGCAATGTCGGCGTGACTAAAAGACGCCCATGTTTGTCACGATGCTCGTTTGGCACTGCCAAATCTTTAATTAGGGGATGAACAGATGTGCCAGTAGTCCAAATTGTCGTAGCTGCTGCAAGTGTCTCAGATTTCCCATTCTGCTTGTACTCAACTGAGTTTGTTTGAATCGCTGTGGCTTCTGCTCCCAACAGCATTTCTATTGGCACGGTGCGTTTTTGTAATTCTCCCTCAGGAATTTCACGTAAATGACTGTTAATATCGTGATTGAGAATTTCTTCACCGTGATTGAGCAGTACCACACGAATTTCTTGAGAATTGCCACCCAAAGCAGCATACCAATGCGGTAGCAAATCGGCTAAAGTGGCTGCCATTTCTACACCTGAAGCACCAGCACCAATTATGGCTACTGTTAATAATTTGCGACGTTGTTCTGGATCTGTAATTTTAACAGCTTGTTGCAAACAGTCATGTAAATGACGCTCAATAGCGATCGCATCTTCTGTCGTCCAGAAAGGCAGCGCATAATCTTTCGCTCCCTCAACATGCAAATAGCTAGTAACGCTACCCAAACCCAAAACTAAATTACTGTAGTCGTAACACGTCCTTGAAGTTAATTTAACTTGCTTTTGATGTAGGTCAATCGATTCCACTGTATCTTGAACAAAAATTACCCCGCTACCCTTAAGCAAATCCACCAAAACGCGGTACTACTTGATTTGCATCCATTTCACCACTGAAATACTCGTAAAGTAACGGCTTAAAACAAAAGCGCTCCTCTCGATCAATCAGAATTACACTTCGAGGATAATGTTGATGGCTCAAATGTAAAGCTGTAAATAGCCCCGTAAAGCCACCACCGACAATCACAGTTTGATAAATTGGGTTCATAAAAAAGTAGTGAGGAGTTCAGTCATCATATTATGAGCAATTCCCACGCAGATAATATGAGTCTACAAACTCTAATTAAACAAAATCTGTGTGAACTTCTTGTGGCTTATATGTAGAGATTTTTTCACACCTACTGATTATCTAAGTACAAATAAAACAACCCATGTAAAAAAAGCTGTTTAAACTTTTCTCTACCATTACCGATTACCGATTACCGATTACCCAATCCCCCTACTTACACAGTTAAAAAGAAAACAATTAAAGCAATACTTAGTCCAACAGCGAAAAAGATAGCATATTCAACTTTGCGACTAAAAAATCCTACAGCAGCGATCGCAGCGATAGCAAGAATAGTAATGCCAATGTATTGCCAAACTTGCAAACCATGAGCAATCAGAGGATCTTTTCCGGATAACGGTTCTTGTGGCTGAGTTTCTAAAGTGGTGGCTAAGAGTCGATTTATTGCTGACAATACTTGAATTGATATCATAAAACTGCTTATTAAAGTTGATAAATTCAAAGACCAAAAGTTTTTCCTTCAAATCTTGACATACCCAATCCAAATTTCTACGTTTGCCATAAATAAATCAGCGAAAACAAAATAACCCAAATCACATCAACGAAGTGCCAAAATTGAGTATTTGCACTGAGACAAAAGTGACTTTTGTTGTAGTTACCGCGAATAAAAGAGCGGGCAAACATAATCGTCTGTAGAACCACACCACTAGAACGTGTAGACCGTGAAAGCCTGTCAATACGTAAAACGTTCCGCCAACCAGCCCCGTAGTCAGACCAAAATCGAGATTGTGCCACTCAATTGCCTCACCAACCAAGAAGTAAATTCCCATACCAGAAGTCAAAAGCCACAGTCTGCGAAATTTTTTGATTTTATTGCGTTTGAGAGCGTTTTCTGCTCTTGAGATTTTAACCCGATAGACGACCGACTTACCTCAGGGCATAAGGTTACTCCAAGTAGGGCGTGATGAAGATTTAACGCTAATTAGTGCCGAAATCCTAGCTGAAAATTCGGCGTTGCTGAATGAATATATGAATAAGCCTCACGCACTCGTCGAGGCAGTGCGTTGGACGGGTCTCCCGGCAGACGCGCAACTGCCGTCGCACTCGTCGAGGCAGTGCGTTGGACGGGTCTCCCGGCAGACGCGCAACTGCCGTCGCAAAGAGTCAAAGTTTAAGATGTAGTATTTTTGAAATTCATATCCAAATTCAGCAACGCTGAAAATTCACCCATTGCAAAGAGTCTGCAAAAAATTGGGCTTCTGTATTCATCCCACTGCTGAGACTTCAGTCGTGAGAGTGGAAATTAGAACTTGATGTAAATGATGCCAACTTGTTGCTCGTTACGCCGTCTGTGTAGAAGCCGCTTTTGAGTCTGCGGTCGATTTTAACCGAGTGATGGTGGCTTTACGAATGCGTAGGCGTAGCCCGCCGCAGGCATCGCTTTAGCGGTAGTTGACAAGCACCGCACCGCTAAAACATGCCGCTCTAGTAAAATAGGAATCTCAAAAGCAGGAATCGGATAGTAGCCACCACTAGGCGTGGCGATTTGAGCAGTTCGGGATTCATCGTAAATTTGGAACCAGTTTTCCTGAGTCGTCAATTGTAAAACTGGCTCGGACATCTACACCTTTATCCCAACTTCTAATAAGTTTGCTTCAACAACTATTAGATATTCATCAATATCTACCCCTGCTAACTCCATAAGTTCTAGGAAATCATCAAAGTTGATTTCCCCTTTGATGAACTTATCAGTTGCCAATTCTGCTACTTCCAATTGCTTTATTAGGTGCGTTACTTCCTGATTACAACTTGGATGCGTCAAAATAATTTATGGCTGAAGAATTGTTGAAATCATTATCTATAAATTTCTGGCTTGAAACTTACTCCCCTGCTAGCAGTTCCTGTGGATACAGCAAGAGCAATTGCTCCTTTAGCCTGTGAGTAGGAAGGGTCATCACCCCCGCGTCCAAAGGGAAATGTATAAGAGTTATTCTTTTTTTTCTTATATTTTGCTCCGGTAATTTTTGAAGTTTCTGGACTTCCGTCCCCTGTCCCAAATATGCTAACTACTGCACGAGCCGGGGTAAATCCATACACTCGTTCGGCTGTAGTTGAAGTTGTTGCTTGATTAAGTACGGCTACACTTAAACCCGCATCCGTTAATTTCGCTTTTGCACGTTTAGAGTAATCCACAATAAACTCTTTGGTGTTTGTGGTGGGTAAACTGAAAGGTTTGATGATAGCTTCGTCTATACCTCCGGGGTTGGATGAACTCTCGCGAGTATAAGTAATAATTTTTTTCCTAGAAATAAACTCTTGATATTCTGCCAATTGAGAGCCTGCTGGAGCAACAGGTGGAGTAGTAGAATTGTTACTTCCGGTTGGACGCAAATATTTAAGTGCCGCATCAAGATTTTTGAATCGCTTGCCCATAGTTTTTTATCTGATGGAAAAATGGATAATCCTGTCATAGCACGGATTTAAAGCCTTTTTTTCAAGTCGATAAGTTAACTAGTCGTCATTTAATTTTAGGGAATTAAATTCGCTCGATGACCGAACGCAATCCAGTATCCCCTGTTGCAACAAGATTGATTGGGTTAACCCGTCCCCATATCAGTAATTGCGCGTATTTAAAGCGAACATCAACCCTAGGTCTTTGGATAATTTTCTTGACTGTGTTGCCGTAAACTCTGTGAGTTCCGGGATTCAAAGAATAAGTCCTATCGTGGTCAACATACTGCAAGTAATCATTATTGTATGTATGACCTTGTATTTGTAAAACTTGCTTAACAATTCTAATTGCTTCTAATTTAGACTTAACTAAGAGCCTTAAATCGTATCCACGAATAACGTCCAAATAAGTTGCTTTGTACCAACCTTTCTCCCAAATAAAGATAGGTGTACCGAATTCTCTTTTTATATTTTTGGCTAATTGTTCTGCTTTGGTTCTAGTGATTGTTTCTGAACTTTCATCCATTAAACGGAAAGTTATTTCTGCCCTAGATAAAGAAGTTCTGTTATCATTGGCACTACTATCAAACTTTTCTTTGAAGTACAACTTAACTTGTGGTTTGTATTTAACGTCGCGTTGAAGCTCTTGTACGGGAATCCCATAAACGGGAGCTTGAAGCGACTGAGCACGACCTACAGTAATTTCAAACAACCACATCCGCATAAGTGTCATAGTTGCAGTGTCATCATCTTTAATCAAACAAGCATGTTTTAATGCAGATTTTGGAGTACTTATATCATTGTCTGGTTGTTTGCTGTAATAAGCTAAAACTGCTTTATTGTGGTCACGTCTAACCATATCTTGTAGATGTTCCCATTCACTAGTTCCTTCTGGTAATGGCATTAATCATCAGCCTCCTTGTCTGTATCTGAAATGTCTTTTCCAGCGCTCGCTGTTTTGCTAGCGTCTGCTTTGTCTTTAATTGGCTTATTATCTTTAGTTTCTTTAGGTTCTAGGTCTTCAATTCCTTTTTCAAACTCTTTCTTCTGGTCTTGTAATTCCTTCAAATTGTCTTTAACGCTAACCATTTCTGACGTGACCATCTCAAGTCCAGATGCTGCATCTTCAAGGTTTTCTAGACGCTGCATCCAAATACTACGACCGTTAACGTGTTCGGGCATCCATTTAAAAGCTTTCTCTCCTATCGCTCCAAATTTATTTAAGGCGTTGCCAATCTTGCCAGTATTTTCTGCTGTGAATTCAGCGATATTGCGAACACTGTCTATCATGCTTCGGACAGTGTTTGCAATATTAGCAGCAGCTTGATAAATACGGTTCCACTGCTTCCAGGTGGTTTTCATTCCCTTCCAGGTTTCAACTCCAAAAAGGTTTTTACAAACATCGTCAATGACACCACCAATTATTGATTTAGTATCCATTACATCTCCTTCTTCATCTAAGAAAAAGATTTTGGCAATGTTATCAATTACGCTAAACAAAGTGTCTCCTAAGCTTGAAGAAAGCATATAAGCATTGTGAAGTGTATTAACCCAAGTGAGTACACTTAAGACCCTATCCATATGCAGCCATCGAGCAACTTTATTAAATTTGGTAGAGAAATTTATAATAAATGTTGATATTCCCCCATTAGGAATTTGTGGTCCGAGCTTGTTATCTATTACTTTTAAAAGGCTTAAATCTAATCCTTGCAAAAATAATTGCAAAGCATCTAATTTATTGCCGTTATCATCAACTTTTTTCTTAATAGAAATAGAACAAGCATCTCCCTTTTGCTCACAATCGCTTGGGGGTGGCACTGGCTGTGGAAGTTTTCCTGGGTCTGGAAGTTTCATCGGAATTGGAGGCAGAAATGGGAAAGGTTTCGGCTCGTCACCAGGTGTCGGGGTTGGGGTTGGTGTCGGGGTCGGGGTTGGTGTCGGTGTGGGAGTGGGGGTTGGTGTCGGTGTGGGAGTGGGGGTTGGTGTCGGTGTGGGAGTGGGGGTTGGTGTGGGAGTTGGGGTTGGGGTCGGGGTTGGGGTTGGTGTTGGTGTTGGGGTCGGGGTTGGGGTTGGTGTCGGGGTCGGGGTTGGTGTTGGTGTTGGGGTCGGGGTTGGGGTCGGGGTTGGGGTTGGTGTTGGTGTTGGGGTCGGGGTTGGGGTTGGTGTTGGTGTTGGGGTCGGGGTTGGTGTCGGGGTTGGGGTTGGTGTCGGGGTCGGGGTTGGTGTCGGTGTGGGAGTGGGGGTTGGTGTCGGGGTCGGTGTGGGAGTTGGGGTTGGAGTGGGGGTTGGAGTGGGGGTTGGGGTTGGGGTCGGGGTCGGTGTGGGAGTAGGAGTTGGGGTTGGGGTTGGTGTCGGGGTTGGTGTTGGTGTGGGAGTGGGGGTTGGTGTTGGTGTGGGAGTGGGGGTTGGTGTTGGTGTGGGAGTTGGGGTTGGAGTGGGGGTTGGAGTGGGGGTTGGGGTCGGGGTCGGGGTTGGGGTTGGGGTTGGGGTTGGATCAGTTAAATCAAAAGGAATAATGTCAATAATTTGTGGATCAAGTGGAAAATCTTTTTTGAAACCTAAAAAAGTAACTTGTTCCCATCTAGAAACGGGATAACATACGGCACCACGCCCGTGACACCGCATTTCAATACTTAAACTTCCTTTGGCATCTTGAGATGCTTGACGAAACCCGCTTATTTCGCCAAAGCCGTCTGTTTCACCTTGTAATCTTTCGTTACCAAGAGTGTAGAAAAAAATAATTCGATATCTGACACATTCTTTGGTGATTGGAATTGGTTTTGGCGGTTGAGGATCGTTTTCTGGTGGGAAGAAATAAGGGAACGCTAAATCTGCAATTGCACCACCAATTAAGCCACCAATTAAGCCACCGACAAAACTACCAATCGGTCCGCCAAGAGAACCAATTGCACCGCCAACAACACCACCAACAGCACCACCAGCAGCACCAAAAGCTGCTTGTCCAGCAGGTTGTCCACTTGCAACGCGTACTCCAAAATCAAATAACGCCCCAACCGCTACGCCTCCAGCACCAGGCATACCCGGTTTAGCTGGTTTTGGTAAAGGGGCTGGTATTGGAGGCGGAAAATATCCTGTCGGACTAGGTGGGGGGCGTTAGTGCAGCTGCGAATTGAGGATTGTTACAACCCGGACGGCACGCCACGCGAGTATATCAATTTTCGCGCTCGGACTCGTAAAGCGGCGCCCGATGGGAAACGCCAAACCCGTCAAGTATTTGTACACGCAGTACTGAGGGAGTCACTCTCCAATTACAAGTCGGAATCAAATTCACCTTGGCTATTTGCTGATCGCACTGGCGACAAACCAATATCCCTCAGGTGGGCTGACATGATTCTTCGGGCAGCCGTCGAAAAAGCCGGTCTTGCAGCTAAGGGCATCAGCACTCACAGCACCAGGAGAAGCTTCATTACTAAACTGCACCGCAACGGGACAGACTTGTACACAATCAAAAAAATCACCGGACACAAGGATTTTAACGCTTTGGAGCGTTACGTAGAAATTGATAGCGATCGCGTTAAGGGGGCTATAGCGGCGTTATGAAACTTTTACTTTTTCACCAGCACTTAATGTCGAGTGCAAATTTAATTTCAGGACACCTGCTGTTACTAAATTCTGAGATTAATGAGCAATATTGAGCGATCGCTAACACCTACATTGCCACTAGCGGACTTCCGCTCCAATCAAAGATTTGACTGTCTTTCGTCCCCAGGCAAAGGACCGATTCCTACTAATAACGTTATTGGCGTTGACTGCTACATAGTGTCCACCACACCTATATATATGCCTGGTGTTCGCGGTGTAGAAGGTAACTTTTACAAAATTAACCCGCATATGGTGACGGTTAATGGCGTGCAGCGCGGTGACTTTGGGGTACATTTTGACGCAAACGCACCGGGCAGTAGCGGATGTGTAGTGCTAAGAACCGCTGTAGGCTGGGAAGCTTCCCTTGAAAGACATGAAACTTTTATTAACAAGAGGGGTTAAACAAATCCCTTTATTAGTGAGTTACTGCCGATGAATAAACTATTTTTAGAAATTGAAGATTTTTACGTGAAGCTGCAAGCGGGCAAATTTGATGAACCAATGATGTTGGCAGGAGTACTTCAAAGACTGTCAGATGAAGCTTGGGAGGAAGTTGACCAACTGTATCAACCTTCGATTCGGATCGAGGGGTGAGGTTATAGTAGTAGTCGAAAATTGTGATAACTTATGAAGGCGAAAGCTTTGCACACGCGCTTACGCCTTTTTTATAGCTTTAGTGCTTTTGCACAATTGTGCAAAAGGTTGCGTAGCGGTCGGACGTTGGAAATTAGGAATTGGGAATTAGGAATTGGTCGGTGTGGTGCCGTGAACATCGAAGACGCGAGTACGCTTTTTGAGGATAGTGTCATTTTTCGGGCGTTTGGAATTGTTCGTGTTGTTGCCTAAATAAAAGCGCCCGAAAAATGCCCCTACATCCTCAAAACTTCGATGTTCAAGATGTTTGTATCCTAGTTTCTGAATTGTCGGATTAGCTGCTTAATTTCCTGGGGGGATAGATGCTGTGCGATCGCATCCCTAACTAATTGAGCACGAGAACGAGCAACAACAGAATGGATGTTACCACCACCAATGTGCAAGTGTTTGGTTTTTCTCCCTTCCTTATAGCTGTAACGAAAATATTTTCTCTCGCCTCTGGCTGTCCCCCTTGCTTTGTAAATATTGACTGCGGTTAGCGAATCATTAGTTGCATCTGATACTAAGAGGATGTTTGAAAAGTAGGGGTCTATTGTAAGAAAGCTCACAAGGCTTATGCTGAAATTTGTAGACATCAGCACCTTATGAGCGAATGACTAAAGCATATCCTAATGATCTAACGTGGGAGCA
>JAESGF010000375.1_pt1 | contig 9412 bp, 10 predicted proteins | sample 9269621 | NCBI WGS metagenome assembly JAESGF01 (sample SAMN14515066, study PRJNA621663) | algae metagenome | isolation source: Tolypothrix carrinoi HA7290-LM1 and co-occurring heterotrophs from dry rock... | place: USA: Makauwahi cave, Kauai, Hawaii | collected 2011-01-06
CCCATTCGCATGACGCTTGCTGATTTGGTATGTCTTCTGTAAATGAGTGTTCCACGTCGATTTGTTGAATTCAGTACCCGATAGAAGATGGTTGACGGTTTCAATTGCGGCATCTCGAAAGATGGGCCTTTCTCAAATGACTGAATTTTATAAATGTACACAGTTATAAATAATACCAAAATAACAGTTTATCTGCTTTGAGGCACTCCACCACTTCTCAACTGAGTGCGAAACGCAAAGCTTTGCCTTTATCAAAGCACCGTAAAATAATATGGATATATAAGCTTTTTAAAGGAGCAGTTATTCTTCCCACACTAGAACAAGCTCTAAAGTGTGTTTACCTGTGTCAAGCATTGACTACAGCCTACTTACCAATCTACATAGTGCGTCTGGATGAGCGCACGGGAGAAATATTCATCCTATCTGGCAATGAGATAGAAATCTTAATTAATCGTGATGGAAATTGGACATACCTATGACCAAACCAAATTTTGATGCTATGAGTGAAGGTGAATTAAGAACCTACGTCTATGAACATCGAGACGATCAAGAAGCTTTTTACGCATTTGTAGATCGTTTGAAGGCAAAACCTCCCTCTGCGGTTTATCCCGCATCGATGACACCTGAGGAAATCCATCAAGCAATATTAATGCATGTTCAGCAGAAGCAGAAATTAAAAGACGCATAGAAAATTATACAGCAGTTTTCAAGTAATTAAAGCATACGCTGACCTCTCTCCTAAAAGGAGAGAGGCTTTGAATTTCTCCCCTTCCCTGGTAGGGAAGAAGTTGGGGGTTAGGTCGAATGCTTGTGGTCTATTTATTTGAAAAACACTGTAAATTCGCTTCCTCAACTATTCAAACTCAACTTGTCCTGGCAAATCAAAAGCAATTAACAACGCTTGATCCAATTGCTGCAATGATGAAGATGAAAGCATCCCCCGCAGACGCAAAAACCGAGTTTTCGCTAAAGCGCGTACTTGTTCCCCCAGCGCTACCGAGTCTCTATCTAACCCTCCATCAGGTGCATTAATTACTATCTGACTCGGATAAATACGTTTTCCGGGACGGTAAGTCGTGCAGGGAACCATAAGGACAACTTGACTGGCTGCATTGATCGCATCACGACTGACAATAATTACAGGTCGAATTCCTGTCTGCTCGGAACCTTCGGTTGGATCAAGAGAAGCATCGTAAACTTCACCTCGTCTCATTGCTGAGATTCACCTATTTCAAAGGCTTCCCAATCAGCTTTAACAAATTCATTACTAATCATTGCTGCTTCCGCCTGATATTCGATATCATCAGCCATTGCTGCAAAAGCCGCATCAATTTCAGCTCGTTTTTGAGCCGCTAACTCACGACGCAAAGCTTGGGTAACAAACTCATTGCGACTTTTAGCTTTTCCTTTTCGTACAGCGCGATCGGCTGCTTCTAAAAGCTCAATTGGTAGGGCTAATGTTGTTCGGACAATGCCATCCATACAGCCATCCTCAATTTGATGATTGAATTGATGCTTATTATGACATCATTTACAAATGAAACACATCTTCAGGATTTGTTAACTTACTTGCGCCCATCTACAACGAAGGTGCTACAATCAACACTCATGCTAGGGGTGCCTGCACGAATCAGGCTGAGAACACACCCTTAACACCTGAGTCTGGGTAATACCAGCGGAGGGAAGCTGTTTATCGAGGGAATTCAATATGCGGACTCAATGGGTTGCTAAACGCCGGGGACAAGATAATGTCACGCAAATCCACTACGCACGCCAGGGTGTTATTACTGAAGAAATGGATTATGTAGCCCGACGGGAAAACCTCCCCGTTGAGCTAATTAGAGACGAAGTAGCGCGGGGACGGATGATTATTCCCGCGAATATTAATCACACTAACTTAGAACCGATGGCGATCGGCATCGCCTCTAAATGTAAGGTAAATGCCAATATCGGTGCTTCTCCCAACTCTTCCAATCTTCAGGAAGAAGTAGATAAGCTAAACTTAGCGGTAAAATATGGCGCTGATACCGTAATGGACTTGTCCACTGGCGGTGGTAACTTAGATGAAATTCGCACCGCCATCATCAAAGCTTCACCAGTGCCAATCGGGACAGTGCCAGTATACCAAGCTTTGGAAAGTGTCCACGGCACAATTGAGAAACTCACCGCCGATGACTTTCTTCATGTAATCGAGAAACACGCCCAGCAAGGGGTAGATTATCAAACTATCCACGCGGGAATTTTGATTGAACATTTGCCTTTGGTGAGAAGTCGGATTACAGGCATTGTCTCTCGCGGTGGCGGTATTTTGGCACGGTGGATGCTGCATCACCACAAACAAAACCCGCTTTATACCCACTTCCGTGACATCATCGAGATTTTCAAAAGATACGATGTCTCTTTCAGTTTGGGTGATTCCCTGCGTCCTGGCTGTACTCATGATGCCTCAGATGATGCACAATTAGCTGAGTTGAAAACTCTGGGACAATTGACCCGCAAAGCCTGGGAACATGATGTTCAGGTGATGGTAGAAGGTCCCGGACATGTGCCGATGGATCAAATTGAATTCAACGTCAAAAAGCAGATGGAAGAGTGTTCTGAAGCACCTTTCTACGTGCTGGGACCTTTGGTGACAGATATTGCTCCAGGTTATGACCATATTACTTCAGCGATCGGTGCTGCGATGGCTGGTTGGTATGGTACGGCGATGCTTTGTTACGTAACACCGAAGGAACATTTAGGACTGCCGGATGCCGAAGATGTACGTAACGGTTTGATTGCTTACAAGATTGCGGCACACGCTGCGGATATTGCTAGACATAGACCAGGTGCGAGAGACAGAGACGATGAACTTTCTCAAGCGCGTTATAACTTCGACTGGAATCGTCAGTTTGAATTATCACTCGACCCGGAAAGAGCGAAGGAATATCACGATGAAACTTTACCAGCAGATATTTACAAAACTGCTGAGTTTTGCTCGATGTGTGGTCCGAAGTTCTGCCCGATGCAAACTAAAGTTGATGCTGATGCGTTGACGGAGTTGGAGAAGTTTTTGGCGAAAGAGCCTGTAGCGCAGGGTTAGTAGATAGCACGCAATAAATAGCCCACAGGTTGAAACCTGGGGCTATACGAACAAAGCCCACCTACGTGGGCTATTTATCTCGATATAATTTGATACTAAAACATTTCTTTGATTATTAAACGGAAACTTTTTTGCTAATATAATTGACAGCCTGTTGAACTGTTGTAATTTTTTCAGCAGCTTCATCAGGAATTTCAATATCAAATTCCTCTTCCAAAGCCATAACTAACTCTACCGCATCTAAAGAATCTGCTCCTAAATCTTGAATAAAGTTGCTGCTGAGAGTTATTGTGTCTGCTTCAACTGATAACTGTTCAGCAATAATATTTTTTATTTTTGTAAATATATTTGCTTGCAAATTATAGTTTATTGAAGGCTCTATTGCTAGATTTTCGGTTTCTGTTTGGGTGATTTGAGAAGAGTCAGCTAATTTTTCTTCTCCTTCATCTTCAGATTCGTCTCTAATTTTGAAATAGTAATAAAGATTAGCAACAGCTAAATGTGATGCTTGTTCTAAATTCGATGGAACTAAAGTTTTGTAACCAGCATTAGCAGCTTGTTGATTAATATAAAGTTCCGACTGTTGGCGTAGTTCATAATCGAACAAAAATAATAGCTGGTCGCGCAGAGAGTAAAAATGAGACTTTCCTGCTAAATCTTCGTATGTTAATTGTTCTGGTGGTGGTGCTAAATTTATATCTTGACTAGTTATCAAATCTGAGTTATTGAAATCAGCGCTGGTTAAAAGTTTTAATTCTGAAGAAGGAAGCGATACTCCTTCGGAGTCACTTCGTGAACGCATCCAATCAACGTGATTTTGCCATGAGTTTAATACTTCTAAATCGTGATTGTAAATACGGGTAATCTCCGGAAAGAGAAAATCAAGCTCATCGTGGGATTCACAACTATTAATAATACCGACAGCATCTTTACAAACTTTATCCTGCAACTGAGATATTCGCTCACTTACCGCTGACATTTCATTTTGTACTTGATAAGTTGCAATAATTCCCTGTTCAATTATCCAAGCACATTCGAGTCTTCGTAGTTGTCCAGCAGCAGAGGTTTCTTCTAACAAATGGGGGTTTGTATAATCTGCCAAAGCTTCAAATAACATTCCCCTCGCACCGTCAATTTCAGCATTTCTACGACTTGCATCTTGTAATTGCATCGCTGAACGAAAGCGGTTTATTGCTTGGATAAATAACCCATACGCTCGTACTAAAACTATACGGTGTTGTTCAAATTTGATGTCTAGGGATATCTCCTCAATTATTTGCCTAATTTCTGCTCCTTGGTCTTTTAAGGCTTGCTTGAGGTCAATAAACCCATTTTTGACCTCTAACCGCATTTGCTCAACTTATTTTCTAAGTTTTAGTGTTTGATGCAAGTTTATCGCTGTCAATGCAATACCCGCTACTGTTCCCACACCAATCAAAGCTGTAGTTCCTTGCAGCACTCCCAAACTAGCTTGTATGCTTTGCAAACCGTTCATTACATCTGCAAAGCCTCGCTGGTTTTGGTACATTTGCACCCCACTAGTAATAAATTGAGAAGCACCTAGCAGTGGAGATAGAGGACTGTTGCCGACAGTAGCAGCGATCGCATGAGCAACAAACTCTCCTGTCACAGCATCTCTAGCCATACCGATTGGTACACCGTTGTTAAAAACTGGAATATATTTGCCAGCTTGAATACCCGCTTCGATTAAAGGAGAAAATTGGAATAGCATAGCTGTGGATTGATAAAAGTTTTATTGCTTCGAGGCTAACTTGTTTAGAAAAGTGAAAATAACCGTATTTACTCGGTATATTGATAAATTTTGTCTAAACCTGGGAATAATAAATTTGAAAAGTCTACGCATCGCATAATTTATGGATACTTCCCTAGTTAACCCTCAGATTGTTGATTTGTTATCACGGATTACTGGACAAAAACTGACTCAACGCGAACTTACTCCACCCGTAATATTTTTGGCAAATTTGGTAACTATACTACTCGGAATCATTTTTGTAGATGGCATAGTGGCAGAGCAAGAAAAGCAAAGACTACTAAAAGCTCTTTATCGATTTAGTACACCTGAAAGTGGTGTGCGTCAATTGACACATTTGATGATTAAGGGAGTTAAAGAAAACCAGCTTTATAAAAAAATTAATGATTTAGTTACTGTCAGCATTCCCCTTTCTGATTCGGAAAAGTTATTATTGATTGGTTTTGGCTATGAAATGTCAGCCACAGATGACGAAATGGACTTTCGTGAGAAGCAATATTTGGAGATAGTAGCGAAAAAATTAGGTATTAATCAAAAACATTTGGCAGTTTTAGAAGCGGGATTTACGAATCAAAATATTGTCGATTCGATTGCTTTAGAAGAAGTACGATTTTTGTTAGATCCTTCTCTCAGAACTTAGATTTGATGTTTGTCAAAGCTGCAAGCGATATGCTAGCGACTTTACCTGCTAAACCCGAAAACAAAGTAATTAAACGAACCATAAAATGTTACGAGGAATTGAAAAAATTTAAAAAGCATCAAAAAGAATTAGATTATTTTTGTTTTCGTCTCTTCCAGATACTGCAAGATTGTCAAGAGCGCGGTTTCTTAGCTTACACTTTGATTGATGAAGTCGGTAAGGTATCTAAACAATTACAATCTCAGAGTTTTCGTTTAGCAGTTGTAGGAGAATTTAGCCAAGGTAAATCAACATTACTAAATGCTTTACTAGGTGAAGAAATTCAACCAGCAAGAGAGATTCCTTGTAGTGGTGCAGTAACAGTCTTGAAATATGGAATCCAAAAGCGGGTAATCTGTCGCTATAAGGATGGAAGAGAAGAAATTCCATTTAATGAGTATCAACTAAAAGCAACAATTTCCGAAGATGCAGCACTCGGATGTCTTAGCGATGAACTAGCAAATAACGAAATTGAGGAAATAGTTTTTGAGCATCCAGATTTAGAATTATGTAGCAGTGGAGTAGAAATTATAGATTCTCCAGGATTGAACGAACATCCCGAACGTACCGCAATTACTCAAAGAATACTCAAAGATACAGACGCAGTAATTTTTCTAACTAATGCTTCACGTTCGTTAACTCAAGGTGAACGTGACTTGCTGCAAGATTTGAAGATTCAACTTAATCACGGTAAAGAAAATGAACCTGCTAACAACCTTTTTGTAGTGGGTAATTTTATGGATTTGGTGCGAACTGAAAAGGGACGCGAACAAGTTCAAGAAAGAATAAAAAGATTTGTACAAGGTGAGAATCCATTAATTACTGGTGAAAACCGCGTTCACTTTATTTCTGCTCAATCTGCGCTAGATGCTTTTTTGAAGGGTAATGAAGATGAGTATTCCAAAAGTTTTGATAATTTTACTCAGTCTCTTGAGAATTTTTTGATAAATGAGCGTGGAGTAATAAAAAATAATCGCTCTGTTGCCGATATTAATTATTTAGTTCAAAAAGCTTTAAATGGATTGGAACAAGCTGAACAAATATTAGACGGTAAGGTAAATATTTCCGAAGTTGAAAAACAGAAAATATTTGAACAAATTGGTGAAGCAAGCGGTCGTGATGTTAGAATCCGTTTAGTAGCTTCTCAACTAAGAGAGCAAGTGATTTCAGAAGCGGCTGAATCTTGGGATAAGTGGTACGAAGGATTAGGCGATCGCATAGTTGAAAAAAGAAAACACTGGTGTTCTGAATACAGCCCTGTCTGGAGTCAAGATAAACTAATCAAAGATTATACTAATCAGTTTGTCAGAGACTTATCTAAAGAAATAGATGAATGGGGAAATACACAACTTCAAGATGTCATATTGCAAAATAATTTGAAAATTTTAGATACAAATATTGAGTATGAGTTAGATGCAATTATATCTGAATTTCAAAACATTGAACAACAAGTAAAAGCCAATTTGAGCGAACAACTTAAAATATCCATAGACGGTATAAATGATGATTGTATGGGTTTAGGAGGATTTGGTGGCGGTTTAGGGATAGGTGGTGCTTTAGCTGTTGGATTACTGGCATTTACAGGAATTGGTTTAGTTGCAATAATTATTGCCAGTTTAGCTGCTGGTATTGCTGGTTCGTTTGGTTTGGGAATGTTTGATATTGATGGATTACATGACCAAATAAAAATGAAAGTTTTAGAAATAGGATTTCAAAAGTTTGATGAATCAATGGATAAAGTTTCTGAAAAGTTACACGAAATTACTACTTCAGTTTTTGATACCAAGGTTGAATCAGCAAGTCGAGTAATTGCTCAAGCGATCGCGCTTTACGAAAATCTCATAGAACAGCACGAACAAGCACACAAAGAAACTGTAGAAAAACAGCAAATGCAGAAGGCTTGGATATCTGAAAAACGTCAATAAATTGAGAAAGGAAAAAATGATATTGAAGCAATTTTACAACAGTCTGCTGTTTAGGAACTTCATAGTGCGGCTATTTCCTTTGCTCATATAGCAATCCTATATCCGATGCCCAGAAACCCGGTTTCTTGGAGAAACCGGGTTTCTATAATTCAACTTACAAGCGATCGCACGCTAGTTCTAAAAGAGTATATCATTAAAATTCTTTAATATTTCTTCTTGGTAGAAAGACTAGGGTTTAACGCATTCCCACGCAGAGCGTGGGAACGAGATAAGAGCAGAAAATTAAAGATAAAATTACTAAAAAAATATTAATAACAGCTAAAATTGAACAGGGTGTAGGGGGTAGGGTGTGGGGTGTAGGGTTCGGTTGGATGGGGATTCTAACCCCAACCAACCTTTATACACCGCCTATACGGTGGGGTCTTAAACCCGAATGCTCCTGGGGCGGGGTGTGAGCATTCTTCAAGGTATTCCCCACACCCCATCACTGCAACCCCACACCCAGGAGCGAAGCGACGATAAAAAATTAGAGGATGAAGATCCGATCGCGTCCTTGGATTTTCGCTTGATTCAGAGCTTTGTCTGCTTTGGTAATCAGCATATTTATAGATAATTGCTCAGACGGAATAATACTCGCAACCCCGATGCTAAGGGTAAGGTGTTCGTTAACTTTTGAATCAGCATGAACTATACCACTAGCTCTGACAGCAGCGCGAATTGCTTCTGCAACCCCAAAAGCTGTTTCCGCAGAAGTATTTGGTAAAGCGATCGCAAATTCATCACCTTTGTAACGCGCTACCAAATCAGCCGATCGCCTTTTGCTGTTATTAATCGTGTAAGCAATTTGACATAAGCATTCATTCCCAGCTTCATATCCGTAAGTATCGTTATAAGCTTCAAAAAAATCAATATTACACAAAATTAAAGAAAGAGGTAACTGTACCCCTTGCAATCTCTTCCATTCGCGCTGTAAATACTCACTAAAATAACGATGGGTGGCAAGCTGAGTCAAACTATCAAACAAAGCATGACGTTGTAACTCTCGATTCGCCGTTTCCATCTGTACTGTCAGTAGACACTCTTTTTGAATTTGTTGTTGAAGTCCAGCGATCGCCCACCTTGATGCTAGCAAGCGACTAACTCGCAAACTCAATTTGACATAATCGATGGGTTTTGTGATATAATCTGTCGCCCCCACTTCAAAAGCTTTATTAACCGACTCTTTATCATCAAGAACAGTAATCATTAAAACTGGCGGACAATCTTCACCCAAAGCCTCTCGCATTTTAGCGCAGCAACTAAAACCATCCATCGCCGGCATCATCGCATCTAATAAAACCATATCTGGCAAATGCTGTTGACAAATATCCAAACAGTGCTGTCCACCACACGCTTCTTGGACTCGATATCCTTCTTTCTCCATAGCTCTTTTCAGCACTAGTCGCAAAGTTTTTTCATCATCGACAACAAGAATTAATGGTGGCTTGTTTTGGTCTGATTTAATCATTTTGTCTCCGGTGAAGATTGTAATTGCAAAGCAGCTTCTACCCGTTGATACTCCTTTTCAAGTTGTAAAACCAGAGTAGAAGCACTGATAGTTCCAGCGCGTCCCATCGCTTCTAATTGATAGCATAATTGAGCTAGAGGCATTGCCCCAATGGTGACACTCAAAGACCTTAAAGAATGAGCCGTACTGCGTAAAAGTGCCGCATCATTTTGCTCAACTGCCGAAGCGATCGCACTCAATCTTTGTGGTGCATCTTCCAGATAGCTATCAATAATTTCTGCCATCATTTCTGCATCGTTGCCTGTCATTTGTTTTAAACCTTGAACCTATCCCACTAATGTCAAAAATGTGATAATCTGCTTCTAAAAATGGAAGGGTGTATCACATTATGGCTGGGCGGTTTGAAGGGTTAACGGACTTAGAATGGAGGCTGTTTGAAGATATATTC
>JAESGF010000376.1_pt1 | contig 9356 bp, 3 predicted proteins | sample 9269621 | NCBI WGS metagenome assembly JAESGF01 (sample SAMN14515066, study PRJNA621663) | algae metagenome | isolation source: Tolypothrix carrinoi HA7290-LM1 and co-occurring heterotrophs from dry rock... | place: USA: Makauwahi cave, Kauai, Hawaii | collected 2011-01-06
ATTTTGGGCTAATTTAGCTCATGATTTGATGCGTTTAAAGCCCAGTAAATTACCCTATTTTCAGAAAGGTTTACGTGCTATGTCGCTTATCCAGTCTACTTTGTAGCTTCCTTGTCACCCCCTCAGGATGTTGATGCACACCGTGTTTTTGAGAGAATTTTTGCTGAATGGAAAGCTCAACTGCATGAAGAAAGATATATTAATATTCCTTTTGTAATTCCCTTAATGGTATTAGTGACCCGCATATTTTCTAGTGTCGTTATTTACTCAAGCGCAAGCGCAATCGATGATTTTTGTAAAACACTTAGTGGCAAGTTGAAGAAAGGCAGAGGGCAGGAGGCAGAAGGCAGAAGGAGCAATCGGATGGGGATTCAAACCCCAACCGATTGAATCCACCGTGTAGACGGTGGGGTTTTATACCCAGTTGGCTCCAGCCAGAAGGCGGAATCAAAGACATAATTTATACCTTCTGCCCTCTGCCCTCTGCCTTCTGCCTTCCGCCGAAGGCGGATAAAAACTTCAATCCCTGAAGATACATTTCCTACTCGCCCCTTTACCATTAGTCAACTTATAGAGCAAACAATCTCACCAATAAATGATGAAGAGCGTGAAACTTTTGCTTTATCAATTTATGGACAACAAGAACAAGATTGGGAAATCACGTTTGAATTATGGAAAGACGCACCAAATTTATTTGTTATTTGCACAACTATAATATCAGCGATACGAGGAAACAATAATATTGACAAAGCGAGATTATTTTGCGGCAAACGAAATATTTTAGTATCATCTGTAACTGACAAAAACCATTTTATTGAAACAGTTGTTAATGAGACAGCAACTTACTGCAAGGCTAGAGCTAAAAAATATCCATTTTGAAACTCAACTACAGATTCGTTATAGGATTTAAACAGATGACAAACGAACCAAAATTTGGACTAGTTTTAGTTGGTGGTGGTGCTAAAGGAGCTTACCAAGCGGGTGCTATTAAATATCTCTCAGAAAAAATAAATTTTGTACCGGATATTATTGCTGGTACAAGCATTGGCGCTCTTAATGGTGCTATTTTAGCATCTCATCAGCCCTTTCCGGAAGCGGTTAGGCGATTAAATGACATCTGGGATAAAGAAATAGATCAAAATAAAATTTTAGAAGCTATTGATCCCTTGTTTCCAATAAAAACCGCCCTACTTAAGCCAGAATTTATTGAAAACTTGTTATACAAAAATGTTGAACCAAATGCCCTAAGAAATGGTATTGAATTATGGGTTACTGTCTTTCCTTCCATAAAAATTCCTGTTTTTGGTATTGGTGCTAGTGCTATTCAGGCTCTGGGTAATTTTGTGAGTGCTACGGCAGGGAAAAAACCTGACTGGCGTTCTGTTAAAAACATTGCTGATAAACAAGACCTCTACAATTTAATCTTAGCAAGTGCAGCTATTCCTGTTGCTTTCCCTGCACGAACAGTTGAAGGACAACTATATTGTGATGGTTTTTTAGGCGATAATATTCCTGTTAAACCTTTGGCAGTCCGTGGATGCAAATATGTAATAGTTATTCATCTGTGTAGCGAAGAAATTTTTTATTCTAGCAATTTTCCTGATACAGCAATCATAGAAATCAGACCAAGAAAGTCAACTACAAGGTCTGGTACTCCAATCATTGGCTCACTTAGTAGTGTGTTAGATTTCAGCCCTAAACGGATTGCAGAATTAAAACAGTGTGGAGAGGAAGATGCTCAATATTTCATAGAATATATATTTGATAAATTAAAAATATGGAAAGAATGGCATGAGTCTCATGAGGAAATTCTAGCATCAGCAGAGAGATTGCGCCAGCTTCCAAAACTGAGGTTAATTAATATACTAGATGTCTTGGCAGCTCATAATCAACCCCGTCAAAAAATGAATTTACCTTCTATAGAATGGTCTTTCAAGTTAGCAGAATCGGCTAAAGAATGGGCAGAAAATTTGGCTTCAAATAATTCATTTCAACATAGCTCTACCGAAAGAGTAGAAATCATTTGGATAGGATTTACAGGAACTCACTCACAATCAAAAATGGTTGAATTTTGGGGTTCACAACAAAAAATTTGCAGCAGTTCTATATCAATTAATGGTAGTTGGCAAGATATTTGTACTCAAGCAACAAAAGTTGGCTGCGCGTTGGCAACCAACGGTGAAAATGATTACCTAGTTTGTCAATATGATATTGCAAGGTAAGTACTAAGCTTTCAACAACTCAGAATCATCAGAACAATTAGTAACGTTACCTCAAGCTACGGATTCCCAATATTATCACAGAGACGGCGATCGCTCTCACTCACCTTAGGATTGTTTTTCAGATAATCACCTACCCAATTGCAACCATCAACCAGTAGCCGATTTGACTCCAAGCCCAAATCCCACAAAATTAATTTTCCGGCGTTGTCGGCTGAAGCAAGTTGATTGCCATCAGAGGTGAAATTTAGGCTCCAGACGGAATCATCGTGTCCAAAGTAAGTTTTCAGTTCCTTTCCGTCAAGACTCCAAACTTTAACAGTCTTATCTAAACTGGCAGTAGCAATTGTTTTACCATCTGGACTAAATCTGACACGGAAGACTCCAGCTTCATGCCCTTTAATGGTTCTAATAAATTTACCTTCTCTTGTCCAAAGTTTGACTGTTTTATCCTCACTGGCAGTAGCAATCATCTTGCCGTCGGGGCTGAAACTGACACTATGAACTCCATCTGTATGCTGTGTAAGGGTTGTGATTAGTTTACCCTCACTCGTCCAAAGTTTAACTGTTTTGTCCCAACCAGCGGTGACGATAGTTTTGCCATCAGGACTAAAGCTGACGCTATTAACCCCTTCCCCATCTTTATCTTTATCTTTTGTGTGTGCCTCAATAGTTTTAAGTAACTTGCCATCTAAGCTCCAAAGTTTGACAAAACCATCATAACCAGCAGTGGCAAATGTTTTGCTATCTGGGCTAAAACTCACTTGCCAGATCCATGTTTTTTCATGTGCCTTGAAATTTTTTATTTTCTTTCCTTGACGATTCCAAAGTATGACATTTCCATTACTGGTAGCAGTAGCAATTATTTGTCCATTAGGGCTAAAACTTACGTGAGTAAACTCTGCGTTATCCGATTTGAGAGTTTTAATTAATTCACCTGAACGCTTCCAAAGTTTAACAGTTTTGTCCTTACTAGCAGTAGCAAATTCCTTGCCATCAGGGCTAAAACTTACGCTATAAATTGCACCGCTATGCGCCTGATAGATTTGATGTTTCTTCCCTTTTAATTGCCAGATTTTGGCAGTTCCATCCTTGCTAGCAGTGGCAATCATCTTTCCGTCAGGACTGAAACTGACGCTCCAAATCCAATCATTATGTCCGCTCATCAGGGTTTGGAACTTCTCGCCAGATTCGCCCCAGATTTTAATAGTTTGGTCAGCACCGACAGTAACAATCTGCTTTCCATCAGGACTAAAACTAACGCTAGTGACCGAATTTTTATGATCATCTAGGGTTCTTATCTCTTTTCCCTCAATGCTCCAGAGCTTCACAGTTTCATCCCTACTAGCGGTAGCAATTTTCTGACCATTGGGGCTGAAACTCACACTCCAAACCCAATCAAAATGTCCAGTCAAGCTTCGCAGTAGTTTCCCATCCCGGCTCCAGAGTTTGACAGTTTTATCCTGACTGGTGGTGGCAAGAGTATTACCATCAGGACTGAAATTCAGGCTCAAAACAGGCTGGTCATGTGCTTTAAAAGTTTTGATTAATTTACCTTCTCTTGTCCAGAGTTTAACATTTCCTCCGGCATCAGCGGTAGCAATTGTCTGTTCGTTTGGACTAAAACTCAAACCACACACTCTATCAAGCTTTTTTTTATTCTCCTTAAAAGTAGTGATTAATTTACCTTCTCTTGTCCAAAGTTTGACAGTTCCGTCCCAACTAGCTGTTGCAATTATCTTGCCTGTAGGGCTAAACCTGACTCTACGTACCAAAGCTTCATGCCCTTTGAGGGTTTGTATCTGAGTCCCATCCAAACTCCAGAGTTTAACAGTTTTGTCCTTACTTGCAGTGGCAATCACCTTACCGTCGGGGCTGAAACTAACGTCTGTAACCTCATCTTTATGCTTTTCCAATCGATTGCGTTCCGTAACTTTATAGAGTGCATTTTGTAATAAAGTATCAACCTGCTTTTGGATATCAGCCTTTTCCTGAAGTCTATGAACTACTAGATAAGTTGGTGCTTCTTTCAGTTTTCTGGATGCCCTCAAACTTTCTATCAGCGCTTCAAAATCTTGCTCCGAGGTTAAAAGCGCTTCACTTGATACACTAATAGCTTTGATTTCGTTCAATTGGGCATTCTGCCATTGCCACCAAGCTGACCCAGCGAGCATCAAGGCTACCAGCGAAACACCAGTAAGCCCGAAAATAGTTAGCTTTCGTCTCAGCCTCTGTTTTTGCTGCTCTTGTTTGCGCCATGTAATGCTAGCGGTAATAAAATCTCGCGCTTGTGGTGTTAGTTCATCTCCCCGTTGTTTGTACCAATCTTCTGCTACTGCTAGCCGCGTCCCTTGCAATAAAGCTTCTGGGTTTTGATTACTATTTTCCCAGTCACGCACATCTTGCTTAAACCTTTCTTGCCAAATGCGAAACTCACGGTTAGTTGTTATCCATTTCCGCAGAGTTCTCCATTCCCGAATTAATGCTTCATGGACGATTTCTACTGTTTCTATCTTCTCAATGTCATCCCATCCAGTCACCACTAAACGCGCATCAGCCAAGTGTTTGACTAAACCCCAATTTTCTTCCCCCACCTCGTTGCGAGTTGCCACACGTCTGGTGTCTTCCGTCCCTTCCCCTGGACGCACTAACTGAATAAATACCCTTTCTGCTTGTCGTTTTTCAACCTTAGATAGCGGCTTTAATACGAAAGAAGCATATTTTGCTAAAGCTTTTTCTAAACCGCCAATTTCTTCATAAGCTTGATGCGTCAGATACCAGTTTTTCTGTTTCGACCACAGCTCAGTTAAGGCAAACTCCAGCATAGGTAAACGACCAGGGCGATCGCCTACATCATTAATTAGCTTACTTGTTAACCCCTCCTCCAGTTCCACCTTCATCTTTAACGCTGGTTTTTCAATCGCATCTCGCAATTCCTCAGAGTCCATCGCAGTTAGTAACAATGGGGGGTATTGTTGCAAAGCCTTTCCCATTGATTGATCGTCAAGCACAATTCCCAAAAAATCCGCTCGCAACGTCAGCACCAGCGTAAACCCCGGAGCCTTTCTTACTGCCAAAAGCAGTGCATTCAAAAAACTGTGGCGTTCTTCCTGGGCAGCAAGAGTGTAAAGTTCTTCAAACTGGTCTGCCACTAACACCAAACGGTGATATCCTGAGGAGTTAAGAATATTTTCGAGAAAATGGCGTAATACTGTCTCATCATGTCGCAGGTTTACCTCAAATTCTAGTTCCGCTAATCTGCTATTCCGTTCTCCTGATGCTTCTGTTTGTCCTTGTACCAAAGACTTGCAATATTTGCTCAACGCTACAGCCAAAGCATCAAACGGATTTTTCCCCGGACGAAAACTGATTATCTCTACATTTCCTTTCTCTTGTAAACGAGGAATTAATCCGGCAAACACCACAGACGACTTCCCACTCCCAGAAGCACCAACTACAGGTACGAGCGGGTTGCTGCTGACGGCTTTCACTAAAGAAGCAATAAACTTCTCCCTACCAAAAAAGAAATCTGCATTTTTCTTCTCAAACGCAGATAAACCTTGATAGGGACTAAGAGGAAGTTCACCAGAAAGTCCTCCCAAATCTTCCCAACTCGGTGAAAGCTCAGTTGTATTTTGACAGATAATTGGCAACCAGCTTACCCCCGGTAGCCGCTTCTCAATATCTTTGTCGTCTGCAAGTTCTGAGAGCTTATCTCTTGCTTGTCGAACTGAATTAAATAAAGATTCACCTTTTGAAAAAGAACTTAAAAAATATTGGAGAAACTTTTGTGCTAACTTATCTGGTACTTCTTCGCGCCAGACAATAATATAGGGTAAGTTTAAATCTGCTAATTGTCTTGCTAAACCTAGACCATCGCAGGAATTGAAGATTGCTAATTTTAAACCTTTGTTAATAGCTGCCTTCAGTGTTCTTTTGATTTCTGCCAAACTTAAACTATCATTGGGATTAATATTTATTATGCCTGTTTGACCATCACCTTTTGTTTCGCTATGACCGGCAAAAAAAAGGATATCGCAGGCTTCTTCCCAGAGCGTATTAAAATCGGAACGATTTGGTTCTGTAAGAACGATGAGTTCTGCCGATCGTTTCTTCAATTTTTCAAGTAATTCTTTATCTGCACTAGTATCAATATTTGTACTATCTCCAAAAATACTGATAATCCTAGGTCTTCTAATTTTACCAGAAGCCGATGATTGTTCCGATGTCGTAGTACTTGCAACACAAGTGTGAAAACAAACAGCCGGTTCACAAAAAAACTTTTGAGCGAAAAAACCCCATTCCTGCCAAGGTAGTCGATGTAAGATGTCTTTGGTCGCAAGGCAGGCAATTTTCTCAGTGTGGATAAATAGACGAATTTCTGGTTGAGAGTCTTGTGGCAGTGCTTGTTCTAATTTTGACTGAATGGGGTGAAGCCACTGATGAAGGTGACGGCATAAACCCTGAGCATAATTATCACAATCTATTTTGGATATATGAGTGACTTGGTTATTTTTAAAACCACTTCTGGAATGGTTCAGTAACGAATAGTATTGCTCTTTCCAACGTTGATAGGAAACTGAAATTTCTGTATTTGGAGGTAATTGCAATTCTAGTTGTGTGATATTCTCCTGTGCATTTGCTACCGTTATCTTCAGATTAATTTTACCAAACCCGCGCTCAAAGTTCCCGTCACCAAACTCCAAATTTACCCATATTTCCATAAATTAGCACCCTAGATTAGTTCACATATCCCATCATTATTGTTTTTCAAAAATGAATAATAAAAAGTAGAAACATAATTAATAAATTTTGGGTAAGACTATCCCAGATAGTACTCACAAGTGGCTTGTAGGTGGAAAATAAGCCTTAGTTCATGTACACCGATCAACTACCATTAGGCGACTTTTCAGATCCTGTCTCTACTAAGAGTGTAAAAAACCCTAGAAGGAGTGCGATAATCGCAGTGTTTTATCCAATCTCATACATAGCTACAAGTGTAAGAATGTTGATTTCGTAAAAAATACTATTTGAAAACTAAATACACTCTATTTGAACAGTATTTAGTATGTGTCTGACTTGAACTGTCTAAAATATTGTAAGCTGTGGCGCTAATAGCTAAGTATTACTAACCTGAAAATAGATATTATTATGCGCGAAATAGTACCAATATAACTTTGTAATAAACTCGACTCAAAGTTATTCAAACTTATTACTGGAGGGATTTTTATCTACTTTTTATCCGAGAAAGTTTCAAGTTATATTGGTTAGCTTGTGTATCATGAATAAGTACAATTATTCATTTAAATATATTATGTAAAAAAGTTAACTAAACAAAATCCTCAATTAACCTATTAACTTATCTAATCTATAAACTGGAGTTTAGACTAAACGCAGAAGAAGGGAAGGCAAAGCGACTGAAGATTACGGGTAGAAAAACCAGAGTGCGTTAGTTGGAACATTACTGGAGAAGAAAAAGAGTAAAGCACAATTAAAACTCTGCTGTGAAAAACTGTCCATTCGTCCGTTGTCCTTGTGGGATGCTGAGTACGGTTGTGCCAGCTTTGTCAAACTTTCAGCAGATATCGCTGCTGATAAATTGTTCCGTTTGCGCTCGAATCGTCTACTTTACGGTGAACCAGAAGCTTACACAGGGATTGGTCGTCCTTTGTGTTCATGGAGACAAATTCAAGCTCAATGACTCTGAAACTTGGTGGACACCCGACTCCTTAGTAGAAGTCAAAGATCCAAAGTTGGGATGGTTACGACTGCTATGTTGTCATAATCTCAGGCGATGGGTGGAGTTTTATCGGTGATTGGTACACCTGCTGTTGCACCCAAACAAGAGTGGAAAGTCTCCTGGATGGACTGCTGGAAAAACCCGATTGCGTAGAATTCGCTATCCGAAAGTTAAAAAAAGTACTACTAAGCCGAAAAAACAACCAATCAAATCGGCTTGAGCTTTTAGTTGTTCTCGATTGAGGAGTGTACATTGTCAACTCAGTACTGCTGGGTCATTTTGTCATGCCTTAGTCTAAACTTCAGTAAGTAACGAACAGTGGGAAAAGCTAAAACCGTTACTACCACCAGAAAAACCGCGAACTCTTAAGCCAAATATTGGTTAACACTAAAATCTCCTATCTGATTTGCACAAAACAATGAGAATTGTAAAGTGATATTACAAAGCTTGCAAAAATATTTAGAAATCGTCAAGTATCCAAACATGGCTCTAACCTAGAACCTAGTAGGAGAAACTGGAGGCAACTATGGTGAACATAAATAATATTCAAAAGTATCGGTTTGTCTGTACCCTGACCTTTGGCGATATCTACGGGCAAATAATTGTTTGGTTAATCACCATCACTATTAGTTTAGCTGCTGCCTTGGCGCTGATGGGTGCCAGACGACCCGTTTATGCTTTAGCTACAGTTGGACTTGTTGTTTTGCTATCGTTGCCTTTCTTGCTTTTTGCCTTCGTGACTACATTGTTAAATCATATTGAATTGTCTCCTGTAGAAGCAGGAACAAAAATGGAACCAATACCCGGTAATGTTTCCCAGCAACAACCTGTAGAAGCAACCAGCTGATTCGATTTTAGATTTTGCGAAAAGTTGAGCCAGTCGCTTGGGGAGGCAGTGCGTTGCGGGGGTTCCCCCCGTTGTAGCACCTGCCGTCGGGTCTCCCGACCCCAAAGGGGTCAACGAGATTCCCATCGACGCAAGGCTTAAGAGGTGGAACTCGTTGACTTGGGCGACCTGGCGTTGAGCGGAGGTTTCCTCCGTTCGCCCTTGGCGTTGCCGAAGGCATCAAAGCGCATTCTCGACGGATTTTGGATTGGAGGTTAGGGACTGGGGACTAGCTAACAAGGTTATTACCAATAGCTTATTTCTTATCCAAAATCCAAAATCCAAAATTGACCTAACGTCCCTGTCGATTGGCAGGGAATTTTTTTTGATGTCTTTACAATAGAACAGCAGTTCTTTTTGCAGTTGGGGTGTTGATTATGATTCGTGAACTACCCAACACCGACCCTATCGGGTACGGTGTGGGCTTCTGATTTCATTGACCGTTGCCCCTTGCCCTTACGAGTAGGTGGTCTTACACAGCCTCTATCAGCAATAACGGGGTTCCCTCCGC
>JAESGF010000377.1_pt1 | contig 9331 bp, 9 predicted proteins | sample 9269621 | NCBI WGS metagenome assembly JAESGF01 (sample SAMN14515066, study PRJNA621663) | algae metagenome | isolation source: Tolypothrix carrinoi HA7290-LM1 and co-occurring heterotrophs from dry rock... | place: USA: Makauwahi cave, Kauai, Hawaii | collected 2011-01-06
CCCAGCGCGTGCCAGCCGCCCGCCCCGTCGCCGCCGAGGAGCGTCAGCTCGATCCGCGCAGCCGCTGCGCCGCGCAGCCGCTCGCCGAAAAGTCGCGCCGGGATAACGCGGCTGTCGTTCACGACGTGCCGGTCGCCCGGCGCGAGCCACGACGGCAGCTCGCGCACCATGCTGTCGGCGAGCCCGGACGGGCGCGAGACGAGGAGCTTCGCCGCATCGCGCGGGGCGACCGGCCGGAGTGCGATCCGCTCCTCCGGCAGGTCGTAATCGTAGTCGGAGAGTGCCTCGCCGTCCCCCTGGTCGCCGGGGGCGGCGAGGCCGGCCACGTCGCTCAACAGGGCGCCATCAACCCTGGCGGTCGGCGGCGATGTAGGCGCGCACGATCGAATCGGGGTCGCGCACCGCGCCGTTGTTCCGCCGCGTTCCTGCCTTGATGGCGTCGACGTGCTCCATCCCGTCGATCACCCTACCGAACACGGTGTACTGGTTGTCGAGGAAGGTCGCGTCGTCGAACACGATGAAGAACTGCGAGTTTGCGCTGTTCGGGTCGTTGGTGCGTGCCATCGAGACCGCGCCGCGGGTGTGCGGCGTCGTGTTGAACTCGGCGCGGAGGTCCGGCAGGTCCGAACCGCCCGATCCGGTGCCCGTCGGATCGCCGGTCTGCGCCATGAAGCCCGGGATGACGCGGTGGAACACCACGCCGTCGTAGAAGCCCTCGCGGGCCAGCGTCTTGATGCGCTCGACGTGATTTGGCGCGACGCCCGGCAGGAGCTCGATCACCACCGGTCCGCCCTTCAGCTCGAGGACGAGCGTGTTCTCCGGGTCCGCCTCCTGGGCGTGTGCGGTGGCGACGACCATCATGGCCGCGGCGGCGAGAAGACGCGTAATCATGGGAACTCCTTCATGCCCGGGACACGCGCGGGGCGCGGCCGGGTTCAGCCTGCGGTGCGGTGCTTCAGCCGCTCGACGACGTGTGGCGGCACGAATGCCGACACATCGCCACCGAGCTTGGCGATCTGCCGCACCAGGGTGGCGGTGATATGCCTGACCTCCGGCGAGGCTGGCAAGAACACCGTCGCGAGCTCGGGCCGCATGGTCCGGTTCATGCCGGCCATCTGCATCTCGTAATCGAGATCAGTGCCGTCACGAACGCCGCGAATGAGGAGTGTCGCACCGTGATCGGCGGCGGCGTCGACCACAAGGTTGCGGAACGAGACGACGGAGAGCCTCTCCCTGAACACTGGCGCCGCGGTCGCGATTGCCTCCGCGATCATCGTCTCCCGCTCCTCGAACGAGAAAAGAGGCGCCTTTCCGGGGTGGACGCCGATCCCGAGCACCACACGGTCGGCAATCTCGAAAGCATGCAGAAGGACGTCGAGGTGCCCGTTCGTGATCGGATCGAATGATCCGGGATAAAAGGCAGTGCGCATCAGGACCTTTGTTGCTGACGGTCGACCGAAGGCGTCTGGTGGACGCAACACCATAAAGTGTCAAACAATCGCTTCAACTGCCGCCACAATTGTGGTAAAGCCGGGGTAACTGTTAGCGTCTGACGTTGCTGGAACATTTTCATCCCACTCCGATTTGTAAGAGGCGCGGGACGAGGGTCCTGGCTGTGATCCGTCACAGTCCGTTGGATGAAAACCTAGGTCCCGGACGTTTGTGTAGGCAAGGCCGAGAGTGCCGCCAAACTGCGATGCGATCGACCGTCCTGTGATGCGGGTCACGCCGTTTCACGATCGAGATCGTTAACTCTCGGGTGTGACGAAGCCGAACAGAGGCTTCGATTAGTCGGAGGCAAAGATGAACGCAGATCGCCGCATTCTCACCCCGGTCGCCGCCACGCTGCTTGGCGGGATCTTCGTCGGCGTCGCGACCCTCGGCGGTACCCTCGCGGGCGGTTCGGCGGCTTCGGTCGCGAAGACGGACCGTTTCGCCACCATCGGCGATACGCTGTGCGCCGGCCAGGCGTGGCCGAACCTCACCCCGGAATGCCTCGCGTGGGTCGAGGGCACTCCGCCGACCGGCGTGCGCTTCATCACCGTCGCGAATCATGACCGCGCCGAGCGCACGACGACGCTGACGCGGACGGCCGTCGACGCCGACGGGCAGTTCTGAACGAGAAGTAAAAGCGTTTCGAAAAATTCGTTGCACGGGCGTTGAACGACTGACGCCCGTCACCACATAAAAGCCGCAACCCTGAGGATTGGACCATGTTGGCCGTGCGGACGCTGCGGATCAGAAGCTCATTGCTGGCGTCGGCCGCTGCCGTCGGCACAGTAGCTGCTGCGCTTGCGGCAGGCACCGGCGCTGCGCCGACTGTGGCCGCCAAGGGCGACAGGCTGCCGATGCCGGTGCAGATCAGCTGCGAAGGCCCAACCTGCGACGGTGCTGCTGCCACGCCATATCGCACCACAGTCGAGCACGATCGTGACGCTGGTGTGACGACGCTGACCCGCATCGAGGTCGAGGACTGATCTTTCGTCCACCGGGCCGCCGGTGCGACAGACGGAGTAAGCCAGATCGCTGCGACGCTGTAGGCTCGGCGTGAGCTGAGCGTCGCAAGCGACAAGCTTGAACTCAGTTGGTAGGCGGCCGCCGACCTGCGGCGCGCCGTCATTCGCCGCCGTCGCCGCCCTCCGCCTGCGCTTCTTCTTCCGTAATCCGGTCCACCGACACGACGCGCTCGTCTGCCGCCGTGTCAAAGATGATGACGCCCTGCGTCGCGCGGCCGGCGATCCTGACGCCCGCCACCGGAACCCGGATCAGCTGACCCTTGTTGGTGACGAGCATGATCTGGTCCGTCTCCTCCACAGGGAAGGAGGCGACGAGCCGCCCGTTGCGCTCGTTCACCGTCATCGCAACGATGCCCTTGCCGCCGCGGCCGGTGACGCGGAACTCGTAGGACGAGGTTCGCTTGCCGAACCCGTTCTCCGAGATCGTGATGATCTGCTCTTCAGCCGCGCTCATCGAGGCGTAGCGCTCGAGATCGATCACGGCGTTTGCCTCCTCGCCTTCCTCGGGCGGTGCATCGAGCTCCCCTGCGACAGCACGCCGCATCTTGAGATATGCGTACCGCTCCTCGGGGTTCGTGGCGAAGTGCTTGAGGATCGACATGGAGATGACGCGGTCGTCGTCGCCGAGGGCAATGCCGCGGACACCGGTCGAGGTCCGCCCCACGAACACCCGCAGCGAGGTCACGGGGAAACGGATCGATTGTCCGGCCGCCGTCGTGAGGATGACGTCGTCGTCCGGCGTCGCGGTCGCGACACCGATGATGCCGTCGCCTTCGTCGAGCTTCATCGCGATCTTGCCGGCGCGGTTCACGTTGGTGAAGTCGCTCAGCTTGTTGCGGCGGACGTTGCCCTGGTGCGTCGCGAACAGGACGTCGAGCTCTCCCCAGGTCGCCTCATCCTCCGGCAGCGGCAGGATGGAGGTGATCGTCTCGCCAGCTTGCAGCGGCAGGATGTTGATGAGCGCCTTGCCGCGCGCCTGCGGCGCCGCCAGCGGCAGCCGCCACACCTTCTCCTTGTAGACCTGCCCGCGCGAGGAGAAGAACAGCACCGGCGTGTGCGTGTTCGCGACGAACACGCGGGTGACGAAATCGTCGTCCTTCAGCGAGGTGCCGGCGCGTCCCTTTCCGCCGCGGCGCTGCGCCCGGTAGGTGTCGAGCGGCACGCGCTTGATGTAGCCGGCGTGGGACACGGTCACGACCATGTCCTCGCGGTTGATGAAGTCCTCGTCCTCGAGGTCCGGACCGCCCTCGACGATGTCCGTCCGCCGCGGCGTCGCGAACTCCGTCTTCACCGCGATGAGCTCGTCCTTGATGATCCGCTGCACCCGCACGCGCGAGCGCAGGATGTCGAGATAATCCGCGATCTCGTCCGCGAGCTTCTGGAGCTCGTCGCCGATCTCGTCCCGACCGAGCGCCGTCAGCCGCTGGAGGCGGAGGTCGAGAATGGCACGCGCCTGATCCTCCGAAAGCCGGATCGTGCCATCGTCCTTCAGCCGGTGGCGCGGATCGTCGATCAACGCAATCAGCGGCCCCATGTCCTTCGCCGGCCAGTCGCGCTCCATCAGCGCCGCACGCGCAGTCGCGGGGTCGGGCGAGGTGCGGATGAGCCGGATCACCTCGTCGATGTTGGCGACAGCGACCGCGAGGCCGACGAGGACGTGTGCCCGGTCGCGCGCCTTGGCGAGCAGGAACTTGGTCCGGCGGGCGATCACCTCCTCGCGGAAGGTGATGAACGCCGTGAGGAGGTCCTTGAGGTTCAGCTGCTCGGGGCGGCCGCCGTTGAGGGCCACCATGTTGCAGCCGAACGAGGACTGCAGTGGCGAGTAGCGGTAGAGCTGGTTCAACACCACGTCGGCGTTGGCGTCACGCTTCAGCTCGATCACGACGCGCATCCCGTCGCGGTCGCTCTCGTCGCGGAGGTCGGAAATGCCCTCGACCCGCTTCTCGCGGACGAGGTCGGCGATCTTCTCGACCATCGTCGCCTTGTTCACCTGATACGGGATCTCGTCGATGATGAGCGCCTGCCGCTCGCGCCCCATCTCCTCGATCCGCACCTTGCCGCGCATCAGCACCGAGCCGCGGCCGAGCTCGTAGGTGGAGCGAATGCCGGACCGGCCGAGGATGAGGCCGCCGGTCGGGAAGTCCGGCCCCGGCACGATGTCCATGAGGTCGGCGACCGAAAGGGCCGGGTCGTCGATCAGGGCGATGGTGGCGTCGATGATCTCGCCGAGATTGTGCGGCGGGATATTCGTCGCCATGCCGACCGCGATGCCGCCCGCGCCATTGACGAGGAGGTTCGGAAAACGCGCCGGGAGGACCATCGGCTCGCGCTCGGAGCCGTCATAATTGTCCTGGAAGTCGACGGTGTCCTTGTCGATGTCCTCGAGCAGCCCGCCGGCGACCTTCTCGAGCCGCACCTCGGTGTAGCGCATCGCCGCCGGCGCATCGCCGTCGACCGAGCCGAAGTTGCCCTGCCCGTCCACCAGCGGAACGCGCAGCGAGAACGGCTGCGCCATGCGCACGAGGGCGTCGTAGATCGCCGAGTCGCCGTGCGGATGGTACTTGCCCATCACGTCGCCCACGACGCGGGACGACTTCTTGTACGGCCGGTTCCACTCGTAACCGTTCTCGTACATCGTGTAGAGGATGCGCCGGTGAACGGGCTTCAGGCCGTCCCGAGCGTCGGGCAACGCCCGGCTGACGATGACGGACATCGCGTAGCCGAGGAAGCTCTTCTCCATCTCGGCCGTGATCGACACGCCCGAGATGCCGCTGCGGCCACCCTCGCCGCCGGGATCCATCGGGCCGTTCGATACGGTGTCGTCGCTCACGGGGTCAGGCCTGTCGCTTTTCGGGGATACCCTCTAGTTAGGCGATAAAGTAGCGCGTTGCCACCGCCACGGCGCCCCGCCCGCCCATCCCGTCAACAGGAACGACCATGATCAACCCGGTCATCGCCGAGGTGACCCGCGGCACCCGGGTCGAAAGCGTCCACCGCGGCGCATGGGCCGTGGTCAGCGCGGACGGCCGCGTCGTGGAAAGCGCCGGCGACATCGAGATCCCCGTCTTCGCCCGATCGGCCCTGAAGCTCATGCAGGCGCTGCCGCTCGTGGAGAGCGGCGCGGCAGACGCGGCCGGCTTCGGCACGCACGAGCTTGCCCTCGCCTGCGCGTCCCATTCCGGCGAGGCGCAGCACGTTGCGACCGCGGAGCGGATGCTGGCGGCCGCGGGGCTAGGCGAGAGTGCGCTCGGCTGCGGCCCCCATTGGCCGCGTCGGATCCCCGACATCCTCGCCGTCGGCCGCGCCGGCGAGCCCTCGCGCCTTCACAACAACTGCTCGGGCAAGCACGCAGGATTTCTCGTCACCGCCCGCCACCGCGGCGAGAGCGTGGCCGACTACCTGGCGCCCGGGCACCCGCTCCAGGCCGAGGTGCGGGCGATCATCGAGTCACTCGCCGGCAGCGTGCTTGAGGGCGACGTCTGCGCCGTCGACGGCTGCTCCGCCCCCACCTACGCCGTACCGCTGCACGGCTTCGCGCACGCCTTCGCGCGGCTCGCCACAGGGGCCGGCCTCGCACCGACCCGCGCCGCGGCAGCCCGGCGGCTGATGGACGCCGCCACTGCCGCGCCGTGGTACACCGCCGGCACGGGCCGCGCCTGCACGGGGATGATGGAGGCGGCCGGCGGGCGGATCTACGTGAAGACCGGCGCCGAGGGGTTCTACGTCGCGGCGCTCCCCTCCGAGGGGCTCGCGATCGCGGCCAAGTGCGACGATGGCGCCGCCCGCGCGGTGGAGGTGCTCCTCCCCGCCCTCATCGGCCGCTATCTGCCGGACGCGGAGGCCCTCGCCGCGATGGATCGCGTCCCCGTGGATGACTGGAACGGCCGACTCGTCGGCGAGGTCAGGTCCGCCGTCTGACGGTCAGCCGTCCTCCCGCACCGCGATCGCGCGGATCCGCACCGTCGCCTCCCGCGCGTAGAGCGGCCGGCCGACGGTGAGGCCGAACCGCGTGCGGTCGATGCTGCCGTCCAGCTGCGTGATCAGCCGGCGAGGGCCCCCGCGCGCGATCTCGCCCGTGAACCGGACAGGGTGCGTGACGCCGCGCATCGTTAGAAGACCGTCCACCGTGAGCCGGTTTCCGTCCTGAACGATGCCGGTCGACACGAACGACACCGTCGAGAACCGCGCCACGTCGAGGCCGCTGCGCCCTTTGAGCGCTCGCGCGACCATCGGGCCGGCCTTCAGGCGGGTGACGTCGAGTTCGGTGCGGGCTTCGACCACGGCGCCGTCCGGCCCGACGACGAAGGTGCCCGACAGGATCGGGACTTCGGCCGAAATCGCCCCGGCGACGCCGCCGACGCGCATGCGCACCGACGAGCGCTCGCGGTTCACGCGGTAGCGGCCGGGCCGCGGGCGTTCGCCCTCCCCGCCCTCAGCCATGGGCGCCGGCCATGCGGGCAACGAGCGCCGTCGCATCATCGGACGGCTTGAAGCGGGGGTAGCGCGTGCAGGCCGGGTCGTCCACCTCGACCGCCCGCAGCGCCGCGATCGGCGCCTGGATATCCGCAAGCGCCGCCTCGAGCAGGCCCGCGCGGGTGTAGAGGCCGTAGTCGTCCACCGCCGCCTCGTAGCCATCCGTCATCAATAGGATGTTCGCGGACCGGCACGCGACGCGGTGGTGGCGTGCGGCAGCGGCCGTCGTCGCGTCCGGGGCGATGACCGGATAGCCGCCGGGAGCGTTCGCCCGCTCCCGCACGGCGCGCAGATGCTGCAGCACCTCCGCCGTCCGTCCCCCGCCACCCGTCATGAACCGCCTCGCGCTCGCCACCTCTCCGGCGCGGCCCGCTTCGGTCCCGCCGAAGCGGGCGAGGTGACCGCCGGCGGCCACATAGACCGCGCAGTCGCCGAGTTCCACCACCGCCACCGCGTCATCGAGCGCTTCCACCACGAGAACCGCGGCTGTGGGGATCTCCCAGCGGGCTGCCGGCGGCCGCCGCCGTTCCGCGAGGAAGCGCCGCTCGGCTTCGGCAACGGCGGCCGCGAGGAGGTCTGCCGCATCGGTTGCCGTCTCGGCGGCGGCGTGAAGCGCGAGGTCGAGCGCGCCGGCAAGCCAGGCGGCGTCGCTCGGACCATCGAGAAGCTGCTCGTCGCCGAGCCCGGTTGCACCGTCGATCACCCACGCGAACCGGCCAGCGCTGCCGGCCGCGTCGTCATTCGGGCGGCCCGGCGAGCCGGGCTCGCTCGCGACGCCGAGCACGTCCAGCATCAGAACGGGATGTCGTCGTCGAACGGCTCGTCCGCCGGCATCGGCCGGCCGCCACCACCACCGCCCGACCCGCGGCCGCCCCCACCGCCTCCAAAGTCGCCGCCGCGGTCGGCATAGCGGTCGCCGCCCGAGCCGCCGCCGCGGTCGCCGTAGCTGCCGCCGCCACCCTCGCCGCGGCCGTCCAGCATCTGCAGCGTACCGCCGAAATTCTGGATCACGACCTCGGTGGAGTAGCGCTTCTGGCCCGACTGATCCTCCCATTCGCGCGTCTGCAGCGAGCCCTCGATGTAGACCTTCGAACCCTTCTTCACGTACTGCTCGACGACCTTGCAGAGCCCCTCGGAGAAGATCACCACCCGGTGCCACTCCGTCTTCTCGCGCCGCTCGCCCGAGTTGCGGTCGCGCCACGTGTCCGTCGTCGCGATCCGCAGGTTTGCAATCGGCCGGCCGTCCTGCGTGCGGCGGATCTCCGGGTCGGCGCCGAGATTGCCGATCAGGATCACCTTGTTGACGCTGCCCGCCATCGCCCGTTCTCCTCCGTGCCGCGGGCGACGTGCCCGCCCGCGTGTCGCGCGACTTTAACGCCTTCCGCAGCGCCCGTCGCCACCGATCCGCCCCGTCCACAGCCGCGCTGCGGCATTGCGGGAACGCGGCCCCGCTTCACGGCCCGCCGCCGAGACACTATGTCGGTGGAGAGAGGCAACGGGCGACATTGACGCTCGCCTCGCGTCGTGTTCATCATACGTTCTCTGCCTCGTCGCCGTCGGCCGCCCGGCCGGCCACCCCTCGATGCGAGACCCCTTCAGCGGGAGAGGTTATGGTCGACCGCAAGCTCGTCGTCCGCGGTGCGCGGGAGCACAACCTCAAGAACGTCGACCTCGCGCTTCCGCGCGACAGCCTCATCGTGTTCACCGGCCTCTCCGGCTCGGGCAAGTCCTCGCTCGCCTTCGACACGATCTACGCGGAAGGGCAGCGCCGCTACGTCGAGAGTCTGTCGGCCTACGCCCGCCAGTTCCTCGAAATGATGCAGAAGCCAGACGTCGACCAGATCGACGGCCTGTCGCCCGCGATCTCGATCGAGCAGAAGACGACCTCGCGCAACCCGCGGTCGACGGTGGGCACCGTCACCGAGATCTACGACTACATGCGCCTGCTCTGGGCGCGCGTCGGCATTCCCTACTCGCCCGCCACCGGTCTGCCCATCGAGAGCCAGACGGTGAGCCAGATGGTCGACCGGGTGCTGGACCTGCCGGACAAGACCCGCCTCTACCTGCTCGCTCCCGTGGTGCGCGGCCGCAAGGGCGAATACCGCAAGGAAATCGCCGAGTTCCAGAAGAAGGGCTTTCAGCGCCTGAAGATCGACGGCGAGTACTACGCCATCGACGAGGCCCCCGCCCTCGACAAGAAGTTCAAGCACGACATCGACGTGGTGGTGGACCGCATCGTCGTGCGCGCCGACATCGCCGCGCGCCTGTCGGAATCCTTCGAGACCGCGCTCGAGCTCACCGACGGTATCGCGGTGATCGAATATGCCGACGAGACGAATGAG
>JAESGF010000378.1_pt1 | contig 9330 bp, 8 predicted proteins | sample 9269621 | NCBI WGS metagenome assembly JAESGF01 (sample SAMN14515066, study PRJNA621663) | algae metagenome | isolation source: Tolypothrix carrinoi HA7290-LM1 and co-occurring heterotrophs from dry rock... | place: USA: Makauwahi cave, Kauai, Hawaii | collected 2011-01-06
ATCAGCGTCGCCGTCGGGCGGCCGAGCGGGCGCGGCGCTAGGCCGCGGGCGAGGTCGGTAAGGTCGGAGACGACGGCCGACGCGGTCGCCATCCCGCCTGCGCCGGGGCCGGAGAGCACCAGCTCGCCGAATGCCGGGCCACGAACGGAGACGGCGTTGGTGACGCCGCCGGTCTCTGCCAGCGCCGAGCCGCGCGGCACCATCGTCGGATGGACGCGCTGATCGACGCCCTCCGCGGTCATGGTGGCGATGCCGAGGAGCTTGATCCGGAAGCCGAGCTCGCGGGCTGCGGCGAGGTCGGCCGCCTCGATGCCGCGGATGCCCTCCACGAGCACCGCCGAGGCGTCGAGCTCGGTGGTGAAGGCGATCGCGGAAAGGATCGCGAGCTTGTGGGCCGTGTCGTGGCCGTCGACGTCGAACGACGGGTCCGCCTCGGCGTAGCCGAGCCGCTGCGCGTCGGCGAGGCAGGCCTCGAACGACAGGCCCTCCGCTTCCATGCGCGTCAGGATGTAGTTGCAGGTGCCGTTGAGGATTCCGAGGACGGCGGTGATCGGCACGCCCGCGAGGCCGTCGCGCACGGTGCGGATCGCGGGGATTCCGCCGGCGACCGCCGCCTCGAAGAGGAGCGGCGCACCGGTCTCCTCCGCCAGCGCCGCGAGTGCCATCCCGTGCGCGGCGAGGAGCGCCTTGTTCGCGGTGACGACGGCCTTCCCCGCCCGGAGCGCGGTCTCGACAGCGGCCTTCGCTGCGCCCTCTGAGCCGCCCATCAGCTCGACGAAGACGTCGATGTCGGAGGCGGCGAGCGCGACGGGGTCGTCGAACCAGGCGGCGCCGGAAAGGTCGATGCCGCGGTCACGTGAGGCATCGCGCGCCGAGACGGCGGCGACCTCGATGTGGCGGCCCGAGCCGCCATGGGTCGGCTCGGCCTTGAGCAGCGTGACGACGGACGCGCCGACCGTGCCGAGGCCGGCGATGCCGATGCGAAGGGAGGGCACGGACGCTCCTTGTGGGCGAGACTCTCGTCGGGTGGCGATCAGTCGAGGACGGCGATCGCCTCGACCTCGAACAGCATCGGGTCGAGGGCGAGCCGGGGAACCGGGATCAGCGTCTGCGCCGGGAGGTGGTCGCCGAAAAGGCCCCGGACCGCCACGGACAGGGGTCCGAGCTTCCCCTGGTCGTGGTTCACGATAAGGGTCGTGATCTTCACGACGTGGCGGGGCTCGGCGTCGGCAGCACGAAGCGCCGTCGCGAGATTGGCGAAAGCCTGCGTCAGCTGCGCCTCGAAGCCGTCGGCATAGCGCCCCTCCGGGTCCTCGCCGCCCTGGCCGGCGATGAAGACGATCCGGCCCGCCGACACGATGTGGCTGAAGCCGTAGGGGGCCGGGTCGAACAGGCCGGGCGGGTTGATGATCGTGTGGGTCATGGACCTCTCCTCAGCGGGCGGCGCGATGCCGCCCGCGAGGATGACGCGCGGGTGCGCGGCGTGTCGACATGCCCTCAGCGCGCCGCCGCCGCGAGCGGAACGACGTTGTGGTTGCGGTCCATGAACGCCTTGAGCGAGCGCGCCGCCTGGCGGATCCGCTGCTCGTTCTCGACGAGGGCGATGCGGACGTGCCCGTCGCCATGCTCGCCGAAGCCGATTCCGGGGGCGACGGCGACATGGGCCTCCTCGAGGAGGCGCTTCGAGAACTCGAGGCTGCCGAGGTGGGCGAACTGCGGCGGGATCGGCACCCAGGCGAACATGGACGCCGCCGGCGACGGAACGGCCCAGCCGGCACGGCCGAAGCAGTCGACCAGCGCGTCGCGGCGCTTGCGGTAGGTCTCGCGGATCTCGGCGATCGGCTCGTCGCCGCCGTTGAGCGCGGCGGCGGCCGCCACCTGGATCGGCGTGAAGGCGCCATAGTCGAGGTACGACTTCACGCGCGCGAGGGCCGCAATCAGCCGCTCGTTGCCGACGGCGAAGCCGACGCGCCACCCCGGCATCGAGAACGTCTTCGACATGGAGGTGAACTCGACCGCCACGTCCTTCGCGCCCTCGATCTGGAGGACGGACGGCGGCGGCGGGCCGTCGAAATAGATCTCCGAGTAGGCGAGGTCGGAGAGGATGAAGATCTCGTGCTTCCGCGCAAAGGCGACCGCCTCGCGATAGAAGTCGAGGTCGGCCACGTGGGCGCCGGGGTTCGACGGGTAGCAGAGCACCATCGCGAGCGGGTTCGGGATCGAGTGGACGACCGCCCGCTCGAGCGCCCGGAAGAATTCCTCCCCAGGCTCGGCCGGGAGGGAGCGGATCGTGCCGCCGGCCATCAGGAAGCCGAACGCGTGGATCGGGTACGAAGGATTCGGCGCCAGCACCACGTCGCCCGGCGCGGTGATCGCCTGCGCCATGTTGGCGAAGCCTTCCTTGGAGCCGAGCGTCGCGACGATCTCGGTGTCCGGGTTGAGCTTCACGCCGAAGCGGCGCTCGTAGTAGGCGGCCTGCGCGCGGCGGAGGCCGGTGATCCCTTTCGACGCCGAATAGCGATGCGTCCGCGGGTTCTGGACGGCGACGGTCAGCTTGTCGACGATCGCCTGCGGCGTCGGCAGGTCCGGATTGCCCATGCCGAGGTCGACGATGTCGGCGCCCCGCGCGCGCGCCGCCGCCTTGAGGCGGTTCACCTCCTCGAACACGTATGGCGGCAGGCGGCGGATTTTGTGAAAGGTCTGCATGACGTTACTCCGGACGCGGGTCCATGAGACACAAACGGAAACGGGACACAACGGTGGACGACAGGATTTAATCTGTCGTGACCGGGACGAGCGGAGCGCCGCCGACGGTGCGCGGCGCCGGCGCGTCGGGGTCGAGCGGAGCGGCGGCGGGCTCCGGGGCAACGGCGACCGCGGGCGGGATGGCCGCCGGCGCGCGCGGCGTCGCGACGGCGGCCGGCAGGTCGCGCGGCGCCTCGCTGGTCTGGGGCTGACCGCTCGCCTCGATCCGGCGGCGCGTCTCCTCGACGTGGGTCCGCCCGCGTTCCTCGAGGGCGGCCACATTGCTGGGGGCACGGGCAACCCGCGCGGCGGTTGCCTCCGTCACCGCGCCGCGGGACTCGAGCGAGGCCTGCACGGCGGCGATCTCGTCCGGCGGGCGCGGGAGGCCGGCGACGGTCGCAGGATCGGCGAGGATCACCGGGAAGCCGTCGTCCGCGCGGACGGGCGGCACCTCGGACGGCAGTACGGTCGCCGGCGGCTCGCGCAGCGAGATGAGCGGGGCGCCCGGCTCCATCCCGCAGGCGGCGCCGAGAGACGCGAGAAGGGCCGCGAGGACGAGCCGAACGCCTGCGCGCATGCGAACTCCACGATGCCGTACAGCTATGATCCCGTCGGCAGACAGCGGCCCCCGCCCTATGTTACGGGGCAGAGAAGACCTCGGCGTCGTCCCACGCCTCTCGCCAGAAGGAAAGCGGGGACGCTCTGCCCGGAACCGGGAGGACGATGATTATGGACGCCCGTGGCGCGCCAGACACACCGCGCGACCCCGTTCTCAACTATATCGTCGAGAATCCGGAAGCCTTCGCGAAGAACCTCGCCAACATGCTGCAGCATGCCAACGAGGCGCTCGCGGCGTACGTGAAGCCGGTCGCTGAAGGCGGGATCAAGACGGACTACACGCCCGAGCTGACGGAGTGGATGCGCACGCTGAGCCGCGTCGGCCACTACTGGCTCGCCGATCCGCAGCGCGCCTTCGAGGCGCAGGCCCGCCTCGTCAACGACTGGATGAGCCTCTACGCCAACTCGATGCGCCGCCTCGCCGGCGAGCCGGTGCCGCCCGTCGCCGAGCCCGACCCGGGCGACAAGCGCTTCCGGGACCAGGACTGGTCCACGCTCCAGTTCTTCGACTTCCTGAAGCAGGCCTACCTCATCACCACGCGCTGGGCGGAGCGGCTCGTCGACGAGACCGACGATCTCGACGAGCACACCCGCCAGAAGGCGGCCTTCTACGTGAAGCAGCTCTCGGCGGCGCTCTCGCCGTCGAACTTCATCCTCACCAACCCGGAGCTCCTGCGCGAGACGGCCGCCTCGTCCGGCCAGAACCTCGCCAAAGGCATGAAGATGCTCGCCGAGGATGTGGCACGGGGCAAGGGCGAGCTGCGGCTGCGGCAGACGGACCCGAACCGTTTCGCGCTCGGCCAGAATATGGCGCTGACGCCGGGCAAGGTGATCGCCGAGAACGACGTCTGCCAGATCATCCAGTACGCAGCGCGGACGGCGGACGTCGCGAGGGAGCCGATCCTCATCGTCCCGCCGTGGATCAACAAGTTCTACATTCTCGACCTCAACCCGGAGAAGTCTCTGATCGGCTGGCTGGTCGACCAGGGCCACACGGTCTTCGTGATCTCGTGGGTGAACCCGGACGAGCGGCACGCCCGCAAGGACTTCACCCACTACATGCGGGAGGGGGTGCTGTTCGCGATCGACGTCGCCCTGAAGGCGGCGAAGGCGGAGAAGACGGACGTCGTCGGCTACTGCGTCGGCGGCACGCTCCTCGGCATGACGCTTGCGTACATGGAGCGGTGCGGCGACCACCGGGTGAACACGGCGACGTTCCTGACGGCCCAGCTCGACTTCACCCACGCCGGCGACCTCAAGGTGTTCGTCGACAAGGAGCAGCTCGCCGCGCTGGAGCGGAAGATGAGTGCGAGGGGCTACCTCGAGGGCACGTCGATGGCGTCCGCCTTCAACATGCTGCGGGCGAATGACCTCATCTGGCCGTATGTCATCAACAACTACATCCGCGGCAAGGATCCGTTCCCGTTCGACCTCCTCTACTGGAACTCCGATTCAACGCGGATGCCGGCGGCGAACCACGCCTACTACCTCCGCAACTTCTACCTCGAGAACAACTTCGCGAAGGGCAACCTCGTCGTGGACGGGGTTGCGATCTCGCCGCGCAACATCACCGTTCCGGTGTTCAACGTCGCGACCAAGGAAGACCACATCGCCCCCGCCCTCTCCGTCTACGAGGGGAACAGGATGCTGGGCAGCGAGGCGAAGTTCGTGCTGACGGGGTCCGGGCACATCGCTGGGATCGTCAACCCGCCGGACAAGAAGAAGTACCAGGTCTGGACCGACGGGGATGACACCGGCCCGCTGGAGCGCTGGATGGAGACGGCGAAGGAGACGCCCGGCTCCTGGTGGCCGCTCTGGCACGAGTGGCTCGGCGAGCACCGGACGGGCGAGCGGGTGCCGGGGCGCGAGCCGGGTGGCGACGCGTTCACACCAATCGAGGACGCGCCGGGGCGCTACGTGAGGCAGCGCTATTGATGCGGGTCGCGGCCATCGCGCTGCTGATGACCGCGGTGGCTACCGCCGCCGCCGCACAGGGCAACACGGGGCTCCGCGGCGAGGCGGCGCCCTTCCAGTGCACCGGCGAGATGGACGGCTGTGTCGCCGCCTGCACCGCCCGCTACAACACCTGCGTCGGCTCGCGGGACGGCTTTGTCTGCCGCCCGCAGCTCGACCGCTGCCTCACCGCCTGCCGCGCGCGCTTCTGCTCCGCCGGCGGCGCGCCCGTCACTGCGCCAGGAACGCGCTGATCTGCGGGCCCGCCTGGGCGATGCCGACGACGCCGGTGACGTGCCCGTTGATGCCTTCGAGCTCCACCACCTCCACGGGCGTCCCGTCGGAGGCGATGATTGCCGCGGTCTCGCGCACCGCGTTGCCGGAGAAGACCTGGTCCTCGTCGCTGTGGATGATCAGGACCGGGCTGTCGATCGCGATTAGCCCTTCGTAGGTGCCCGCGCCGCCGGTGACGAACAGCTGGTTCGCCTTCACGAGGTAGAGGAAGTGGTTGGCGTCGGCGACCTTCGCGCGGCCGCTGGCGGCGGCGTCGAGCGCGGCCTCGATCTTGAAGCGGTTGTCGAAGCTCGCCGCCGGGTCGGCGCCGTCCGCTGCCCAGGCCCGGCCGAACATCTTCGCCGACCACTCCGGGCTTTGCGAGTGGAGCGTCACGATCTTCAGCGCCTGCGCGAGGCCAGCCGCCGGCGGCTCGCCGCCATAGTAGTCGCCGCCGTTCCAGTTGGGATCGAGCCGGATCGGCGCCGCCCAAATGTCGAGCCAGGCGATGAGGTCCGCCGACGCATAGCCCGCGCCGATCACCGGGATGACGCGCTCCACCATCTCGGGGTAGGCCGCCGCCCACTCGTAGGCCTGGAGCGAGCCCATCGAGGCGCCCATCACGGCATGGAGCCGCTCGATGCCGAGCTGGTCGAGGAGCGCCTTCTGCGTCTCCACGAAGTCGCGGATCGTCATGATGGGGAAGGTCATCCCGTACGGCTCGCCCGTCTCGGGGTTGATCGATGCCGGGCCGGTCGTGATGACGTTCGGGTCGTTCGCGGAGAGGTTCACCGGCGTGTCGACGGCGATGACGAAGAAGCGGTCGGTGTCGACGGGCTTTCCCGCCCCGATGATCGAATCCCAGTAGCCGGGCGCAGCGTCGGTCTCGGCGTACTTGCCCGCCGCGTGGGAGTTGCCGGAGAAGAAGTGCGTGACGAGGATGACGTTGTCCCTCGCCTCGTTCAGCCTGCCGTAGGTCTCGTAGCCGAGACGCATGTCGCGGACGGTGTCGCCGCCTTGTGTCGTGAACTCCGGGATCGTGAAGCTCTGCTTCTCGACGATCCCGTCATAGGCTCCGGCGGACGACGCGGCCAGAATGAGGCCGGCCGCGATGAGCGCGGTTCGCATGGGGCATTTCCTCGTGGTTCGGTGCAGCCCTCGCGGGGCCGCCGTTGGCCCGCGACGGTCGGGCGGCGCACCTTAAACCACGAATTGTGACGCCTCTCAGGCGCCGACGGCCGTCAGCGCCCTCTCGCGCGGCTCCTCCACGATCGGCGCCGGTCGGGGAACGCCGCCCCAGACGTTGTGCTCGCCGATGTCGGCAATCTTCGTCTCGCCGCAGAGGGCCATGGTGATGTCCATCTCGCGCCGGATGATCTCGAGCGCCCGCGTCACGCCCTGCTCGCCGCCGGCGCCGAGGCCGTGGATGTAGGCGCGGCCGATGGAGGTCGCGTGGGCGCCGAGGGCAATTGCCTTGAGGACGTCCTGCCCCGAGCGTATGCCGCCGTCGAAGTGGACCTCCATCCGGTCGCCGACGGCCTCGGCGATCTCCGGCAGCATGTGGATCGACGCCGGCGCGCCGTCGAGCTGGCGGCCACCGTGGTTGGAGACGGTGATCGCGTCGGCACCCGAATCGAGCGCGATTCGGGCATCCTCCGCATCGCCGATCCCCTTCAGGATCAGCTTGCCGCCCCAGTGCGACTTCACCCACTCGATGGACGACCAGTCAAGCGAGGGGTCGAACTGGTCCGCCGTCCACGAGGAGAGGGACGAGAGGTCCGTCACCCCCTTCGCGTGGCCGACGATGTTGCCGAACGTGCGCCGCTTCGTGCCGAGCATGTCCATGCACCAGGCGGGGTGTTTGATGAGGTCGGCGATCACCTTCGGCGTCATCTTCGGCGGGGCGGAGAGGCCGTTCCTGAGGTCCTTGTGGCGCTGGCCGAGGATCTGGAGGTCGAGCGTCAGCACCAGCGCCGAGCAGCCCACCGCCTTCGCGCGGGCGATCATGTCGGCCACGAAGGCCCGGTCGCGCATCACGTAGAGCTGGAAGTAGAAGGGCTTCGTGGTCGCCGCCGCGACGTCCTCCATCGAGCAGATGGACATCGTGGAGAGGCAGAACGGGATGCCGAACTTCTCCGCGGCGCGGGCGGCGTGGATCTCGCCGTCCGCGTGCTGCATCCCGGTCATCCCGACGGGGGCGAGATAGACGGGCATCGCGACCTTCTCGCCGAGGATGGTCGAGGAGAGGTCGCGCTTGTCGATGTTGCGGGCGACGCGCTGACGCAGCTTGATCGCCGAGAAGGCGGTCTCGTTCTCGCGGTAGGTGCCCTCGGTGTAGGAGCCCGAGTCCGCATAGTCGTAGAACATGCGCGGAACGCGGCGGCGGTGCGCCTCGCGCAAGTCCGCGATCGTCAGAAACTTCTCCACACCACCCTCCGCGGCACGCGACGGCTCACTCTAGTGCGCCGTCGCCCGGGGTGGAACGACTTTGGCCGGTGAAAAGTGGCGCGGGTCAGAGCCGGCGGAGGCGCCGCGCCGCGCGCCAGAGCCGCCACTGGACGGCGAAGGGGGACGGCAGCCGGGGGCCAAGCGGCGCGCGATCGGCGGCGTCCAGCACCGCGCGGGCGGTGAACCCCGGCAGCAGCGCCGGCCGTGCGGGCGCGGCCACCGCCGGCAGCGCGGCGCGGAAGGCGTCGTCGGCGCGGCGGCCGTGGGCAACGACGGCGCGCACTGCATCGGCTGCTCGCTCGCCCGGCGCTCCGGCGGAGAGCGCCGCCGCGAGGTCGCTGCCCGTCGCCTCGCGCCAGGCGGACGCGGGCACATGGGTGCGGCCGCGGGCGAAGCGGTCGGCAAAGGTGGCGACGGTGTCGGCGGCGGCGAGCGCGACGCCCGCCCAGCCGGCCGCCGTCGCCGCGGTGCGCGCCGCAGCGAGCCCCGGCTCAGGGCCGAGGGCCGCCCCCGCGACCGCCATCGCGCCGAGCTGAAGCGGCGCGCCGTACGCCTCGCCGGCGTGGCCGTCGAAGGCATCCCACGTCTCGAACGGGTCGGCGTAGAGGTCGTGAATGTGCGCCTCGCTCATCGCCGTCAGCGTTTCCGCCGGCCAATGCCAGCGGGCCATCGCCTCGCGGAGGGCGATGACGAGAGGAACGCCGCCGCCCTCCCCCGCCCCGCTCAGGGCGTCGCGCCACCATTGCAGCCGGATCTCTGCGGCGAGCGGCTCGCGCGCCCGCTCCACGATCCGGCGGAGCTCGATCCTGTAGGCGGCGAGCGCGAGGAGCGCCGGTCGGGCGGCCTCCGGCGCGAACAGCGCGGCGAGGAACGCCGTCCGGTCATGGGTGCGGACCTCGTCGAGGAACGGCGAGGCGTCAGCCATGGTCAGTCGACGGCGATGAGGCCTGCCGCGACCCGCCGCTCTTCGGAGACCATGACATTGAAGGTGCGGACGGCGGCGCCGGTGGTCATCGTGTCGAAGCGCACGCCGGCGCGCCGCAGCGCACGTTCGGTCTCCTCCGAGGCGCGCAGCGGCACCGGGCCGACGCCGAGGAGGAGGACGTCGATGTCCTCCTTCTCCTCGATGACGCGGCGGAGCGTGTCGGCGGTGATGTCGTCCGCGGTCGTCGGCGCCCAGCCGTAGATGCCGGACGGGACGCAGAGGATCGAGCCGCGGTGACTCATCCCGGCGAAGCGGAAGCCGCCGTTGCCGTAGGCGTCCACCGGGGCGCGCCCGGGAAAGTGCGCGTC
>JAESGF010000379.1_pt1 | contig 9260 bp, 8 predicted proteins | sample 9269621 | NCBI WGS metagenome assembly JAESGF01 (sample SAMN14515066, study PRJNA621663) | algae metagenome | isolation source: Tolypothrix carrinoi HA7290-LM1 and co-occurring heterotrophs from dry rock... | place: USA: Makauwahi cave, Kauai, Hawaii | collected 2011-01-06
TAAAATCTCAACTGTCTGCAAAATTGTTTTGGCTATGCCAAAAAGCATTTTGCAGACGTTTCGCTTTTACTTCGCTTACATCCCCAGGCTGTAGAGCCGTGGGGAATTACGCGAGTTAGTTAAAAAAATTGAGAGTGTGCCCTGACCCAGGTTGACGGAATTATACAGTCTTCGCGCACGGGATAGCGACAAGAGCGCTTCACCAATGCCATTGCCGTCACAACAAGCGAACCACGCTTTTGTACGGGCGAAGAACACCATTGAGGGAGCGGTCAAAACTTTCAAGACACAATATTAATATAAACTTTTTTCTTCGTAGCTTTACTTTGGTTTCTTTCATCCATTGCGGACACAACCTCGTCCGTCAACCGCTTTTGTCACGCCTACGCGATCGCGTTCGTGTCGGCAAGGCGCGAAAAGAGTTGGGGTAATTGGTGAGCAGGGAGTTCGGTCAAAAGACTTGTTCGCGCAGCGTAGGCGTGACAGGAGAAGGAACTGCGAACCCGGAGGGTTTAAAACTGTAACTTAATTTATGGATAAAGCTACCCATTGCTACTCATTCTTGGGTAGCTTTTGAATGTCTGTTCGGTTTTTATACGGTTTTCTACACTTATATTTTGGTCATTTTTTGGTCTTATTATGAGCAAAAAATGAAAAAAGCTTATGCCACAAAGAAATAGATGGTTTAAAGTCTTGCTAACTCAACAAGAGTTAGACAAGTTTCAAACCTACGCTAATCATCAACGCTGGAACATGTCACAGGCATTTAGAGAATGGATAAAAGAATTGCCATGTTGCTCGGATTCAAAACAGAGCTAAAGCTGAATAAAGCGCAACACACGGCGTTAATGAAGCATTGCGGTGTGGCTCGTCATGCCTGGAATTGGGGTCTCGGTTTAACCAAACAAATTCTCGATCACAACAAAGCCAATCCCGATTCCAAAATTAAGTTTCCTACAGCTATTGACCTGCATAAATGGTGTGCGATTCGTTTAGTCGAGCGCGACCTGAAAAAGGTCGTTTAGTACGGGAAACCTACTTCCCTAGCGGATTCACACCCGCTACCCCTACGTAAAAGACTCATAAGAGTCCGGTCACGCCTCAAGTAAGTAATGAACGAGGTGGAGTGCAGACCACGAAAGTAACCGAAGCTGCCAGCCGAAGGCGGTCAGGAGCAAAGGGGAATCCTTTAACGGTGAACGCAAGTGAACTATCAACTAAACTGCGTCATACGAAAAGGAGCCAAATTAGGCTGATAGGCTCTGACCAAAAGGTAAATGGATAGGATTTATAGCTTCGACTTCTATAAATCGTGTGAACATAACTTCCATCGCAGAATAGATAGCACCTAAAAGAGGATAGAAAACTAAAACGATACAACAGGGTAAGCCCTACAGAGTCTAGGAGAGGTCGAATACTCGCGCGTAAGTCCGAGGCAACAAAGACAGAAATCTCTGGAGGGTAAAGGATGGAAGAAAAAAGCGAACGCTGGTTTGTAATGAACCAGATAAGAGTTGAAACATCACTCTTGACCGAAAGGAAAGCAGACTTCTTCTGGGTCTTACACGAAAGAAACCAAACAAAGGAATCGAATCTGAGGACAAGTTAGATGGTGTCATCATTGACAACAAACGGACTGAAGAAACAGCTTGAGAACTGGAACCAGATTAAATGGAAACGGATAAACAAGCTTATTAGAAACCTACGTCAAAGAATATGAGCGTGCGAGGAAGCTTGGGGACTTCCGTAAGCTGAGAAACTTACAGAAGTTAATGCTCTTAAGCTACGCCAATTTACTATTATCTGTTCGGCGTATCACCCAGACCAACCAAGGCAAGGCAACGGCAGGCATTGATAAAGAAATCATCAATACCCCACAAGCTAGGGTGTCCCTGGTAAATAACTGGAATGGGGGAAACCTCAAACCAACCCGAAGGGTAGAAATACCTAAACCTAACGGAAAAAAACGACCGCGCTTGTATCCCGACCGTGCGCGACAGAATCGAACAGGCAATAGTTTTGAACGCACTGGAACCCGAATGGGAAGCCGTATTTGAACAAAACAGTTATGGCTTCCGACCGGGGCGAAGCTGTCAAGACGCAATAGAACAAAGCTTCAATTTGCTCTCAAGATGGCACAATTGGGTTCTAGAAGCTGACATCAAGGGATTCTTCGACAACATTGCCCATGAGTCCATGGCGAAGCTAGCCCCGATGACCCCTCCTTAAAAGAGTACTGGAAAAAGCGCCACCAAAAACTTGGTAAATCTCGCTTTGAGAAAGGCTCCAAATTATATAGGATAGCAGAAAACCAAAACTGGATTTGTCCAGAATGCGGCGAACCCCTACTCAATGGAGAGGAAATCGAAACCCATCACATAGTACCTGTTGCAGAAGGTGGAACAGACGACACGGAAAACCTTCAGCACCTGCACAAAGCGTGCCATAAACAGGTACATAAAACCCAAGTTAAAACACGCTTGAAGTAAGGCTTGAGCCGTGTGAGTGCGAAAGTCTCATGCACGGTTCGCGCGGGGAGGGGAGAGCGGTGACGCTCAAACCTCACCCGACAACCCAACTAGGGGGGATGACTAGCCTTTGTTGAGTAACCCATTCCGGGTTGAGTTCGCACTTTAATCCTCAACAAATGACAACTTACTATCCATATAGGTGCGGAAATCTAGCCTAGCACAAGCCCAGACAGCTAGAGGGATAACGGGGAAAGATTGAGGCTCACACCGAAATTATAACCCACCCTATAATATACCAAGCCCTACTGCCACGGTGCGTGGTTAAAAGCACACAGCCTACCAGAGATAAAACGGTTCTTCAGTATCTGTTATGCTAAACTAATAGTTAAAATGCCAACAAAGTAAACATCTAACTCGGAAATTAGCTTTCATTGCGAAAGCCATAAGCAGACCTTTTAATTAATTTAAGTTTATTATTTATGCCCTCAACAACACCACTGGTCGTTCTGTTATCAAAGTATGCGATTATTTCATCGCGCCAGCGAATAATAGTTTGCCGACTTTCCGGAAAGTACTTTACTGCGTTTTGAAGCCAACGACCAAGATTAAATAAAGCAAGTAACCAATCATCTGTCCGCTCAAAAATCATTCGTAACTCTTCTTTTAAATCATACATTTTTCCTAAAAATGGACACGCCTTTTTAACTTGTTCTAATTTAATTTTTTGTTGTGCTTCGAGATTATTTTTATTTTTTAGCAGTGAGTATTTACTTTTCTTTAGTGCTTCTAAAATCTCTCTTTTTTAGGATTTTGAATCGAGCTTTTCAGCTTGACGTTTTTGTTGCTTACGTTGTTTGTCTAGCTCATCAGTGACTTGCTTCATAACATGAAATCTATCCGCAATTACTTGAGCATTTGGCATTAGTTCTTCAACTAAATTTTTATAAGGTTTCCATAAATCTATGCTAACTTATTCAATGTTACATAAAACCTCAATTCCCCACTCTATAAACACTTCCCTAATTTTATCTTGCGTGCGTTCGCTCAAAACAGCGATGTTCCTTTCCTCTTCTCTAAATCTACTAAAACTGCACAGTAATTTCCTTGCCCTTTTATCAATGCTATTTCATCAATTCCTAACCGTTTCAAGTCGGATGGTTTTGATTCTAAAAATTCTTGAGATGCGTCTTTTAACATCGTTTCTATCTCTTCCGGGGTGGCATGATTTCTTTCCGCCACACTCTTAATATCATCTTCTAAAACTTGTTGTACAATATCTTTCGCCAATCTTTTTGTATAAGTCCTTTTCTTTTTAACAAAATCTAATTCTTCACTAAATGGTTTACGACATTTTTCACACTTAAACTGCCGTCTATTTATTTCTAAATATACTGGTTGACACTTAATGGTAAATCTTTAATTATAAATCGATGATTTTGGTGTAATCTATGACTCTTAGTTTCACAGTGTGGACAAATGCTTTCTTTTTTACAAGGCTCAATTTGTAAAATTACACCTATACCTTCATGTTGGCGTTTAGATATTACTTTTATTTCCTCAATATTCAGAAGTTCTGTTAGAAGTTTATTCCCAGATTTATAAGTCATGACTAAAATACACCTTGTTATTGTATTTATTATAATCTCAAAAAACGATTAAATTACCCAAATGTCAAGCCTAGGAAAGCTTTTCTGGTTTTTTGTATATACATTGTTTCATGTTTGTTGTGGAAACAACTAACTTTTTAGCATATCAATTACCGAAGATCCGATAAAACTTTGGTAGCCCCCACGCCGAGACTGATTATCAAAGCGTGTACAGCAGGGGGTGAAAGCAGCCAATGCGATAATTGCTGAAAACGTATGCTGCTAGCAAGAGTCCCACGGGTAGAGCAAACGAAGTGCCGTCTGAACCATCGTCAGTGTAGGCTTGGGGCAATAAGCAAAGCGGGAGTAATCCCATACCCCCAAGGTCGGAAATATCCGATAAAGGTAGAGTCCATCAGGATTGCCATACCATGATGGCGCACCACTCATAACCTCGGTGGAAAGGCACACCCTAAAGGATTCAACTATGGGTAGTAGGAACGAAACAACCCCTCATATTCTCCTGTGAAAGTACAGGTAGGCAATCAAGCCATAAGTCATGAGGGAGAAGGATGGTACAAGAAGCAAAAGCCCAAGCTGAATTAACAGCTAATGCCTTAAAAGGGATGGTGTAATTACCGGGATAAGCTGACGTGAACCGCAGTGTGGGAAAGGCTAAAGGTAACAGTAGTAATGAAAAAGCCTAATTCAGATTCGGAACAACTGAATACTGAGGGATGGAATACAATCGATTGGCGCAAAGCTGAAAGATACGTATTCAAGTTACAAAAACGCATTTACGCTGCTTCCCGCCGTGGTGATGTCAAGCGATATCGCAAACTTCAAAAGACGCTGATGAGGTCTTGGTACAACAGATTATTATCGGTTCGTCGGGTAACGCAAGAAAACCAGGGTAAAAAGACGGCAGGAGTGGATGGTAAAAAGTCACTGTCCCCAGAAGCACGTATGAAGCTGGTAAGGGAATTAAGACTTACTGGTAAATCCAAGCCCACACGTAGGATATGGATACCAAAACCAGGTAGAGACGAAAAACGCCCATTAGGAATACCCACAATATACGACAGGGCATTACAAGCCTTAGTAAAATCTGCCCTAGAACCAGAATGGGAGGCACTTTTTGAGCCAAGCAGTTACGGTTTTAGACCAGGGAGGTCATGCCACGATGCAATCAAACACATTAAAGCTGCCATACAAAATCAGGCAAAATTTGTGCTAGATGCGGATATAGCCAAATGCTTTGATTGCATAGACCACGTAGCCCTACTCCAGAAACTCAATATGAGAGGAAAAGTCAGGCAACAAATAAAAGCTTGGCTAAAATCTGGGGTCATTGACCAAAGGGTGCTAACTGCTACATCCGAGGGTACACCGCAAGGTGGGGTTATTTCTCCACTATTAGCTAATATTGCCCTTCACGGCTTAGAGAACACACTAAAGCAGCACGCCGCAACACTTAAACTCCGCCATCCAAGCGGAAAAACAATGAGTGTACAGGCAAAACAACAGAGCCTCACATTCATCAGGTATGCTGACGATTTTGTGGTACTCCATGAAAATAAAGCCGTTGTCCAAGGATGCCAGGAAATCATATCGGAGTGGTTGAAAGGTATAGGCTTGCAACTGAAATCTGAAAAAACCAGGCTAACCCACACATTCAGAAATGAACTCAGTGAGGATGGGAAAGCGGGATTTGACTTTCTCGGTCATCATATCCAGCAATACCCAGCAGGGAAGTACCGCAGCAATAAAAATGCAAACGGAACAATATTAGGTTTCAACACACTCATCACCCCTACCGAGAAGGCGAGTAAGGCTCACGTAGAGGAAGTCGGAAGAATCATCGCAAAACACAGGTCTTCATCCCAAGCGGATTTAATCAAAGACCTCAACCCTGTCATAAGGGGATGGACTTCTTATTATTCAAAATCCGACGCAAAAAACGTTGGAGAGCTTGTTAAACAAGACTACCTGACATACCTGAAACTTCGACGATGGGCAAAACGTCGCTGTGGAAACATCAATGATGGTCACATCAAATATTGGACTTCTATAGATGACGATAACTGGGTATTCGCAACCAGAGAAGGGAAAGCGAACCCCCTTCGGTTACTGAGACATAATGACTTTACTTGCAGTAGTAAAGATTATGTTAAGGTTAAAGGCGATAAAAGCCCCTACGATGGCGACCTGTTTTATTGGAGTTCAAGACTAGGAAGACACCCCCAAATGTCTAATCGTAAGGCATCTCTTTTACAAAAGCAGAAGGGGAAATGTCCCTGGTGCGGTTTTAGCTTCCAAGATTGGGATGTAATTGAAGTAGACCATAAAATTCCTAGAGCGTTAGGCAGTAAGGATGAATGGAAAAATCTGCAATTATTGCACCGGCATTGTCATGACGAAAAGACTGCAATTGACCTAAAAGAAATTTGGAAGAAAGACCACTCGAAATTTAGAGAAAAACTCTCTCAATTCTGGGAGGAAATCGAATGGGAGTGGATAAATGATATTCCGTTCGTGCGCTCCGTTGATTCCAGAACTGCTTCATCTGGCTTGCTTGATTTCTACGAAATCGAAAGCCAATGCCCGCAGGTAGGAGTCAGCCATAACTTCAAGTTCATTTAGCTTGAGTTTGGCTAACTTGTTTGCTGTGTGAGTGTAATTCTCACCGCCTTGGTATCAGGTTGATACATAGCCCAGTTTAGGAGAATTGGCACCCCTCCTAAATCGGTGCATGGGCTAAAAGCTGGTAACTTAAAACCGCATTAGGAACCAAGCGCAAGTATAGATAGATATGGTTACGAGAGAAACCTGTGTCTGAACTGTCGTTATGCCAAAGTAGCCAAAAGCGGTTGATAGGCTGCAACCACTCATGTGATGGTGAAAGGTCTTGCATGGTGAATGGATTGCAATCTTATACCCCAAAATTAACCCGGCAGAAAGCAGGAACCTAAGTAAGAACGCAACAACAGCAAACAGGAACGGTGTAACCCCGGTATATGTTCTCTAAAAGGTCGATTTTTAGAGCAGGTAGCCAGCCGGATACTTTACCGGGGAGGGATTGTTTCAGAAGCCAATGCCTTCTTGTAATCAGAAGGATATGCAGACAGAAACACGATTTCTTGAACTGTAGGGTCTTAAAAAAGTAGAGATAACAAGTCATGAGCCATGCTTTGCATAGGTATGAATGGGGAGACATCCAATGGAAAAAAATCCAAAAAGCTGTCTACAAGCTACACTCATAGAATCTACAAAGCCTCAGAACGTGGGGATGGTCTAGCAGTCAAAAAGCAACAGACGCGCTAATGCTAAAATCTAAAGCTGCCAAGCTTTTAGCGGTGAGAAAAGTAACCCAAGACAACAGGGGTAAACGTACCCCTGGAATTGATGGGAAAACAGCTCTCACTCCCCAAGAAAGGTTAGAAGTATCCAGACAATTGAGTATTTCAAGTAAAGCAAAACCAACACGTCGGGTGTGGATTCCCAAACCTGGCAAAGTGGAAAAGCGTCCGCTAGGGATACCAACAATTGATGACCGAGCCTTACAAGCCTTGGTCAAATTAGCACTCTTATCCTGAATGGGAAGCTAAATTCGAGCCAAACAGTTACGGATTTAGACCTGGTAGAAGCGCACATGATGCTATCGAAGCTATCTTCCTTAGTCTCAAAATACCTAAATACGTTCTTGATGCCGACATCTCCCAATGTTTCGACAAAATCAATCACGGAGTGTTGCTGGATAAATTGGGAACCTTCCCAGCTATGCGAAGATTAATCAAGGCATGGCTAAAAGGTGGGGTTATCGATAACGGAGTTTTCCAGAAAACAGATGCAGGAACGCCACTCTTCTTGGGGTCATTTCCCCATTACTAGCTAACATTGCATTACATGGAATGGAAAATGATATAACGAATGCCCTGCTAAAATCCGGGGAAATAACCAAGAAAGGGAGTACATCTTTAAGCATCATCCGCTACGCCGATGATTTTGTGGTAATTTACCCAAAACTCGAACAGGGTGGAAAAATGCCAAGTATTAATCCAGGAATGGCTCAACAAGATTGGGCTAGAACTAAAGGATAGTAAAACATCCCTGGTTCATACCCTTAATGAGCATGAAAACCAACCTGCCGGATTTGACTTCTTAGGATTCAATGTCAGGCAATATAGGGTAGGTGAACATAACTCAAAGAGGGGTTATAAAACCTTAATCAAACCTTCTGATAAAGCCATTCAAACACACTTGAGAAAGTTGAAATCGGAACTAAGGGGAATGAGGGGCGCTACTCAAAATGCTGTTATAAGGAAACTAAGCCCTATTATACGGGGTTGGTGCAATTATTACAGCACAGTAGTCAGCTCTGAAATTTTCGACAAATTGGGAGACTTGCTCTACAAGAAATTGTGGAGGTGGGCAGAGTTTAGACATCATAATAAAGGTGCCCAATGGATTAAGCGGAAATACTTCCGCGCTCATGGCAAATTTATATGGATGTTTAAATCCGAAGAAGGTTGGTTTTTACAACCTCACGGGATGTATAAAATTAAGCGTCATACCAAGGTCAAAGGCATAAAATCACCTTTTGATGGTGACGATCGCTTATTGGAGTAGTAGAGCAGGCAAACATCCGCTATTACCGGAGAAACTTTCTTGCGTTAATGAAGGTACAAAGCGCAAAGTCTGCCGGACAGAAGTTTCTGTCCGGCGAGCTTTGCGGTAAATGTAGCCACTGCGGTTTAAGCTTCATCGGGAATGAAATTGTGGAACTCCATCACCGAGATGGAAACCACAAAAACAACAAACCTGAGAACTTAACATTATCTACAAAAAATACGAAGCCAAGTTAAGCAAAATGCAATGGTTGCATCGCCATAAAATTATAGGTTCAGCTAACTGGAAAAAGGCACAAATACAGATTGCTAGGCTACACAGAAAGATTGCCAACATCCGCTCATGTACATTGCATAAGCTCACCACACTGCTTGCTAAGAACCACGGCACGATAGTCCCAATCGGACTTGAATGTATCTGGCAGTGCGATTCGTTGGCTAGAGCGCGACCTGAATGGGAAGCAGTGTTTGAACCTAATTCCTATGGGTTTAGGCAGGGTCGGAGCTGTCAAGATGCGATTGAGCAAATATTCAATCAAACATCAAGATGGCATGACTTCGTTCTAGAAGCTGAT